>Ga0187892_10005078_pt1 | contig 21137 bp, 9 predicted proteins | sample MA1701073metaG_FD_139345 | JGI IMG/M metagenome (GOLD analysis project Ga0187892, IMG submission 139345) | Bio-ooze microbial communities from a basaltic lava cave in the Kipuka Kanohina Cave System on the Island of Hawaii, USA - MA170107-3 metaG ... | reverse complement strand
CGCTCGCCGTCGATGCGCATCGGATAGACCGTGCACTCGACCGGCACGGCGCGCTTCGACGCGGTCCAGAACACCGTCTGCCACGCCGGCACCTGGCTGCCGTTCGCGTAGCACTGGTTGAGGAACGAGGCCGAGCGCGGCATCGGCGTGCCGTCGTCGAACGCGTAGTGGAAGGTCTCGAAGGCATTGCTGCCGATCAGGTCCTCGGGCGCGCCGTAACCGAGCAGGTCGACGGCGGCGGGATTGATGAACGCGATCGTGCCGTCGGAGGCGACGCCGTAGACGCCGTCGCCGACCGACGAGAGGATGCCCTGCAGGCGGCGGCGCTCGGCGTCGATCTCCTTGCGGTCGTTGATCGTGCGCGCGAGTGAATTGAGCCGTGCGAGGAACAGCTCCTTCGCCTCGCTCTTGAACAGGCACTCGACCGCGCCGGCCGACAGCGATTCGGTGATGACCGCGTCGGAGTAGGTGCCGGTGATCGTCGCCGAAAGGATGTGGTGCGTCTCGGGATCCTGCTTGAGCTTCGCGATCAGCTCCGTGCCGCGCGCCTCCGGCATGAAATAGTCGATGATCGCGATGTCGAAGGGCTGCGCTTTCGCCTTCGCGTAGCCCTCTGCGACGTCGCCGGCGGTCTCGACCGCATAGCCGTACTTCGTCAGCAGCCGCCCGAACGCGAGGCGCACCGTCGCCGAATCGTCGACGAGCAGGAGGCGCAGCGCGCCGCCGTCGTGGTCGAGCGAGGTCTGCGCGAGTGCGCGTGGCTTCAGCATCTGGTCCAGTGCGTCGGCGCACTCGTGGTAGTCGGACCAGAGCAGCAGCGAGGTGTGCGGGCGCGTCATGCGCCAGTTCACCGCGGCGGGGGAGCTCGTGTCGGCGAGGATCAGCACCGGCAGGTGCTCGTAGCGGTCGCCGTGGAGCAGACCGAAGACGTCCTCGATCGTGCCGTCGGCGTACTCGGGCCAGCCGAGCACGACCGCGTTGAAGTTGCTGGCGCTGTCGGCCGCGCGCTGCAGCAGCGCGTAGGCCTCGTCGAGGCTCGCGAGCGCGGTCACCGCGTAGCCGCGCTGGGCCAGCAGCGCGGACAACGCGCGCCGTCGCGTCTGCGACGACTCGGCGAGCAGGATCGGTTTCACGCGGCCAGAGCCCCCAGCGCCCCCCTCGGAGCAACGAGAGAGGCTAGTCCTGATGACCTGTCGCGGCAACTCGCGCCCTCTCAAGCGGGGTCGAGGCGGCGTGAAGGCGCCCTGCGGCTGCGGCGCGCTCAGGATCTGCGACGAAGCGCCGCGACGATCGCTTAGACTTCCGCGCTCTCGCAAGGCTCGGCGCTTGGATCGGACGCTCAGACTCCTGCACGGCAACCGTCTCGACGCGCTCGCGGCGCGGATGGCCGACGCGATCGCCGCGGAGCCACCGGCCGACCCGCTCGCGCCCGAGTGGATCGTCGTCCCGCACCCCGGCATGGGACGCTGGCTGCAGCAGTTCCTCGCGCAGCGCTGGGGCATCGCCGCCTGCCTCGAGCTCGTGCTGCCGGGCAAGTTCCTCTGGGACGTCGCGAAGACGGTCGAGGGCACCTTGCCTGCGCAATCCGCGTACGAGCGCGACGCGCTCGAATGGCGGATCTACGGTGCGCTGCGCGATGCGCGCGGCCGGGCCGCGCGCGCGCCGGCGCTGATGCGCTATCTCGGCGACGGCGATCCGCTCAAGGCGTTCGAGCTCGCGCAGCGCGTCGCCGATGCGTTCGATCAGTATCTCGTCTACCGCCCCGGCTGGCTCGAACGGTGGGAGCGCGGCGAGAGCGCCGTATCGCATCCGCACGAGGCGTGGCAGGCGGAGCTCTGGCGCGCGGTGCGCGCGGGCGTCGGCGAGCCGCACCGCGCCGAGGTGCTGCGCGCGGTCGCGGCGCGGCTCGAGCGTGATCCGTCGGCGGCGGCGCGATTGCCGCCGCGCGTTAGCGTGTTCGGGGTCTCGGCGATGCCGGCGCGGCACGTCGAGCTGTTCGCAGCGCTCGCACGGCGCACCGAGCTCACGTGGTACCAGCTCAATCCGAGCACGGAATGGTGGGGCGACGTCGTCACGGCGCGCGAGCGCGCGCGGATCGTCGCGAAGCTCGCGGTGCAGGGCGTCGCGGAGGAGGCGGGGCACCTCGACGACGCGCATCCGCTGCTCGCGGCGTGGGGCAAGGTCGGGCGCGACACGCTGCATGCGCTGTACGCGAATCCGCTCGAGGACGAAGTGCTGCCGTCGGACGCTGCACCCGCCGAGCAGCAGGCACCGGGCACGATGGGCGACTTGTTCGCGCCGCCGCCCGCGCGCCGCCCGGGGCGTTCGCTCGACTGGCTCAAGGCGACGATCGATACGTTGGACCCGAAGCTGCCGCCGCCCGCGGCGCTCGACGATTCGATCCGCATGCACGCATGCGCGAGCCGCGTGCGCGAGGTCGAAGTGCTGCACGACCGGCTGCTCGCCTGGTTCGAGCGCGACGCCACGCTGACGCCGCGCGACGTCGTCGTGATGACGCCGAAGCTCGCCGAGTACGCGCCGCTGGTCGAAGCGGTGTTCGGCGCCGCGCCGGAATCGCGCCGCATTCCGGTCACGGTCGCCGACCGGCCCGCGCGCGATGCGCACGCGCTGCTGCGCGCGTTCGGTGCGCTGCTCGCGCTGCCGCAGAGCCGCCTCACGGCGAGCGAAGTGCTAGACCTACTCGGCGTCGATGCGATCGCGCGGCGCTTCGAGCTCGCGCACGAAGCCGGCGAGCACGTCGCGGCGTGGATCGAGGCGCTCGGCATCCGCTGGGGTCTCGACGCTGACGACCGCGAGCGCGCCGGCGTCGGACGATGGGGCGACTTCGCGTGGCGCCAGGGCCTCGACCGGCTGGTGCTCGGCTATGCGATGGGCGCGACGCACGATTCGATCGAAGCGCCAAGGGAAGGAATCACTGTGGGAGGGGCGGCAGCCCCGACTGCACGGCGGCACCTACGAAGCGTCCCCCCGTCGGGGCTGCCGCCCCTCCCACAGAACGCTGGCCGCGAGCTCGAACCCTACCCCTGGATCGAAGGCCAGCGCGCCGCAACCGCTGGGCGCCTCGTGCGCTTCGTCGAACGCCTCGCCGACTGGCGCGTGCGCCTCGCGGCGCCGCGCACGGCCCAGGCCTGGCAGGAGACGCTCACCGCGCTCGTCGGCGAGCTGGTCGACACGCGCGCGAGCGACGCGAACGAAGCCGTCGCGCTGAAGACGATCTACGCGGCGATCGGCGCGGTCGTGGACGCGGCCGCGCGCGGCGGTCAGGCGTCGCTGGCGCTGCCGCACGCCGTTGCGCGCGCGGCGGTCGATGCGCATCTCGCCGAACCCGACCGCCACCAGCGCTTTCTCGCGGCGGGCACGACGGTCTGCGCGATGGTGCCGATGCGCAACGTGCCGTTCCGCATCGTCTGCCTCCTCGGTCTCGACGATGGCGAGTTCCCGCGCCGCGAGCCCGAGCCGAGCTTCCACCTCGTGCGCGCGTACCCGCAGCCGGGCGATCGCACGCGTCAGGACGACGACCGCTATCTGTTCCTCGAGGCCTTGCTCGCGGCGCGCGAGTCCTTGCACGTGTCGTATGTCGCCGTGAACCCGCGCGACGGCTCGCTGCGTCCGCCGTCGATCGTGGTGTCGGAGCTGCTCGATTTCGTCGCGGGCGCCTACGGAGACGATGCGAGGAAGGTGCGGGATCTCGTGCATGTCGTTCATGCGGCGTCCGCGTACGAGCCGGCCGTTTTCGTGACGGACGGCCGCGAGCAGAGCTTCGACGACGCCTGGTTGCCGGCTGCGGCGGCCGCGGCCGGACCGCGGGTCGATCCACCGCACTTCGCCGAGCTCGCCGTCGACGATGTCGCGCCGGCGGAATTCGCCGAGATCGCGCTCGACGAAGTCGTCGCGTTCTACCGCGATCCCGCGAAGCATTACGTCCGCCGCGTGCTCGAGCTCGCGCTGCCCGACCTCGAAGCGACCGTCGACGACGAGCCGCAGGCGCTCGACGGGCTCGGGCGCTACGCAGTCGACGACGCGCTGCTGCGACGGCTGCTGGTCGACCCGCGCGCCGACGACGACGCGCTCGTCGCGATGCTGCGCGCCCGTGCGCTGTTGCGTCCGGGACGCGGCGGCGTGCTCGACGCGAAGGCGCGGCTTCGTTGCGTGCGCGAGCTCGTGGGCCACTATCGCAAACGATTCGGCGCGGCCGCCGCGCGCGTCGTGCCGGTCGAACGGCGCACGGACACCTGGCGCGTCGCGGGCGAAATCACCGTGGTCGGCGACGCGGTCGTCACGCTGCGCGCCGGCGGCGCGCGCGGCGGCGACTGGATCGCGCTCGCCTTGCAGGCGCAGCTCGCGGGCCTCGGCGACGGCTGGCTGCTCGGCATCGAAGAGGATGCGCCGTGCGTGAGCCGGCTCGATGCGCGCGCGCTCGACCCGCACTGGATCGATACGGCGGTGGCGTTCTACCGGAGTTCGCGCCACGGGTTCGTGCCCCTGATCCGCCAAACGAGCTGGGCGTGGGCGAAGCATGGGCTCGCGGACCCCGCGAAGGCGGCATCGGCAGCTCGGCAGATGCTCGGCATGGCGGTGCGCGGGCGACGCGACGCGCGTCCCGAGATCGACGAGCCGCACGTCGCGCTGCTGCTGCGGGGTCGCGACGAGCCGTTCGACGAAGCGTTCGCGGCGGCCGCGCAAGCGCTGCTCGTGCCGCTGCGGGCTGCGATCGAGGAGGACGCGGCGTGACGCGCTTCGATCCGCTGCGCGTCCCACTCGTGGGGACACACCTCGTCGAGGCCGGCGCCGGAACCGGCAAGACCTACGGCCTGACCGCGCTCTACCTGCGCCAGATCGTCGAAGCGAAACGCCGCCCGCGCGAGATCGCGGTCGTGACGTTCACCGAGGCCGCGACGCGCGAGCTGCGCAGCCGCGTGCGCGAGCGGCTCGTGCTGCTGGCGCAGCGACTGACGGGCGGCCCAGACAGCGGCGATGCGGTGGTCGAGTCGCTCGCGCTCGAGCTCGCGAAGGAGCCGGGCGCACACAACCGGATCCGCAGTGCCGCGATCGAGCTCGACGATGCGACGATCGCGACGATCCACGGCTTCTGCCGCCGCGTGCTGAGCGAATTCGCGCTCGATGCGTCGCAGCCGTTCGCGACGCTCGAGCCCGACGACGGGCTGCGCTGGCGCGCGCGGGCGCTGCGGGATTTCTGGCGGCGCGCGGTGGTCGCGGGCGATCCGGACGAAGCGGAGTGGGTGCTGTCGTGGCTGCCGTCGGCCGATGCGCTCGGCGAGTGGATCAACGAGGCGCTGCGATTGCGAGCGGAGCACGTCGTCCCGGTGGTCGGCGAGGCCGAGCTCGCAGCGCTGCGTGCGCGCGTGGATGCCGCGCGCGCGGCGGCGCCGCGCAAGGCGTTGCCGCGCGTGCTGCACGACCTCGCGACGACGACGGCGCTGAGCCGCAGCCAGGCGAGCCCCTATCGGAGCGAGCGGATCGAGGCGCAAGGCGCCGCGCTCGGGGCCTGGCTCGACGGCGCGGGCACCGCGCCGCCGCTCGAGGGGCTGCAGATCCTCACGCGCGCGTGCATTGCGCGCCATCGCAACAAGTCGCGTGGCCAGGCCTGGACCCTGCCGCCCGAGGAGATCCTCGACTGGGCCGCGAAAGCGCTCGACGACGCGCTTCGCTACGCGTATGCGCGCCGTAGCGCGTTCCTTCGGCGCGCGCTCGGGGACGTGCGCGCCGGCATCGCGGCACAGAAGCGCGAGCAGCGCGTGGTCTCGTTCGACGACCTCGTCGCGGACCTGCGCGACGTCGTCGCGGCGTCGCCGGACGTCGTGCGCGCGGTGCGCGAGCGCTACCGCGTCGCGCTCGTCGACGAGTTCCAGGACACCGACGCCGACCAGTACGCGATCTTCCGCGCGCTGTTCCACGGCCGCAGCGACGGCGCGCTGTACCTCATCGGCGATCCGAAGCAGGCGATCTACCGGTTTCGCGGCGGCGACGTGTTCGCGTACCGCGCGGCGGCACGCGACGCCGGCCGCAACCTCTGGACGCTCGACGACAACTGGCGCTCCGACGCGCGTCTCATCGAGGCGGTCAACGCGCTGTTCGACGAGCGTCGCGTGCCGCAGGCATTCGTACACGATTTCATCGCGTTCCGGCCCGCCGGCTTCGGCGGGCCGCGCAAGCGCGTGCCGTCGATGCCGGTGGTCGATGCGCCGCTGGTCGTGTTCACGCCCGACGAGGCCTTCGAGACGAACGACCGCTTCGCGCGCGTGCTGCACGACGCGGTCGCGGCCGAGGTCGGGAAGCTCCTCGCGGAGCATCCGGGCGCGGCCACGCCCTCGATCGCGGTCCTCGTGCGCGACCGCTACGAGGTTGCCGGCGCGATCGGAGCGCTCGCGCGGCGCGGCATCGTCGCGAGCTACAGCAGCAGCGACAGCGTCTATGGCGAACGCGAGGCCGCCGAGCTCGCGACCGTGCTCGAGGCGCTCGCCGACCCGGCCGACCTGCGCCGCGCGCGTGCCGCGCTCGCGACCGAGCTCGCCGGATTCGACGACGCGGCGCTGCGCGCGATGAAGACGGACGCGCTCGCGTTCGATGCGGCGCTCGCGCTGCTCGCGCGCTGGCGCGAGACGGCGCTCGCGCACGGTCCGGCTGCGCTCGCGCGCACGCTCGCGCAGCGCGTCGGCGCACGTTGGCTGTCGCACCACGATGGCCGGCGCCGCATGACGAACCTCGCGCACGTCGGTGAGGCCTTGCAGCGCGAGGCGCGCGCACTGCCGGGGCTCGCGGCGCAAGCTGCCTGGCTCGTGCGTCGCATCGCGAGCGGGCTGCCGTCCGAGGACGCCGAGCTCCGGCCCGAGCCCGGCGCTTCGTCGGTCGTCGTGCTGACGATCCACAAGAGCAAGGGGCTCGAGTGGGACATCGTCTTCGCGCCGTTCCTGTGGCGCGCGAAGAAGGACGAGTTCGAGCAGGATCCGGTCGCGCTGCCCAAGCGCAGGCCGGTCGGCTTCCACGACCGCGACGAGGGCGGGCTGCGCGTCGACCTCGGCGGCGACGACTGGGACCGACATGCGGAAGAGCGCCAGATCGAGACTGCGGCCGAGAACGTGCGGCTCGCGTACGTTGCGCTCACGCGCGCGCGGCATCGCGTCTACACCTGTTGGGCCGCGGCGCGCGGTGCGGACGTGTCGGCGCTCGCGCATCTGCTGCATCCGGGCGGATTGGCCGCGATCGACCGTGAGGGGATCGCGCGGCAGCTCGAGGCGTGGCGCGCGCACGCGCGTGGGGCGGTCGAGATCCTTGCGCTGCCGATCGCGTCACCGCACGACGTCGCCGAGGTCGTGCAGTTCGCGGATGACATGCCGGCGCTCGCGGCGCGGACGTTCCGCGGCGCGATCGATCGGCGCTTCCGCGTGCTGAGCTACTCGTCGCTGTTCGGCGAGAGCGACGACGCGCGTCCCGATCACGACGAGACTGCGCCGTCGATTCCCTATCTCGGACCCGGGCCGGTGCCGTCTTCGCCGCGCGGCGCGAAGTTCGGCGAGTGCGTGCACGCGATCCTCGAGGACTACGCGTTCGACGAGGATGCGATCGACAACGACGTGCGCGTCGAGAAGCGCTGTCGCGAGTTCGGCTACGACGCAGACGAGACCGCGATCGTGCGCGAGCTCGTGCGCGACACGATCCGAGCCGAGGTCGTACCGGGAGTGCCGCTCGCATCGCTCGGTACCCGCCACGTCGAGCTCGAGTTCTTCTTTCCGCTCGACGACACGCGGCTCGGCGACGTCGCCGACGCGCTCGCGCTCGAGCCGCGCTATGCGCGCAGCGACGCGGAGTTCGCGGCGCTGCGGCCGCGCTGGTCGGGGCTCATGCACGGCTATGTCGACCTCGTGTTCGCACACGACGGCCGCTACGGGCTGATCGACTACAAGACGAATTTCCTCGGCTCGCGCTACGAGGACTACGCGGCGTCGCCGCTCGCGAAGACCGTGCGTGCCAGCGACTACGACCTGCAATACCTCATCTACAGCGTCGCGCTGGTGCGCCAGCTCCGCGCGCGGCTCGGTGCGCGGTTCGACTACGACCGCGACTACGCCGGTGTCGCGTACCTCTTCGTGCGCGGCCTTGCCGGCGGTCACGGCGTGCACCGGGACGTGCCGCCGTTCGCCGTGATCGAAGCGCTCGATCGCGCGTTCGGGGGGCGACGATGACGCTCGCATGGAGCGCGCCGGAGCTTGCTGCATTGCGCGACATCGACGTCGCGCTCGCGCGGACGCTCGAGCGGCTCTGGCCGGACGCTGATCCGCTCGCGCTTCCGATCGCAGCCGTCGCGAGCTGGGCGGTGCAGGAAGGCCACGGCTGCCTCGACCTCGACACGCTACGCCGCGACGGCGCGATGCGCGCGGTGCTCGCGGGCGATCCGCGCGTCGGCGAGGTCGAGCCCGACGCGTGGCGTGTCGCGCTCGCTGCGTCGCCGTTCGCGGGCGACGGCAGCTCGGCGACGCCACTCGTCCTCGACGGCGAGCGCGTCTACCTCAAGCGCTACTTCGATTACGAACGCGAGGTCGCGCTAGCGCTGCGCGCGCGTTTCCGCACTCCCGCCGCGGCATCGCGCGACGACCGGCAGCAGCTCGCAATCGCGCGTGCGCTGACCGAGCCGCTGACGGTGATCTGTGGCGGCCCGGGCACAGGCAAGACCTGGACGATCGCACGGCTGGTGGAACGGCTCGGGGCTGAGCAGCCCGGCGTGCGGATCGCGCTCGCCGCGCCGACCGGCAAGGCCGCGGCGCGGCTCACGGCCGCGCTGCACGAGGCTTTCCCCGGCACGACGCTCGACGCGACGACGCTGCACCGGCTGCTCGGGATCGGCGGCGGTGAGCGCGCGCCGCGACACGACGCCGCGCGGCCGGTGCCGTACGACGTGGTGATCGTCGACGAGTGCTCGATGGTCGACCTCGCGCTGTTCGCGAAGCTCATGCGTGCGTTGCGTGCCGCGACGCGGCTCGTGCTCGTCGGCGATCCCGGTCAGCTGCCGGCGGTCGAGGGCGGCGCGGTGCTCGGCGAGCTCGCGGCGCTGGCGGCGCGCGATCCCGCGCGCGCGCAAGTCGTGACGCTCGATCGCGCGCGCCGCTTCGAGGACGCGCGCGCGGTGGCTGCGCTGACGCAGGCGATCGCGGACGGAAACGCGGACGCGACGTTCGCGGCGCTGGCGGGCGAGGGAATTGCGTGGCACGAGGCGCCACTCGCCGAGTCGCACGCGACGTTCGATGCGCTCGCGCGCCGCGCGTACGGCGGGCTCGCACGCTCCGACCACCCGCCCGTGGCGCTCGCCGGGCTCGCGAGGTTCAGGCTGCTCTGCGCGCTGCGCGCCGGGCCGTACGGCGTCGCCGGTCTCAACGCGGCGGTCGAGGCGGCGCTCGGCGTGGCGCGCAGCGAGCGCGCGGCGTACGCGGGTCGACCGATTCTCGTAACCGAGAACGACGCCGCACTCGGGCTCAGCAACGGCGACGCCGGCGTCGTGCTGCTCGATGTCGACGGCCGCGCGACCGCGTACGTCGGTGACCCGCGTGGCGCGCCGCGGCGCTTCGCGCTCGCGCACCTTCCCGCGCACGAAACGGCTTATGCGATGACCGCACACAAGGCGCAGGGCTCGGAGTTCGACGAGGTCGCGATCGTGCTGCCGCCCGAGCCGCATCCGCTCGTGACGCGCGAGTGGCTCTATACCGCCGTCAGCCGCGCGCGCCGCGGTGTGCACGTGTTCGCCTCGCGCGCCGCGATCGAGGCCGCGCTCGTGCGTCGCGTGACGATCATGTCGGGGCTGCGCGGACGCTTGACGTGAGTTCATGGGGGATTGCGTAGCATCGTGCGCATGGATACGCGAACCCGAAACGACGACGCCGACAACGTCCGCCGCCTCGCGCGCGTGCTCGACGCAGCAGTCACGATCCCCGGCACGAACATTCGCGTCGGCCTCGATGCGCTCATCGGCCTCGTTCCCGGCATCGGCGACGCGATCGGCGCGGCGCTGTCGGGCTGGATCGTGCTCGCCGCCGCGCGGATGGGGCTGCCGAAGTCGGTCGTCGCGCGGATGCTGCTGAACCTCGGGATCGACACGGTCGTCGGCGCGATTCCGGTTCTCGGCGATCTGTTCGACATCGTGTTCCGCGCGAACACGCGCAACGTCGAGCTGATCGAGTCGGCGCTCGCGGCGCCGCGCGAAACGCGCGTGCGCAGCCGGTGGATCGTCGCGGGTGTGGTCGCGGCGCTGGTCGGCGTGTTCGCGCTCGGGATCGTCGCGGTCGTGCTCGTGTTCCGCGTGCTCGGCGCGATGGTCTGAGGCGTCCCGCGCGTCTTGCCGGACTTCGCCTTCGGCTCACTCCGGCCTACGGTGTTCGAAAACGAACACGGCGCGTGTTCGCCGGCGCGCGAGTCGTTCCTTCGACGCAACTAAAACAACGCGTTAGCCGTTGGCACGGCGGCTGCTTGACGGCCGTCGTGGACATTCAACGTGCGGATCTCAAGGTCAAGAAGCGCCGCAAGCAGATTGCCTTCGGTGCGATCGCCGCGGCTGTCGTCCTTTTCGGCACGCTCGGGCTCGCGCAGCTCGAGCCGGCCGCGCCGAGCGTCGAGGAAGCGACGGTCTGGCTCGACACCGTGAAGCGCGGCGAGATGCTGCGGGAGGTGCGCGGGCCGGGCACGCTCGTGCCGAAGGCGATCCGCTGGCTCGCGGCCGAGACCAACGCGCGCGTCGAGCGCATCGTCGTCAAGCCCGGCGCGGTGGTCGAGGCCGACACCGTCATCCTCGAGCTCTCGAATCCCGAAGTCGACGAGCAGCTGCTGGCCGCGAAAACGCAGCTCGCCGCAGCGGAAGCCGATCTCGTCGCGCGTCGCGTCGATCTCGAAGGCCAGCTCCTCAACCAGCGCGGCACGCTCGCGCAGGTCGAGGCCGACTTCGAGGGCGCGCGCCTGCAGGCCGAGGCCGAGGGCGAGCTCAACAAGAAGGGCATCATTTCGGACCTGCAGTACCGGCAGACGCAGCTGCGCGCAGACCAGCTGCAGACGCGTGTCGGTCTCGAGAAGGACCGCGTCGCGAAGTTCGGCGAGAACATCGCAGCGCAAGTCCGCGCCGAAGGCTCGCGCATCGAGCAGCTGCGCAACGCGCTCGTGCTGCGCGAGCGCCAGGCGGACTCGCTGCAGCTCAAGGCAGGCATCGCCGGCGTGCTGCAGCAGGTGCCGGTCGAGGAAGGCCAGCAGGTCGTCGCCGGCACGAACCTCGCGCGCGTCGCCAAACCCGACGTGCTGATGGCGGAGCTGCGCATCGCCGAGACGCAGGCGAAGGACATCGTGATCGGGCAGTCGGTGCGCGTCGACACGCGCATCGGCCCGAACGGCATCGTGGCCGGCAAGGTCGTGCGCATCGATCCCGCCGTGCTGAACGGCACCGTGCAGGTCGACGTCGACTTCGACGCACCGCTGCCGGCCGGCGCGCGCCCGGACCTTTCGGTCGACGGCGTCGTCGAGATCGAGCGGCTCGCCGACGTGATGTACGTCGGCCGCCCTGCGTTCGGCCAGCCCGGCACGCAGGCGACGATCTTCCGGCTCGAGCCCGATTCGAACATCGCGCTGCGCGTGCCGATCAAGCTCGGCCGCGCGTCGGTGAGCCTCATCGAGATCGAGCAGGGCTTGAAGCCCGGCGACAAGGTGATCCTCTCCGACACGTCCCAGTGGGACGAGTACGACCGAATCAAGTTGAACTGAGGAGGGAGTCCTCCTCAGCGCTCCGCATCCACATCACCGGAAGAGACGCCGACATGACCAACGCCCTGATCCACCTCGATGCAATCAAAAAGGTATTCCTCACCGACGAAGTCGAGACCCACGCGTTGGCCGGCGTGCACTTCCACATCCTTCCGGGCGAGTACGTCTCGATCTCGGGCCCGTCCGGCTGCGGCAAGTCGACGCTGCTCTCGATCCTCGGTCTGCTCGATACGCCGAGCGAAGGTACCTACCTCCTCAACGGCCGCCCGGTGCAGGACATCAACGCGTCCGAGCGCGCGAAGATCCGCAACAAGGAGATCGGCTTCATCTTCCAGGCCTTCAACCTGATCGGCGATCTCACCGTGTTCGAGAACGTCGAGCTGCCGCTGACGTATCGCGACGGCATGGGCAAGGCGGAGCGACGCGAACGCGTGCAGGCCGCGCTCGAGCGCGTCGGTATGGCGCATCGCCTCAAGCATTATCCGGCGCAGCTCTCGGGCGGTCAGCAGCAGCGCGTCGCGGTTGCGCGCGCGCTGGTCGGGAAACCGTCGATCCTCCTCGCCGACGAGCCGACCGGCAACCTCGATTCGAAGAACGGCGAGGCCGTGATGGAGCTGCTCGACGAGCTCCACCAGGCGGGCTCGACGATCTGCATGGTCACGCACGATCCGCGCTACGCCGACTTCGCGCAACGCAAGATCTTCATGTTCGACGGGCGCGTCGTCGACGAAGAGACGATGCATCGGCTGCGCCACGAAGAAGACCAGCGCGTGAAGGAACGGGCGGCGCAGGCGCAGGCGGCGCGCAACGCGACAGTGTGACGAGCGCGACCGGTCGTTATCGGTCGTGATCCGCCGCTGCGCGCCGTCATTCCCGCGAAAGCGGGAATCGGTTTGGTGGCGGCACGAAGGAAACCGATGCCCGCTTGCGCGGGCATGACGCCGGGGGCGAGTGACGCCGACGGCCGAGAAAGAGGGGCGCACGATGCTCGACACGCTGAATCAGGACCTCCGCTACGGCCTACGCTCGCTGCTCGCGAAGCCGGGCTTCCTCGTCGCGGCCGTCGCGACGCTCGCGCTCGGGATCGGCGCGAATACGGCGATCTTCTCGGTCATCAACGGGCTGCTGCTGAAGCCCTTGCCGTACGACGACGGCGAGCGCCTCGTGCAGGTCTACAACACCTACCCGAAAATGGGCCTCGAGTACGCGGGCACGTCGATCCCGGACTACCTCGACCGCAAGGAGCAGGCGCCGGCGCTCGAGGATCTCGCGCTCTACACCGGCCAGAGCTTCAACCTCGCCGCGAGCGGCGCGCCTGAGCGGCTGGTCGGCTTGCGCGCGACGCCTTCGCTCTTCACGACGCTGCGCGCGAAGGCTGCGCTCGGCCGCGTGTTCGGCGACGAGCAGGCCGTGATCGGCCAGGACAAGGTCGTCGTGCTCTCGCACGCGGCGTGGAAGAACAACTTCGGCGGCGACGCCTCGATCGTCGGGCGCGACGTACGGCTCAACGGCGAGACGTTCCGCGTGCTCGGCGTGATGCCCGAGTCGTTCGTGTTCCCGAACACGCGCACGCAGCTCTACGTGCCGTTCGCGTTCACCGACGCGCAGAAGAGCGACGACGAGCGCGGCAACGAGTATTCCGAGTCGATCGGACGGCTCGCGCCGGGCGCGACGCTCGAGCAACTGCACGCCCAGACCGACGCGATCGTCGCGCGCACGGCGGACCGCGCCGCGGTCTCGGACCGCGAAGACGCGGCGGACGCCGCCGCTTGGTTCCGCAACGGAAACTTCTTCGGTCGCGCGAAATCGCTGCGCGACCAGTGGGTCGGCGACATCCGTCCCGTGCTCTGGCTGCTGCAAGCCGTCGTCGGCTTCGTGCTGCTGATCGCGTGCGCGAACGTCGCGAATCTCATGCTGACGCGCGTCACCTCGCGGCAGAAGGAGTTGAGCGTTCGCACCGCGCTCGGCGCCGGTCGCCGCCGCATCGCGCGCCAGCTGCTGATCGAATCGTTGATCCTCGCGACGCTCGGCGCCGTTGCCGGCGTGTTGCTCGCGTACTGGAGCATCGATCTCCTCAACGTGCTCGGGCTCAACAACTCGCAGCTCTCGGCGCAGGTCGACATCGACGCTTCGGTGCTCGCGTTCACCCTCGCGCTCGCGGTGCTGACCGGCGTCGTGTTCGGGCTGTTCCCCGCGTTCGCGCAGCTCGGCGGCAAGCCGTACGAGGTGCTGAAGGAGGGCGGGCGCGGCAACACGATGGGGAAGGGCGCGCGGATGACGCGCGCAACGCTCGTCGTCGTGCAGATGGCGCTCGCGGTGACGCTGCTGGTCGGCGCGGGTCTCCTCATCAAGAGCTTCAACCGCGTGCTCGACCAGGATCCGGGCTTCGCGCGCGACGGCCTCATCACGACGCGGCTCGAGCTTCCGACCGCGAAGTACCCGGAGGAAGAGCAGCAGGCGCAGTTCTACGAGCGCGCGTTGACCGAGCTCGCGGCGATCCCGGGTGCGAAGAGCGTCGCCTACACCAGCAACCTGCCGTTCGGCGGCAGCAACTGGACCTCGTCGTTCGACATCGAGGGCCGCGAGGAAGCGCCCGGTGAATCCTCACCGCACGGCTACGCGCGCGTCGTCGACGAGAAGTTCTTCGGCACGATGGAGATTCCGGTGCTGCAGGGCCGCGGGTTCACGCCGGCGGACGCGAAGGGCGCGCCCGAGGTCCTCATCGTCGACGAGTTCCTCGCGAAGAAGTACTTCCCGAAGGGTGACGCGGTCGGCCAGCGCATCCGCTGGGGACAGACCGAAGCGGAACCGCCGCAGCCGCGCATCTGGACCATCGTCGGGGTGGTCGGGACGGTGAAGCCCTTCGGCCTCGCCGACGAGGTCAAGAAGGAGGCCATCTACTTCCCGTTCCGTCAGCTGACCGGCGAGAACGGCTTCTTCGTCGTCAAGACCGACCTCGCGGCCGGCGGGCTCGCGCAGCCGATCCGCGATGCAATTCTGCGCGTCGACCCCGAGCAACCGGTGTTCGACATCCGCACGCTCGACGAGCGCATCAAGATCTCGCTCGAGAACCGCAAGGCGCCGATGGTGCTGCTCGCGATCTTCGCGGGCGTGGCGCTGCTGCTCTCGGCGATCGGCATCTACGGCGTGCTCGCGTTCTCGGTCGAACAGCGCACGAGCGAGCTCGGCGTACGCCTCGCGATCGGCGCGCAGCGCGGCGACATCGCGAAGCTGGTGCTGAGCCAGGGCGGCCGCATCGCGGCGCTCGGGCTCGGGATCGGGATCGTGGGCTCGCTCGCGCTGACGCGCTTCATGCAATCGCAGCTCTTCGGCGTGACGAGCTCCGATCCGATGACGCTGGTCTCGGTCGTGGTCGTGCTCGGCGCCGTCGCGCTCGTCGCGTGCTGGCTGCCGGCTCGGCGCGCCGCGCGGACATCGCCGATCGAGGCGCTGCGGTACGAATGACGCCGGACTTGGTGCGCGCGTAGCGCGCGCCTAATGCGGCAACGCGAGGGGAGAGCCGCGAACATGCTGACCACCATCCGCCGCGCCTTCCGCACCCTCGTGCGCACGCCCGCGTTCACGATCGTCGCCGTCGTGACGCTCGCGCTCGCGATCGGTTCGCTCGCCACGATCTTCTCGGTCGTCAACGCGGTACTGCTGAAGCCGCTGCCGTATCCCAGCTCGGAGCGCATCATCCGCATCCTGCGCATGCAGGGCTCGTGCACCGAGTGCCCGATTGCGCGCCCCACATTGTTCGAGTGGCGCGACCAGTCGACGGAAGCGTTCGAGGCGCTCGGCGCCTTCATGGGCGCCGAGGCGACGCTGACGGGCGAGGGCGATGCGGAGCAGCTCACGGCGTACGCCGTGACCCCGGACTTCTGGACGGTGATGGCCGTGCCGCCACTGCTGGGCCGTACGTTCACGCAGCAGGAGGACGACGAGGCGCGCGACGTCGTCGTCATCTCCGAGCCGTTCTGGCAGCGCCGTTTCGGCGGATCGCGCGACGTCATCGGCCGAAAGATCGTGCTTAACGGTGCACCGCACGAGATCGTCGGCGTGATGCCGCTCAACTTCAACTACCTCGACGGCGACGTCTGGCTGCCGACGCGGCTCGCGACCGCGACCACCGATCGGAATACCGCCTACCTCTCGGTCGTCGCACGGCTGCGCGAGGGCCACGAGCTCGGGCGCGCGGACGCGCTGATGAACGCGATCACGGCGCGCCAGGCCGTGGCGTTTCCGAACGAGCACGAGGACCTGCGCGCAAGGCTCATTCCGCTCCAGACGCGCGTGACCAGCACCGTGAAGCCGGCGCTCGACGTGCTGCTCGCGGCCTCCGCGATCGTGGTGCTGATCGCCTGCGCGAACCTCGCGAACCTCATGCTCGCGCGTGGCCAGGCGCGGCGGCGCGAGCTCGCGATGCGCGCCGCGCTCGGCGCGAACCGCCGCCGTCTCGTCGCGCACCTGCTCGGCGAGTCGGCCGTCGTGGCGGCGATCGGCGCGGTCCTCGGCATCGGCATCGCGAAGCTTGCGATCGCGACGATTCCGAAGCTCGCGCCGGACCTCCTGCCGGCGTACAACCCGCTCGCGATCGACCTCACCGTGGTCGCATTCGTCGCGGGCGTCGCGCTGCTGTCGCTGTTCGGCTTCGGCCTGCTGCCGGCCTGGCGGCACGCACAGGCGGACCCTGCGCTCGCGCTGCAGGACGAGGCGCGCGACGGGACCGCCGGTCGCGCGCGCAGCCGCGCGCGCTCGCTGCTCGTGGTCGGCGAAGTCGGCTTGTCGCTGGTGCTGCTCGCGGGCGCCGGGCTCATGATCGAAAGCCTGCGCCGGCTCGGACGCGTCGACCCGACCGTCGACGTCGACCGCGTCGTGACGGCGGGCGTCGCGCTGCCGCCGACGGCGAACCGCCCGGGCGAGGCATCCGGCGAATGGTTCGCGCGCAACGCGGCATCGTCGATGCCGCGCATCGACGCCTTGCTCGCGAAGCTGGCGGCGATGCCGGAGATCGAGTCGGTCGCGATCACGGACGCCGTGCCGCTGTCGGGGCGCAGCAACACCAACTCGCCGGTCACCGTCGTCGGACGGGAGTACCCCGGCGGCGAGTCGGCGATGCCGCTCACCGAATGGCGCTTCGTGAGCGCTGACTATTTCAGGACGATGGGCCTGTCGGTGCTGCGTGGCCGCACCTTCGGTCCCGACGAGGGGCGCGCGACGACGGAACCGATCGAGGTCCTGGTGAACGAGGCGTTCGTGCGCGCGTTCCTATCCGACGTCGATCCGATCGGGCGGCAAGTGTCCTTCATGGACGACGTGCCGAAGACGATCGTCGGTGTGGTCGAGAGCGCCCGCCAGCGGGGCCTCGATCGCGAGCCGTCGCCCGAGGTCTACCTGCCGATCTACGACGTGTTCTATTCGAACCTCGAGGTCGTCGCGAGGACGCGTGTCGCTCCCGCGCAGGCCGCCGAACCGCTGCGCCGTGCGATTCGCGAGGCGACGCCCGAAGCACCGGTGACGTCGGTGCGCACGATGGCCGAGATCGTCCACGCCGGCGCGGTCCTGCGCCGCTTCTTCGCGACGCTGATGATCGCGTTCAGCGCCGTCGCGCTCGTGCTGGCGATGGTCGGGCTCTACGGCGTCATCGCGTACTCGGTCGCGCAGCGGCGCGCCGAGATCGGCGTTCGCATGTCGCTCGGTGCGGACCGCAGGCGCGTGCTCGGGATGGTGCTGAAGCAGGGGCTCGCGCTGGTCGGTCTCGGCCTCGCGCTGGGCCTGGCCGGAGCGCTCGCGCTCGCGCGCGTGCTCGCGTCGCAACTCGTCCGCGTTTCGCCGTACGACCCGCTGGTACTGGCCGTGGTCGCGCTCGCGCTGCTCGGCACCGGTGCACTGGCCTGCGCGCTGCCGGCGTGGCGCGCGGCGCGAACCACGCCGCTCGACGCGCTGCGACACGTCTGAGGAGACGCTGATGTCCGACCTCCGCCGCGCGCTCCGCAACCTCATTCGTACCCCGGGCTTCACGTTCGTCGCCGTGCTGACGCTCGCGCTCGGCATCGGCGCGACCACGGCGTTGTTCTCGACGGTGGACGCGCTGCTGCTGCGCGCACTGCCGTACGCCGACGACGCGCGGCTCGTAATGCTGTGGGTCGACGCGCGCAAGCTCGGCATGGTGCAGCAGGAGTACACGAATCCGACCGACATGCAGGACTGGGCGAAGGGCCTCGCGAGCATCGAGTCGCTCGCGGGCTTCACCGGCTGGGCGCCGACGATCACCGGCGCGGGCGAGCCCGAGCGCGTCGACGGCGCGCTCGTCACTCAGCGCTACTTCGACGTGCTGCAACCGGCGATGCAGCTCGGCCGCGGGTTCCAGGACGGCGAGGACGTGCCGAACGGCCCGCGCGTCGTCGTCGTCAGCGACGCGTTCTGGAAGCGCATGCTCGGCGGCGCGCACGACGCGGTCGGCCGCGCGGTCATGCTCGAGGGCGAGCCGCATACGATCGTCGGCGTGCTGCCACCGGCCTTCGAAGCGCCGCTGATGGCGGACCGCGAGATCTATCGGCCGGCGCAGCTCGAGCTCGGCGGTCGCGGTGGCTACTTCCTGCGCGTCGTCGCGCGGCTCGCGCCGGGCGCGACGGGCGCATCGGCGCAGCAGGAGTTCAGCGCGTTGCACGCGCGGCTCGCGGCGGCGTACCCCGACACGAACAAGGACCGGGGCGGCTACGTCCAGCCACTGCGCGATGCCATGACGCAGGGCGTGCGGTTGCAGCTGCTCGTGCTGCTGGGCGCGACCGCCCTCGTGCTGCTGATCGCCTGCGCGAACGTTGCGAACCTGCTGCTGTCGCGCGCCTCGGGCCGCGCGCGCGAGCTCGCGGTGCGCGCGTCGCTCGGCGCGGATCGGCGCCGGCTCGTGCGCCAGCTGCTCGGCGAGAGTCTCGTGCTGAGCGCGATCGGCGCACTCGCCGGGCTCGCGCTCGCTTGGGTCGTGATCCGCTGGATCGGCAGCGCGCTGCCGGCAGGCAGCGCGAACGCGGGTTTGCCGTCGCTCGATTTGCGCGTGCTCGGCTTCGCGGTCGCGGCTTCGCTCGGCGCGGGGCTCGTGTTCGGCAGCGCACCCGCGCTCGTCGCGACACGCCAGGACCTCGTCACCACGCTGCGCGAAGGCGATCGCGGCAGCGCCGGCGGCCGCGGCGGCCGGCGCCTGCGCGAGCTGCTCGTCGTCGGGACGTTCGCGCTCGCGCTCGCGCTGACGGTCGGGGCGGGGCTGTTCCTCAAGAGCCTCGGTCGCCTGATCTCGCTCGACCCGGGCTTCCGGCCCGAGGGTGCGCTCGTGTTCGGGCTGCGCCTGCCGCCGTCGTCGTACCCGACACCCGAGGCGAACCGCGCGCTGCACGAGCGTCTCACCGAGCGCCTCGGCGCGCTGCCGGGCGTCGAGCACGTCGGCCTCACGACGACGCTGCCGCTCGGCGACAACAACACCGACACCGGCGTGCGGCTCGCGGGCTCTGCGCCCGATGCCGAGCCGCTGCGCGTCTGGTTCAGCATGTCGACGCCCGGCTACCTCGATGCGCTCGGGACGCCGGTGCTGCGCGGTCGCGCGCTGTCGCGCGACGAGCGCGCCGACGGTCCTTGCGGCGCCGTCGTCAACGAGGCGTTCGCACGCGACTATCTTCCCGGACGCGACGCGGTGGGCGCGCGGTTCGCGATGGGCTCGCGCGAGCCGGTCGCATGCGAGATCGTCGGCGTCGCGCGCGACGTGCGCTTCTTCGGGCTCGACCAGCCGCAGACGCCGGCGATGTACCTGCCGCTCGCCCAGTTTCCGGGACGCCAGTTCTTCGTGGTCGTGCGCGGGCAGGGGGGCATCGCGGCGCTGCTGCCGTCGATCCGGCGCGAGATCGCCGCGCTCGATCCGTCGCTCGCGCTCGCCGACCCGCAACCGCTCACGCTGCTCGTCGCGGATTCGCTGCGCACGCCGCGGCTCGTCGCGACGCTGACCGGCGCGTTTGCGGCGCTCGCGCTCGTGCTCGCGGCCGTCGGCGTCTACGGCGTGATCGCGTACGCGGTCAGTTTGCGGACGCGCGAGTTCGGCGTACGCGCGGCGCTCGGCGCGAGCGCCGGGGCGCTGCTGTCGAGCGTGCTGAAGCGCGGTCTCGTGCTCGCGTTCGCGGGGATCGCGCTCGGCGCGGCGCTCGCGCTCGTGCTCGGGCGCTTGATCGCGTCGCTGCTCTATGAAGTTCGCGCGGCGGATCCCGCCGTGCTCGGGGTGGTTTCGCTGCTGCTCGGTGCCGTCGCGCTCGTCGCGAGCGCGGTGCCCGCGTGGCGTGCCGCGCGCGTCGATCCGACCGTCGCGCTGCGCGAAGAATGAGTGAGGAGTAGTCCGATGTTCATCCAGGAATTGCGCAGCGCCCTCCGCCGGCTCGTCGCCCGACCGGGGTATGCGTTGATCTCGCTGCTCGTGCTGTCGCTCGGGCTCGGCTCGACGCTGTTCCTGCTGGGCGCGTTGAACGGGATGTTCCTGAAACCCGTTCCGTTTCCGCACGCGGAGCGGCTCGTCGCGGTCGGCTACCTGCCGCGCACCGAGTCGCTCGGCATCGGCGGCATGAGCAGCGACGACTACTTCGAGCTCGCGCCCGAGCTCGAGAGCTACGAGGCGATGGGCGGATTCACCACGGCGACGGTGAATCTGAGCCGCAACGATGGCGCAACGCGATACCAGGGCGGGCTCCTCACGCACGAGGTGCTCGGCCTGCTCGGCACGGCACCGGCGCTCGGCCGTGCGTTCACGCCGGCCGACGACGCGCCCGGCGCGCCGCTGACCGTGCTGCTCTCGGACCACGTCTGGCGCAACGACTTCGGCGCCGATCCCGCGGTGGTCGGTCGCGCGATCCGCGCGAACTCGCAGCCGGCGACGATCATCGGCGTGATGCCGCCGAAGTTCACGTTTCCGTTCCGCGAGGAAGTGTGGCTGCCGCGGCGCGCGCGTCCCGGCGACGATTTCGGCTTCGAGGTGATCGCTCGACTCGAACCCGGCGTCTCGATGGACGCCGCGCGCGCGGAAGCCGAGACCGTCAGCGAGCGCATGAAGGCGACGCTCGACGGGATGGAGACCGGCGAGCAGCGCCTCGTCGTCAAGCCGATCGACGTGCATTTCGTCGGCGAGGCCGGACGGAAGTTCGTCTCGCTGATGTTCGTGACGAGCCTGCTCGTGCTGCTGCTCGCATGTGCGAACGTCTCGAACCTCACCTACACCACGACGCTCGCGCGCGCCCGCGAGCTCGCGGTGCGCAGCGCGCTCGGCGCGGACCGGCGGCGGCTCGTCGCGGCGCTGATCGTCGAGATGTTCGTGCTCTGCCTCGTCGCGTCGGGGCTCG
>Ga0187892_10005077_pt1 | contig 21146 bp, 12 predicted proteins | sample MA1701073metaG_FD_139345 | JGI IMG/M metagenome (GOLD analysis project Ga0187892, IMG submission 139345) | Bio-ooze microbial communities from a basaltic lava cave in the Kipuka Kanohina Cave System on the Island of Hawaii, USA - MA170107-3 metaG ... | reverse complement strand
CGTCCCACCGAAATGGCGTTGGGCATGGCGGCCGAGCGCTTGTTCGAGGACTTGCCCAAGGAAACGCGCGACCGCCTGCACGAGCTGCCGGATGCGGTGCGCCGCCTCGAGCACGACGCGGCGCGCATGCGCGTCCGGCTGGAAGGGCTCAATGACGCCCTCCAGGGCGCCGGGGAGCGCGGCCGGCTGTCGGGGCAGATCGATACGGAGATCAAGCAACGGCGCGATCGCGTCGTCGCCGACCTGGAGACCGAGCGGGAGCTCGTGCAGCGGCGCCTGAAGGAGGCGGTGGCGGCCCTCGAAACGATTCGGCTGAATCTGCTGCGGCTGCACGCCGGGACCGGGGACGTGCAGAGTCTTACGACGGATCTAACGCTCGCTCGGGCAGCGGCGAAGGAGGTCGATCTCCTGCTCGAGGGGCACCGCGAGATTGAGGAAGCGCTCTGAGGGCGAGCAACGCCACCAGCACCAGCGCGTAGTACACGGGCGTCGGCCGGTCGCCCTTCACCAGCCAGAGGTAGTGCAGCACGCCGAGCGCCGCGGCGACGTAGATCAGCTGATGCAGGGCCTTCCATTTCTTGCCGAGCCGGCGGATCCAGCCCTTGGTCGACGTCCAGGCCAGCGGAATGAGGAGCAGAAAGGCCGTGAACCCCACCGTGATATAGGGCCGCTTGGCGATGTCCTCGATCACGTACTGCAGCGCGAATCCCTGGATCGGGAAGCCTTGATCGATCACCAGATAGATGAGGAAGTGGAGGCAGATGTAGCTGAACGCGAGCAGGCCGAGCGTGCGGCGATAGCGGATGATGCCGTTCCAGCCGGTGAGGCGCCGCAGCGGTGAGACGGCGAGCGTCGCGAGCAGCAGCCGGATCGCCCAGTCGCCGGTGCGGTGCGTGATCGCCTCGATCGGATTGGCGCCGAGCCTGTCGGTGAAGGCGTCTCGAACGATCAACGCGAGCGGCACGAGCGCGGCCACGACGATCACCGCGTGCCCCAGACGAGCCGATAGCTGACGGCTGATGGCTGACAGCGCTTTCAGAAGTTGACTCTCAGGTCCATCCCCGCATACAACGACGCCACCTGCTCGGCGTACCCGTTGAACATCAGGGTCGGCCGCCGGAAGAACTCGCCCAGCCGGCGCTCCCGCTTCTGACTCCAGCGCGGGTGGTCGACCGTCGGGTTGACGTTGGCGTAGAAGCCGTACTCGTTCGGCGCGGCCAGGCTCCAGGTGGTGGGCGGCTGGGTGCGGGTGAGACGGATCGTCACGATCGATTTGATCCCCTTGAATCCGTACTTCCACGGCACCACGAGCCGGATCGGCGCGCCGTCCTGATTGGGCAGCGGCTTGCCGTAGAGCCCGGTCACGAGGATCGTGAGCGGGTGCATCGCCTCGTCGAGCCGCAGCCCTTCGACGTAGGGCCAGGGCAGAATGCTCGTGTTTTGTCCCGGCATTTCGCTGGGGCGATAGACGGTCGTGAAGGCGACGAATTTCGCCTGTGACGTCGGTTCGACATCGTCGAGCAGCTTCGACAGGGGGAATCCGTTCCACGGGATCACCATCGACCAGCCTTCGACGCAGCGCAGCCGGTAGATTCGTTCCTCGGCCGGGTAGCGCTGGAGAATGTCATCGATATCGAACGTCCGGGGTTTCTTGACCTCACCCTCGACGACGATGCTCCAGGGGCGGGGGCGAAAGCGACCTGAGAGCCTGGAGGGGTCGCGTTTGTCGGGCCCGAACTCGTAGTAGTTGTTGTAGGTGGTGATGTCCTCGTAGGAGTTGGGCTTGTCGTCCTCACCCCTAGGTTCCCCCTCTCCACGTACGTGGAGAGGGGGCCAGGGGGCGAGGCCCGGGAGCAGGGCCGCGCCAGCCACGGCTCCTGCCGTACCGATGAATTGCCGGCGGTTCCAATAGAGCCGCTCGGATGTGATCTCCGAGCTGCTGATGTCGTACGGCCGTTTGATCCGCATCGGGTCCCCGGGATTGTCGGTTCTCTAATGTACGGCGGCAGGGGGAAGTTCCGATTGGTGCTACTTCCCGGCGACCAGCACGAAGCCCGCCCAGTAGAATGGATGCGCCGTAGCGGGGTCGCGCCGGAGGGAGAGCTCTGCCGCCCGCAACGCGGTGGCCGGCGGGGTGCCGGCCGCCAGCCGCCGGTAGAACTCTCCCATCAAGTCCGCCGCGGATGGTCCTACGGGCCACTGCGTGGCCACCACCGAGCCCCCCCCGCCGGCCAGGAACGCGCGGGCCAGGCCCATCAGGCCCTCGCCATTGAACAATCGGCCGGACTGGGTTTCGCAGGCGCTCAGCACGACGAGTCGTGCGGGCAGGCGCGCAGCCGCGATCTCGGCCAGGTGGAAGTAGCCGTCATTCTGGTCATCCGCACCCAGACGCAGGTGAGAGGCGAGCGGATCGTGGTCGTCGGCTTGAGCGTGCACGGCGAAGTGTAGCACGTGCGCGCCGGCAGCGGCGGCGTGCGCGGCTGACTCGCTCGCGGCGTCGTCGGCCAGCAGCGTGAACCGATCCGCCGGCCAGACGGCCCCGATCGCGGTCACCTCCCGATCGCCGCCCGGCGCCGCGCGCGTGACGGCCAGCAGGCGGCCGCCGCCGGGCAGCGACGGGGACCGGGTGAGCAGTTGGGTGGACGGGACGTAGCGGATTTCGAACCGGTCGATGGCATACCTGGCCGGTAGATGGCGATCCCGCCGGCCGGTCGCGGCGCGCTCGACTACCCCCGCTGGCCGCGCCACCAGGGCTCCAAACGGCACGTAATGAACCGGACCATCCGGTGCGACGATCAGCCCCTCGGTCGTCGCGAGTAACGGCTCGAGGGGAGCGATCAAGCCGTTGTAGAGCGCCCGAGCCAGCCGGAAGTCGAACACCGCTCGGGCGAGGTCCACCCTGCCGGCATGAGTTGTGATGAAGGGCTGTCGCAGGCGCCGGGCCCACTGGCGGATCGAGTCCGCGTCGACCGGGAGGCTGACCAGCTCGGCCACGCGGCGGGTGACAAAGAGGACCGCCACCGCGTCATCCAACACGATGTAGTCGAGCAACGCTTCTCCCTCCCGCAAGCGTCCCTGAAGCCACCGCACAGTCACCCCGGCGCGGGACTCGGCGGTGGGATGCGAGAAGGCGGACAACGCCAGTGCGGCCGCTTTGCGGCGAGCCGACCAGGCCGCTACGTCGTCGAGGCGGCCGCGCGCCTGGTTAAACGCGAGCAGCGTGCGCAGCGCCCCGTCAAACGGCGCGAGATGCACGTCGCGGTAGCGGGCGCGGTCGAGATCGTGCGATAACCGGCTCGTGACCTGCTCCACCGTCTGCGCCGCTCGATCGTACGCCGCCAGCGCCGCGGCACGGCGCCCCGCTCGCGACAGACCGTCCGCCAGTGCCAACTGCGTGGACCGGACGCCGTCCGTGGTGGGATGCTCGGCGGCCATGCGGGCGGCCAGTTCCAGGAGGGCCAGGGCGCGCCGGACTTCTCCGAGCCCTAGCCGCGCCTGGCCTTGCAGGCGACGCGCCCGGATCAGCTCGTCGGTCAGGTTCAGTCCGACCGCCATCGTCTCGGCGCGCTGCGCCTCGCCGAGGGCGTCCTTGGCGCGACCGGCGCCGAGCAGCAGATCGGCCAGGTGCAGCATGGTCTGCGCGGCCGCGGGACGGTTTCCTTGGGTCAGCCGCCGCTGCGCCCAGTCACGCAGGATGGTTTCGGCCGAGTCGAGCTGCCCGAGTCGGGTCAGGACCCTGGGCAGCAGCGGGACGTCGAACGGAGCGCCGATTACCCGGTCGTGGGCCTGGGCGGCGGCGGCCGCGCTGTCGAGCAACCCCAACGCCTCGTAGCTCCGGGTCAGGCCGGCGAGGCAGAGGGACAGCTCGGAATCGCGCACGGCCGCTCCACGGCGGTAATACGCGATCGCTCGTTCGAGGTCGCCGGAGCGCTCGTAGAATTCGCCGGCCCAGTAGTAGTTGGTTTCCAGCTCGTCAACGACGCGCACCATCTCGGAAAACGCGGCCGCCGCAGCGGCGTGCCAGCCCGCCTTCCAGCGGATCGTTCCGGCGTCGTGCAGGCTCATCATGCGGATCGGGGCGTGGCGCAGCGGTCGTGTCAACAGGACGAAGCTGTCGGCTGCTTGGGCGGCGGCGGCGAAGCGCCCGGCCGATTCGTAGACGTGTGCCAGGTTGTGGTACGCCTCGGCCAGGTTGTATTCCTGCCCCAGCCGTCGGCCGATTGCAATCGCGCGTCTCAACGTGCGCTCCGCCTCGATCAAACGCCCCAGCTTGGACAGCGCCCGGCCCCGCCGGACGTGGGACATCAATTGCAGCGCCGGTCGGTGCACACTGTCGACGATCGCCACGGCGCGATCCCAGGCCTTGAGCGCGCCCTGTGGATCGCCGCGATAGTCGAGCAGCAGCATGCCGTGCGACATTACCGCGTTCCATTCGATCGGCCACGCGCCCGTCGCACGCGCCAGCGCCGCGAGGGTCCGTTGAACGCTGTCGGCTTCCGGCTCGTCGAGCGCGAAATGGGGAAGGTGCGCATTGCCCACGCCGGGGCGGTGGTCGCGCCGGACCGCGGTGCTCACGGCAAGCCGAACGGCCCGAGCCCGCTCAGGGTCACCGCTGCGTTGGTACAGATAGGATCGCGCGATCTGGAGCTTGATCACGTCGAACACGGTCGGGGATCGCGTGATCCCTTCCAGCAACACAGCAGCAGCCTCAGACCGTCGTCCAACCAGCTCGAGGACGGTGGCGTACTCGATTCGGAGCTTGGCGACCTCCGGCCACCGGGCGACGGCGCGTCGCTGGTACTCGAGTACACGCGGTCGCCAGATCGTCTGGGGCCTCAGTTGATCGCCAACATCGGCCAGGAACATCGTGACGCAGTCGGTCGGGCCATGGCGTCGCTCCAGCGACAGCAGAACGGGGATCGCTCCCACCTCATAGTTGAGTGGAGCAGCCGCGACTGCGGCGAGGCACTGGGACTGCCCCGTCGTGTCAGAGGGCGCGGCACGGTACTCCGTGCGAAGGCGCTCGACGTCGCCGGTGAATCGCATCAGCTCGATGTATACGAAGTGCGCCGGCAGATAGCCGGGATCAGCCGCCTGCGCGGCGCGCAGCAGCGCCAGCGCGCTGTCGAGATTCAGTTCGCCGTGGCGCTCCAGCGCTTGCAGCCACAGCCGTCGAGCGTGCGTCGAGTCTTGCGTGTGGGCGGCGGCCGTCACCGCGAGGGCGACGAAAACGACGGCGGGCAGTGCTATCGTTGAACGAGCGCCTCCACGCTGTCGGCGAGTGCCTGCGCCCAGCGACCCAGATCGTCCAACCCTGCCGCTGCGAAGCGTAGCTCGGTGATGGCCTCGCCCGCGCGACCGAGCCGCAACAAGGCCTTGGCCCGGTACAGGCGCGCTTCGACGAGGTAGGGAGTGTCTCCGAGCCCAGTAACCCGCTGAAAAGTCTCGGCCGACTCGCGTGACCGATTGATCATGAGGAGACCGGAGGCGCGGAAAAACAGGGCTGGGGCCGAGTCCACCCCGGCCGCTAGCGCCACCGCCAACCCTCTCGCGGCCTCATCGTAGCGCCGTGCGAGGTAAGACGACATCGCGGCCGCGAACAGCGAATCGGCTGAGGTCTGCTCTCCGCGCACGGGCACGCCCAGGTAGACCGGCGGCTCGAGTACGGCGCCCAGCCTTTCGAGCTGCGGGTTGACTCGATCCCCCGGTAGGAGGAACAGCGCAGCGAACCCGGCCGCCGCGGCCAATCCGACGCCGACGAGGAGTGGTCTGGACCAGCGGCGCCGCAGCCACTGGACGTTGGTTACGAGCGGCAAGTTGTGGCGCACTGCGGCTGCCACGCGCAGGTCTTCCTGGCACCGAGGACAAGCGAGATAATGCGCCTCAAACGCCTCCGCTTCGGGGAGATCGAGCCGCCCGGCGAGATAGCGCTCGACGATGCCGCGCTCCACCACGTCGTTGCAGGTGAGCGATTCGGTCACGTGCTCTCCTATTGGGTGGTCGGCCGGGGGCGCCGATCGTGACCCCCCGCGCCCGCTTCCTCGAGCGCCCGCCGCAGTCGCTCCAGGGCTCTCGATTTCCGTTTCCGGACCCGGGTTGCCGGTTCACCCAGCCGGTTCGCCAGCTCGAGGGGGGTCAAGCCTTCGAAGAAGGACAGGCGCAAGAGCTCTCGGTCGGCACCGGACAGGCTGGCCAAGGCGGCGCGCACGTGCTCGTGTTCTTCATCGGAGACCAGCAGGTGCAGGGCGTCCGGATCGGCGGACGGCGGGTCGTCCGCCTCCTGGGATGCGTCGAGCGAGGTCGTCCGTTGCTGAGCGCGGTGCAGGTCGGCGATCACGTGGCAGGCGATGCCGCGCGCGAAGGCGCCGAGGTGGGCGGGATTGTTGACGTGGCCGCCGCGCAGCGCGGCGAGCGCGCGGACCAGGGTTTCTTGAGCGGCTTCCTCGGCCAGGTCGATGTCGCGTAGCGAGCGGAGCGCGAGCAAGCGGAGCCCTCTGCGCAGGACCTCGAGCTCCTGTGCCGGCACATCCACAGACTTGAGGAGACCCGTCGGTCGTTCGACCGGCGGGTCGGACCCTGTCACGATGCCCCGCCCTTGTGCGACTAATCCTCAGGAGCACTGCACACTTGTCGAAATATCCCACGGTCGGGCTGGCGGCAAGTAGGATCTGGCAATGCGGGACGTTGCGCCTACTTGCGGTACTGGCAGACACGTTACTGCGTCGCGACGCTCCGGTGATCGTTGCCTGCGCCAGGCCCGGAAACAGGCGGTGCCGAGAAACAGGCCTGAAGTAAGGGCAGGTGGGCGCTCTCTCTAGAGCGTGAGGATCGCGTGAGTACTAGTCGCACCTCCAACGGGACGCCGTGGAAGCCCAGAGGCTACTTGCACTTGCCGGCGCGAGGAGCACTCCTCGTGATTGGCACGTCGCCAACGAGCGACGCCACAGTAGTCAGGGTACGTGTCGACTCGGGTGTCGTTGAGTGGAGACAGGACTCGATGTTCGCTGACCTCGTCGGAGATTCGAAACGAGTCTCCCTTCGACCAACGCCTCCGTTGTATGACACCGACACCACCGTGATTCTCGCTTGGACAAAGCCGGGCTCTTGAAAATCCGTCTGACCGACGGCAGCAGGCTCTGGAGAATTCCCGATTCGCTCGTCGATCTGGACAAGCTTACTGCGCGGTTGATGGTAGTCGACCGCACGCTCTTCGTCGCCTAGTACAAGAAGCTTTTGGATGTAGCACTGGACCGTAATTCGATGGAACAAACGGAGGATCCATGTGGACGCCTGCCAGACGCCTTCTTCCCATCGCCACGGTGATCAGCGCCGCACTCACCGCGTGCACTCAGGAGCCGCAAGCCCCCACAGCGCGACTGCCAGTCTTCGCCCACGCTGGCCTGCACTTGATCTCCGGCGACCTGCTCGGCCCCAGTGGCTCATCTCTGTGCGGTAACCTGCCACCGGCGTCAACGGTGCTGGTTCGGGTTTTCGATCCGGTAAGCGCCACGTTAGGCATGCCGTTCGCAGGAGCCCAGAATGTTACGTGCCCCGACGATGCATTCGCGATACTGGTCGACCCCGGTGCATATCGCATCCGGGTCCAACTCCCGAGCACCCCGGCCATCGGGAACCTGCCCTGGCGATATCTGGAGCCGGCTACCGTCGATAACAGCGGTGGTGACGTCACCCAGGATGTGCAGGTGATGGACGGCATTGCGATGGGCGGTGGCGCCACCCTGGACGGCGAGCCCGTCGAAGGGCTGGACCTGACTCTGGCGTATGACGAGGCGCCACTGTTTGGGGGCGCCTTCGGGGTCACCGGACCGGACGGCGCTTGGGACGACGCGATCCCGGAACGATCGCCGATGACAGTTCAGGGCGGGGTGAGGTATCGGTTCCAGGCCAACTGCCCGTTGTTGGGGGCCCGGGCGCTGGCAAGCAGTACCCCCGGCGGCGCATATCTCTTCCCCGATGAACTCAGTGGATTCATCTGTGACGCCGAAACCGGTCCGGCCACGGCGTTCTCGCACGACCGTACGCGCCTGGTGGTCACCCCATTGCCCGGCGATATCGGTGGACAGTCCGGCGAATTGTTCGACCAGTTCGGCAGCGGGTGGGGAGTGCAGTTTCCTGTGATTCCTCCGGCTGCTCCGGTTCACACCCCCTTCAGCGCCACTCACATCTTCGTCGGCGGCCTGGTCGTCGGTCTTGCCCCGGACGTCGTGCTGACCGGTTTCAACTTCGGGTTCGGTGAGTGCGGCGCCGCCTGCCGGGACTTCGGGCAGGATGGGACCCTCAAGACCCATTCTCTCCCGTCAGGGGGGAAGAAGGTCATGTGGAAGTACTCCGATGCCCAGTCGCCTGAGGGCGTGGGGTTGCAGGTGGTCCAGAATTCGTTCGACGGCAAGCCGCCGAACGACTACGTGCTGTTTCAGTTCACATTCACGAACACGTCGAATGCGACCCGCACGTTCTACGCCGGCCACTTCGGCGACTGGGATCTCGATGACATCGGCGGCGCAACCGACGACATCGGCTTCACTGACCTGAACGGCCGATTGATGTACGTGACCAATGACGGGGAGACCGGCGTCCACATCGGGACCCTCTTGCTCGGCAACTATCCTGTGGCCGGAACCAACTTCCGGACGAGCCCGCCGGGGCTCGGCCTCACGCTCGCAGATCAGTTCGCGGCAATCAGCGGTGCCGTCACCAATCCAACCAGCGGTCCGCAGGATGTCTGGTACTTCCACACCGTCGGCCCCATCACGCTCAAGCGCAAGAAGTCGGCGGATGTGTGGATCGCGATCGTGGCAGGAGACGATCGCGCCCAGCTGCTGGCCAACGCGGCGGCAGCGGAGGCGGATGTTCGCGACCGCGGCGGAATTCGTGGGTCGACGTCTTCTGGTGCCTCCGCGCAGGCAACCCCCGATCCCGGAGCGGAGGTTCAGGTCCGGCCCGAGCTCTGGCGGCCCTTTTCGCGGGTAGGCAAGGTCGACAAACCGTTCTCACGGTCTGCGCCGTAGGCAGGCGGCAATCGACATCGACGACGCGGAGCGGTAGGAAGGTGTTGGGGTTACAACGACTCCGGCGCTTTGGGAGACGGCTCCACTTCCAATCGCAGCGCGCCGGTCGCCGTAGCGGAGGGCTCACCTTCGCGAGCCTGACCGTAGGATTCTCCCATCACACCTGCGGCGTGACGACTGGCGGGGCCGCCTACTGCTGGGGCACCAACGCGTCAGGCCAGTTGGGGGACGGGACGCTGATCATGCGCCTCTCACCGGCGGCCGTCGCGGGCGGACTCACGTTTGCGAGCCTGGCCGCGCGCGACGAACACACCTGCGGTCACGCGCCCTGGAGGACGGCCTTCTGCTGGGGCAACAACACGTACGGCCAGCTGGGCATCGGCTCGTCCGGTGGTAGTCGCACCACTCCGCTGTCCGTCGTGGGCCCGTGAGACACGCAGCTGCGGGCCTCCGGCAGCGTGACATGAACGGCGGCGAGACAATAGACGGGCACCTTGGATCGCCGAGGAGTGGTGCTCGTCGCCTGCGGCCGCGGCCCGTGCCAGGGGGTGGAAGATGTCAACCCAGATGACGAGGGATGGTTTCGGTGTGTTGGGTGTTGCGGCGGCGATCTTGTTGTCATCGTGCAGCGACGAAGCGTGCCAGAAATGCGATCTGTCGGCAAACGGTTATCAGGTTTGCCCCGAGATCACGAAACAGTGCGGTTTCGGGACTATCACGGCACAGCAGTGTTCAGGAGAAGGTGGCGCGTCTACGGGCTGCTGTGCTACGAGCCCCGATCAGATCTCCTGCGGGTTCGTCGCCGACAAATGGAGCGGCCAGTATGAGGTTGTGAACGACGTCATTCGCCTCGAGGTCGTGAGCGGCACCTGCCGAATGGAAGTCAGCATCGATCCGGTCGCGAACGGCTGGATCAACAGTGTCATGAACACCGTCGAGAAAGAGCGCGTCATTGGCAATCAGATGGCCCGACTCTATGCTATGCGGAGGAGTCTCTGATGAATCAAGGAGTTCGGAAGCGACTCAGCCTCCGCCCTCCACAGAGCCGACGGCAGCGTGAAGGAGATGTTGGATCTGCTCACCGCCGACCCGTCGCGCCGGAATGCCCAGCTCCGCGCGAAACGATGACGCTCATGTCGCCCGTTCCCCCTACCGTGGGGCGTATGGCCCCCTTGCGCACTCGGCCCGGCCGAGCCGACACTTCGCCCGTAGCCCCTCAACCTTGTTCAAGTGACCACCGGTGACTACCTTTGATTCCATATGAAGGTCGTCGGTATCAAGCAGCTCAAGGCCCGCCTCTCTGAATACGTCCGCCTGGCCAAGGCGGGCGAAACCGTGCTGGTCACCGAGCGCGACGAAGTCGTCGCCGAGCTGTGCCCGGCCCGGCGCCAGACTCCTGTCGCCTCGGACCTGGACGCACTCCTCGAGTCGCTCTCGGCTTCAGGTGACGTTACGCGAGCGGCTCAGTCCAAGGACGACTGGACTTGGCACAGTCGGGGGCTCGGACTGCCGCCCGGGACCGCTCAATCCGTGCTGGATGAACTACGGCAGGACCGGCGCTGACCAACGGTAGGCTATCGCGCCCGCCCCTCTATCTCGACACGTCTGTCGCCCTGCGGGCCACCCTGGAGCGGGGGACGACGCCTGAGGTCGAGGAGCGGATCGGCGCCGCGGTGGTGCTCGTGACGTCGCGGCTGTCGATTGTCGAATCGGCCCGTGCCCTCCTTCGGCTCCAGCAGCAGGGGACCGTCGCGGAGGTCCGTCTCGCTGACGCGCGACGCGAGCTCGATGCCCTGTGGAGCCGCTGCGAACTATGGGAGCTGACCCCGGCAGTATGCGACCTGGCGGCACGCGTGGCGCCGGATCGGCCGCTTCGCACCCTGGATGCGCTGCATCTCGGGACGTTCCTCGCGGCTCGGCGGCGCATTGAAGGCCTGGAGCTATTCACCGCGGACAATCGGCTCCAGGAAGCCGCGGGCGCGGTGTAGCCCTTCCTTGATCGGCAGCACACGCAGGGCGCGCCGAGCTTGCGGCCCTCGGCCGAGGAGTCGCCCGCGCTGGTATGTCCGGCGTCGCGACGGCAATCGTTACGAGGTGGTCCACGGGGAGCCGCTTGTGACCCCGGCACCCGGTGCTGCTCAAACCTTCTCAGTCCCCTGGCCTGTCTGTTTCGTCCTGACTGACGGAGCGGTCCATGACTCCTTCGTCTGGCTGGGACATTCGCCGTGAAGGGCGCGCGTGGGGCGCTGGAGAAGCCATGGCGCGCTACAAACTCACGCCCGAGAAAATCGAGATGGTTAAAGGGCGTCTGTTCTGGTCCGAGGAAGATCGCATTACCATGCTCGGCTTACTGGTCGAGAATGTCGGCGCGGACGCGGCGGTGCGGTGGGCGACCCTGCGGTGTGGAAGGCGGCGGTAGCCGGGCTGTAGCAGAACTCCTGCCGCTCATACGGACCGTCTCGACCCGCCCGTTGCATGCCTGAAGACTGCAAGAGAACGACCCCGCTCGCGGTGAATTGATACCGGCGACTTGCCGAGCGTACATTACCATGTTGCCGCGATCGACTTGGAGGGTCTTCCATGCCGGTGACGGCGAAACTGTCCCGCAAGTTCTACGAGACATTTGGAGACGAGCTCACCAACGAGCTCGTGGAGTGGCTGAATCAAGTGGACGCCACCTACAAGAGCGACTTGCGCGAGCTGAATGAGGCGAACTTCGCCCGGTTCGAGGGAAAGCTCGAGGCTGGGCTCGCCAGGCTCGAGGGCGGCCTGCTCGCCAGAATCGGCATGGCCGAAGGCCGGCTCGCTCGCCTCACGATCGCCCTCTGGGTAGCGACACTCGGCACGGTAGTTGCGATTCTCAAGCTCTGACCCCTGCGCCACGCAGGCCGCGCAGCCTCCCCGCCGCCTGCTCCAACAAGTCCATCGTCTTACAAAACGCGAACCGCACCACCGTCCGTCCCAGCTCCGGCCGGCTGTAAAAGCTCGACCCCGGCACCGGCGCCACGCCGTGCTCAGACGTGAGCCACTCGGCGAACCGATCGTCCGGGAGGTCGGACAGCGCCGAGAAGTCGGTCATCACGTAATACGCCCCGGCCGGTGGCGAGCAGCGAAAGCCGGCCGCGACCAGGGCTCCGCATAGCAGATCGCGTCGAGCGCGATAGTCGCGCGCCAATCCTTCATAGTAGTCGCGGCCCAGGGTCTCGATCGCGACGGCGACGCCCTCCTGCAGCGGCGCCGGCGCCCCGACCGTGAGGAAGTCGTGCACCTTGCGGATCGCGTCGGTCGTCTGCGCGGGCGCGACGATGGTGCCGATGCGCCACCCCGTGATGCTGAACGTCTTAGAGGCGCCGCTCACCGTGATGGTGCGCTCGCGCATCCCGTCCAGCGTCGCGATCGGGATGTGCTGCCCTGTATAGTAGATGTGCTCGTAGATCTCGTCCGTCACCGCATAGCTGTCGTGCCGCCGGCAACACTCGGCGATCGCCTCGAGCTCCGAGCGGGTGAACACCTTGCCGATCGGGTTGTTCGGCGTACACACGACGATCGCTCGGGTCCTGTCCGAAAACGCCGCACGGAGCCGATCGAGGTCCAAGGCCCCGTCGGACGCGATCGGGACGAACACGGGCTGCGCGCCGCACAGGATCGCGTCCGGCCCGTAATTCTCGTAGAACGGCTCGAACACGATCACCTCGTCGCCCGGATCCACGATCGCGAGTAACGACGACGCCATCGCTTCGGTGGCGCCGCAGGTGACGGTGAGCTCGGTCTCCGGATTCACGGTCATGCCGTACCAGTCGGCGTATTTCTTCGCGAGCGCGTCGCGGAGCCGCTTGGCGCCCCAGGTAATGGCGTACTGGTTGATGTCGGCGTGAATCGCGCGGGCCGCGGCCTCCTTGAGCACGTCGGGGCAGGGAAAGTTGGGGAACCCCTGCGCGAGGTTGATGGCATCGTGCTGGGCCGCGAGGCGGGTCATTCCCCGAATGACGGATTCCGTGAATCCGTGAGTGCGGCGGGCGGTGTGCATGGGGCAATGATAATCACGGTCGAACCGTCGCACTCGCGCGACAGTGTTGCTTGACGGCCCTTCTCTTGCAGGCTCAATTGGCCTGATGGCCCCCCGACTGGCTCGCGCGCGCTGGGTTGTCGCGGCGCTGTCCCTGCCTGTCCTCCTCGGTACCTGCACCGAGGGGGGCACGGGTCCGGGTCATCGAGCCGTCCTGTCGGTCACGACGACGCTGCCGTCATCGGCCGAGCTGGCCACGTTCAATCTCGTCATCGATAACGTCCGCCTCATCGTCGTGCGTCCGCCCGCGGAAACGTTGTTCAATCAGGTCTTCGCGTTTCCGGCGAATCAAACCACCCTGCCGCTCACCGCCACGGTCGATCTGGCCCAGGATCAGGAAACGCTCGACGTCACGATCCAGCTCTTGTCGGGGACGACGGTGCTCTTCTCCGGGACCCAGAGCCTGCAGGTGACCAGCGAGCCAGCACCCACACCGGCCGAGATCCCGGTCCAGTACGAGGGACCGGGCGCGACGGTCGCGACGCTGCGCATCGATCCCCAGGATTCGGTCTTGAGCTTCGGCGCCTCACTCACCTTCCGTGTCACCGCCTTCGACGCGCAAAACAACACGCTGCCCAGCTTCTACGTCGCCTGGTCGACCGACAATGCCGGCGTCGCAATCGATGCCACCGGCACCATCACCGCTCCGGCGCTGCGGGCCAACATGGTCGTGACCGCCCGGACCCCGGTCACCGCGAGCGCCCCGAGCGGGATCGCGGCCTCCACCCTGGTCACCTTCACGCCGATTCCGACCGCGATCGCGATCGTGAGCGGCTGCGGGCAGAGCGGAGCGCCGGGAGCCCAGCTGCCGCAGCCGATCGTGGTGCGCGTCATCGCGGCCGACCAGATCGGCGTGAAGGGGGTTCAAGTCCAGTTCACGCCGCCCATCGGCGGCTCGGTGGCCTCACCCACGGCCGTCACCGATGACAACGGCCTCGCGCAGACGCTCGTCACGCTGCCGCCCCAGGGACCGGCGTCGTTCTCGATCGGGGCGAGCGGGCTCTCGAGCGTGACCTGTGACCAGACGGTGCAGGGCGTAGCCACGCAGCTGGTGTTCACCACCCAACCCACGGGCAGCGTCATCGCGGGTGTCTCCCTCGGCACGATCGTCGTTGTCGCCCGCGATGCGCAGGGTCAAGCGGTCACGTCGTTTTCGGGGAGCGTCACGCTCGCGCTCGGGGCGAACCCCGGTGGGGCGACTTTCGGACCGTCGACCGTTGCGGCGGTGGCGGGAGCTGCCACGTTCACGACCGTTGGCGGCATCGACAAGGCCGGCACCGGCTACACCCTCGTCGCGACCTCGGGCTCCCTCACCGGTACGAGCACCCCGTTCAACGTGCTGCCGGCGGCGCCGGCCCAGCTCGCCTTCACGGTACAGCCATCCGTGGTTCTGCCGCTCGTGCCGATCGCTCCGCCAGTGGCCGTGGCGATTCAGGATGCCTTCGGCAATCAGACTGCTGCGACCAACAGCGTGACGATCGGTATTGGCAATAACCCCGTGGGCGCGCTCCTGGGCGGCACCCCGACCCAGCCAGGGGTAGCCGGCATCGCGACGTTCGCCGATCTGACGCTCGACAAGGTGGGAACCGGCTACACCTTGATCGCCACGTCCGGCAGCCTCACCCAGGCCACCAGCACTCCCTTCAACGTTACGAGCGGCGGCGTTACGCACTTCGCCGTCGTCGTCACCCCGCCCTCGGTCACCGCCGGGGTGCCTGCTTCGATCACCGTCACGGCGCAGGACGCGGCCAACAACACGGTGACGGGCTACACGGGCACCGTCACGTTGTCCTCGAGCGATCCGCAGGCGACGCTGCCCGCCAACTACGCATTCGTCGCCGGGGACAACGGAGTGCATACGTTCACGAACGGGGCGACGCTCCGGACCCAGGGCGCGCAGACCGTCAGCGCGACGGACGTGGGCGCGCCCGCGATCACGGGCACCGCCCCCGTCACGGTGAGCGCGGCGAGCGCCGCCGTGCTGGCGTTCACCGTGGAGCCCGGCTCGATCACGGCCGGCGCCAATTTCACGCCACCGGTTCTCGTGACGGCCCGCGACGCGTTCGGGAACATCGCGCCGACGTTCAGCGGATCGGTATCGCTGGCCCTCGCGAACAATCCGGGCCAGGCGACGCTGCTCGGCACGCCCACGGTCAGCGCCGCGGCCGGCGTCGCCTCGTTCGCGAACGTATCGGTCGACAAGGCCGGCTCGGGGTACACGTTGTCGGCATCCGCGACGGGACTGTCTCCGGGGACGAGCGCCGCCTTCTCCGTTACGGCCGGCAGCGCGACGCAGCTCGCCTTCCTGGTGCAGCCGTCCACCGTGCTCCAGGGGGCGAGCATCGCGCCACCGGTCCAGGTGGGAATCCAGGACCAGTTCGGCAACCTCGTCACCTCGGCCACGAACCAGGTCACGATGGCCATCGGCAACAATCCGGGGCAGGCGACACTCGGGGGAACACTCAACAAGACCGCGAGCGCCGGCATTGCCACGTTCGACGATCTCACGCTCAGCGCCCCAGGGTCGGGCTTTACGCTCGCCGCCAGTGCCAGCGGACTCGCCGGTGTCGAGAGCGGTCCGTTCGGCGTGCTCCCCGTCGTCTCCGGCGTCGCCTGGAACAATCCGGCCGGCGGCAACTGGAGCGTGGCGGCCAACTGGTCGCCCGCCCGTGTGCCGGCCAAAGGCGACACGGTCTTCATCACCTTGCCCGGCACCTACACGGTCACCCTCGACGTCAACGACACCGTCGCCTTCCTCACCATGGGGAACTCGTCGGGAGCGCAGACCCTGGTCGCGACCAGCCGCACGCTGGGCATCGATTCCGGCGCGACGCTCTTGCCCAATGCCTCGCTCACGCTCGCCGGCACGACCATCAACGGTGACGCCGCGCTTTCGGTCGGCGGCACGCTCGCCGTGGCTCCCGGCACGAGCGTCATCAACGCCTCGATCGCCATTACCGCGGGCGCGCTGCTCCGCCTCAACGGCAACAACGGCTTCGCCGATCTCACCGTCAACGCGGTCGTGACGAACGCGGGCACGGTCGAGCTGACGGGCACGAGCTGGGCCGGTCGGCTGACGGTCGCCGGTGGTCCACTGACAAACGCCATTGGCGCGACCCTGCGGACGCTTGGAAGCGTCGGGAACACGTTCACGGGCACGTTGATCAACCAGGGGACGATGCAGGTGGATGGGCCGCTGACGCTCGACGGCGCGTCGGCCGACCACCAGAACGGCGGGACGATCACGCTCGGGGCGACGGGCAACCTGACACTCAGTCAGACCGGGACGACGCCGAGCTTCACGACCACGGGCAGCATCGTGGTGGGATCGGGGCGCGTGCTGCAAGTGAACGGCGGGACGTTCAACTACGCGAATGCCGTCTCGGGCGGGCTGGCCGGGCTCGGCACCGTGAACCTGAGCGGAGCAACGCTGGCTCTCACACCGGACTTCACGCACGACACCCTGGCTCTGACGCTCTCGAACGCAGTCGTCAATGGGCCGGGGACGCTGCGCGTGGCGGGGGCGACGGTCATGACCATGTCGCAATCGACGGTCAACGCCCCACTCGACAATCAAGGCACTGTGCAAGCGCAGCCGGGCACCAACGTGCTCAATGGCCTGGTGGCCAATCAGAGCGGGGGCCTGTTGCGCCTCATCGGCAATAACGGCTTCGCCGACATGACCATCGCGTCCGGGGGGGGGCTCACCAATGCCGGCGCGATCGAGCTGACGGGGACGAGCTGGGCGGGGCGGCTCACTGTGACGGGCGGCACCCTCGTGAATAGCGCTGGAGCGACGCTGCGTTCAACGGCTGGCGTGGGGAACGTGCTCACGGGCGCTCTGAACAATCAAGGGGCCGTCCAGGTGGACGCGCTGCTGACGATCAACGGCGTGTCGGCCGATCATCAGAACAGCGGCACTATCACGCTCGGCTCCGGTAACCTCACCGTGAATCAGTCGGGGACGTCGCCGAGCTTCTCCACCACTGGCACGGTCGACGTCGGCGCCGGGCGGACCTGGTTGGTGAGCGGCGGGGCGCTCGACTATGCGGGCGGATCCATCGCAGGCAACGGCACGGTCGCGTTCAGCAACGTCATCGTCGGGCTGGGCGTCGGCCTCACGCACGACACCCTGCTCGTCTCCTTCACGAATTCCACGGTGAACGGCCCCGGCACGTTGACCGTGGCCGGCACGAGCACCTTGACCCTGACGAGCACGATCGTAAATGCGCCGCTCGTGAACCAGGGCACGCTGCAGGGCGCCCCGGGAACCAACGTCCTCAACGGCCCAGTGGCCAATGACGCGGGCGCTCTGTTGCGCTTGAACGGCAACAACGGCTTTGCCGATATGACGATCGCCTCGGGGTTGACCAACGACGGCACGATCGAGTTGACCGGGACGAGCTGGGCTGGACGGCTGACGGTGACGGGTGGAACGCTCGTGAACGCGACGACCGGGACGCTACGCTCTGCGGCGGGGGCGGGCAACGTGCTCACCGGGGCTCTGGACAACCAGGGGACGGTTCTGGTGGACGGGCCGCTGACGATCAACGGGGTGTCAGCGGATCATCAAAACAGTGGGACCATCACGCTCGGCGCCGGAAACCTGACCCTTACCCAATCGGGCACGACGCCGAGCTTCACCACCACGGGCACCGTCACGGTGGGTTCGGGGCGGACCTGGTCGGTGAGCGGGGGCGCCCTCGACTACGCCGGCGGGGCCGTCGAGGGGACCGGAACGGTGTCCCTGAGCAGCGTGACACTCGGACTCGGCGTGGACCTCACACACGATACGCTGCTCGTGTCGCTCTCCACTGCGACGGTGAACGGCCCGGGGACTCTGACCGTAGCAGGAACCAGCACGCTCACGCTGACCAGCACGACCGTGAACGCGCCGTTCGTGAACCTGGGGACGGTGCAGGCGGCTCCCGGCACCAACGTCCTCAACGGCTCGGTGACGAACGATGCCGGGGCCCTGCTGCGGCTGAACGGCAACAACGGCTTCGCCGACGTGACGGTCGCCACCGGGTTCACGAACGACGGCACGATCGAGCTGACGGGCACGAGCTGGGCGGGGCGGCTGACCGTAACGAGCGGTGCGCTCGTCAACAGCCAGGCGGCGACGCTGCGCGCCGTGGGGAGCGTCGGGAACAGCTTTACGGGAGTTCTGGACAACCAGGGAAGCGTCCTGGTGGATGGTCCGCTGACGGTCAATGGCGCAGCGGCGGATCATCTGAACAGCGGGACCGTGACGCTGGGGCTCGGGAACCTGACGATCAATCAGACGGGCACGACGCCCAGCGTCACGACGACGGGGAGTATCCTCGTGGGCTCGGGGCGCGTGTTGCAGGTGAATAACGGGGCGTTCAACTACGCCAACGCGGGCCCCGGCGGCCTGGCGGGGTTCGGCACCGTGAACTTCTCCGGCGTCACGGTTGCGCTGACGCCCGATTTCACCCAGGACACGCTGTCCATCACCCTGTCCAATTCGACTGTGAACGGGCCCGGGATGCTCATCGTGGCACCGGGTCGCTCCTTGTCGCTGTCGGGGACGACGGTGAATGCGGGCCTCGATAACCAGGGAGCCGTGCATGCGGGTCCGGGGACCAGCGTGCTCAACGGTCCCGTGGCGAACCAGGCCGGCGCGCTGCTGAGGCTGAACGGCAACAACGGCTTCGCCGACGTGACCATCGCGACCGGGTTTACGAACGACGGCGCGATCGAATTGACGGGCACGAGCTGGGCGGGACGCCTCACGGTGACGAGCGGACCCCTCGTGAATGGCACAGGGGCGACCGTGCGGGCCTCGGGAGGGGTGGGGAACGTGCTCACGGCCGTGCTGGACAACCAGGGCACCGTTGAGGTGGATGGTCCGCTGACCCTGAACGCCGCCTCGGCCGACCACGTGAGCAGCGGGACGATCACACTCGGGCTCGGGAATCTGACTCTCACCCAGTCCGGCACGACACCGAGCTTCACCAACGACGGGACGGTCACGATCGGCAGCGGGCGCGTGTGGACGGTGACGGGAGGGACCCTCACGAACAGCTCGGCGGGCTTTTTGCTGGGCGCCGGCACCCTGAACGTCTCCACGTCGACGTTTACGAACGGCGGCACCGTGGCTCCGGGCGGCTCCCCCGGTGCCCTCACGATCACCGGCGCCTACGCGAGCACGTCGTCCGCCGTGCTCAACATCGAGCTGGGCGGTACGGCGCCGGGCACGCAGTATGACCAGCTGAGCGTGAGCGGCGCGGCCACGCTGGGCGGCATCGTGAACGTCTCCCTCATCGGCGGCTTCACTCCGGCGATGTCGGACGTGTTCACGATCATGACGTACGCGTCGCAGACGGGATCGTTCAGTCAGGTGAACCTGCCGCCGGGCATGCAAGTCGCCACGGGACCAACCGGTGTCGTGCTGACGGTCGTGGGTGGCGGGACGCCGTTGAACGCGTGGATCAACGCGAGCGGCGGGAACTGGGGCACCTCGGGGAACTGGAGCACGGGCGTCGTCCCGGCCGCCGGTGACTCGGCCGTCATCGAGCTTGCCGGCACCTACACGGTGACCCTCGATGTGAATCCCACCGTTCTCTATCTCACGGTCGGCGGCGGGAGCGGCGTGCAAACACTCTCATCCGCTTCGCGCACGATCACCGTCAACGGCGCGACGTTGGTGCGGAACAGCGGTGCGCTGCTGCTGACCAGCAGCACCGTCGCCGGGGTCGGCAACCTCGTGAACCAGGGGACGGTGGTGGTCGCCGGGGTGAGTGCCATCAACGGCGGTTACACGTCCGGCACCGGCTCGCTCTTACGGATGGAGGGGAATCAGTTCCAGGGAAACGCCACGCTGACGATGGCAAGTGGCTTCACGAACAACGGGACCGTCGAGCTGACCAACGTCGATCCCAACTTCCAGCGCACCGCGCAGTTGAACGTCACGACGGGGACGCTGGTGAACCCGGCCACGCGGACCATCGCCGCGCTGGTGGGGACCCAGGGTGGGACGCGGGTCCTGAACGCGCAGTGGGACAATCAGGGGACGGTGGCGGTGGCGTCGGCGCAGGGGCTGACGAGCACGACGGTGGGATCGAATCTGACCAATTCGGGGACGATCGATCTCAGCGGGGGACCGTTCACGGTGAACCAGTCGGGCACCTCGAGCCTGGTCAACAGTGGAACGATCCAGCTTGTGGGCGGCAGCTTCACGGTCTCGCAGGGGGCAGCCGGTACGCTCACCACGACGGGCACGGTCACCATTGACGCCGCACGCACCTTCAGCGTGACCGGGGGGACGTTCAACGTCAACACGGGGGCGAGCATCACCGGAGCGGGGACGCTGGCGCTGACCAACACCACGATGAACCTGACGCCGAACTTTGATAACAGCCTGACGGGGCTGACCCTGAGCGGCAGCACGGTGAACGGGCCCGGGACGCTGACCAACACGACGGGGAAGACGCTGACGCTGGTGTCCAGCACCCTCGGTGCCACGCTGCCCTTCGTGAACCAGGCGACGGTGGTGGTCAACGGGACGAGTGCCATCAACGGCGCCTACACGTCGGGGACTGGGTCGATCCTGCGCATGGCAGGGAACCAGTTCCAGGGGAACGCGACGCTGACCATGGCGAGCGGGTTCACGAACAACGGGACCATCGAGCTGACCAATGTCGACCCCAGCTTCCAGCGCACGGCGCAGTTGAACGTCACGGCGGGAACGCTGGTGAACCCGGCCACGCGGACCATCGCGGCGCTGGTGGGCACCCTGGGGGGGACGCGGGTCCTGAACGCGCAGTGGGACAATCAGGGGACGGTGGCGGTGGCGTCGGCGCAGGGGCTGACGAGCACGACGGTGGGATCGAATCTGACCAATTCTGGGACGATCGATCTCAGCGGGGGACCGTTCACGGTGAACCAGTCGGGGACGTCGAGCCTGGTCAATAGCGGGGCGATCCAGGTGAGCGGCGGGAACTTCGCGCTGTCCCAGTCGGCGGGCGGCGCGTTCACCACGACGGGTGCGGTCACCCTGAGCACGGGGCGGACGTTCAGCGTGACCG
>Ga0187892_10005076_pt1 | contig 21151 bp, 28 predicted proteins | sample MA1701073metaG_FD_139345 | JGI IMG/M metagenome (GOLD analysis project Ga0187892, IMG submission 139345) | Bio-ooze microbial communities from a basaltic lava cave in the Kipuka Kanohina Cave System on the Island of Hawaii, USA - MA170107-3 metaG ... | reverse complement strand
TCTATTACGTATGGTAATGGGGATGGGGCAGTAAAGGTGTTAAGATAGAGGCTGTAGGGGTATAATGGCGACCAAATTCTCAGCACTCACGACTCGCGTCCGGCGCAGACTGCTCGAAGAGAACACGTTGCTTTAGCTAGGTAATCCCTCGTAACCCCCGTAATCCCCGCAGTCCTTCAGACATACCATCATGGCTATTGAATACTCCGAGAATATCTACGAAGACCCCTACATGGTTGAGGAGCAAGAGCGGCTCAAGCAGCAACAGCAGCCCAAAAACACGGGCATTGCTTCTCCGCAGCAAGCTAACCAGCCTGTCATTCCTGTCTCATCTACTCCACCTGCTTCATCTGCTCGTCCTTGGGACCGGACTGCATTCCGCGATGCATGGATGGGTAGTGGATTGCAAAATCTCCGTCCGGGTGACGCCGAAAACTGGTTGAAGTCGAGTGGATGGGGAGAACACGTGAAGATTGGTGGTTCCAAGAGTGACCGCTTCTTCATGCCCGGAGGTGAGCAAGTAGACTTCGGGCTCGCATTCGGTGCTGGCGGCGGACGTGGAGGACCGCAGTGGACAGACCCATTCGGCGGGGGTGGAGCAGGCGGTGCTGGCTCTGGTGGTCCTGGAGGCCCTGGAGGAGGCCCTGGAGGCGGTTCTAGCGGTGGTCCTGGCGGCTCGTTCGACCCGAAGGTTGAAGCGCTCTACCAGGAGCTACTCAAGCGCAGTCAGCAGGGTCTGAAGATTGACCGTAACGACCCTGTCATTCGTGCTCAGGCTGATGCTTACTCTGCCAACGAGGAACGTGCAAAACGCAACTATCTCGCTGACCTGGCGGAGAAGTCAGGACCACTGGCGAATCTCCGAGGCGAACAGCGCATGAGTGCAGAGCGCATGGGCTATCGCGTGGGCGGCTTCGAGGCAGAACTCATGGGTCGTGAATTGTCGGCCCGTCGAGAGGAAATCGCAACGGCTCTGACCGAGCTGCGCGGTCTGCTCACCGACCAGCAGCGAATAGCTCTTCAGAAGGAGCTGTCACTCATCGACGACGCAACGCGCAGGTTCCAGATTCAATCACAGAACGAACAGTTCCTGGCACGACTCGGCCTCGACATCGAGGAACGCAACTCGTATTGGAATGCGTTCAACAAGGGGCTTATCGGCGGCAACTACAGTTCCTGACAATCACTAACACACAGGAAATAAGACAATGGCTTTCGGGTCGTTCCTCAAGAAAATATTTGCACCCGCTGCGGCTGTAGCGGCAGCTCCTTTCACGGCTGGAACCAGCCTCGCGTGGCTACCGGCGGCTATCGGTGCTGGTGGAGCTGCACTGTCGGGTGCCAGTCAAGCAAGCGCGCAGAACAGAGGTAGCAGGATTCAGGCGCTGATGGCACAGGACGTGGCACGGCTGCGCGCCGAGCAAGAACGCCGTGAATCCGAGCGTGACATCATGCGGAAGCTGGCACAGACCGCATATATCGGCAGTGGCGGCTATCAGGCACCTGCTTCACCGCGCACTATCACCCTTGGTGGTGCTCAGATGGCACTGCCCTCCTTCGGCTTCGGCCCACGAGGGTCTTCGGAGGCAGAAATCAGCGCTGCGAAGAGTCTTGAGGCTGAGTTGCTGAAAAGACTCGCTGGTCCTGGCTGGCAGCCCTCTGACTACATGAAGCATGCGAAGGCGGGCAAGCTGGAGTCACTGGGCGGTTGGCTCGGTGCTGGACTTGGCGCTTATGGTGGGTTCGCACAGGACTATCAGAACAGACGAACTATTCCTAGCGGTGTTCCAAGCAATCGGCCCTGGACTGGCTCAATTCGCTCAACCTATCCCGACGTAGAGTAACTAGACATGGCTAACTTCAACTTTGTATCACCCGGCGCTGCTGCTGCTCAAGGATTGGCGCAGTTCCTTGCCGAACGTGAGGCGAGAAACCATCAGCGCATGATTGACGAGATTGAGCGCCGCAACACGGAAAGCATGATGGCCGACCGTGAAGCTGACCAGCAGTTCCGAGTGCAGCAGGAGCAGCGGATTGCCGAGGCTCAGAGACAGGCACAGGAAGCAACGGAAAAAGAGCGCAACTTCAGACGATACTCAACCATTGAGCAGAACTCTCTGCCGGGAGACCAGTTCGACCCAGAGACAGCCAAAGGAATGCGTGAGGAGGGATTCGGGCATGTCATCCGGGAGACCCCTGCGATTGAACTTCCACCCGATGTCGAAGGACCAACCCGACCGGCACTCTTCATTTCTCGCGGTGGTTCCAAGTTTGTAGCGGCTCGTGAGAGAGCTGAAGAGAGGACCGAACAGGCTGAGCTTAACCGACAGTTCCGCGCTGAACAGGCGGCTCAGGGCCGGGCGCTTCAGAGAACTATCGCGGCTGTTAATGCGGCGCTGCGTCGTGAGACTGCCAACAATACAGCTACTGCTCAGGAAAAGAAGGCTGCGACCGAAACTGCTGCACAGATTGGACGCGCTGAAGTTGCAACTCTTGCACAGGAGATACTCGACCATCCTGCACTCGACCGCTCGGTTGGTTGGTTAGATGCGCGTGTCTTCTCGGGAACTAATGCTGCTATCGAGTTCGATACGAAAGTCAAGCAGCTTATCTCGCAGTTGTCGCTCAATGCTCGCGACAAGCTGAAGGGCTCGGGCGCAATCTCGGACTTCGAGTCCAAGACGCTGGCGGATAGCGCATCGGCACTCAACCAGCGTGGTGGTGAGGCTGAGTTCCGTAAGGAGCTGGTCCGCATCATTGCAGCCACTAGCGGCAAGCCGGGCTCCTACTCAGGGAAGCAACCATCCGGACCTGCTGCGGGTCAGCAGTCGTCACCAATCACGCGCACTATCCGCAACCTCCAGACTGGTGAGACTCGCGTTCAGACTTCGACGGACGGCGGGAAGACCTGGAAATAGACATGGCCGATAACAATTTACCCAAGGATTGGGTAGTCGTAAACGAGCAGGCGGCACCGTCTGTGGATAGTGGTCTGCCTGAAGGGTGGGAAGTCGAAGTCGAATCACCCCGCGAAGACCCCCGAGTTCCTCTTGCCAGATACCTTGGCGAGACGGCACAGAATATCCCATCAAGTGCATGGAATCTTGCTGCCGGTTTCATCCAGGGACTGCCGACAGCATTGAAGCTCGCGGCCGGTCCTATTGGGATGGCCTACGACGTATCCAAAGTTAATAGTAGCCGGGAGAATAGGGCGAAGTCACAGGAGAAGTGGGAAGAGCAAGGTGCTGCGATGCGTGAGCACTACAAGCAGCGCTACGGCGGTCTCCAGAACATTGCTGATACGGTTCGTGAAGACCCTGTTGGAGTAGCCGCAGACGTGGCGACTGTGGCAGGTATTGGCTCCCCTGCTGTTCGTCCTGCTCTGAGGATTGCCGAGAAAGCAGCACAGGCTGGCGCTCGTGGGGTTGGTCGTGCTGGCTCATTCACCTATCAACAGCCGCAAGTGGTTACGGCTGCTACAGGTGCTACGATAGGCGCACTGATTCCGGTTCCTGGTCTTGGACTTGTCCCAGAACTTGTGGGAGCAGCGTTAGGCTTCAAGACTGGTGGTCCTGGTCAGCGATTTACGCAGCTAGTTGCAGATAAGGTATCGAAGCTCCGTGGAGCTGGAAGAACTGAACCTATTCTCTCCGCTTCCGAAGAGGCTGCTACTCGGCAAGCGCTTTCTAAAGTGTCTAGAGAGGGAATGAGCCTTATCGAACACGAACTGATGAAGCGAGAAGTTGAGAAGATCATTGGGAAGATGAGTCTGTCTGAAATCTCAGATGTAACCACCAAGGAAAGACTCCGAACAGGTCACGATATACCACCCAACTTCTGGCCTGCCAGACCCAAGCCGGCTCCATCCACTCAGATACCGTCTCAACCCCTCTACTCAGCGCAGGAAGTCTCCGAGTTCATGAAGCATCGTAAGATGACTCCTGGCAAGAGAGCTGCGAGTCAGACGAACCCGTTCAACCAGCCGCAGGTATTGGACAAGAACCTGGAAGCTGCTCAGGCGGTAGTCGAGCAGTATTTGCAGAGTGTTTCCGTCAGACCAACCCCCTCGGAATACAACAGGCTCGTGCTGTTGGCTGCACTCGGTCGTCCCCTTAGCGTAGAAGAGTAAGTCGTCACATAGGCAATCAGCGTAACAGTCCTGATTACCTATTCCCCGCAAGTAATCCCGTCACCCTCCCCCTGTGGAGAATCCCCCATGCGCCGTTTCCTCCCGCCACTGCTTGCACTCGTCGTCATCTCTAGCAATATTCCCGCCTACGCCACCAGCTTCACAGGTATGGAGAAGAAAGTCGAAGCAGCAGTCGTCAAGGTGCAGTCAGGCAAGCTAGACAAGCGCACATACTGCTCGGGCGTCGTCATCAATAAGGCAAAGGCTGTCGTCGTCACGGCGAATCATTGCCTTCCGAGTCCCGAAGACCTTGCAGCTAAGGGGCAGTCAGTCATTGCGGACGGTAATGACGCAGTGGTCCTGAGACGGAATGAGATTCTCGACCTAGCTGTGTTGAAGGTGACAGGGGCCAACTTCAAGGGCGAGCTGGTAGTGTCTGACGCTGACGAACTTCAGCTATTCGATGAAGTAGTGGCAGCGGGATTCGGTGTGGCAAATGATTCTCCACTGTATTCGGCAGGCAGAGTCAGTGGTCGAATGAAGGGCAGTCTTGCTGAGCCGCTGAACAGTCGCAACAGCTTCGATATTCTATTCGTCAAGGGTCAGAGCGGTGGAGCGATTGTGAATCAGCAGGGCGAGCTGGTCAGCATCGTTCAATTTTCCTTCAATCATGGCTTTGGTGTCACTCCAAAACAGCTCCGGGAATTTACCAAGGACTTCCTGCCCGAGAGGATGAAGTAACCACATGGAAATCATCGGCATTCTGGTTCTTGAGCTGCTGAAAGCTCTCATCTGGTGCTTTGTGGCTTCGGTGTTCATCATTCTGGTCCGCATCTCCAATGACTGAACTCAACTCGCTTCTCGAACTCGTCAACAAGCTGTCACCGCTCGGTATCGCTGGCTTGCTTGCAGTCATTGTGTTCCTGCTCGTCAAGAGTCGAGGACAGATGGACTCACTCCAATCCAATCACCTCCATGAATTGCCGGAAATGAAGGACTCCCTTCAGCGAATCGAAGTGACACTGGCTCAAGGCTTCACCGAGCTAAAGACCGTCCTTCGCGAGCGCAAGCCTCGCAAGCGCTAACCAGCCAACCCCATAGGAGTAACTTTCAATGCGTTCCCGCCGTTATCCGTTCAACCTCGCGACTCTGCTGGAGCTGATGACTTCCAGACCATCACAGTCACTGCCGGGCTATGTTCCACCGCCCGACCCGACGAAGAGGCCGCCAACGATGCCGCCCGCAGGCGACTCGCGCAAGCCGTATGTTCCACCGATGAATCCAGAGGACTATCAGGGCTCAATTCTCGCGCGCATGAGACCGCGACCACAGGCGCAACTGATGGAGCCTGAGCTTGACCCGATGACGCTGGAAATGCTTCTCAGACAGTTGCCGGTGCAGGAAGTCCGATAAGACCGATGTTCCTGAAGTTCAAGACTGGCGTTGTCGTCAGCAAGCAGGCCATCATTGCCGCTGCTGCAGTCAATGCACGGAATGTGCTGCAGCTTCCTGGCGACACGGTTGTCACGTCAGGTAACGATGGTCAGCACAAACCGGGCAGCCTTCACTACAAGGACCGGGCGTTAGACTTCCGAGTGCATGGACTGACCCGAGCTAACGTGGAACTGTGGGCGGCTGCGATAAGGAAGCGTCTCGGGAAAGACTACCAAGTCATCATCGAGTCACTAGGCACGCCGAATGGTCATCTGCACGTCGAGTGGGACCCGCAATGAGATTGTTGGAGCACGTCTGGTTCTACCTGTTACGACTGCGTGGACTGTTCGACAGCAAGCCTAGTGGTCGGAGTGCTCCCAGGAGCTAGTTCAGTCAGATACTCTGTTCATTATTTCTGAACATCGACGCACATGTCAGTTGGCGTCGAATAGAGATGGTCAACGTCGAATAAAGACCGAATAATCGGGCAACTGGCGTAATTGCCTGATTAATTCTGATTACCTAAGGAGATTTATCGTGTAGATAAGGTCCGGTCATGCCAAATCGATGGCAGCCGGGCCTTTGGTGTCTATGAGAGTAAATCTGGTGAGTCTACGTGACGAGACGGTCTTCATGAACCATCCGCTCAATCACCGAACGAGGAAGGAGTAGCACATGCGGCTGTTCGAGCTGCTCGATTAGTGCTGCCGCTGGCGAATCGAGGCGCTTCTGTTGCAGGGACTTCTGCCGCAGAAACTGGTAATACAGCCTGTCTGCCGGGCTGGTGTCGAGCCAGCCTATTTTATCTGCTGTAACCACTGCACTGAGACCCGCCACGCCAATCAAAAATAGAGTCAGCATGTCAGTAGCCTCGCTTTCTAGCCATAGGTTCTCGCTTCACTCGCGAAGCTGGTTCACTAGGTCAATCACAGTTGGACCGGGGAGGACCGTCTTTGCGCTGCCGCATTTGACCTTCGCCGAGCCGTCCTTCTGGAGGCTCAGATTTATTTCCGGCCGGTTCTCTGGTTTGCCACAGCACCCCACTGGACGCATTTCAGCCGAAGAGTTAATCAAGGACGCGAGTAGATTTCTGACATCCTTCGAGCTGCCTTCAATCCACACCCGCGCCCGATAGTCCACAATGGTGCTGTAGCTTTGCGGGGGAGGGTTCGAGCGATAGAACTCTCTTACCCCTTCGGCAGCCGCTGCACCCGGGCTCACGAACGTAATTGGCTTCCTCGGTCTGCTTGTCGGATTCTCGATGCTGAGCGGGCATAGCTCGTGACTCTTGATGGTTATCGCGGCTGTGTCACCATACAGGCAAGTGTAGACGCAGACCTGATTAGACCCGGCCTGTCCGGACGAGTATTTCCTCTGGTAGCGACACGTATCCGCAGATGCTGTCTCAGCGCCGACTGCACCAACAAACAACACCGACAACAGAACTGTAATAAGTCTCTTCATCAATTTCACTCACTAGGCCAGGATATTCGCTGCGATTGACCCATGCGTCAATGCTGTCGAATATCAGCGGGGCAGGATTAGGCCCGACTGAGGTATTTGCATGCTTGATACCATACCCAGCCGGCCTGTGTCGCCTTTGTAATTAGAGCAAGTCTCCGAGTGTCACCTTGTTGTCACCTAAAGGCTGTTCAAGGCTGTAAACCTCAGGAGCCTGATGACCCTTCCGCCGACCATGATTTGTCAGCGGGATAATCGCTGCCGACCCTACTGCTGCCTGCATCGCGGCGAAGATTCTCCAAGTTGCGAAGGTGCTCAGTTTAGTCCGTCTCCGCAGGTCGAACGAGTCAATCGCTTGCAGGAGCGCAATAATACCCGTTTGCATCAAATCCATATAGGCAATCTCTCGACCTTTGAAGCGTTTGGCCAACGTCACCAGAAGCGCAAGATTGACTGCTAGCAACGTATCACGAGCATCTTTGTCACCTGCCTTGCATCGACGTATGAGCTCGCATTCGCCATGGCGTGTAAGTCGAATAGTCATTACCCCGACCCCGAATCAATCGACGCAGCCAGCCTGCGAAGCCGAGCCATCTGCGTGGTCAGGTCTAGCTTGGCTTGTTGCTCTGGTGGTAAACAGCCTTGGCACCACGCTGTGCCATTGAGCCAGTGAGCTAGCTTCCCGCACGCACAGACCTCAGGCTTGGACTTCTTTCGCTTGCGGTCAGATTCAGCCAACCTAGCTCGCCCCGGGAAGAGTAATGAGCCTTTGTCGCGCAGGAATGCTTTAGCTGACATTGGCAGCTCCCGTCGGCTTGTAGAGTGCTGCCGGCTTGACTACCCTTCGAGTGCGGCGACTGATGAACTCGATGCTGTCGATGTAGATGAGCACTAGCTCACCAGATGCGAATTTGATAGTGAGCTGGTCCGGGTCACTGTCATCCAGAACATCGTCAGCCGTTAGCGTGAAAGCTGTCTGTTTACCTGAGCGGAACTGAATATCAATGTCAGTCAGCTTGACCTGCTCTGCTGGCGGGGCAAGGCTTGGGTCAGGTGCTTCGGCGGTAAGTTTCTCTGGACGGGAACGAATAGGGCGATTGCGGGGAATCATCGGTCTGTTCTCTTTCTACCCTCGGCATCCGGCCAATAAAGCAGTCTAGCCAGCCTAAGTCTAATCATGCCGAGAATCCGTGTTGAGGGCTCGCCTGAGCCCTTGGGTTAGTGGAATCGGTTAGTCGGCCTGCCGAATTTTCTCTTGCAGGGAAGCAATTTCCCCCGCAGCCAAGGTAGCTATCCGGCATACTGTGCGGAAGTCGGGGTCCGAGCCATATAGAGCGCAATCGTCCTGAATGCGCTTGAGTCGCGATTCCAGCTCGTTCAGCTTGGTTCGGTCAGCCTGTTTGGTCATTGTCGCCAAGCGGGTCTACCGCCTCTTTAGAATCCTGCCGGTTCGGTTCCTGTCGCAATCTTGAAAACCTTTCTGCAATCATTGAGCGATGGGAATTCCCATGCATTTTGCCTAGTCTCGTCTTTGGTCTTTGAAGCTTTCGGCCATCCGGGCATACCTCCCCGCTTGAAGTGCATTGCAAAGTATGACCCGAGCTTTTCCTTTGATGGATATGGTCCGCTGTAGTGATGCTTCTCAAACCAGCTAACCATGTCGGCGTGCAGGCTGTTACGTGACACTCGCTGGCTGAAGTCATTGCTATTCTGAAGCATTTCGAGCCAGAACAAATCCATCGGCCCAAGAGAATCCAGTTTCATGCGGACCTTTGCCGCATTGACAGGAGGCTGTCGCAGCGGAAAGTCATCAACCTCATAGGCCAACAGTTCATACAACATCGCTTCCAAGCCGCCACTGAATAATTCATCTCTCAGCTCTCTGAAATATTTCTGGTTGTTTTTCATGGCTTCGCCAACCTGAAATACTGCGAACCGTCTGTCATCGCGCTCGATAGGGATTGGCCTATCTGCGTTACTGGCGATGATGATATGGAGATTGCTCGGCTCTTCATAGCGCGGGAAGTGCTTCGGGTGAATCGACAGCGTATCTTCGGTGATGAATCTCTTCAGTGACTCGGCCGCTGTCTTGTTGCCCCAGAAAGACTCATCCGCATAGACGAGAACCTTGTTCGACAGGTGCTCGCTGAACTGGCCTGTCAGCTCGTCGGCGTTACCAAGATGGGCATACTGAGCACTCCGGAACAATCGTCCGAGCGTCTGGTCCACGAGATGACCCTTGCCGGTGCCTTGACCACCAACTAGCACAGGAGCAATCCATGCATGCCGTCCGGGCGACTGCACCAACGCAGCGAGCCAGTTTATCAGCCAGTCGAACAAGTCTTGCTTGGAGTCGCAGATGATTCGATAGATATGGTCGCGGTTCCTGCTCCAGTCACCCTCTTTGGGTTCCCGAGCAAAACCCTGCCAGAGGTTGAAAGCCTCATGCTCCAGTGGTAGTAGTTTCGAGCCGGGCGGTGCTAGGACTACCCGCGAATGCCAGCGATGCTTGCGATGAACGAGCCACCACCGACTTGCAGGCACAAACTCCTTGACCAGCCTTCCCTGTTTGTCGCGCGTGCAGATAGGAGCTTGGGGATTTTCCTTGATTGCGAGCCCAGTATGGAAGTCAGCAATCGAACGTCTGACTAGCCGGTCGTCCTCGAATTCAAGGATGCAGGGTTTACAGGTCGTGCTACCAATCTCGGTAGCAGCGTATCGGTCGTTGAACTCATCGAGAATTTCTCGCTGTTGAGCCTTGACTTCATCACGCAGGACTTTTTCTGCTGCTGCTGCCTTTTCCGCTGCCTTCCTTGCTGCTGCTTCCTCAGCAGCCGCTGCCTTCTCCTCTAACTCATTGTCCACCTCTGTCTCGGCTGCGTCCAGCCTTGAAAGTGTGATTTGGTCCGATGAATATTGGTTTGTCTTGGTTTCCAGGTTGTCTAGACTATTTTGAAAATTATTATCAGCAGAGTCAGAGTCACTGTCTTGAAACAAATTGTCCTCGCTGTGGTCGGACACCTGGAAATCGCTACCCTTTTCAACCCTAACAGCCTTTAGTTTCTTGGCCTTACGGCCGTCCTGGCTTGCCTGGACAGGGTAGTCGTTGTCCAGGACATCACTGATTGAGAAATCCGTGTGGTCGAAAGATGATGGTCTGGCGCCCATTACTCGTCCCCTTCTTCGTCTTCGACCAAGCGACGGACTGACCCGCAATGCTCGCATACCTGCTTCCCGTTCTCAGGCCCCATAGCATCAGGGTGTGAGTCGAGCACGTAGACCGTTCCGGCACGATTGACAGCTCTGCCCTCGTCATTCCCCAGCCGACGAAGAATCCCCTCTTCGCGGAGATATTCGTTTGCGAAGTAGAACTCAGCAAGCGTTCGCTTGTAGATTTTTTCGCGTAGGAATTCCTCACCAGCCTCAATCTCCAGCCATTTTGCGATGCGCTTCGACTTGCTACCCTTTTTAGGCCGCGTCACGTAGACTCGATATTCGGGCAGGGTTCGAAGCCAGGTGTCTACGGCCTCTTCGACCGTCAGACCCTCGACAGGGGTATCGTCCTCAGAGGAGTAGGCATCGAGCATTGCGTTCACGTAGGAAGTCTTAACCTCTTCAGACGATTGCTGAATGAGCCATGCTCGTTCTTGCGAAGCAGCAGGGTCGCCTCGACGTGCTTGGAATTTCTCAGACATTAGAGCACCGCCTTGTCTGTCTGGACAGCCTTGCGCTGCTCGGACCAACGAACGACTGCTACCAGCTCCAGGCAGACTGCCGGGCGCATGTAGGTCGCGAAGGGCAGCTCATATGCGTTTAGAGCGTGTTCGATAGCTTTCCGCTCTATGCCGAGTAGTTCTGCTGCTGACTGGATTGAGACGAAGCCTTGCGGAGGGCGAACGAATGGTATCCGTTTCATGTGTTTCTTCCTTTGCCGGACATTCAAGCCGGCTACTGATTGAGCCCCGCTCGGGGACTCTGGTTACCGAGTAACTACCGCTTCGACGACGACTTACGCCTTGATTGGTTCTGCCGGCTGAGCTGCAGGTCAGGTTCCTATGCTGACCTTCGAGCAGTCTGTCAGCTCGGCCTACAACAGAATCATAACATGCGATCAGCTCATACGTCAAGAGTTATGCCAACAAATATTTTCACCTGTAACCTGTTGGATAAGCGCAACTTAACGTTGTAGTCTATTGCAGACAGGTGCCACATAGGCTGGAATGGCAGCTCGCTTGCTTGTCGTTGCGATTCGACCAATGAATCCGGCCTTGAAATCGCTGCCGACCGCGCAGAATATCGAATTGCCTCAGTGAACCGCTGAATGTCTGTCCTCAAGTGGGGACAACTATACTAATCTCATGCCTCGAACACGGAAGGCCGTGAAGCACCAGCGGCGCATGGGCTCGAAGACATCCGATGAATCGACCATCGTTGAAACACTAGCGGCTCAGTTGCCTGAGCCTCCGACTGACAAGCTGCGCGAGAAGGAGACTGTCGCAATGGCAACGCTCCTACGGCGCGACCCGCAGACTGTTGCTAGATGGATTGGCGATGCACGAGCGCAACTGCAAGAGCGAGCAGGGCGGTATGCCGAGATTCATCACGAGGCTGTCGAGGCTGCGCTAGCGTCAGGCGAGAACGAAGTAGCCGCGAAGGAAAGCAGGCAAATGCTCGAACGTCTGGCCGATGATTCGGGTCGCCGCATTATCGATAGCGATAAGCAGCAAGCAGGCAGCGGATTGGTCGTGCAAGTGGGCGTTCAGCTTGGCGGAACCAACAGGAATGGTCCCATCGTCGAGGAAGAATAGTCATGGCGCACGAACCATTTGAAGTCAGCAAGGCACGCATCAGCCACGGCGAGTCGGGCTGGACTAGTCCAGGCGAACCGGTAACACCCGAACTAGTTCAGTGGTGGAGACGTCGCATCGATGAGCGATTCGACAGACTCGAAGCAATGCTCAAGCTCGATAGGCAAATAGATTAGATATGCATTTGTGCCTGTCCTAATATTTCCATGCCGGTGCATAGGCAAGCCAGCGCCATCGGCAGCGACCAGCGCCACGAGCCGCCACGAGCAGACCAGCAGTCTCATCACAGCAGACAGTCAATCAATCAGACCAGCCGCGTATCGGAGGTCGGAGGGGTCTCTGGCGTCAATCTTCCGGCTACCCCTCTTGGGGTAAGCTGTTGGTTCCGCCACCGTGTAACTTACTGACATGCAAGAAGTTAGACCAGCAGAGGTAGAAGCTGGAACGTCTATTGTATTGCATTTTGCCATGAACAAGCCAAGACGGCTGTTTTTCAATTCCACTAGACGGCTGTCCAATCCCGCTTGTAGATTTCGTTGCGCTTGTGGGCGTAGGAAAGACAAGAAGTCCAAGCAGTGCATTACCTGTTGGGAGCTAATCAAGCCGCCTGTAATCGTCCCCTCGTGCCATCCTGACCGCAAACATTACGGACGCGGGTTCTGCAAGCCTTGTTGGGCACGTCACTTCGAGCGCTCCCCCTGCCAGATTTGCGGGGCATACGGCCTAGGCAACGCTATCCGCAAGGGTGTCTGTCGCGACTGCCGAATCGACCAATGGGTCGCGACTGGTGCTCAGCGGATAGTTCGGCCTGACCTACCTGTCCCCTGTTTGGAAGTATCAGTTCCCCACCAGAAGGGCAACGGTGGCTATCCCCGAGTCGGAAACATCCGCATCGCCCGCTACATCGTCGAGCGTGCATTAGGGTGCTCGCTCGGTAGTCTTGTCACACGGCATATCTGCGACAACCCGGCCTGCATCGAAGAGACGCATCTGACCTACGGGACGCATCTGGACAACGTTCGCGATGCGGTAGAGCGAAATCGGTGGGCTGCAGCATGGGACCGTCGAAGGAACAAGACCCGAGTAGCCTAGTAGGGCAGGCAAAGTAACTCACAGGTGTCAGCTAACTCGAAAGCTAGGGCGCAGAATGGAACGTGTCATCGACCAGCGTAGTCTGGCAGTTCTGAAGCAAGTGCAGGACGAGCGCTTCACAATCAAGACCTGCTCGAAGTGCTCAGGACCGCAGATATTCAGCAAGATTAAACCCCTGGCTCGCTGCTTCGGCTGCGGAGTGATGGCCGAGTTAACCAAGGTCGCGACAGTCTCCCGGCGCTGGAAGTGTTCGACGTGTCGGAAGTTCTTCCATGCTGTGCTCGGAACTGACTCCTGCCCGGCGTGCCAGAAAGCTGGCAAAACCAAGGCAGCTCGGGAATGCAGGCTATTGGATGAAGGCTGGTCGCTTGAATCTATCCGAGGGCAGGCAAAATCAGTCTAGAACAGGCCCATAAACATTGGACCATTTAGAGCCTGAAAGGGGTCATGGCTACCCTACCCCTATCCGGCACTTCTAGGGGTTAAATCTCAATGACTTTTACCCAAATTGTCACTGACCGCTTGAACGTGACGTATCCGGACTATCCGACGACGTCTGTTCCGATACCATTCTATTCTCAACCGACAGGGTGTCCGGGCTGCGGTAGATGCGGTTATTGCGACCGGCTAGCACTAAATCATTCTCAGTCGATGCCTTGGGTGTCGATAGCAGTCATGACTAGTCTACATATTACTCACTGTCCCGCCTGTGGTCGTGGCGACTTTGGCTGCTGTGTCAATCCCTACGATGAAATAACGGGTCTGGAATTCGCATGCGGTCACTGCGGGTTAGTATTCTTCGTGCCAGATGACCAAACGGAGTGGGAGAAGCGAGCCACGCTTATCACTGCGCTTATTCCTGTCTCAGCATCTGACCGTCCTGGAGCTTCTGACCATCCTGGAAAGCCTTGAGGATTGCATCCTGCGTCGTTGGTCTCCGTGCAGTCAGCGTCTCGACATGCATCTCGGCAGTGAGTCGCTTGGCGTAGAACTGGTCAATCATCGCAACGCTCGTGCCCGCATTCCTAGCAATCACGAGCAGATTCGGCGCTGGTGAATCGAGAATCGCGAACGAAATAGCCGTTGCACGTAGGCTCTTCATGTTCCGAGTGAATCCGTGGTTGTCCGTATACAGGCCAGCAGCCTTCAGCAGCTCGCGGAATGCATCCCGATGGTGCTCGGGGAAGACGAGCGCATCTTGCTCATTGCCTGTAGCCTTGAACCGATGCCGAATGATATCCACCGCTTCCGAGAGCGCCACAATGGTCCGTGTGCCGCGCTTCCCGGTAACCTCTGCGATGAGAATTGTGTGCTTCGCTGCATTGCGCTCGACTCGACAGTCACGGAATCGCAGATTCAGCAGCTCCCCTACTCGGACCATGCTCGCAATCATGAAACGCATTTGGTCATGAACATCCTGTCGCTGTTTGCGCAGTCTGACGTTCGTGGCCGACTTGATGCGAGACTCGGAGACGCTCAGCAGCTTGCGCCATTCAGGCTTGCTGAGCCACGGCCGGGGATTCGCCTTGATGCTGCCCGGTCTAGGGATAACGGGCAACTGCTCCAACAGTTCGGACTCGATGGCGTGCTTCAGAATCTGACGAATCAGCACAACATCCTTGTGCAGACTGTGCGGCTTTATCCCCTTCGAGTGTTTTCGACGCCAGCCGTAGAACTCAATGACCATCTTCGGTCCAACCGAGCCGAGCGTCTTCGAGCGCCAGAAGTCGGCAATCGGTCCCCACTTCTGGTCAGCGTTGTTCTGTCGGTCGCTACTGAGCTGGCTGCGATAGCCGGCGAACAGCTCGCCAAGGATCGGGTCAGTCGTAAGTCTCTCAATAGGGTGCTGTCTACCAAACGCCACGGAAGCTCGCAGCTCCCGCTTATACCAGTCCTCCGCGAGTTTGAACGCAGTTGGCAGATGGTCAGTCTTTGTGGACTTGAGCCGAATCTTCCCATCAAGATACGTCCGAGCTTGGTAGAATCGACTGTTGGCTCGGCGGTCGATGGACAGACGCGGATATTTCGGGTGTTTGTGGACTTCGAGCATGACCTTAGGCATGGTCAGACTATTTTACCCCATGCCGGCCACTATTTTACCTGCCCTCGGGAAACTTCATGCCGGAGTGGTGAAACTGGCAGACGCGCGGGACTCAAAAGGCTGAACTGCTTACCCGAAATCCCCTGAATCACTCGTAAAAACAACACAAATCAGCTTCCCGCCTGCTGTTTTAGTCCCCTGTTTTAGTCTCGCCAAACCAACTAGCCTCTTCGCCCGGTCCTCCTGCCTAGTCACTACTCCTGCCTTCTCGCCCTTCTCATGCTCAACCCCTCCGAACAGCCTGCGTTTCGAGTCCTTGGCGCTGATGGTTCAGTGGCGTATGAATACATCCCCACACCACTTCAGCTCCGATTCCACGGAAGCATAGCGCCGAACTGCATCCTCGAAGGCTCTCGCGGCACGGGCAAATCAGTAGCTATTCGCAACGACGGTCACATGCGAGCCCTTACGACACCAGGGCTCTCATACCTCGTATTGCGGCGCTCGATGCCGGAACAACGCAAGACGCATCTGAAGTTCATCGGAGCCGAGATGGACACGCTCGGCGGCTACTTCAACAAGACTGAGAGCATAGCCTACTACCCCAACGGCTCGACCGGCTTCTACTCACACTGCGAAGACGACGAGACCATGATAAAGCTGCTCGGGGGTGAGTGGGCAGTCATCTACTTTGACGAAGTCACCACTTTCAGCGCCGAGCAAATTACTAAAATCAGCACCTGTGCCCGCGTCCCTGAAGGCTCCGGACTTACGGCGCTTGTCAGAGGCGGCACAAACCCGATTGGCGAAGGGGCTGATTACGTCTATCGCTACTACATCGCCAAAGACATTACGCCCGAGGAAGACTCCGACTATCACCCTGACGACTACGAAGCAATTCATACAGTTCTTGCAGACAACCCGCACGTATCGAGAGAGCAGTATCGGAAGCGTTTCTCGTCACTGCCTGAGCACATTCGGAAGGCATGGCTCGACGGCGAGTGGGTCGTTGAGGGTGCCTACTTCGCAGATTTCCAGCCAGTCCGCGACGGCAAGCCTTGGCATGTGGTCTCGGAACTACCGCGTGTCGATGGTCAATGGTTGCTTTCGCTGCCTTGGATTCAGGTCTTCCGTGTGGTCGATTGGGGCTATTGGCCGGACCCGGCAGTATGCATTTGGCTGGCAGTTCTCCCCAACGGTCGGGTAATCGCGTTCAAAGAGCGCAGTTGGACCCGTGCTACCGCTGCTGAAGTTGCTCGTGACATCAAGAACAACTCAGCCGGTATGCGCATCGCTGAGACCTTCTGTGACCCGAAGATGTTTGACGGGTCAGAAGCGACTGGCAACAGCATCGGAGACATCTTTGAGCGGAATGGCGTTTCACTGACCCGCTCCCGCAACGACCGGTCAGCAGCCGGCTTCAGCATTCACGAATACCTGAATACCGTGCTCGAAGACGGACTGCCGAAAATCCAAATCTGGGACCAGGGCTGTCCGATGCTACTCAAGACGATTCCAATGATGCGAATGGACAAGAAGAATCCGGCCCGCATTGCAGACGGCAATGACCACTACGTGATTAGTCTCGGATACTTCTGTCAGGGTCGGGTCGGTCCCTCCCGTGAATCGCACAAGTCGGCTGTCAAGCCCTGGATGCGTAATACCTCCAAGCCGTGGCGAGTAGGCAGCGAGTCGGTTCGCAGACGGTAATCAACATCCGCCCCGAGCACGGCAATTCCGTCGTGCTCAACGTCCCCCTCCAATCACCAACGTTATAGGAGTAGTCCCCATCATGGCTGACGCAATCGAAACCGCTATCAGAACGTCCATGTCCGAGCTGGATTCAGCCAGCACCGACAGCGGAGATACTGTATCCGCTGAAGAGTCCTCTTCGTCCGAATCAATCGAATCGACCGAAGCAACTGGAACCGAATCAGTCACTACGTCAGCAGAATCCACCACCAGTCAGCCCTCTGCTGAGGATGCTGCAAGGGCTGCGACAGTGGCAGAGGAAGCTGAATTAGACCGATTGCTTGGCGAAGTTGACTCCCCTCAGCGCCGTCCGGGCAGGCCCAACTCAATACCTCAACCGCGCGTAAAACAAATGGTCTCTCGCGCTCGGGATAAAGCGGCAGCCGAGCACGTAGCCAAGCTTAAGGAACATGCCGACAAGATTGAGACCTATGAGCAGCAGCTTCAGCAGGTAGCGCAGTTCGAATCCCTGATGTTTGACAATCCGGAGCGATTCCTGGACATCCTCCGAAGTATGCCCCAGTATTCTGAGAGGCTGACTCCTCGACAGCAGGCTCAACTTCAGCAGCAGGCCGACCCCAATGCTGACATGCCGCAGCCGGATGGTCCTGACGGCAGCTACACGCTACAGGGTTTGCAGAAGCTGCTCGAATGGCAATCAGCTCAGACCGAGCAGCGTGTCATGAAGCGCTATGCCCCGATGCAGGAGCAGTGGGAGTCACAACAGCAGATAGCAGCAGCCATGCCGGTAATCCAGAATCAGTTACAGGATGCCGCTTCCTGGGAGCTGTTTGCGGAAAACCAGGATGAGATTCTCAAGGTCTTGCAGGATGACTCTGCTCAGGCTGAAAGGCTCGGCAGACGGCCGCAGCTCAGTCTCGAAGCGGCCTACCGCAAAGTGGTCTTTCCGAAGCTGCGTGCGAACCGCGACACCATGCGTGCAGACTTGTTGAAGGAAATCAATCAGCAGCCCAGGTCAACATCGGCTGTAGTTAACACGTCTGCTGCTCGGCAGGATGAAGGGGGCTCCAGCGACATCACGGAAATCATCCGGGCGGCTGCACGCAAGCTGAAGTAACGTCCAGAATCCTCTACCTAAGGGTTCCTAAGGTATACATTCCTGTTAACTAAATAGGCATCAGGGTGTATAATTACTCCCAGTCGCATATACTATATGCAGTAGCCTCCCGCGCCGAGACACCTTCCAACCCCTCTCCTGGGGCCTTCTCGACGCAACTACCCTCCCGCTGCTGACAACAGTAGCGTATTCCTCTCTCGCATCGTTCCTTCCTCCCTCCCCTGGGCTGTCTGGCATCTTCCTCCGGTGCTGGACAGCCCCCCCCCCTCGTGCAGGGTCAAGCACACTCCCTTCCCCAAACAATTCAATCCCGCTCCTGCTGGCGTCGTAAAGCAGACCATCGGCTGACTAGCCGTTTACCTAGTCAATCAGTAGTCCTCTTTCCGACTAACCAAGGGCTTTGCCATTTCCAATCGCGGTAGACGCGACTTCCCAGGCACAGCCCCAATAGGTGATTTGGCTTACTCAGCCTGTTACCTACACCAGCAAGGAATAATCATATGCCTCTCGTATCTCAGATTCTTTCATCGAGTTACCCTGCAGTGCTCGATGCGATGAAGAAACCGGCCAATCAGTGGGCCGAATCTGCCCTTCTCCGCGAAATGGACCGACAGGGCATGATTAACCGAGTCGACCTCGGTTCGACCATTGACAAGACCCTCGACTACCGGCGCAATCCGGACTCGGCTGTTCTCGCTACCGACTTTACGGCGACTGCGGTTACGAAGACCGAAGTCATCACGTCGGCTTCCTACGCGGTTGCTGAAGTCTCCGTTCCCATCAACTGGTCCAAAGCGGACGAGGCGAAGAACCCCTCCGAGAACCAGAAAATCGACCTCGTGAAGTCGCTCATCGTGAACGGCGTCGAATCACACGACGACATTCTCGAAGCGACCCTCTTCACCACGTCGAACGGTCTCATCGGCTTCGATACGTTGCTTACGGAAACCGGCGTGGGCACCATCGGCGGAATCGTTGCGGGAACCGATACGTTCTGGAAGAACCAGTTCGACGAGTTCACGGACGCGACCGACATCGAGGCGACTGTTACCTCCCTCTACAACCTGTGCGCGAAGGGCTCCGGCTCTGCGCTCGCTCCGACGCTCATCGTGTCGGGTGCGGACACGCAGGCTCTGTTCGAGGGTCAGCTCCAGGCGAACCAGCGCTACATCGACGAGAAGGAAGCCATGTTCGGCTTCAAGGTTCTCGGCGTCAAGGGCACTGCTCGTTGGGTGTTCTCGAAGTCTGGCGGTGAGTCCGCCTACTTCCTCAACAAAAAGTCCTACGGGCTGGACGTGAGCAAGTCTCACTTCCGCATGAAGGGCGACGTGGTTGAGCACACGAACGCGAACGCCTACAACGTGAAAATCTACAGCGCGCTCCAGGCCACGACCAACAACCGGTCCAGGCTCGGCGTCCTCTTCACGTAAAAACCATGAGAACGGAGGGAGTCTAACTGGCTCCCTCTTTCTCGCATCTAACTAGGAGAATATCTCATGGCATTCTTAATCGCTCCCTATCCCGTCTACGGCGCTCCTGGCGACATTCACGACAGTCAGTTGAACAAGCTCGGGCTTGAAGCAGTCGGTAACGACACTATGGTGTATGTATACCTCCAGGGCATTGGTTCGACTGTGGCCGGCAGCGTTGTCACGTTCAACTCGGCTGGCCTGACCGCTCTGATTGCGGCAGACGCCAAGGGTCCGGTTGCAGTCGCTACGGCTGCTGTTGTCGCAAGCAAGTTCGGCTGGTATATCCGTGATACCGGCGGCAGCTCGGGCGCGTCCGTCATGATGGCAGTCAACTCGGCAGCGAGCGGCAACGTCGGCTTCGAGACCACTGCGGGCTCGATTGGCGATGATCGTGCGGCCGGTGACAAAATCAACGGCTTCTACGATGCTCCGGCTAGCACAACTGCTGGTTCGTATTCCGGCGCTCGGTTCAGCCGTCCCTACGTAGATGACAGCTCGGGTTCGTAAAATGTAACACTCTCAGGAAGGGCAGGGCAGGGGTTTGCGAATCGCCTGCTCTGTCCTTTTCGTTTCATCAGCGACCAGTTCCAATTCTGAGCGGGGATAAACGGTAGAGATGCGGGAATCACGTGAGCAGCGTTCCTGCATGAAGCATTCGCCTCCGACCGCATCCAGACTCGCCTCGCTCAGACCCATCTAGACTCGTTCCGTTGTCGTTGTTGGCGCTGTTACCTCTGTCCCCTTCACCTTCACAGGAGCATCTCATGTCCATGTCCTCCAGGTTCCGAACCGCTGCCGAATACGTGAAAGACGAATCGACAGTCCCGAAAGTCGAATCCTCGCCGGCAGTCGAATCTGCACCCGTCGTAGCCGCCGCGCCTATCCCTACCGCTCTCGACATCGCTCAGCTCGTCCAGCTCGTTACTGCCGCTGTCCAGGCTGCACAGCCTGCCAACCAGAACGTGCCCGACCTTGCCAAAGCCATTACCGAGGGCATTGCCGCTGGTCAGCCGCCGCGCAAGATTGAATACGGTGAATTCATGCTGACTCGCAGCGTGCATCGGGACAAGCCTGAACTTGTTCGCCGCGTCTTCCAGAACGGCTATGAAGTCGAACGCGGGCAGCTCACGGCAGAGGATATTGCCAAGGTCAATGCAGTCTACCGCCCTGGCCGCTACGTCAATGGGTTGGTTTCTGTGAATGTCACGCCCGAGGCAGTAAACTTCCACTGGAACAACGCAACGCAGGATATGCGGCTTCAGCTTCAGTCGCAGGTTCGCAGCTTTTCCGAGATGCTGGATAGGATTCTCGCATCACAGGAAACGCGACCCGCTATCGCCACCGAGGCTATCGACTAGGGCAAGTCGGGCAAGTCGCTTCAGTCCAGTTCATCCGTTTCGCGAGCCACACGTTAGAGGGCCACGGCCAGTCAGCAAATGTCTGATGGTCTGGCCCTTAACTGTTTGTGGCATCCACTCACTCGTTAACCCACCTACCAACTCCCACCCAATCATGAGAATTCCGTTTTCCGGCTTCGCTGCACTCAATGGCGCTACGGCTGCCCGAATCAAGACTGTCCCCAGTGCTGGAGCGCAGATTTTCGTAACCAAGGCCACGCTATCTGTTACTACCCATGCAGCCAAGTTCGTGAAGGTGCAGGATGACGCTACAACGCCTGTCGTCATCGCACAGCACACGGATGCGGCTGCTGCTGCTGGCGTTCCTTCGACTGTCACCTGGGACTTCGGCAAGCACGGTATCAGCATCACTGTAGGCAAGAATCTCGACACTATCAGTGAGGCAGCGGGACCGGCTGGTTGGGTCTACGCGGAAGGTTACATCGTCGAAACGCTGGCTGTCAGCTAAGTAGCCAAGTCCATCACT
>Ga0187892_10005073_pt1 | contig 21156 bp, 13 predicted proteins | sample MA1701073metaG_FD_139345 | JGI IMG/M metagenome (GOLD analysis project Ga0187892, IMG submission 139345) | Bio-ooze microbial communities from a basaltic lava cave in the Kipuka Kanohina Cave System on the Island of Hawaii, USA - MA170107-3 metaG ... | reverse complement strand
CGAGTCAGAGAAGCAAAGCGTCATCGCTCTTCGAGCGGAGGAAGGCTCCGGACGGCGGCCGCGGCGCGCCCAGTACAATCTCCTGGGCCGCCTGGTGGCAAGCGAAATGGTGGATTCTGGGCACGTTTTTCCCACTGGCGGTCCTGAGTCTGCCGTTTTGTTGGCTTAGTGTGAAGCCATCCTATCGCGCCCGCGCCCTTATCAGGGTTTCGCCCAGAGCCGTGCGCATCGCCTTCAAGAACGAAGACAACGGGAGCGTGGCGTTCTACCGCACGTTTGTGAACACCCAGGCTTCGATCCTACGCGGATCGATGGTGTTGCAACGAGTGTTGGATCAGGCGAAGGCGCGCGAGACGCAATGGTACCGGCATCCGCCACGGGCGTGGTTCGGCCGCCGGTCCACTCATTTGGAACGTCTGGCGGAGGCCGTGTCCACCAAGATCTATCGGGACAGCGAGCTCGTTGAGGTGGCCGTCAGCGCCGATCAAGCCGCCGACGCCAAGACCCTGGTGAATACGATCGTGGACGAATTCAAGAAATTCAGCGACGAAACCAGCCGCGAAGTGGACGTGAAGCGTTTCGAGACCCTGGCGGATGAGCACTCTCGCTTGCAAAAGGAGATCGACGGGCTGCTGAAAACGAAATTCAGCGTGGCCAAGCAACTGGGGACGGCCAGTCCGGAGGAACTGCGTTCGCAGATGAGCACGCATCTTGTCCGGCTGGAGGAGGAATTCGGCGGGTTGGAACGTTCGCTGAAGTTGATTCAGGCCGATCAGGAGTGGCTCGCGGAACAGGAGGCTGCGCGATCGGCCGGCCGTGAGACCGGCGACAGCCAAGCAGTGCTCTTGGATGATTTGCCTCCCGCGCACTACACGGCGGATGCCGATTGGCGTCAATTGCGTCTGAACCTCAAGGGGTCGGAGCAGAGTCTCGATCTGGCACGGCAGCAATACGGTGAGGCTCATCCGCGAATCAAGGAACATCAAACCCGCATCGACCATGCCCGGCAATTGTTGGCGGACCGGCAACGGCAGTTGGACGAACAGCTTGGCGTCGGGTCGCCGGATCCGCTTTGGGCGGCCGACGGCAGTATGGCCGCAGCCGACCAGGCGACGCTGACACGTCGTGCGGAGCGCCTGCGGCGCCAACTGGGCCTCTTGCGGGAGGAGATCGAGCGGCAGCGTGCCAAAGTGGCCAGCGCCAGTGATCTGGCATCGGACTTGGCCCAGTACGACGAGCAGATTCGCCGGAAACGGGAGCTGGGGGAAACGCTGCATGCGCGCTTAACCGAATTGGAATTGGAGGGTAAGGCGCCGGCACGCATCTCGGTAGAGGCGCACGCGTCAGAGCCGTCGGCCCCGGATCGCGATCGGCGCCTGTTGCTGACGGTGCTGGCCATCGGGGCGGCCTTTCTGGCATCCTGCGGTGTCGGTTACGCCCGCGTGGCATGCGACCCGCGCGTCCGGGAGGTGGAGGATGTTCGCGGAAGCGCCCGCGTGCCTTTCCTGGGCCAGTTGCCCCCCTTGCCGGCGACCCTCCGTGTTCTGAGCGATTGCGCCCCACCCGTCGTGGAAGGCGTCCGCATGGTCCGCACGGCTTTACTGGAGCGATTCGGCGAAAACGGCAAGGGCGCGGTGCTCATCACCAGCACGACGAGTGCGACGGGAAAAACGAGTTTGGCCGTGTTGTTGTCCGGCAGTCTGGCCGCCCTGGGAAAGAGGGTGCTGCTGGTGGAGGCCGATCTGCGACGGCCTTCGTTCGCCGAGCGGTTGGGCGTCGAAGGCCCAAGAGGCCTTGCCGCGTTGCTGACGGGACAAGCGGATGACCGAACCGTGATCGTGAGTGCAGGCCGCCCGCATTTCGACGTTGTGCCAGCCGGTGATGTGCCCGATGACTTCGATCCCGAGTTGTTGGCGAACGGAGTGTTCGAATCCGCCCTGGCGCGGTGGCGAAAAGCCTATGATTTCGTGCTCGTGGACAGCCCCCCAGTCCTGCCGGTGGCCGACGCGCGCATTCTGGCCCGCGCCGTCGGGGCGACGCTTATGGTCCTGCGGGCGGCACACACGCGCCGGGCCGACGTGCTGAGGGCCTACACCGATCTGGCCTCTGCCGGAGGCGACATCCTGGGCACGGTATTGATTGGCGTGCGCTCAAGCACGAGCTACGAATACGACCCCAGTTATGAGAGGTCCGGACGCGGAACACGGGTTCTGGAGCCCGTTGCGTGACACGGTTGGGGCTGGGAGTCCACAAGTGTTGGCGCTGATCATCGATCGCCGTCCGGCGTTTCTGGCGGGTGCGGACCCCGACCTGTCTCTGCTGACCTTGCCGCTGGGCACGGCGTCGGTTCTGGATCAATGGGCAGCGCGCATCCTCGGCGGTGTGGATGGAGCTTTGCGGGTCCTTCCGACATTCGAGGCTTCCCCGGCGTATGCCGAGCGGCTGAGGGGGAACACGGCCTTTGGAGCGTGTGCCGTCGGAGCGGAAGAGTTGTCGCTGGAATTGAGACGGGCTGAACCGGCGGAATGCCTGGTGATCGTGGATCCGGCTTGCTGGCCTCTGGAGGGATTTGATTTGGAATCCGTCTTGTCGCCGCATCCGCACTTTCGAGGCGCTACTCATGCCGTGGCCATCGGGGCGGATACGGAACGAACGCAAGAGCGCGTCGATTGCGACCATGACGGCCGCGTGAAACGCGTGGAGCGGCTCTACAGCCGCGTGAGCTGGCCGGAAGCGGCCGAGGGCGGGCTATTCCTGACGGTGGCGCCCGCACGAACGGTAGCGGACGTCCGATTTGAAACGTTGCCCGAGCTTCGCTCGGCGCTGGCGGCCCGAGGCGTCCTGAGTCGGGACCAGCCAATTGCCTCCGATGTAGTCAATCTCACCGAATCAGCCGGTTTGCTCGCCGTGACGGAACGAATGTTGACGAACACCCGCGACACCGACCCGCGGCTGGGCTTCACCGTCCGTGCTCCAGGTATTCTGGAAGGGCTGGACGCCAACATCGCTGAGACGGCGCGACTGATTGCACCGGTTATCGTGTTTCCCGGGGCCGTGGTGGAGGAAGACGTCCGTGTCATCGGCCCGGCGGTTCTGGGCGCCGGCAGCCGAGTTGGACGGGGCGCGGTCGTTGCCCAGAGCGTTCTGGCCCCCGGTGCAGTCGTAACCAGGGGTGCCACAATTCGGCACTGTATGGCCGCGGGAGTGTGTTCCGCAAACCCTACCCATCCATCGTCCGCCGTCTTCGTGCCCATGACGCCGATCGGCGGTTACGCGCCCACGGAAAGCGGCAGTCTCGTGCGTGGAGAAGGCGCCGGCCGCCGGCAGGCCGTGCACCAGGCGGCAAAACGCGCGATGGATGTCATGCTGTCCCTGCTTGCCCTGGTCGTGTTGGCCCCGGTTTTCCTGGTCGTGGCTATCGCCCTCAGGCTGGATTCGCCGGGGCCGCTGTTTTTCAGGCACCGGCGCGAGCGGAAAGGCGGCAGGGATTTTTGGTGTCTGAAATTCCGCACCATGGTGGCGGACGCGGACCGGATGCAGCGGGGACTTTCAGAACAAAACGAAGTCGACGGTCCGCAATTCAAGATCGACAACGACCCCCGCGTGACGCGGGTGGGCCGGTTCCTGCGGGCGACCAATCTGGACGAGCTCCCCCAGCTCTTGAACGTGTTGTTGGGTCAAATGAGCCTGGTGGGTCCACGGCCGTCGCCGTTTCGCGAGAATCAGATTTGCGTTCCCTGGCGGCGTGCCCGGCTCTCGGTGCGCCCGGGGATCACGGGCCTTTGGCAGGTGTGCCGCGGGAATCGAGGGCAGTCCGATTTCAACCAGTGGATTTACTATGACATTACCTACGTGCGGCATTTCTCCATCTGGCTGGATTTGAAAATCCTGTTGACCACGTTGCTGACCTTGGGCGGAAAATGGAGCGTGCCCCTGTCCTGGATCATTCCGTCGCGGAACCGCATCGCGGAAGCGGGAGTTGCGGCCATGCCGAGCTGAGACCTAAACCCGGAGTGACGGCGCTATGACTTCTCTTTTGACCGAACCACGACCGGCATCTTCCGATGCCATGCAACAGCTTGTCGTCGAGCTGCGTCAACTGGCCGTCCGGGCGATGGCGCGGATGTATCGGCCGGAGCACCGAATCTTCGCCTTTCGGGTTCGCCGAAATTCGGCCGCTTCATCGGCGCCGCGAACGAGAGAAACGGCAGACGCTGCGGATTTGATCCAGGAGGGAATCAGTCGGCGTTATATAGCCATCGCCTTGATCGGGTTGGCCGACCATCCGCCCGACTCGGCCGTACGGGTGTTGCGCGGGAGTACTGCGGCGGAGGCCTGCCGGCGCCTGCTGGAGGACGTGGGAAGTTGGGACAACCTAGGTGACGTGGCGTTGGCACTTTGGGCCGCGAAACGACTAGACCCCAGCGCGGCGAAGGCCGCGTATCGGCAGCTTTGTGCTCTGAATCCCGTACATGGCCGCCATCCGACGGTCGACTTGTCGTGGGCCTTGACGGCGCTCTGCCAAGGGCGCGGGAGCGGCGCCGAAGAGACGGCGTGGGCCAAAGAGGTGGCCGATCGGCTCATGAACAACTTTCGCCCGGCGTCGGGGCTGTTCCCGCATTGGCCGGATGGCACGCACCGATCGTGGTTGCGCGCTCATGTTTGTTGTTTCGCGGACATTGTGTACCCCCTCCAAGCTCTCTCATATTACGTGAAGCGAACTCAAGATCCGCGGGCAGCGGATATCGCCAGAGCCTGTGCTGAACGCATGTGTGCGAACCAGGGTCCGGAGGGTCAATGGTGGTGGCACTTCGACCTGCGAACGGGGAGTGTGATCGAGCGATACCCGGTCTATGCCGTTCATCAAAGTTCCATGGCCCCCATGTCTTTTTTCGCGTTGCAGGATGCGTGCGGCGCGGATCACACCCCCGCGATCCGACGCGGGCTGCTATGGCTTCTGCACGCCCCCGAGATCGACGGATCGTTGATTGACCGGCAGGTGGATTGCATCTGGCGGAAGGTGGCTCGTCACGAACCGGGCAAACTCGCTCGCGGCCTTCAGGCCTTGGCCAGCCGCTTGCACCCGGGCTGGCGTGTGCCTGGCTTGGGCGGCGTGTTCCGCGCCGGGTGGATCGATCACGAGTCGCGGCCCTATCACATGGGCTGGATTCTGCACGCGTGGCCGCCAACGCGTACGCTGTCGCGGGCCTGAAGTGGCCGGGCGGTTGAGGGGAGGAGACCCATGAATTCGGATCACTGGCCCGTAGTGCGGCTGTTCGAGGTTCCCATCCGCGCCCTGTCGATGGAGCAGGTTTTGGCGGCAGCCGAAGAGGCTATTATCCGCCGCCGACGCCTGCTGATCGGCGTGGTCAACGCCGCGAAGATGGTTCGTATGAAGCAAGATGCCCTGCTGCGAAAATCGGTCCTGGACGCGGACATGATTCTCGCCGACGGCATGGCGGTGGTGTGGGCTTGCCGGCTGCTGGGGACGCCGCTTCCGCAGCGGGTGACGGGGATCGACTTGATGGAGCGGCTGCTGGAACGCGGCCAGGAACGCGGGTACCGCCTGTACTTTCTCGGAGCCACGCCGGAAGTGTTGGAGGCAACGGTGGCCCGCGTGACCAAGGAATTCCCGGCAGTGATCGTAGCGGGCCAGCGCGACGGTTATTTCCGGTTGGACGAGGAGGCGGAGGTGGCCGCCGAAATTCGCCGCGCGCGGCCCGATATTCTGCTGGTGGCGATGACCTCTCCCAAGAAAGAACAGTTTCTCGCTCGATGGGTCCATGAACTGGATGTTCCCGTTTGTCACGGCGTGGGAGGAGCCTTCGACGTCTTCGCGGGAAAGGTCCGCCGCGCGCCGGCCCTCTGGCAGCGATGGGGCCTCGAATGGCTCTATCGCACGATTCAGGAGCCAAGACGGCTGGGGAAGCGATATTTAGTGACCAATGCGATGTTCATATGGATGGTTCTTTTGGAGCGGTGGGGCAAGCGATCATCGTCGCCACGGCCCGCGCCCGGACCCAACCCCGGTGGAATTCGAGGATGACCAGCGCCACCTGCACCATTGCAGCCCCGAAGGCCTCGCTCGCGGACGGGTCGCCTAGGAGCGAAAAGGGCGCCGATCGCGTCCGCGTAATGTTGCTCATCAGCAGTCTGGAATACGGCGGGGCGGAGCGTCAGGTAATCGAGTTGGCTAATCAACTGGACGAGGACCGATTCGAAGTGACCGTCTGTTCGTTGTCCGAGGAGGTCCCTTTGGCCACGGCGTTGCGGGACCGCGATACCCGCTTGCGGATCGTGCCTCGCCGGTCGCGTTGGGACTTCGGTCTGGTTTTTCGCATTGCACGCCTCATGCGCGAGCGGCGTATCGATCTGGTCCACGCGTTTTTGTTCGATGCCGAAATCACGGCGCGGCTGGCGGCCCGCTGGGTGGGCGTTCGTGGGATCGTAGCCTCGGAGCGAAACACGAACTACCGGCGGCCGATGTGGCACTGGTTGCTGATGCGGCTGACGCGGTCTTGGTTCGATGTGATGGTCGCCAATTCGCAGGCCGGACGAGCTTTCAATATGCGCACGCTCGGGATCGACGGCTCGCGCATACCAGTGATTCGCAACGGCGTGGATGTCTTGAAGTTTCGGCCCGTGGATGGTTCGACGTTGCGTCGGCGGCTGGGCATTTCGGTCAAGGCGCCCGTGGTGGGCATGGTGGCCGCCTTCAAGCGGCAAAAGCGGCACGCGGATTTCTTTCAAGTTGCCCAGCGGGTCCTGGAGCGGTTTCCCGAAGCGTGGTTCGTTTGCGTCGGGGAGCCGCTGCGCGACAACTTGCAAGGGGCCGAAGACTACCACCAGGAAATGCGCGAGTGCGTGTCGAAGCTGCAGATCGGGCATCGCTGTTTGTTTCTCGGCCACCGCGGCGACATGCCGGAGGTGTACGGATTGTGTGATGTCACCGTGTTGACATCCTCCCGCGAGGGCACGCCCAACGTCCTGCTGGAATCCATGGCCTGCAGTGTGCCCATCGTCGCCACCGACGTCGCCGACAACCAGCATCTTGTCCCGGGCAGCGACGACGGTTCGATTGTCCCCGTCGGGGATATCGCGGGCATGGCGGAGCGCGTGTGTCATCTGCTGGCCGACCCGCGACGTCGTAAAGAGCGCGGGCGGGCGGCCCGAGAGTGGGTCATGCGCGAATTCTCCACGGCAGCCCTGGCCCGCAAGACAGAAGCGGTTTATCTCGACGTGCTTCGCCGCAAGGGGTACGCCGGATGACCGGGATCGGTCTGGCCATTGCCACGCGCTTGGCACTCGTCGTGATCTACGGCGGCGCCCTGCTGCTTTCGATCGTGTTGGCCCCCTTGGGGCGCGTGGTTCGCGGGCTTGGCGACGGCCGAACCAGCCGCCCCGCTCAACGTTACAAGCTCATGGTTTTGGGCACGTTTTACACCCGCAATTGGTGTGTTTCGCATCTGACTCCGCTGGGAAGGGCATGGAGCGTCGAGTCGGTTACCGCCGTCGTCGATGGGCCGACCTGTTCGATTCAACGGGTGAATTACGCCCATCCCGCGCGTTGCATCGTGCGCCTGGCCGGCCGAGCCGTGGCCAAATTACTATGCGCCCTGCGCTGTGCTTTCCGCGATCCGCCGGACTTGGTGATGGGCTATCATCTTCTGCCCGGAGCGCTGCTTGCCTTGCTGGCAGCCCGCGCGGTCGGCGCCAAAGCCGCTTACCAAGTCACCGGTGGGCCGATTCAACTCATTGGCGGCGGCGCCGGATCGGAAAACTTCTTCCTGAAGCGACTGCTCGTCGGTTCGTGGCTTATCGAGCGACTGGCTTTCGCACTGGCCCGGCGGTTCGACCTAATCGTGGTTCGGGGACAAAAGGCGCAGGAGTTCATGACCCAGCGAAAGCTGGGCCAGCACGTCTGCGTCGTGCCCGGAAGCATCGACGCGGAGCGATTCAAAAGCCGTGGCGAAGCACGCCACTACGATCTAGTAGCCATCTCCCGCCTAGTCGAAGTCAAGCAGCCCGAGCATTTTTTGAAAATCGTCGAGCGAGTGCGCTGCCGGATTCCGACGGTTCGCACCGCCATCGTGGGTGACGGTCCCTTGTTGGAGACGCTGAAGTCTGCCGCCGGTCAATTGGGAATCCACGATCACCTTGAATTCTTGGGTCACGTGGAAGACGTCGAGTCCGTGCTCAGGCGATCCAAGGTCTTCGTGCTGACCTCACGGTCCGAAGGCCTCTCCATTGCCTTGGCGGAGGCGATGGCCGCCGGCGCTGTTCCGGTTGTGGCAAACGTCGGCGATCTTTCGGAACTCGTCCAGGACGGAGTCAACGGCAGGCTGGTTGCTCCCGGTGACTTCGATCAATACGCGAATCGGATTTGCGACCTATTGTCATCCGCCGATTCTCTTCGGGCATTCTCACAGTCGGCCCAGGCTGCGGCGACCAAGCACAACGATGTTCGCCATGTCGCGGATCGCTGGGCCCGAGTGTTGACGCGAGTCTGCGGCTGGCCGGAGTGGGTCAACAGCCCGTTTCAGCGTCGGCGTCGTCGCCGAAAGCTGATTTCCCTGCCGTCCCGCTGGCAGATTTGGGATAAGTTACCGGCCAAGACGAAAGGCCGCCTGAACCGCGTGCTCGCCCAGGTGCCGCCGGAGCGGATGCTGGGTTCTCGATTCCACGCCACAAATCGCTTTCTCCGAGGGGTGGAGCATTGGGCCCCCGAAGTGACCAACGCCTTTATCGTCGAAAGGCTTCGGCGTATCTGCACTTTGGCTTGGAGGAGAACGGATTACTACGGCGATGTCTTTCGCCGGGCGGGATTCGATCCGCGCGAACTAAAAAGCACGGACGATCTGCGCTGCCTGCCTTTTATCGACAAGGACACGCTGCGCGAACATCTCCACCGGATGTGCACCGTGCCGCCGGACTCGTCCGGCATTGATCGTGTATCGACCGGTGGCACGAGCGGTGTCCCTCTGTCGTTCTACATCGGGACGGAGCGGTCGGGCATCGAATACGCGTATCTGGTGCATGCGTGGTCAAGAGTCGGCTACGCCCCGCGCCTCGCCCAGGCCGTGTTTCGCGGGCGGTCTTGTGCCCAGGACGCATCGGGGCTTCATCACGAATACGATCCCATCCTTCGCCGGCACTACTACAGCACGTTTCACATAACCGACGAGAATCTGCGCCGATACCTGGAGCATCTGGCCACGATCGGTCCTTGTTTCCTGCACGTATATCCGTCCTCGGTGGATCTCCTGGCTCGCTTCCTGAAACGAACTCACTTACCGGTGCCGCGAAACATCCAGGGAATCTTGGCCGGCTCGGAAATGGTCTATGCCGAGCAGCGCACGCGGGCGGAGCGCATTTTCGGGGTACGGTACTTTTCATGGTATGGCCACTCCGAGAAACTCGTCTTTGCCGCCGAATGCGAGCACTCCCACGATTATCACGTCTACGCCACGTATGGATATGTAGAACTCCTCGATGAGGATGACCGCCCGGTTACAACGCCAGGCCAGCGCGGAGAGATCGTTGGGACGGGGTTTATCAACACCGTCGTGCCCTTCATTCGCTACCGAACGGGCGATTATGCGACCTTTTGTGGCGATCGTTGCGAAGCGTGCGGCCGGCGGCAGATGATTCTGCGTGACATCCGTGGGCACCGAACTCAGGAGATGCTGGTGGGCAAGGATGGAAGCCAAATCTCCTGGACCGCCTTAAACATGCACGACGATACGTTCGATCGCGTACGCCGGTTTCAATTCGTGCAATCCACGCCCGGCCACGCAACCCTCCGGCTGATTCCCGAGCCGGGTTTTCAGCAGGCGGATCGAGAACGCATTCTTCGAAACCTTCAGCGAAAGCTGGCGGGAAGCATATCCATCGACATCCAACTATGTGAGCAGATCCCTCTGACCCGCATGGGAAAAATGACCTACGTCGACCAGCGGATTGAGGAGGCAGTCGTCTCGCCGGCAGGAGCGGACCAACCATGAAACAGGTCGTACAGAATTATCGCACCGGCGAGTTGTGGGTTGAGGAGGTTCCGGTACCCATCTGCCGCCCGGGCGGGGTGCTGGTGCGGGCGGGCTATTCATTGGTCAGCGCCGGCACGGAGCGAATGAAGGTTCAACAGGCCCGCATGGGTCTGTGGCAAATGGCCAAAGCCCGGCCGGATAAAGTCCACCAGGTGCTGCAAAGCTGCAAACAAGTGGGCGTTTTGGAAACGGTCGCGAAAGTGCGCGAGCGGCTCGATGCTCTCACCCCGCTGGGTTACAGCCTTGCGGGCATCGTCGAAGAAGTTGGCGCAGGATTGGATGAGTTTCGCGTGGGCGATCGAGTGGCCTGCGCCGGCGAGGGGCTTGCCTGCCATGCCGAGTTCGTGTCGGTGCCGCGCAATCTGTGTGTGCCCGTTCCCGAGTCGGTGGACCTTCGCGATGCGGCCTTCGCCACGGTCGGCGCCATCGCCCTGCACGGCGTGCGGCAAGCGCAGGTGGGCATCGGCGATTCGGTGTTGGTCATCGGCCTGGGACTGGTGGGGCAACTTGCCGTGCAGATTCTCAAGGCCGCCGGCTGTGTGGTGTTGGGCGTGGACCTCGACCCCGCGAAGGTGAAGCTTGCCAAGGAAAGTGGTGCCGACGTCGCACTGACGCGCGATGACACCCACCTGGAGGACACCGTCCGGCGAGCCACGAAAGGGTATGGACCGGATGTCGTCTATCTGGCCGCAGCCACGTCCAGTACCGATCCGCTGGAACTGGCCGGGCGCATCGTTCGCGATCGAGGCAAGGTCGTGGTCGTAGGCATGCTCAAGATCGAGGCCGACTGGCAAACCTACTACCAAAAGGAGGTCTCCGTCATCCTATCGCGTTCTTACGGTCCCGGACGCTATGACCGCCAATACGAACAAAAAGGCGTCGACTTTCCGCTCGGTTACGTTCGCTGGACGGAGCGGCGCAATCTGGAGGAGTTTCTTCGCCTGGTTGCCGCCGGGCAGGTCCGGCCAAGCCTGCTGTCGCCCGCCGTCTTTCGAATCGACGAAGCTCCAGCCGCATACGAAGAACTGCACGACCACCCGGGCAAACATCCCGCGGGAATTCTCTTTGAATATCCGGCTCAGAGCCGCGTGGAACGCAAAATCGCCCTTGCGGCCGGGCCGCACGTGCCTCGCTTACCAGCGGAGCTTCTGCGCATCGGGGTCATCGGCGCCGGCAACTTTGCCACGGGAACGCTCATTCCGGCCCTCAAGCGGTTACCGAATGTCGAGCTTCGCACCATCTGCTCCACGGGCGGGCTGTCGGCGCGGAGTGCCGGCCGACGCCACGGCTTTCTTACATGTGCCAGCGATCACGCCCAAGTCCTGGACGACGCCCAAATCGACGCCGTGGTAATCGCCACGCGGCACGATTCACATGCCCGCCTCGCGGCCGAAGCCCTGCGTGTCGGAAAGCACGTCTTCGTCGAAAAACCGTTGGCCCTCAACACGCAGCAGCTCGACGAAGTCATCGAGGCCTACGGCGATGGATGTCGCATTTTGATGCCCGGATTCAATCGCCGTTTCAGCCCCTTGAGCCTCAGCGTGCGCGATCATTTTCGAGGCCGGTCGAGTCCCGTGGAGGTGATCTGCCGCGTCAACGCGGGTCAGATCGCCAAAGACTCCTGGTACGAGGATGGCGAAGAGGGCGGCTGGCGGATCGTCAGCGAAGGGTGTCATTTCATCGACCTGATCCAGTTTCTGGCGGACTCAAACGTGCGGTACGCCTCCGGGGAGATGGTGGGCGGCGCGCTGGCCGGCGCGCAGAACGCGAATTGTACGGTGACCATTGGACTCGCGGACGGGTCCTTGGGCACTCTCATCTATGTGGTCAATGGCGACCCGCACTACGAAAAGGAGCGCATCGAGGTGTTCGGCCAAGGCAGCGCCGCGGTCATCGAAAACTGGCGTTTGGCCCGAATTTGGTCGAACGGGAAGTGCAAGAGAGTCCGACCAGGCGGCAGCGGCAAGGGCCACCGGGCGGAACTAGGGGCGTTCGTCGAGGCGATTCGATCCGGCCAACCGTCACCGATCCCTTTCGAACAAGCCGTGACCACTACGCTGACAACGTTTCGCGTGGCCGCCTCGCTGACGGCGCGGCGGCTGGAGCCGGTTTTTGCGGGTTAGAATCGCTAGTCGTTCCGGAGAACTTCACATGACGGCCACGCGGGGGCAGGAACTGGTTGTTCGCGAACATTTTCGCAACGCGAGTTCAAGCTGGGGTGAGCGTTATCGGCGTCCGCCGCGGCGCATGTCGGACCTCGACCTGTTGCTGCGGCGGGAGACGGCGCACCGGATGCTGCGATCCGTTCTTGCCGACCAGACCCAAACGCTGCGAGTGCTGGACCTGGGTTGCGGCTCCGGCGACGTGCTGGACGGACTTCCGCGAGACGCCATGCGCGTCGTGGGGATCGACTTGGTTCCCGAAATGGTGTCGGCGGCGGCGGCTCGCCGGCCGGCCGATCAATTCCTCGCGGCAGATGCCCGGCGGCTGCCGATCGCGGATGCTTCGCTGGACGTGGTCACCTGCCTTGGCGTGCTCGAATACCTCCCCGATGCCGCCGCGGCGCTGCGCGCCATGGCCGTGGCATTGCGGCGCGGAGGCTATTTGATCGTGTCTTTCCCCAATCGGGCAAGCCTCTGCCGGCGGCTTTCCAAAGCGGAGAGCGTCGTTGAACGAAAGTTATTGAGCCTCGCCAGGTTGCGTCGCCCACGGCGCGGCGGCGACTTGGCGGCGCCCAAATATCAGCACACGGCACGGTCCCCGCGTGAAGCCCGGGATTTGCTCCAGTCCGCCGGCTTCTCGATCGTGGACTGGACGTTTCATTCGTACGGGCTTTGGGGCAAGCTTGGGCAGTTTCGCCTGTCACTGGATGTTTCCCGTTGGCTCTCGCGGATCTTTGGCCGCGAGAGTTTCGTTTCCAGGACGTGGGCCTGCACGATGGTCATGCTCGCCCGTCGAACCGTGTCGTAAGTCTTCTTATGATTCGCTTAACGGTGCTGTACCTGTTCCTCGCCGCCCTTTTTGCGGTCGCCCTGCGCTATTGGTTTGCCGCTCTATGTGGGCTGGTATTGCTGACTGTCTTCACGCAGCATCCAAGCATGCCGACCAACATGTTCGGTATCCAGGGCTTAAATCCCTGGAACGCGGCCTTTCTGGCAGTGGTCATCTCGTGGCTGCTTCACCGGCGTTACGATCCGCCCCGAGCACCCGTCTCTCCTCGATTCGTGGCCCTGCTAAGTCTGTTCCTGGTTCTCGTGATTACGTCGGGCTTGGTCGCTGCCTTTGATCATGACTCCATTCAGGGTCCGGCGGGCGAGAAACTCGGCTTCGCGGATGTCCTCGTCGACACGATCATCAATCCACTGAAGTACCTTATGGTCGGGTTCCTGTTCTTCGACGGGGCGAGGACGCGCGAGCGCGCGAAAATGGCCCTGGCGACAGCCGTGGGGAGCGGACTTTGTTATGCGTTTCTTCTGTTCAAGACGCTCAAGGGCCGGGTCTTCACCATCGATTTCGAAGACGCACGCCGCATGACTGACAAACTCGTCGGCCTGTTCGCCAATGACCTGGCCGAGCTATTCGCCTTCACCGTTTGGGCAGGTTTGTTTTTGCTGATCTTGTTTCCAAGGGCATGGCAGCGTGCCCTTTGGCTTTCATGCGTGGCGACTGTCGTGCCACCGTTTCTGGCGCTTAAGTCGCGATCCGGTTTCTTGTCCTTCTGCGTGATCGGCGCGGTCCTGGGCGCCTTGCGCTGGCGGAAGATTCTGGTTCTACTGCCGGTAGCGGTTCTCGTTGCCGTGATGGCGGCTCCGGACGTGCGTGAGCGAATGCTCATGGGCGTCGGCGACCAGGAAGAGGAAACCTCCTGGGACGAGGTGTCCGCGGGGCGTGTGACCAACATCTGGCCGCCCGTGCTCGCCCAAATCGGGCGTTCGCCGGTCATCGGGCATGGCCGTCTGGCAATTCTACGCGAAACCTGTTACGAGGAAGTTCTCGAGGGCGAGCGGTACGTGCCCAGCCATCCGCACTGCTCCTATCTGGAGATTCTCCTGGATGCCGGGCTCGTCGGTCTTCTCATTTGCCTAGTATGTTCCTGCGGATTGATCCGCATCGCGTGGCTCTTAATGAGGAGTTCCGATTCCCTGGGTCTGGTTCTGGGATCTTGCGCGATGGCGGCCGCGGTCGCGGAATTATCCGCGGGGCTGACTGGTTCGAGCTTCTATCCGTCTCAAAGCTCTGTTCCCTACTTGTGTATTTGGGGGTGCGCCCTGGCTATGTACACCGAATGCATGGCGGTGAAAAGGCAACCCACGTGGCCGGTGATTCGGACTCTTAAGGTCCCGGGCACGCCCGTGGGTACTTGGGGAGTGGTCTATGATTGATTTGATCTATATCGCCTCACCGAGTTTTTCTGGCTCGACGATGCTCACGTTTCTACTGGGGGCGCATCGCTCGATTGCGACCATCGGGGAGTTGAAATGGGGCCGCATCGATTTGCAAACCTACCCATGCTCGTGCGGGGCGTTGCTGAAAGAGTGCCGATTCTGGCAAACGGTCCAGACACGGATGCACGACCGTGGCTTGCCCTTCAACTTGCTTCGCCCCCCGACCGATTTCCGCTTTCGCGCCAATCCCATCGCCGACCGCGCCGCGCGGGCCCGCATTCGTGGTCCTGTGTTTGAGTCGGTTCGCAGCGCCGTCGTGGCCGTGCTGCCCTCTTGCCGCGACACGCGGGGGCAGATCGAGGAGGTGAACCGGGCGATGATGGAGATCATCGTGGACCTCAAGGGCGCCACCATGTTCCTGGACGCCTCGAAGGACCCCGTCCGGCTGAAGCATCTGATGGCCGCGGGCTGCTACCGCGTGCGGCTGGTCCACTTGATTCGTGACGGACGGGCAGTGACCTACTCGGCAATGAAGAACCAAGGCCAATCCGCCGAAGCGGCCGCCCTGGAATGGCGGCGAACCCATCGACAGATCGAGCGACTGGCCTGTGAATTGGAAGCCAATCAAAAACTCGTGGTACGCTACGAGGATCTCTGTGTGGAGTTAGAGCCCTCTCGCCGGCGGCTGTTTCAATTCCTGGACCTCGACGTGGGCGACGTACCTGCGGATTTCCGGGCCGCCGAACATCACATCCTGGGCAATCGCATGCGGCTCCAGCCCACTACCGAGATTCGTCTTGACGAAAAATGGCGAACGCAACTGTGCCCCGCCGACGTCGCGACTTTTGATCGAGTCTCCGGGGCGATGAATCACAAATATGGCTACGAATGAGTCATTTGTGACGCCGAAGCGGCCATCCGTGGCGGCCAACGTGGTGGCCAACTGGACTTGGTATGTCCTCGTCGTGGCCTCGGGGTTTGTTCTTCCGCGGCTGATCGCCCAGTATCAGGGGAAAAGCCTGCTCGGTGTTTGGGACCTCGGCTGGTCGCTGTTGTTCTATGTCAGCCTGCTCAAGATGAGCGCGGGAGCCGCAGTGAGCCGGTATGTCAGCCGCTATCGAGAACTGCAAGACTGGCCTTCGCTGAATTCCACTCTCAATGCCAGTCTGACATTCTTGTCCGCCAGCGCCGCCATCGGGTTGTTGCCGGCATGCATCTTGGCTTCGCACATGGAATACCTTCTCCGCGATGCATCGCCCGAGATTCTCCGAACGGCTGGATGGGTGATTGCCCTCCTTGGAGCGAGCGCCGCACTGGAGATGCCCATTGGTGTGTTCAATGCCGTGCTGACAGGCTATGAACGCTTTGACCTGCTGAACTGGGCCCGCGGCACCCGAGACGTCGCCGTCTTTGCAGCGATGGTCGTGATGCTTTGTGCCGGATTAGGAATCGCGTCGTTGGCAGGAGCGGTTCTGGCTGGCACATTGGGGTTCGGTGTCGCCCAGGTCATCATGGCCAAGCGCCTCTGCCCGCAAATACAGGTGTCGCCGCGCTGGTGTTCTTGGCGTGCCTTCCGAAAAGTGGCCGTGTTTGGAAGCAAATCCATGTCTCGCGATATTTCTCGCGCGCTCCTGTACCAACTCAACGGCGTTCTCGTAGGCATGTTCCTCGGCCCGGCGGCGCTGGCCGTCTACACGCGACAACGCAATCTGGTCATGCAGGTGTTCAAGCTCATCAAGCAATTTGCACAGGTCTTCATCCCCGTCAGCAGCGGCCTGGACGCGCGCAACGACATACGGAGTCTGCAACGATTGCTCATTGCCTCGGCCCAATCTGGAATGTACATCGCCCTGCCGATGATCCTGGTCCTGATTTTCCTCGGCAGACCCCTGGTGCGATTGTGGATGGGCGAGGGCTTCGAAGCGCCGGTCGTGCTGGCGATCTTGGCCGCCGGCCACTTGCTCTCCGTGGCCCAGCTCGGTCCCTACGCCGTACTGGAAGGCATGGGTCGCCACGGACGGCCCGCCGTGCTGGAGCTAACCGGGGCTTTGTTCGGCGTCGGGCTGACGTGGCTTGGATTGGCCATGTTCGGATGGACCATGGAGGGCGCCGCGATGGCCGTAGCCATCGCCGTCTGCATCTCAACGGGAGTATTGATGCCATGCTACGCCTGCCGCGTCGTGGATCTGCCGATTCGTCAATACATCAAGGAAGTGTTCCCCATGCCGATAGTGGCTGTCCTTCCGTTGGCCATGGGACTTTGGAAAGCCCAGGAACTGCTCCGGATCGATGCTTTCGGTCTAGGCGCGGCGGCGCTGGCGCTGGGAGCCGTTGTTTCCTTGGGCTTCTACTGGCTATGGTTTGTTCCCCCGGCCATGAAAGCCAGGATTCGCGAGTATATCCAGTCCGTCGGTCGCCTGCGGGCGGGGGGTCGGGCTCGTGTCTCATAGGCCTGAGTGTTTTCAAACTTGGCTGCCCCACGCAAGGCTACATCGTTGGAAGCCGCGAATCTGTTTTGTGGCCCCCAACGCCTATGCAGCCTTGGCCGCTCGAAGCGATCTTGCCCATATCGGCGGTGCCGAAGTCCAGCAAGTCTTGATCGCCAAAGCCCTGCGTCAACGCGGGTATTCCGTCTGTTTCGTGACCTGGGATCATGGCCAGCCCGATGCAGTCGCACACGACGGAATCCAAGTGTTCAAGGCGTGTCGTGTTGATGCCGGTTGTCCGGGTGTGCGCTTTCTGCATCCGCGCTGGACGAGCCTGTATGCCGCCCTGAAGCGTGCCAACGCGGATGTCTATTACCAACGCACCGCCGGTTGCGAGACCGGCCAGACGGCGTTGTGGTGTCGATGCCACCGCCGTCCCTTTGTCTTCGCGTCGGCGTCGGAATCCAACTGTAGTCCGCTTCTTCCCGGACTTCGCGGCCGGCGGGAACGGGCTCTCTATCGCTTCGGACTGCGGCGAGCGACACGCATCGTGTGCCAGACTTTTGCCCAACGGCTGGCCTTCGAGCGCCACTTCGGCATTCACGCGACGCTCATCCGTAGCTGCGCCGCCGATCCCTTTGACGGCCGGCGGTTGAACCGATCCTTGCCCCGGCGTGGTCCATATCGGCTGCTTTGGGTGGCTCGGTTTCATTCAAAGAAACGCCCCGAGTGGCTTCTACGGTTGGCACAGGCCTGTCCGGACTTCGTGTTCGATATTGTCGGGGATGGCCGCAGAAGCGATCCGGGCGTCGAGGATTTCCTTTCACGAGCGGCTCGGCTTCCCAGCGTGACTTGTCACGGCCGCGTACCGCATGAGCGGATCGGTTCTTATTATGACCAGGCCCACCTCCTGATTTGCACGTCATTGGACGAAGGATATCCTAACACGTTCATGGAAGCCTGGGCGCGGGGGACGCCCGTCGTTTCGTCGTTTGATCCAGACGGTGTCATTGCTCGGCACGGCTTGGGGGCGGTAGGCGGTTCCATCGCCCAACTTCGCGATGCGTCACAGCGGCTGCTGTCGTCGCCGGGGCACTGGGCGGACTGCTCTCAAAACGCCCGCGAGTTCTTCCTCGAAACCCACACCATCTCCGCCGCGGCGGATGCCTACGAAACGCTCCTTGCGCAGCTCACGATGCCATCGCCGTTTGCGTCCCGGAGGGATGAAGCGAGACTATCCCAGGACTTTTAGTCCTGGGACAAACGGCGAGCGCCCATCTCTCCAGCCCCGGCAGGGGCGACAGAGCCGAGCATTGCCGCAGTTATGAAGTGATCGCCAATAGCGCCGCCATCCCCGAAGCTGCAGAACCCTGCGGAGGGCCGCCAGAGACGCCGGGAAATAGATGCTTGGCCATTGACACTCGGTCGAGTTTCTCGGAAGGCCGGGTCCGTTGTGTCCAACCGCAGTGTCGTAGTCCGAGGTTGGCCCAATCCAGGATCACTTCTTCTGCGAGATCATCCTGTGAGATTCTATGTCTTAAGGACTTTCCGACTGGGCGATAGAGGACTTGAACCTCTGACCTCCTGCGTGTCGAGCAGGCGCTCTGGCCAACTGAGCTAATCGCCCGTCCGTCATTCTGCATTGGAACACGCGGTTTCGATCCCGTCAATGGGGGTTTCTTGCCCCTCCCGCCAGACGGAGTTAAAGCGACGGTGCCACGAACGGACGATGAAACCCATCGAATGCCAGCCGTTGGTACAACCTGGGGTACAACCGGTCCCATGTCGCACGTACCGGTCGCCTTGAGGACGTGCGGTTCGTCCGGGGTGATTCCGGGGAGTTTCCGAATCTCCATCCACAGGTCGAACACGGCAAAGTCCTGGTAGTTCCGAAACGTGACGCCTCGTGGAGCGTGCCGGGCGAGCTTCATCTGTGCCCTTGGGTCTACGCCGTATTGGCCGAGCCAGCTTATAAACGTCGTGCGAAGAGCGTGCCGATCCAGGGTGTTCCCCCGTGCGTCGGTGGTCACGATCTTTCCATCCTTGTCCTTTGAGACCACTCCAGCCCGAACGAGGTCTTCTTTGAATGTCCGCAGAATCGGCGTGGTCTGGAACACCGGATCACTCGGCTGGGCAAAATCTGGTTTTGAGGCCGCGAGTAGCGTGACGAGACTCGGGTGGAGGGGCAATTCGTCCGCCCGACGGGATTTCGTTGCCTCAGCCCGCAATCGGAGAATCGGTCGATCTCCGAGAAGGTCCAGGTCGCTCCACTGCAATGCCCGCACCTCAGACACGCGCAGCCCGGTCCACAACTGCACGGCATAAAACAAGCGCCGAAGGCCGCAAACCGACAAGAGGCGGCGGGCTTCGTCAATGCTTAGTGAGCGTCGCACCTTGCGGCGGTCGGCGGCTTCATTTCGCAACCCGATTACGGCCACGGGGTTCCGATCCAGTACGCGGGCTACTTTCATGCACCATTCACAGAACGAGTGGGCGCATCGCCGATAGACGTTCACGGTGCGTGGAGAACGGCCCTTTGCCGCGATCATGCCCAAGGCCCGGTCGATCCGGTCCTCGTTGAAGTCCGCTAAGCGTTTCATGTCCGTGTGCTGGACGATCCACTTGAGGTAGGCCTGCACTTGCTTGATGTGGTCGCGGGTGACGCCGTTCCGCCGCAGGTGACGCACGTAGCGGCCTACCAGAGACCGCGCACCGGCAACCCTGCGGCTTCCACTGCCTTGTCGATCAGGCCCGCCGCCTCTCGCTCCGCGCGGGTGACGATCTCCCGCAATAGACCCAGTCAGCCAAGGCGCGGATGGAGTATTTGACCGAGTTATAGCGGCGGTCTCCCTCGGCGTCTGGACCTTTGCGGAACCACATTGGATTCCATCGCGGGCCAGGTGTCGGGCTGCCCGCGTCCAGGTCCTTTGTTAGCGTAGCTAGACTCGGTTTCGGAATCGGTCCGCTCGGCCACTTATCGCGGATTTCTTCCGCAGTCAGGGACTTATCGCTCATCTCAAGAATCGACCGGATTACGTCTTGGCGGGCCTCTCGCCCTGCGCACTCCTTGGGTGGGTCAACTGGGTCGGACGCCGGATTCGGTTCCCGTTGGCGTTCCCCCTTAGAGGGGGAATAGGGAACGGAAACCACCAAGGCATAGGTCTTGGGGCTACCCCGTCTACCCGTGCCCGTCTTGGTAACTTCGCCAGCCGAGACCATCTCATCGAGGCTTGCAAGAACGTCTTCCGCTCTCCCGGAAACCGATTCTTTGATCTTCTGGCGGGTCTTCGGTCCATCCTCCAGTATACTGCGAATCTCCGCTTTCCGACGCTCAACAGGCGTTTGGACGGGACAGATTCCGCCATTTGCCGCAGTGATCCGATCGGTTTCCGAGTCCATGACCAGTTCCGTCTTGGGAAGATCGGCACCGTATCGTTGTTGCTCGGCGGGGTCGAACGGGGCGAGTACAACGTCACCATCCTGACGCTCCGCCGCTTTACCAAAGCCCTAGGCATCTCCCTCCACGACGCCCTCCGGGGCCTGTCGTAATTCCCGGCCGGGGCGGATGGCTCACCTAGATCACACTTTTGCCCACTGCACGAGGGCTTGACACATGTTTGGTTTGGGTTAGGATGCCAGGAATACGTGCTGGAGGCAGGCGGTCTTGCCTTCCAAGCAACGGAAGCGACTGACGGCGACGCAACGGTTTTCATGGCTCCGTTCTATGCACATTCGCTGCCCGGCTCGCCGGAGGAGGATTGGGAGTTACTGGAAGATCATCTGCGCCGGGTAGGAACCGGGGCCGCGGACTTTGCGGCGGCATTTGGCGCAGAGGAATGGGGCCGACTACTCGGTCTGTGGCATGACTTGGGCAAGTATTCCGTTGAGTTCCAAGCGTATTTGCAGTCCACCAGTGGCGTGACACTACCAGGGTCGTCGCAAAGCCGCGTCGATCACTCTACTGCCGGTGCCCAACACGCCGCGAGTACGGTTCCTGGAATCGCCAGCCGGATTCTTGCCTACTGCATTGCCGGACACCACGGCGGGTTGCCCGACAACAACGACGAGCAGGGAGGTCGATCAGGGTTGGCCGATCGCCTTCAAAAGGTGATTCCTGGATTCTCCAGCGCCGCGCCGCTGGACCTACTCGAACAACCGCCTCCTGGTCCTTTGCCAATGCAATGGGACCCGGTCGCCGATAAGAAATCATTCCAAGTTTCGGTGTTCTGTCGAATGCTGTTTTCTTGTCTGGTCGATGCCGACTATCTTGCCACCGAAGCCTTCATGCAACCGAAACGG
>Ga0187892_10005072_pt1 | contig 21158 bp, 24 predicted proteins | sample MA1701073metaG_FD_139345 | JGI IMG/M metagenome (GOLD analysis project Ga0187892, IMG submission 139345) | Bio-ooze microbial communities from a basaltic lava cave in the Kipuka Kanohina Cave System on the Island of Hawaii, USA - MA170107-3 metaG ... | reverse complement strand
TTTCGTAATAAGGCCTTTGCAAGTGCGCGAGCGCGATGTACTTCTTCAACAGCGGTGACCATGTTGACGTGGATGCATAACCAACCTGCACATTTCCCACCAGAATCGGCAGACTTCCGCGAATCGCCATGCCGGGGATCTGCGGCGGCAAGCCGACCTGCTTGAAAATGTTTTCCATTCCCACCCAATCCACTTCGAGCCCCATCATCTTCCACGCCGAGCCTTCGCGCTTTTCTCTTTCCAGCGCGAGGCGGCCCACGAAGTAACCTTTCTTATCGAGCGCCACCGTCCACTCGAGGCCCAACTCGAACGGCGACGACTTCTGCGCTTCGATCCACGCGTGCGTGGTGGAGGTGTAATCCACTTCGAGCATGAAGAGACCCGCTTCCACGCGCGCCACGTCCATGGCGAGGATGCCGACAGGCAGGATGCCATAATCCGCGCCTGCTTCCATCAGCGCGTCCCAAATCGTGAGCGCGTCCTTTGCGCCCATCCAAATTTCGTAACCGAGGTCGCCGGTATAACCCGTGCGCGAGATGGTCACGTCCGCGCCGTTGATACGGTTCTTCATCAAGCGGAAAAATTTCAGCTCATCCACAGATTGTTCGGCAACGATATTCAGCACCTTGCGCGTGTTCGGTCCCTGAAAACTGAGCGCGGCAATTTCATCCGTGACTTCGCTGATCGCCACGTCCATGCCGACCGCATTCATCATCAGCCAGCGCAAGTTCGGCTCCGCGGCGGTCAGGCGAAACGTCTGCTCTTCGAGGCGTGACACGGTTCCGTCGTCGATCATCTTGCCGTCGTCGTCGCACCAGCCAGTGTAGGCGACCTGCCCCACTTTCATCTTGTGGATGTCGCGCGTGGTGACGCGGTGCAAGAGCGCCGCCGCATCTTCCCCTTGGATGACATATTTGATCAGCGGTGAGACGTCAATCAGCGCCGCCGAGTTGCGGATCGCCCAATACTCGCGGTCAATCGTATGCTCGTACGAACCGACGACGAAATATCCCGCCCACTTGCGCCAGTTCTGCGGCTGGCACAGCGCGGACGTCCGTTCGTGAAACGGGGTGTTCTTCAATCGAAGCATGGATTGTGTTCCTTCGTGGCTCGGATTGTACATGATAGATATTGCCGTGACAATCACTGAATTCCAGCCATTAAATCGAAACGTGCTGGAGGACTTCCAGCATGTTACCCCAACGACAAATGCCCATCCTTCTCTTAATTTCGGATGGTCGTTAGGCTTAATTTGGCTTTTTCAGGAACTCTGTTGCTGATGGTATCCAGAATCGGCTGAGTTATGACGCGTATTGCACTACTATGAACAGTGCGGCGGCTAGCAGGATCATCACCAGGAGCGTCAACACCAGCCTGCGCGGACCGTCGTCCACTTCGATGGCGGGCGGCGCAGTCGGAGCCGGCGTCCGGCTCGCTTGCTCGGCTTGGCGATAGAGATCTTCGGTCTTGGGAAGTTCCTTCAGCGGACGCGAGGAGAGCGGCTTTGCTTCGACGTCTCCTAACGCTCGTTCATAGATCTCTTTCAGTTCATCCGACATTTCGACAAAATCGGTCAGCGGGTTGGCGATTTTCCTGTCGCCAGATTTCGACTTCTCGATCTGATAGGCTCTGCGGACCTCAGCGGGCATTTCGAACACGCTGTGATAGGTTTTGCCTCTGAAAACAATTTTTGCCATGTTCACCTCCACCTTACTTATACCAAATCGGGGGCTCCTGTCAAATTCAAGGGAAATTTGGCGCACTTAACCACCAATCGGAAGAACATTCTATCTATTCGAATACTCTGCCGGCGCGAAGAAGACCAGCAACGTCAACTCTTCTTCAATCGAATGGAAGCGATGCTCCACGTTCTTCGCCACCAGTCATTAGACCCTGCGAACACGCATTGATTTATCGGTAATTACGCTAAATGCAGTTAGGAGTTCATTGCCATGCTCTGCAAGCGATGATGAAACGATGTCAGCTTTTTCCGCTGAAGATCGTCCAGCCAGACGGAGTAGGACGACACCCTTCTTAACAAAACCCTGCCGAAAGATCAATTCCCCGAAATCCTTGTCCGCTGTTAGAAGTAAGGTGTCTTCATGACTCGCCAAGCCCAACACCTGTTCATCCGCAATTCCCGGGTCCATTTCCGCGACGAACCGGACGTTATGCCCATCGTTCCGCAAACGGGCGACAATGGGCCCGTCAACGCTTTCGTCGGCGACGATGTCCATCAGCCCGACTCGGCGATGGGATACACAACATCTGCGCGCAAGGCGTCACGAGCAAACGCGAGGGCGGCTTGGATAGCCTCTCGTGTCAGGCGCGGGTGCGCCTCCAGCAGTTGCTCGATAGTCTCGCCTGCCGCGAGCTTTTCCAAAAGCAGGTCAACGGTAATGCGCGTTCCGGCAACTACTGGTTGTCCCATCATCACTTTTGGGTCTGAAACGATGAGTTGTTGCGTCATTTTGTACCTCGGTCTCTATTATACAACCACAGCTATCTACGATGCTCTATTCGAATACTCCGCTGGCGCGAAGAAGACCAGCAACGTCAACTCTTCTTTAATCGAATGGAAGCGATGCTCCACGTTCTTCGCCACGTAGATGACCGAACCTGATTGAACATCACGATCCTCATCTGCAACCATTACTTTCCCTCGTCCGCTCACCACATAATACACCTCGTCCTCCGTGTGCGGTGACTGGGGATCCGTCCCGCCTGCGGGGAGAACATACAGCCCCATACTCAGGTCGGGGACTTTGAGGAATTCAAGATAGAGTTTGTTCGAGTCTTTTCGTTGTTGAATAAGTTGGGCGACTTCAAAGGCGTGCATGGATTCCTCCGTTCGTCATTGCGAGGAGCGAACGGTAATGAGCGACGAAGCAATCCCCTGCACTGTTTTGGAGATTGCTTTGCCCTTCGGGCTCGCAATGACGAGCGTTGACAAATTATATACAATTTTACTCCGCCTCCCCTTATTCCAAAAGCAGGAGATTCACCTCGGCTATAATACGTCGCTGGCTCATGAAAAAAATACTTCTTTATTTACACCCGTTCCTCTTCGCGATCTATCCCATCGTCGAACTGCGTAACTTCAACATCGCCTACGTAGATTCCGCCGCGCTGGTGCGGCCCCTGCTCATTTCTCTCATCGCTACCGGGACCATTTGGGGATTACTGCGCCTCCTCACGCGCGAATCGCAGAAATCGGGAATCGTCACCACGTTGATCGTAATCGTCTTCTATTCCTACGGTCATATCTTCTTGCAGATCGAATCTGCGTTTGGGCAGATGATTCGCCACCGGTATCTTTTGCTGATATTCACTGGATTGTTTTTGCTCGCGCTCTGGTTCATCGTTTGGCGGCTGAAGAATCCTGCAACACTTGTCAATTTTCTCACTGCAGCTGGCGCGTTCCTCACGCTGTTTTCGGTTGCGCGCTCAATTCAGTATGATTTCGCAGTCTATCAATCAGCGCGCGAGGTCCGCGCGGAGATGGAATCGTTTCGCGAGGAGGCGGGCAGTTCGACCGTCCGCGAAAGACCCGATATCTACGTCATCCTGCTCGATGCCCACGCCAGCGCGTATGCGTTGGATGAATATTTCGACTACGATAACTCCGCATTTACGAATCGTTTGGAGGAACTCGGGTTTTATGTGGCGGAGTGCGCGCAGAGTAACTATCCCGCGACGAAACTTTCTGTGACTTCCACGTTTTATGCGAACTACCATCAGGAGGAGACTCTCTACCCCTTGTATTCGAGCCTCGTCGTCGAGACGCTTCGTTCGCAGGGATACCGGGTCGTCACCTTCGAGAATCGCTCGCAGGGACATTTCGCCTTCGGCGAAGACCTGCGGCTTTCGCGCAATCAACTGCTCGCCGGAAAAGTTGACCTGACCGGCGGCTTGAGCGAGTTTGAGTTTCAACTACTGGAGACTTCGCTCGCGCGCCTCGCCCTCGACATCCCGACCTTAATCCCCGGCTTCGACCTCGCCCAGCAAAGAGAGACCGAGTATTACGAACACTATCAGCAGACGTTTTTCATCCTGAATGAACTGAAGCAATTGCCGCAGGGAGTGGACGGACCGAAGCTCGTCTTTGCGCATTTCCTTGTCCCGCACCCGCCGTTCATCTTCACGCCGGAAGGAGAATTCTATTGGAACGAAAATGAAGTGGACGGTTATCTATCCAACGTTGAATTCATTGACGCGCAAATTGCTGAAGTGGCACATGAAATCATCGCCCAATCAGAGACGCCGCCGGTCATCATCATCATGGGCGACCACGGACCTTCGGGCGTGCCGAGCAAAGACAACCCGCAGTTGCGGATGTCTATCCTGAATGCGTATTATCTAAACGACGCGGCAAAAGATGATTTGTATCCCACTATCACACCGGTCAATTCGTTTCGGGTCGTATTTAATAATTACTTTGGAACCGATTATCCGTTGTTGGAAGACATCGCCTACCACACAGGGCGGTTATCCGACTTCACACCTGAGAACGCGGTGTCTAACGAATGTGAGATCGCACCGTAGGTGCGGAGCCCTATGATTCCACCCGCACAGGGTTTTTCAACGAGCCAAGCCCCTCGACCTCCACTTCCACTACATCGCCGTTTTTCAATTCCGTCACGCCGGAGGGCGTGCCGGTAAAGATCAGATCGCCGGGTTCGAGCGTCATCACCGAGGAGATGTAGGCGATCAGCGTGCCGACGTTGAACACCATGTCGCGGGTGGATGCCATCTGCCGCATCTGCCCGTTGACGCGGCACGTGATGACCGAATCCGACGGGTCGAAGTCCGTGTCTATCCATGGACCGAACGGGCAGAACGTGTCGAAGCCTTTGGCGCGCGTCCACTGGTTGTCCGATTTTTGCAGGTCGCGCGCGGTGACGTCGTTGCCGATGGTGTAGCCGAGGATGTGTTTCTTCGCATTCTCCGCGCTGATGTGACGCCCGCGCTTGCCGATGACCGCGACCAATTCCGCTTCGTGTTCGACCTGCGCGGATTGCGGCGGCAAAAGGATCGTCCCACCGTTGGGGATGACCGATGACGGCGGCTTCATAAAAATGAGCGGAACTTTCGGCACCTCGTTCCCCAACTCTTTCGCGTGCTCCACATAATTGCGCCCCACACAGATGATCTTGCCCGGCTCGCACGGCTGAATCAGCCGTACGTCCGAAAGAGGCGTGCTGGCATCCTTGCGGCGGTAGCGCCTGTAAATATTTCCGCTGATCTCGCCGACTTTGTCGCCCAACAGCCATCCGTATTTTGGTTTTTTTCCTTCTGGTGTTTCGTAGCGAACAATGCGCATCTTTCCTCCAGCATCAAGTGTAACATGATGTATAATGCGATTCGCCCGGGCGCTTAACTCAGTTGGTTAGAGTGCTTCTCTTACACAGAAGATGTCGGGGGTTCGAGTCCCTCAGCGCCCACAAATGCCCCGCTTCGAAGCGGGGCATTTTATACTCATCGCTAATCGGGGGTTTCCCCTTCGAGGATCTCCGCTTCGCTTCGACGAGCGCTTCGCGGTCAGCGCGCACAAACGAAAACATCCGAAGTCGCAAAGACTTCGGATGTTTTTTCAATTAGATTTACTCTCGCAATGGAACAGGTTACGGGTTTGCAGGCGGCTGACCATTGCCCGGCCCTTTGGGACCGCGACCGAAGCCAAACCCGCCGCCGGGTCCGCCGAGGAAACCGTTCTCGAGCCCCTCGAACAACCAGTCTGCGTGTGCCTGCGTGATGTTGCCATCTTCAACCGCTTGAGCGATTCGCTCGCGCAATTCAGTCTCGCGCACGGCTTGAATCGCGGCGCGCACATCTTCGATATCCACGCCGGCTTCTTCGGCAAGTTCCGCCAAGGTCTTTCCATCTCGCAACGCGGCGGTCAGCTCGTCGGTCGTCATGTTCAAGGCTTTCGCCGCAGCTTCCAACGCCGCGCCGCTCAATCCGCGCCCACCGGGACCGCGTCCGTGAAGAGGAGCGTCTGTGGGTCCCTGCGCCAGCACATGCGTCGCGCCGACCGCGCCGAAGACGAGCAACGCAACCAGTAATCCGCCGATCAGAATTGAAATTCTCTTTTTCATGGTTATCTCCATTTCTTTTTCTTTATTTGTCGGCTGGGGTACCGCCAACCTGACCAAATCATATACCGAGGGTGTTATGCAGCTGTGATAAGGTTGTGTGGAAATTGTGTGGAACGGCTTGGCTTTGTGGTTCGTTTTTACGACAAGAACTTCGCGCAAGAGAGGATACTTTGATGAGCTGGAAGAAGACGATATTGATTGGATTTCCCGCATTGACGCTTCTTTGCGCCTGCGCGCTATTTATCCTCCTTTATCACCAGCCGCTCGGACCCAGCCTCAGCCTGCCTCAACCTACTCTGCCTGTTTTGCCATTGCAGGCTCTTCCTCTCGAAACCTCAGCCGCCACCTCCATCCCTGAGACTTCCACGCTGCAACCGCTGTGCGGTGCATCACAACCGGTGATGAACATCCTCGCTATCGGCTCGGACGCGCGCGGCGACCACTACCTCTACGGGCTGGCAGATATCATCCGCCTCGTGCGCGTGGATTTCGTCAACGCCCGCGTCACCATCCTCGAAGTGCCGCGCGATCTGTGGGTGGAGATTCCTGAAATCTCAGATCATTACGGCATCACGCACGGAAAGCTAAATCAGGCTTATCTGTATGGTAACAAAGGACTGGGCTATTATGACGGCCCCGGCGAAGGACCCGGCTTGCTGGCACGCACGCTGAACCTCAACTTCGGCGCGCAACCGAATCACTACATCGCCGTCAACATGACCACTTTCGAAAACATTGTGGACGCGGTCGGGGGCATTGACGTGTACCTCCCTTACGAGATCAGCTTGCGCTCAGCCGAGCACCCCGATTGGCTACATATCGAAGCGGGTCAGCATCACTTCGACGGCGAGACCGCTCTTTGGGTGGCGCGCATCCGCCAGTATCATACGTTTGGGCGTGCGGAGAGTCAAAACATTGTGATGTGCGCGTTGCGCAAGAAATTGCTCAGCCCTGCCATCGTGCCCGCCATCCCCGAACTGGTGCAAACCTTTCGGCGTAACGTGCAGACCGACCTCAGCCCGGAACAGATCAACCAACTTGCCTGTCTTGCGAATCAAATGAACGCTTCGGATATTGTCTTTGCCAGTTTCCCTATCAAGACCTTCACTTCACAGAGAATCTACGATCCGCAACTACGGGCGAATATTCAAATTTTGGACGCCGACTTCAACGTCCTGCGAGATTACATCCAGCGTTTTGAACAGGGCACATGGCCCGACCCAAACCTCGTCATTAAAACAACACCCTCACCCGATCAATCGGATAAAGAGTTTGCCTGCGGGGATTAGGCGCCCTCACCCTAACCCTCTCCCTTTGGGAGAGGGGATTTAATCCAGCATCGAAACCAATTTTGTGGTCGGGTCATACATCACGTTCACAGACATTCCGGTTTGGTAATTCGGCGCGCCGAAGCGCGGTACGAGTTTGTCTGTGCTGAGATTAAGCGTTTCGCCCATATAATGAAGTTCCAGATCGAAATGGATTTCATGATAATAGTCATTCACCGTCGTCCCTGTCGGTTTGATGTTGACGATTCGCGCGGTCGTCCGCTCGCCTCGTGATACAGCGACTCGTTTGAACAGCCAACTCACTGCCGACGAGCCGAAGAGAAGTCCCATAGCGATGAACATCAACACGAACGTCAGCGCAAGCGAGATCGTGATCGAGCTGGTAAGGTTCTCGAAGGGCGCCTCCATATCTTCGCCCTGCATAAACATGAACGCGAACAACAGGCAGAACGGAATCCACATCAGGGCAAAGACGATCCAGCCGAGAATACGCATGTAACGCGGAAGGTTGCTCATAGAGGCTCCTTGAGGATGATTGTACCCGGATTAAAGACACTTGACCCTTGCCCTCTCCCGTTCTACAATTCCCCCCATCTTATGATCCCATCGTCACTCCGTCAGACCGTTTGCCTAAAGACTATCAACTATCCGACTGCTCGAGTAGGAGACTAACCACATGCCCGATTATCTATTCCGCGGAAACCTTGCAAAGCTCGACCCGGACGTGTACGAACTGAAGCAACTGGAACAGGAACGGCAAGCCCGTAAATTGATTTTGATTGCCAGCGAATCGGCCGCCCCATTTGCAGTGCGCGAAGCGTTGTCGTCCGCGTTTCAAAACATTTACGCGGAAGGCTACCCTGACGAAGAGTCGCGTTGGATGAGCGAGGAGGAAATTCTCGATTACCCATCGCGGCTTGCGCATTACCGCCGCAACAGCGACCCGCGTTACTACAAGGGCGTCGAATACGCGGATGTGGTCGAGGCGCTGGCGCGGCGCCGCGTGGCAGAGACTTTCTCCGCGAACGGCTACTCCGCCGACCAAATTTACGTCAACGTGCAGGCATTATCAGGCGGACCGGCGAACAACGCGGTGTATCACGCGCTGATCGAGTTGGGCAGTACCGTGATGGGACTTAACCTCCTGCACGGTGGGCATCTCTCGCACGGTTCGTCGGTCAACCGTTCGGGCAAGTGGTTCAAGGCGGTGCATTACACGATTGATGAAAACGAACGGCTGGATTACAACGCAATTCGAACACTAGCGAACGAACACAAACCTAAACTGATGATCGCGGGATACTCATCCTATTCATGGATGCCCAATTGGAAGAAATTCAGGGAGATCGCCGATGAGGTCGGCGCGTATTTGCTTGCAGATATTTCACACATCGGCGGACTCGTTGCCGCAGGGGTCGTGCCCTCGCCGATTGGGCACGCGCACGTTGTGATGTCCACCACGCATAAGAGCCTTGATGGCCCACGCGGGGCGGTGTTGTTGACCACCGACGCCTCCATCGCAAAGAAGCTGGATAAGGCCGTGTTCCCCGGCGAACAAGGCGGACCGCACGTCAACGTGTTTGCGGCGCTGGCGTTGACGTTCAAGTTGGCGCAAACAAAACAGTTCAAGAAGCTGCAGGCGCAAACATTGAAGAACGCCAAAGCCATGGCGGACCAATTCGCCAAGCGCGGACTGCGCGTCCCGTTCGGCGGAACCGATACCCATCTCGTGAATGTGGATTGCACAGGCATCGTCGGTGAGGACGGCACGCGCCTCAGCGGTGACCAAGCCTCACGGATTTTGGACGTGATCGGAGTCGTCGTCAACCGCAACACGATTCCCGGCGATAAGAACGCCCTCGACCCGAGCGGAATCCGTTTGGGCACGCCGTGGATCACGCAACGCGGCTTCGACGAGAAGATGACGCGCCAGTTGGCAGACGTGATGGCAGATGTGTTACTCGCCTGCACGCCGCACAGCGTGGACACCGTCCGTAAGGGCAAGCAGCGCCGCGCGAAAGTGGATTTTGAAGGGTTGAACGAAGCGAAGTTGAAGATTCGCAAACTCGCCGAAAGCGCGGGAATCGATTTCAAGTATAAGAAGAGCGGATATCCCCATTTTTATTTTATTGACGACAAGTCGAAGACCGGCGTATTCGAGTTGACGGGCCGCCGCGTGCGGCAGGTGCTGGATTACGCGGTCTCGTCGGATTTGAGCGCGCTGAAGAAGGGACAATCACAGGCGACGTTCATCACCACGCCCAAAGGCGTCGCAAAAGGCACGCTGGCAAAAGTGGACGATACGATGTTCTTCCTGCAGGTTCCGGTCACGAAGGCCGGCGTCGTCGGCACGTGGCTGCGCGATCTTTCGGACGGTTACGTCTCTTTCGACGTGGAGGGAAAAAAAGATTTCACCGCGGCGCGAATGCCCGGTCCGTTCGTAGTGAGGGAGGCGGCGAAGAAACTCCCCTCACCCCGGCCCTCTCCCAAAGGGAGAGGGAGCGCCATCAGTCAGGATAAACCCTGGTTCATCGGCGACCTGCCCCGTCGGAGCGATGAACCGCATCGAAGCGTCAGCAAAGAGTCCCTGCCGCCGTTCAAATGGAATGACGTAGGGGCGAGTCATGACTCGCCCCTACAAAAGACCACATTGAATCAAACCCACCGCGACCTCGGCGGCCGGATGGTCCCGTTTGCCGGATGGGAGATGTCGGTGGTGTACACGTCCATTTACGAGGAGCATCTCGCCACGCGCAATGCAGCGGGACTGTTCGACGTCAGCCACATGGGCGTGTACGACGTGCGCGGCGCGGACGCCGCGTCGTTCCTCGATGCGGTCTGCGCCAACGACTGCGGCGGACTCTCGCCCGGCGAATCGCTGTACACGCATTTCCTCACGCCCGATGCGGACGTGATTGACGACACGCTTGTCTACCGCCGCGGCTGGGACGATTACCTCGTAGTCGTGAACGCCTCGAACGATGACAAGGATCGCGCCTGGCTCGAATCGGTGCGCGACGGTAAGGTGCGCATTGACAACGTTCGCCCGTTCGCGCGGACGTACGGCTACAACGCGGCGATTCGCAACCTGCGCGACCCAAAGTCCGGCGACGCGATGCGCGTGGACATTGCCCTGCAAGGACCGAAGTCCCTCGACATTCTGCTCGCGCTGGGCGTGGACGATGAGACGCGTAAGAGAGTATTGGCGCTCAAAAGGACTGAGTTATGTGATGCAGTAATTGGTAATTTTGACCTTATTGTGTCACGCACGGGTTACACCGGCGAGAAGATGGCATTCGAGTTGTTCGTACACCCCGAGCGCGCCGTAGACTTTTGGAACGCGGTCTTGAAAACCGGCGAGCTGTTCGGCGTCAAACCGATCGGTTTGGGTGCAAGAGACTCGCTCCGCACCGAGGCGGGGCTTCCGCTATACGGTCACGAGATGGGAGTCGGTTCCGGTGGTCGAGTAGTCCTGAGCGAAGCGAAGGACATATCGAGACCACCGATAAGAGATTTGGGCGTCGCCGAGGGCGGATTCGGTTCGTACGTGAAAGTGTACAAGCCGTGGTTCATCGGGCGCGACGCGTTCGTGGCGCGCGAGAAAGAGCGCAAGGGAGTCGTCGTCCGTTTTACATTCGACGAACAGCGCACGCGCATGGCGCACAACGGCGACCCGGTGGTGAACGCGAACGGCGAACGGATCGGTTTCGTCACCTCGTGCGCGATTGACAGCGCGAGGTTCATCACCGGTCAGGCATTCGTGGATCTGAAATATGCGAAGGAAGGCACGCCGATAGGAATCCATCAGGGCGGGAACATGGATCGCCCTGCCGGGACAGCCAAGGTGGTGAGTCGGTTCGCGAAGTTGTAGTTCGTGTAAAGAAGAATAATGGGACGGCGTAACATCTTCGCGAGAGGAGAAGGTGGATGCCGTATTATTTTATGATAAGGATGTTGAGTTTCCAAGTCGGTGATTGGATTGCAAAGGGGGGTTGAATTTTCTGGGAAAAGGGAGTATAATTCAGTTGTACATATGTACATATCAAGTCAAGGAATTTCGGATGGAAGTAGTCGTTGATGCCTCTGTTTTGATTGCTGTAATTGCCAATGAAGCCGAAAAGGATAAGCTTGTCGCGATGACGAACGAAGCAGAATTGATCGCCCCGCTTTCCGTCCATTGGGAAATTGGAAACGCCTTTTCGTCCCTCTTGAAGCGAAAACGAGTAACGATCAATGAAGCCTTACAAGCAATAGAAATCTATTTGGAAATTCCCGTCAGGTTTGTGGAGGTCGAATTAACCGATTCGCTGGAACTGGCTGATGAGTTCGGTCTATATGCCTATGATGCCTATCTTTTGCGTTGCGCCGAGAAATATCGACTTCCGTTACTGACACTGGATGACAAGTTAGTGCAAGTTGCAAAGGGAAAGAAGATACAAGTGTTGGAGGTAGAAGAATGAATACATACACATACACTGAAGCACGCCAGAAACTGGCGTCTCTTCTGGAACAAGCTGCAAAATACGGCGAGGTGCGCATCAAACGGCGTGACGGTCAGGTATTCGTGATCAAGCCACAAAAACGCGTTGGTTCTCCGCTTGCCGTGGATGGTATTAAATTGAATTTAAGTCGTTCGGAGATTTTGGAAAGTATAGAAGAAGGACGCAGAGTATTTTGAGATTATCTGTACTGAAAGAAAACATCAGTCAGTTGGCAACACTATACTGTCATAAAGGACTCTTATATGATAAAAATAGTTACAGGCGGTCGAACCGATGTTGAGGATTATTTCAAAACAAGCGATATTTTTGATTATGAAGAATTAAGTCACACACCTCTTCTAGTATTTATACCTGCCGACGACACTATAGAAGTCCGCATTATCCATAAGCCTATGACTATATTAGATTTGAATGATGAAATTCAAGTTATGGGTCAATGGCGTGGTGAGTGGCGAAGTGACTTTTTTCAGTTTACAGTTGGGGACTTCAGAAAGTTTTTTGAGTCTAAGCACGATCACCTTAAGAATGCCAGAAATGTTATCAAAAGGGTTGGTAAGCGTGGAGGTTTTCATTCCATATCATACGAATACACTGATGTGAATGGAGTGATATCGCATCGAAGTAATTCTTCAAGGCAGGAGGGTGAAAGACTTGAGGATTTCTTTAGGAAGAACAATATTCCAATCACTCTTGAAAAAGAGTGAAATGGCCAATTGCAGATATTGACTGTCCGCGAGCGGAAGAGGGAGAGGAAGTTGACAATACTCTAGAGTGGTGTGATCAATCGGCGTGACGGTTTATGCGCTCGCATATTACAGTTCCCCGCTATAGACTTAAATGATGAACGCCAGGGTGAGGGGGGCACCCTAGCGTTCATCGCTTTGAATATTACTATATCCCTATCGGTTTTGCAAGAGGCAATTTATTAGATTTCCATAATAGGTTTTTTAGGAAGGGATTTTCGGTCATGCACACATCTATGCCCCGGGCAGGAATCGAACCTACATCTAAGCCTTATTGGTTCATCTTTTTTTGAGATTGGCCATGGCGAGGAATGGGCGGACAGCTTCGATCTGTAAATTGCCGGTGTAATGCTCGACCATTTCGGGAGAGCGCCAACGCCCGGCCACTTGCAGGGAACGCGAGGGCGCGCCGTAAAGCGTGGCAAGGGTGGCAAACGATGATCGTAGATCGTGGGCGGAGATTTTGAAACCGAGGCGTTTGGATAAACGTTTGAAGATGCACCCCATGCCATCGCTTGAAATCGCCTGGCCATCATAGATGCCAACGAAAAGATTTTCGACACCATCAGCAGGTTTGCGAAAATTTAACCAGCGTTGCAGGATGTATGCGGTTTCAGCGGTGAATGCACCGATGCCCCATTGGCCGCCCTTGCATAAAGCGCGGGCGGTGTTGTTGTAGAAATCAACATTGGGGAGGAGGATATTGCAAAGCTCTGTTTTGCGGAAGCCGGTATCGAGACCGAAGGCGATGATTGCCTGATCACGTGCGCCCGCAGCTGTATAGGTGTCGAAGCATGCCAGGACTTGCAAAGCCTGATCGGGATTTAATGAGCGGCGCGGCGGTGGCTCGATGCGTTTGATTCTGGCGGTGAGTGCGGGATGAAGAGCGCCATACTTCCATGCGAAAAATTTTTTGATGCAGTGAAGCGCTACGCTTTGCTGTGAGTTCCCCCACCCTGGGCGATTGATCCATTGAATCAACTGCGCCGCGTCGAGCGTGTGCAGGTTGGGGAGATTCACGATCTCGGCGAGGATGCGGCGATAACTCTCTTTCGTTTTATCGGCGTATGGATGCGATGAAAGAAAGTTCTCGATGACCCTATTCATGATTTACCTCCAGATGAGACATTGACGAGCGCGGCATGCCCCCGAGCTCGTGTGATGTGGCTCGATGTTGGCGCATCGAGTACGAAATGCCAATGCCCTATTTCGTCGGACCTGTGACGGAGCTGCGAAAAGGGCAAAGGCAAAAAAATTGTACATGAGGAAAGGACCTGTGACAAGACGATGAATGTTAAAAAAACAAGAGCGGAAGCGGGGAGATTGGGAGGGCTTGCCACCTTGCGGAATCATGGGCGGCGGCACTTCAAGCGATTGGGAAAGTGGGGCGCGCATGTGATGCATGCGACGTATCGGCTCGTTCCGATTGAACGAAATGATTTTCTGCTTGTTCATCGTGAAACGAATGAACCAAAGGCGCGCTTAAGCGGCAAGCCTTTGGAATGAGAGAAAGGACCTGTGACAATGAGCAACAAAAATAAAACGATAGCATGGGGAGGTTTCTACCTGTTGATCGGCGGACTGCTGTTTTATGCGGCAAGCCGAACGCTGCATTTCGTGCAGAACTTGATGGCTGAATCGTTTTGGGGCTATCTCTTTCTGCTCGCAACCGGTGCGGGCTCGCTGATTTGGCTGTACGTGTATCTCGTGCTCGCTCAGGGCGCGAAACAGCGCGCGATCTCGTTCGTGATGGGATTGCTCGATCTCATTGGCGAACTTGTGCTTGTGTACGCTGACGTGTTCTACGTGGGCGATAAGGCAGGGCTTGTGAATATGACCGCGGATGAACTGAGGAATTTCATTCTCGTGAGCGTGGCCATCGTGGGCGTGAATATTATCGCGGGCTATCTGTTCAAACTCTTCGACTTGAAAGCGGAGCAGGATCAGCAAGCGCAAGACCTTGTGGATTATGTGACCGATGCCACGATGAAGCAGATGAATACACCGGAAGCAAAATCTCAGATGGTGAATGAGTTAATGCCTGTGATGCAGGAAGCGATTAAAGCGCGTGTGAGTGCGGAGATCTTCGACCGCGCGAGCGCGCACCATGGACTCAACGCGCGCTCGGTTGGGTGGCCGCTTGGGGATAATGCGATGGAGAAGGAGTTTGCAGTCCCTTTGTCATTGACCCCGGGGGTGAACAAAACGGGTGGGGTCTGGATGCAGAGCATCACTGGGAAGGATGGGAAGAAGCGCCGCGCATTTTGCTTGCGCTGCCTGATGGAGGGCAAAAGCTGGATCGGCGGCGATTTATGCAAGCACTTCGAAAGCGTCGAACCCGTGGGAGCCGAGTCGAAACTCGATTCGCCTTTACCGGAAGACGCCGTCGGATGATTGAGCGAGAATGTGCGTGCGGTTGTGGGCAGACATTCAGGACGACATTCCCGGATAAGCTCACCATCGATGACGCGCATCGGAAGCGTAAATCGAGACGAATGTCACGACACGTGAAGTGACAAAGGACGGGCGCGTGAGGGCTGGCGCGCCCGGATCTTGGAAACGGAGAATGAGCCATGAGACGAGTTGCAACGCGGATAGTGCGGCAATCGATTCCATTAACTGATCGTGGAAGACGCGGTCCGCGGCGGGCATTGTTTTTGGAGGTTCACTGCATGGACACTCGGCGCGGTTTGAGATGGGGTGATGAAACTCGAGAGCGCCGCGAGCGTGTAAGAATGATTGAAGATTTGTATTCCATGATCGGGCTCGTTCTTTCATTTTCGATGAATTAGGAGATGCACCGATGCCACAAACTGACGCGAATGTTTTCTTACAAGCGTTGCGTGGGAATCAGGCGGTGATCGTGCTTGCGTATTTAACGATTCGGCGTGGGATGACCATCGAGGAGCTTGAGACCTGCACAAGTTTGGATAATGATACTGTGCGTGCCAATGTGAAAAAGCTCGCCTCGAAGGGCTGGCTCTTTATGCAGCGAGGGGAGCGAGGGCGGCAGACCTGGCTTCCGGCAGGCGATACCTTCTTTGGGCGGTTGATGGGTCAGAATCCGAGAATCTCGGATTCTGGTTCTTCTTCTTCTCTATCTTTTTACACTCCTCCATTAGAACAAGAACAAGAAGAATTAACGGCAGAATCCGAAAACTTCGGATTCTGCCTGAAGACCTGCGATGAGGTTGGCATACGCGAACCGAAGCGAAAAAGGATATCGAGGCTCGATCACGTGACGCCGGCATTTATTCGGGCGCATGTGGAACAGGCAAAGGCGGAGGGATTGGGAATCGGGACCGCGATCTTTCGCATCGAGAACAATTGGCCGGTGGATGGTGGCGGCTTTGGGGTGGAAGAGGACGGAAGCATTGACCGCGACGTGATGATCATCGAGATCACCGGGCGGAAGGCTGGCAGGCTGATAATTCCCGGCGATATGGTGCGTGCTGTGGCTGAATTTACCGGGCATAAGAAGCAATGTCCCTGTATAGATTGTGTGGTGGGGCGGAGGATGGGAATCAGCCAGCTTTGCCCGGTGTGCAAGCATCGTTATTGTGAATGTGACGAAAGCGAGGACGAATGAAAAAGTGGATTTTGATTTCTTTAACATTGTTGAGCGCGTCCCTGGCGTGTTTGCAACCCGCCGCGACCGCGCAGGACCACGCGGCGACGGCTGCGCCCACTTTTGTTAAGGTTGCTGAAGAGCCTGCGGGCGCGGTGTATGAGATTATCGAAATATCGGAAGCCGTGAATTCGCAGATCTGCGCGGTGGTGATCGCCGAAGAAGCCCTGCACCTGCGCGCCGGTCCGAGCGAGGGCGATATCGTTTTGACCTGGCTCAAACATGGGGACGTGTTGAAAGTGATTGACTGGGCTGATTCGAACTGGTGGCTTGTGGATTTCAACGGGCGCACTGGTTACGCGCGCTCGATCTATCTTGCGGAAAGTGAGTGTGAGTGATGGATGTTCCTATGTATTTTGTCTTGTGCGCGGGATGCAGCATGCCGTTTGCCATCCCGAATCAGTTCGATGAGGACATGAGAAAGTGCCACAACACGTTTTATTGTCCGAGAGGTCATGAAAATTTTTACCCAGGCAAATCAAGAGAGGAAAAATTGAGAGATGAGATTAAGGGAAAAGATTTGACGATTGAGTCTTTGCGCTTGGATTTGGAGCGGCTCGAGCGCGAGAAAGCGGCACTCGTGAAGAAACCGAAGCGAGCGCGCAAGAAAAAAGTGGAGAAGAAAGGAATGGTGAAGAAATGAACACAAAAGATAATTGGTTAACCACTGCGACGATTCACGATGAGAAGCGGCGCGTGCGGTGGTGTGTGGTTTTTCCTGATGGGGTGGTCCCGATTAAATCAATTCTTCCGCAAAAGGTGAATGTGCCAGTCCATGGGAGTGTTTATGCTTATATGCTCGATCTTGACGCGTTAAATGATGATCAACTTTTTGGAGTGTGCCACGTGATTTCCAGCACTTTCAATATTCCTGTTGATGAAGTGAGAGCGGAGATCCATTTGGGGGTGCCGATTCTTGCCGAGGATGTGAGCGTGGGTACGCGAGATCAGGGAATCTTCTTCTCGTTGATTAATCATGAGGAAAGATCACCATATTGGGATCACGATGAAGATTTGTTTCATCATCAGGAATGGGAGGAGGATTAGCCTATGAGCATTACACGCGATGCTCTCGATAGTTTTATTGATCTCGTGGAGCGGATGCGGCAGGCACAGCGCGAATATTTCGAGACGAAATCGGTGAAGGCATATCGGGAAGCGATCAACTTCGAAACGATGGTGGATGCTTGGATCGTCGCGCGGCGGATCGATGAGAAGAAACTGGCGAACTGGACCGGGCAGAAAGGAAATTAGGAAGATGAAACTCGAATCAAGATTCTGTTTAATTTGTGACGATGTGGCGATTATCGAGGTGATCAGTGTGCAGATGCAGGCTGCGCCTTTGTGTGGTGTGCATTGGGCGGATTACTGCTCGAACGATGCCAGCCTGACCGCGGATGAAGTGCGGAAATTCTTCGATGATGGCCAACATGGCGACGGACCGCGAGAGATTCAATATCAGGTGGCGCGCTCGCGTGATTTATTGAACACCGACGAGACGCCCGGCGAATATAGAACAGGTGAGCAGGAGTCGGGATAGAATGACGGCAGGAGTTTTAACGGTGCGATGGCTGAAGAAAGACGACGTGAGGAATATAAAACGCGGTGGCGCGAGCGATCGTCTCGAATCATCCTGGCGGCAATTGCCGCTGTGGTCGCGCGCTCCGCAGAGAAAGATGCCACGATTGCGATCCTCGCGCTCGTTCTACTTATGGCTGCGGCTGATGTGTTCATCGAGCTTGCATCCATTTATGGTTACAGAGCTCGAATTCGTGCGATGGATGCGCGAACAATTAAACGCCGCCGAATTCGGAGCTCTCAGCCTGACATGGGTAAAAGAAAACGCAAGGCAAGAGCTGCGCATCGGTGATGATCAGCTTTTTCAATGGCTGACGCGCCATTGTATAGGGGAGAGTGAATTCAAGAGTGATGGTGAAATGATCACGCTTCGCTGAGGGATTGAGTTGGTTAATGAAATGCTTCGGGCGCGAAATATGCCCGGAGCATTTTTGTAACCTTTTGTCTCTTGAATTGTGGGGTTGAAAGTGGTATCGTGTTTTTGTATCGTACGATACAAAAACACGAAAGAAAGGACCTGTGATAATGAAAAACGACATGCTCGAATATGAGACTCTCGATGTGGCATATAATTTCTTTAATAAACAGTTGTTTGGGGGTGAATTGCCGACCTGCTTGATCACGCTGCAGCATTATGGAGCTAGGACAAGGGGCTATTACAGCCGGGATCGGTTCCAGTATAAATATAAGAAGGGGAAGACGGACGAGATTATGCTAAACCCTGATCACTTCTTAGATCGCACAGATGCACAAATTCTCAGTACATTGGTGCATGAAATGGTGCATCTTTGGCAGTGGAGATTTGCGACGCCGCGGCGTGCGGGTTACCACGATAAGGAATGGGCGAACAGGATGGAGGAAATCGGGCTCATGCCCTCGAATACAGGCGAGAAAGGTGGCGAACGGACGGGGCAAAAAATGTTCCACTATATTATTAAGGGAGGGTCTTTTGATGTGTCTTGCCGGGTGTTCTTGAAGATGGGTAAAATTAATTTGGGTAGCTATGTAGTCGTCAAAGGTAAGAAAGCACCTAGCAAAATGAAGTATGAATGTCCGAGTTGTCAATTGAAGGTTTGGGGCAAGCCTGATTTATTGGTGCTCTGCATGGAATGCGAACAAGTGCTGATTTCCGAATAGTGTATCGTACGAAACGATATAAAAGCCTCGCCGATCTGCGGGGCTTTTTTGATTCTCGCGCATGCCGGCGTTTTTTGCCTTTGGGGTTCATGCGTCCCGGCGAAAGTGCTTCATGGACTGAATCAGCTCTCCCGTCGATGGTTTGGCCAATGCCGGGCGGCTTGCAATCGTGGGGTGGCGGGTATGCTGTGCGATCAGTCGAGCATCACGCTTTGAGAGATGGGGAACACAGGCATGCAGGGCGCCGAGAGTGAGAGGGAGCACTTGCTCGACTGCACAGCGGTTATACCCGACGGGGTCCCCACGATTGCACCCGTAGGGCGACGACTGCGCAGCGTTCAGGAGGAGAGCCGCAGCCGCGCCGGCCGGCGGAGCGGAGTCTTTTGTTTTTCGGCTGGGGACGCAGGCGGGAAAGAGGTTTGAAATTCAGGGCGGACGTAGATTGCGGGCAATTCGATTTCGTGGGTGGGTTGCGGGAGAGACACCACGGCGGGCGAATTTTTTTTGAGTTTCGACATGGCACCCCGTAGCCGCGCCTGATTGGGGTTCACGCGCGAGATTTGAAAACCCAACCGATGATACCGACATTTTGCCAATGGGGTTCACGCGCGAGACCGGGGCTTGAAGGCAGGCCATGAAATAATGCGGTTGCATAGCGGAGCGAAATGCAGAGAGCATTTGCCGACGAGGGAGGAAATGCCGATAGCCCGCCGACGTGGCGGGCGATTCACCGTCGGGCGCGCATGGCTGAGAGAAGCGAAGCCATTAGCAGGTGATCGTCCTGCTTCTGCGGCGTTCGTTGCCGCAGCGCGCGCCCGTCGCCGAGGGTTAGGGAATGTTGAATTGCGGGCGTTTTGGGCTTGGGCTGTGGGCGCATGGATTTATGTTGCCATTTGACCACCGGATTAGCTAGGATAAAAGTTTGTGCTATGGACGGGTGTTTGCGCCCACGTTCAGCCGCAAGCCCAAAACGCTTACCTTTCACCTCTCCCGAATGACTGAGTGGCTTTTCGCTATCGGTGCGCAGTAGGGCGGCTGGGCGCGATGCACTTCGCGCCGCCGCCGGGTGTAGAAAAAGGCTGATGCGTGGAGAAATGCTGGGGTCTTGCGATGTCTTTTACGGTGCGTGGTTGTCGCACCGAGGATTACCGCCGCACGGACTGGGGAATGGTGCGGCGGAAAAAACAGGCGTGAGCGGGGTAGCCCGTAGGGTCCGGTTTGGAACTTGCTTTTGCCTTTACGGTTTTGATGTTTGTGATTGGGGCGCGGCTGGGGCTCATGTCCGAATTAGCATGACTGGCTGGACCGTGCGAGCGAGTGGGGGTCGAGCATCGCACGGTCCAGCCGAACGCGTATTTGGCCATGAGCGCCGCGCCTTGGAAGAATGGATTGCGGTTCACGCGTTTGGAAAGCGGACAGCGAGCCACAGGCGAAGCTGTCCGCTTTGTTGGATAAGAGAATTGAATCACTAGAGCAGAGCGGACAGCGAGCCACAGGCGAAGCTGTCCGCTTTGCGATATGGACTGAGCGAAGCGAAGCGTGAAGGTTTTCTTGTCCTAGGTGTTTAACTTGTATGAGCGATGGCGGACTGCGTGCAGAGGGCGAAGCAGTCCACGCCCCGATGCATTGGAATCGGGGCAGTGGCGGCGCACGACCGACGCCAAACCTTGAGCGTGTTCGCGCGTGCGGTCTTTGGGGGATGCGCTGAGGAGAAATAATTTACCGCTATGAACGACGAAGCGCATGCCCCTGTGGTGTAATGGGGACGGGCTACATGTACGTGAAAACTTTTTTAGTGATAGGATTAAATTCATGGTTCAAGTGACTTTGCCGTATGGGTATCCGGTGCTTCAGGGGCAGGTAGGTAATACGATCATTTACCAGGGCACGGTGGCGCGACTGTATACAATTGGAATTGATCCGCGGACTGGTTCGCAGTTGTTCGAGCGAAAGTTGCTTTCGGATGTGAAGCGCATGATTGGCTCAGCTGGCACGTGGGCAAAGGCTGGATGGAAGATCATCTTTGGATCCAGATGGTCGAGCGTGATATATCAATTGATCAAGGGCGATGTGGAGGGCTATTGGAGCGCGAGCCTGAATTATTTTGATTTGCAGAATTCGGAGTGGCAGGACGAATGGAGGGCGAGCGCGCCATATCAAGCAACGTTTAATGATCCTGGGCG
>Ga0187892_10005071_pt1 | contig 21158 bp, 19 predicted proteins | sample MA1701073metaG_FD_139345 | JGI IMG/M metagenome (GOLD analysis project Ga0187892, IMG submission 139345) | Bio-ooze microbial communities from a basaltic lava cave in the Kipuka Kanohina Cave System on the Island of Hawaii, USA - MA170107-3 metaG ... | reverse complement strand
TGACAAGACCGGAAGCGTTGGCTTCCGGTTTTCTTGTCCCCATCGTCTAGAGGCCTAGGACACCGCCCTTTCACGGCGATAACCGGGGTTCGAATCCCCGTGGGGACGCCAACGAAACAAAGGGCTCAGGAGAAATCCAAGCCCTTTTTTCTTTGCGTGTGTCTAGAACAATTCCGGTGCCGTCATTCCGGCGAAAGCCGGAATCCAGTGTCTTGCATCCGTCCGAAAGTCGCTGGATTCCGGCTCGCGCTCGCGTTCGCTCCCCGGATCGAGTCCGGGGCGGAATGACAAACTGTTATTCAACGGATCTCGGACTCGGGACACTAGTCGTGCGATAAGGAAATCCAATGCCAGCTCGCAGAGTATTGTTTCGGAATGGCTGTTCGCCGGTCTGATTTCGGAAAGGCGAAACAATGGCAAGGCCAATCTCGCACGTATCAGGCCCACCAAGGGCGGCCGTCGAGAACCTGAAATCGCTCGGCTACGTCCGAACACCGGCCCGGATTCGGGACCGGGCATGTCGCCTGCCCGGATTCGGGACCGGGCATGTCGGATGAGCGACAACTTCAAGTCAGCGGTTCGTTCATCCTCCCGCTGCGGGTTCTGCGTTCATGCCGCCAGGACAAGGAGACTAAGGTGACGATCAAGATGAAGCCTATCCATGCTGCCGTGCTGCTTGCGTTCGGCGCGCTTCCGGTTGCCAATGCGCAGCTCGGCGGGTTGCTGGGCGGCGGTACTACGGGGTGCAGCGACACAACTCCTCAATGTATCGGCGCTTTTAGCGCGCCGTTTGCGGAGCCGAAGATCGGCGACGTCGCGACCAGCGAGAAGTGCATCCTCGAGCCAGCCACCGGCAAGCAGTTATGCAAGCCCGCTGCCGGCACGCTGACGCACTTGGACGACGGCCGCTTCCTGTACTTCAACGCGCTCGAGGGCACCGAGAACGTCGAGTTCAACATCGTCGCCGAGTTCGGCAGTCAGTCGGTCAACGACCAGACGCGCGTGCTGTCGTTCAGTTCCAGCGGCGCGCCGAGCTGGGTCAAGCCGTCGCCGGTAGATGCCGGCGCGAGCAATGCCGAAGTGACGCCGCTTATTCCCGGCGGATTGCTGGTCGGACAAGGCGGCGCGAACGGCGCGCTGTTCTGCGCCGATGTCGCGCAGCTCGCCGACGGCCGCATCATGGCGGTCGGTGGCACCGACTTCTACAGCGAGCCGGGCATCGAAGGCTTGCCCATCGGCGTGCTCGAACTCGAAGGCTTGAAGAACGCGCGCATCTTCAATCCGAAGAACAACACTTGGACCCAGACCGGCAGCATGAACTTCGGTCGCTGGTATCCGACCGTGGTTAACCTGGCGAACAGCGATGTGTTCGTGGTGAGCGGTGTCACCAAGCTGATCAAGCCGGTCTATCCGCAAAGCCCCGCGCAGTCGGGCCGCAACGTTGTGCAGAGCGAAACGTACAACGCGGCGTGCGGCACGTGGAGCGAAAACGGCGCTCTCGCGCAGCGATCGTTGCCGCTGTTTGCACGCATCCACCTGCTGCCCAACGGGCATGTGCTCTACAACGCCGCCGGCCAGTCGTTCAACCCGGCGGGCCAGGGCTACGACCAGGCGCTGTGGAACATCGTCGGCGCCTACGACCCGGCGACTAGGGCGTGGCGAGATGTCGCCTACGCCGGTTTCCCGTTCCAGTTGAACTCGTTCGGTGCGGATCAGCTGTCGCACGCGCTGAACCCGACCAATCCGAATCTGATTCGCATTCTGCTCAGCACATTGGTCGGTTTGACCTTCACGTCGCCCGACACCCTCATTGCAACGCTCGGCCAGGTGCTCGGCTTGGCGGTCGACCGGCAGGTGGTCGAGAAGGTGGTCGGCTCGGGCATGCGTGGCTCAACGTTTTCGATGATGCTGCCGCTGAAGCCCGATGCCTACGGCAACTACACGAAGGCGCAGTTTCTCACCGCCGGCGGCATCATTTCGGCAGTGGTAGCGGCCAGCCCGGGCACCTACATTCCCACCGACTCGAGCCGGATCGACACCATCGACCTGGTGGGCGGCGAAACGAACTACTCGTCGCGCCTGACCGGCAAGCTGAACCAGGGCCGCTGGTACGGCTCGGGCGTGCTGCTGCCCGACACCTCGGTAATGGTGTTCTCCGGGGCGAACCGCGACGAGGTGGTCGCGCCGGGTCTCGAGGCCGCGATCGTGCAAACCGAACGCTTCGACCCGGTGACGCAGACCTGGAAGAAGATGGCGTTGCAGAACCAGCGCCGCACTTATCACAACACCGCGGTGTTGATGGCTGACGGCCGCGTACTGGTCGGCGGCCATGCGCCGATTACGACCGGCTACACCGCGCACATCGATCTGTCGGCGCTGGGCCTCGGCCCCAACGACGGCCGCGACCCGTCGTTCGAAATCTACAGCCCCCCGTATGTTTTCCGCAGCGACCGGCCGGTGATTTCCAACGCAACGTCGACGCCGGTGAACCTGAACCGCGGCCAAACGCACAAGATCAATACGTCGAGTGCGGCAGCGATCGATGGCGTGCTGCTAATTCGCAACACCGACACCACACACCTCGTGGACGCCGACCAGCGCGCTGTTTACGTGCCCATCGTCAGCCGCAACAGCAACTCGGTGACGGTGCGCATTCCCGACAGCGCCGCGGTGCTGCCGGCCGGCCACTACATGTTGTTCATCAGCAGGACGGCTTCGGGCGGGAAAATCGTTCCCTCGAAGTCGACGCCGGTGCACATCGAGGCCGACGCGCGGTCGTGCAACGCGACATAAACATGTTGAGCTCGGTCAGAAAGGGCGGACCCCTGGTTCGGTCCGCCTGTTTTTTTTCCGCGCTGCTGCTGGTTGGGCCCGCATTTGGCCACGGTGGCGGCCACGGTGAAAAGAACGAGGACATCGTTGCCGTTCTGGACAAGCTGCCGGCGGCGCTTCAGTCCGTGAAGGTTGAGCTCCACAAAACTCTCGCTTCGCAATTGGTGATCGAGAACAAGACCGACAAGCTGCTGGAGATTCTTGATGCCGACGGTGCACCATTCCTGCGCATCGGTCCGGACAAGGTCCAAGCCAACCTGGCCGCGGCCGCCTGGTATCGCACCTACACAGAGACCGGCATTCCGATTCCCGCCGCGGCAAAGGAAAAGAACGCCGCACCGAAATGGTCTGCTGTGAGCAAAACGCCGGCGTGGGGCTGGTTCGATCTGCGCCTGCGCAGTGAAGACATCAGGGTGCCGCACGGCGTCGCGGACGCGAGACGAACGGCAACCGTCGGCCAATGGAAGATTCCGGTGCACTTCGATGGCAAGCCCACAGCGCTCACCGGCGTTTTCCGCTACATGCCGCGGCCATCCGGCCGTTTCGAGGCGCGTTTGACCGGGGGCGGAGAAATTAGTCCCGGTATCAGCGTGCAGATACTGCCGGGGCCGGTACCGGGATTTTTTGTCACCAACACGAGCAGGGAGACGCTGACGGTTTTTGGCCGCGCCAATGAGCCGCTCGTTCGCATCGGTCCGGAGGGCGTTTATGCCAACGTCAAGAGCCCGACCTGGCAGCAAAGCGGCCAGGCCGAAGTAAGCTACGAACCGATGTTGGCGGATGCAAAGGCAGCACCGCAATGGGTGTTGCGCTCGCCGTCGCCGCGCTTCTCATGGATTGACGTTCGCGCTGCCTATCCGCAGCGCGAACCGCCTGCTGCCGTCGTCAAACGCGGCGCGCGTGCTGAGGTGCAGCGCTGGACTATTCCGATGCAGCATGGCCAAACTGAGCTCAAGGTCACTGGCGCGACCGACTGGATTCCAGTGAGCAAATGAGCCGGGTAGGAGGGTCGGCAACTCACGGGACCAGCTTCTCAAATCCTGGTAAGCCTCGCGTCCGCGCGCGGCGCATCGCCCAGCCTCGTTCGGGCCCAAAATACGGCTCGACATGATTTGCGATTGGAGCTGATATGAACGTTAAGTCGGAAGCAACGGCTTCGACCGATGGCGGCTGCCTGTGCGGCGCGATTCGCTACGCAATCCACGGCGTGCCGGGTTCGAGCGGCATCTGCCATTGTCAAAGCTGCCGGCGCGCTGCGGGTTCGCCGGCGGTCGCATGGATCACGCTGCCTGTGGACCGCTTCTCCTTTGCTCGTGGAACACCGGCGCAGTTTCGTTCGTCACCGCCCGTCGTTCGAACGTTCTGTGCGACATGCGGCACACCGCTGACTTACGTTCACGCGGAGGACGCTGACAAGATCGACGTGACGACATGCAGCCTCGACGACCCGGAAGCCTTTCCGCCGTCGCGCCACTCGTTCTATGAAGAGCGACTGAGTTGGGATCGGTTTGTCGATGATCATCACCGGCCCGGCGGCTGATTCCCGCGCTATCGTTCGCGCATGACATCGTCCTTCAAACTGATCGCGGCAATCCTGCTTGCGCTTGCGGCGGGCGCTGCTGCGGCGGCAGAGGAAACGAAAGAGGGCCCGGTCGAGCGGGCGGGCAAGGCGGTCGACAACGCAGCGAAAAAAACCGGAAAGGCGATTGAGAAGGCGGTCGAGAAAACGGGCAAAGCCCTCGGCACCGCGGCCGATCACACCGAAAAAGGCGTGCGCAAGGTTGGCAAGAAAGTGGGCGAGGGCATGGAAACAGCGGGTAAGGCTGTTGAACGCGCGGGCAAGAAAGTGCAAGGCGCCGCGACCGGAAACAACGCGGAAGACGCGAAAAAGTAACCGCGGCTATCCGACAGCTTCTTCCTCCTTGATCCAGTCGCCGTAGCTGACGTTGAGCGTGATCATTTGCGCATAGCGAATGACGAAGCGGTCGCCGTCAATCGGATAAAAGCGTTCCTCGTTCACATCCGCGTTCGTCCGGTCCTGCTGGATCGGGCGCCGCTCGACACCTGTCAACACGAAGCGATCGAGTTGCCCTTGCGCATCGAGAAAGAAACTGACGAGGATCCCGCGGTAGAGAAAGCATTCGGCGCCCACCTGCACGATGGTCGTCACGACCACAAGATGAGGCGGTTCATCTTCGTCATAGCCGGTGAGCAGGTAGTACCACGGTGTATCGAAGCGCAGCACAGGTGCCAGCCGGGAGTCGCTGCGGTCCCATTTGCGGCTTGTGACGAGTCGCCGCAATGACCACCCGAGCAGCCACGCCGCCGCAGCCAGGCCGGTGAGGTAGAGGGCGATCTGATTCCAGTGTTGCGCGGACTGGTCAAGCGCGCGTTCGACGCTCGTCGTTCTTTCTCCCGCCAGCAGCCGCAGCAGCGTATCGGCATCGAAGCGCCAGGCGGTGAAAACATCGACGATGCCGAGCGCGATGACATGAAAGATCACGGCCCAGACGATGGCGGCGACGGTTGCGCGGCCGAACGGCTTGAAGTCGAGCAGGACATGCTCGCCTTCGGGCTTGAGGAAACTTTGTCGAAAGAGGAAGCCGGGCAGGACCAGCGCGAAAAGAATCAGCGCGGAGAATGCGACGTTCATCCGCGCCTTCGGATGCTGGTGAAACTCCTCTTAGAGGCGGTTCGGCGCGCGCAGCGCTAGGACGTAGCGGCGACCGTTGATCTGTACCGTCGGCGCACCGTTGCTACCGGCTGCCGCCCAGCTCCCCCCGCCCAGCTGGTCGAGCGCGGCGCGCAACTGGCGTCTGAGATCCGGGTCACGCAGGGCCGTACGCGTTAGTTGGCTCAATGGGGCTTTCATCCAAGGCTCATCGTTTCATCGAATGGACGAAGGATAGGGCCGATGCGTGCAGATTTCAATGAGACCGATCCGGAAGAGCTCCCGGCGGTGGAATCTGCCGCCAGATTTTGCCCATGAACCGTATGCATTTAACCTGGCTGGGGTACACGAGGGGCCCAGCGCTGCGCCGGCCCGAAAGGCAAGGATGGACTCTTCGAGGTCCATGGGTAGGTATAAACGCGCCTCGACATGGATGCCCTGACGCAATCCGAAACGTGGCGGCGCCTTGCCGCTCAGCGTGCCCGCATGGCGGGCTTCGACCTGCGAACGGCGCTCGCCGATGCGAATCGATGTGCTCGCTTCACTCGAGCGCTGCACGCCGGCGAGGCCGAACTGCTGCTCGATTTCTCCAAGAACTTGATCGACGAAGCGACGTTCGATCTGCTGCTGAAGCTGGCCGAAGAGCGCGGTTTGCGCGCGCGCATCGACGCGATGTTTGCCGGCGAACGAATCAACACGACCGAGGATCGTGCGGCGTTCCATGTCGGCTTGCGTGATCTGTCGGTGCGGCCGCTGCTCGTCGATGGCAGTGACGTGCGTGCCGGCGTCGAGGCCGTGCGTGCGCGTTTCCTCGATTTCGCCGAATCGGTTCGCGGCGGGCAGTGGGCCGGCTATCGCGGTCAGACGATCACCGATGTCGTCAACGTCGGCATCGGCGGCTCCGACCTGGGACCGCAGATGGTGGTCGAAGCGCTGCGGCCGTATCACGACGGCCCGCGCCTGCACTTTGTCTCGAACGTCGACGGTGCGCACCTGGCGTCGACCGTGCGTAATCTGGACGCGGCACGGACGCTTTTCATCGTTGCCTCCAAGACCTTCACCACGATCGAGACGATGACCAACGCGCGCGCCGCGCGTCGCTGGCTCGTCGACGCGCTGGGGGTCGACGCCGCGGTTGCGCGTCACTTTGTCGCGGTGTCGACGAACGCACGTGCGGTGACCGACTTCGGCATTGCCTCCACCCACATGTTCGGGTTTTGGGATTGGGTGGGTGGCCGCTATTCGCTGTGGTCGGCGATCGGCTTGCCGATCGCGATGGCCGTCGGCCGCGCGCGGTTTCTCGAACTGCTGGCTGGCGCGCACGCGCTGGACGAACATTTCCGTACCGCCGCCTTCGCCGACAACTTGCCGGTAATACTGGCGCTGCTCGGCGTGTGGTACGTCAATTTCTGGGACGCGCAGTCGCATTCGATTGCGCCATACAACCAGCACCTGCATCGGCTGGTCGCGCATATCCAGCAACTGGACATGGAGTCCAACGGCAAACGCGTGCGGCTCGATGGCACGCCGGTCGACCACGCGACCGCCCCGGTGGTATGGGGTGAACCGGGAACGAACGGGCAGCACGCGTTTTTCCAGCGGCTGCACCAGGGGCCGACTTTCGTTCCTGTCGATTTCCTGCTATCCGCGCAGTCCCACTATGACGACGGGCAGCACAAGCTGCTGGCCGCAAATTTCCTGGCGCAAAGCGCCGCGCTCGCGCGCGGTCGTCGCCTTGACGAGGCAGCGTCGTCGCATCGGGAGTTTCCGGGCAACCGGCCCAGCAACACGCTACTCGTCAAACGCCTCGACGCTTTCACGCTCGGTATGTTGATCGCGTTGTATGAGCACAAGGTATTCGTGCAGGGCGTGATCTGGGATATCAACTCGTTTGACCAGTGGGGTGTCGAACTGGGCAAGGAAATGGCGACGGCGCTGGCGCCCGCGCTCGATGGCGCCGCGGCGGCGACTGATGCCTCCAGCGCGGCGCTGATCGAGGCGTGGCGGCGGATGCGCTCGTAACCTTTTGGGGACAGACCACGAAGTGCTCTGTCCCCAACCATATCTAACCATCCAGACCACGAAGTGCTCTGTCCCCAACCATATCTAACCATCCAGACCACGAAGTGCTCTGTCCCCAACCATATCTAAGCGCGCGGATAGAATCATCCGCATGAGTGCGAAGGTATTCCCGCAGTTTGTTCATCTTCGCCTGCACTCCGAATTCTCGATCTCCGACGGTCTGCTGCGAATCGATGACGCGGTGGCGATTGCACGCACCGACGGCCAAGGTGCGCTGGCGCTGACGGATAACGCGAATCTGTTCGGCGCAGTGCGTTTCTATTCGGCCGCGTGCGCCGTCGGTGTCAAGCCGATCCTCGGTGTCGATGCGTGGATCGCCAATCAAACGGACCGCAACCGGCCCTATCGACTGCTGCTGCTTGCGCAGAATCGGGCCGGCTATCTCAGTCTGTGCCGCGCGCTGTCGCGCGCCTATCTCGAAAACCAGCACCGCGGGCGCGCCGAGATAGCGCTCGACTGGTTCGAGGGTGGTGGCGGCGATGGACTGATCGTGCTGTCGGCCGCCGCGCGCGGAGAGGTGGGGTCGCAACTGCTCGCCAACAATGGAGTCGCCGCACGCGCGGCTGCGGCGCGGCTCGCTGCGCTTTTTCCTCAACGCTTCTACCTGGAGTTGCAGCGCGCGACGCGCGCGGGTGACGAAGCCTGCGCGCTTGCGTCAGTGCGCCTGGCCGTGGAGATGCGACTGCCCGTTGTCGCAACGCACCCGGTGCAGTTTGCCGCGCGCTCTGATTTTCGTGCGCACGAAGCGCGCGTGTGCATTGCCGAGGGCTGGGCGCTTGCCGATTCGCGCCGACCGCGGCCGTTTGTCGAGGAGCAGTACTTCAAGTCGCAAGCCGAAATGGCGGCGCTCTTCGCCGATATTCCCGCCGCGCTTGCCAACACTGTCGAGATCGCGCGCCGCTGCAGCTTTGAGATCGAACTGGGCGTCGCGCGATTGCCGGACTTTCCGACGCCGGACGGCATTTCACTCGACGCGTTCTGTCGCACGCTCGCATTGGAAGGACTCGAACGCCGGCTTGCTGCGCTTTTTCCCGACGGGACCGCGCGCGTTTCGCAGCGGCCGAAGTACGTTGCCCGCCTTGAATTGGAACTGGCGACGATCGCGACGATGGGTTTTTCCGGCTACTTCCTGATCGTTGCCGATTTCATCAACTGGGCCAAGAACAACGGCATCCCGGTCGGTCCCGGACGCGGCTCGGGCGCCGGCTCATTGGTGGCCTATTCGCTCGGCATCACCGATCTCGACCCGCTGAAGTACGGCCTGCTGTTCGAACGTTTTCTGAATCCAGAACGCGTGTCGATGCCGGACTTTGACATCGACTTCTGCCAGGATGGGCGCGGCCGCGTGGTCGACTACGTGAAGCGCAAATACGGCGCGCAGGCGGTGAGCCAGATCGCGACCTTCGGCACGCTGGGCGCGAAAGCCGTGGTGCGCGATGTCGGTCGGGTGCTCGACCTGCCGTACACGAAGTGCGATGTGCTGTCGAAGCTGATTCCGCATAACCCGACCGATCCGTGGACGCTTGACCGCGCGCTGGAACACGAGCCTGCGTTTGCGGAGGCAGTGAAGGGCGATGAGGAATATGCGCGCATCGTGGAACTGGCGCGCCCGCTGGAAGGACTGCCGCGCAACGTCGGTATGCACGCCGGCGGCGTATTGATTGCGCCCGGCGAGCTGACCGACTTCTGTCCGCTGTACAAAGCGCCCGGCGCGCAGGAGGCCGCGATCAGCCAGTTCGATAAGGACGATGTCGAGAAGATCGGCCTCGTCAAGTTCGACTTCCTCGGTCTCACGACGCTGACGATCCTTGAACTCACGCTCACCTACGTGAGAAGGCTCGATCCCGGAAACACGCTGGCGCTGGAATCGCTGCCATTGGACGACGCGGCGACCTACGACATCTTCAAGCAAGGGCAGACGACCGCAATCTTCCAGTTTGAAGGTCGCGGCATGCGCGAGTTGCTCAAGCGCGCGCGGCCCGATCGACTGGAGGATCTGATCGCACTGAATGCCCTCTTCCGCCCCGGGCCGATGGACCTGATTCCGGACTTCGTCGAACGCAAACACGGCCGCCAGAAAGTCGAATACCTGCTGCCCGAGATCGAACCCATCCTTGCCGATACCTACGGCGTGATGGTCTATCAGGAACAGGTGATGCGCATCGCGCAGGAGATCGGTGGCTACTCGCTTGGGCGCGCCGATGTGTTGCGCCGGGCGATGGGCAAGAAGAAGGCGGACGAGATGGCGAAGGAGCGGTTCACCTTCATCGAAGGCGCCGGACGCAAGGGCGTAAAGCAAAGCATCGCGACGCAGCTTTTCGACCTGATGGAGAAATTCGCGGGCTATGGTTTCAACCGCTCGCACAGTGCGGCGTACGCGGTGGTCGCCTACCAGACCGCGTACTTCAAAGCGCATTTTCCGTCGGCCTTCATGGCGGCCAACTTGTCCGCCGTGATCAACGACACCGACAAAGTGAAAGAGTTGATCGAGGATTGCCGGCAGCTGGGACTTGCCGTCGAGCCCCCGGACGTGAACAGCGGCGAGTATCGCTTCGAACCGATCGACGACAAAACGATCCGCTATGGACTGGGCGGCATCAAGGGCACGGGGCAGGGTGCGATCGAAGCGATCGTGGCCGCGCGCCGCGCGGGCGGTCCGTTTGCGGACCTGTTCGACGTGTGTGCCCGGGTGGACAAGCAAGCGGTCAACCGCCGCGTGATCGAAGCGCTCGTACGCGCCGGAGGTTTCGATCGCCTGGACGCGGATCGCGCAAAGCTTTGCGCCAGCGTCGGTCGCGCGCTGGAAAGCGCCGAGCACGCGGCGGCGAGCGCGGGACAGGCGAGTTTGTTCGGCGGCGACGTCGACGCTCACGCCGCCCCGATTGAATACCTGACCGCAAAACCGTGGACCGAACGAGAACGCCTTGCCAACGAAAAACTCGCTCTTGGCTACTACTTCAGCGGGCACTTGTTTACCGAGTTCGAAGAAGAAGCACGCAAACTTGCGCCGACGCGGTTGGTGGATGTCAAACAGGCACGCGATCAAGTGCGGTTGACCGGCGTGATCGTCTCCGCGCGCAGCCAGAACACGCGTCGTGGCCGCATGGGCCTCATCGTTCTCGATGACAGCACCGCACAACTCGAGCTGATGGTGTTCTCGGAACTGTACGACCGCAAGCGCGCCCTGTTGAAGGAAGATGCGCTCGTGTTCGTGCTCGGCCGCGTGCGATTCGATGAATTCAATCAGCGGCTGTCGATCAGCGCCGATGACGTGATGGATCTGGCCGACGCGCGCGCGCGCGCCGAAGCGCGGCTGCGGATCGAAGTTGACGGTGCGATCGATATCTCGACATTAAAGCGCGCGCTGGCGCCGTATCGCGTCAACGGAAACGGCGCTGGGAATGGCGCTGCAACGTCAGGTTGCCGGATCGTTGTCAGCTATCGCAACGTTGTCGGGGCTGCCGATGTGGCGTTGCCGGAAGAATGGCGCGTGCGTCCGGACGAGGCGCTGGTGGCGGACTTGAAAGCGCAGGTGACGATTAGAACGGCGTATTTCAACTACGGTTAGGCGTGTCGTTCCCGCGAAAGCGGGAACCCAGTGTCGTTGCGGCGAAAGACGCTGGATCCCCGCCTTCGCGGGGATGACGCTTGGCCTTGCTACAGCGGCAACGGAAACAACTGGATATTCGGCGGCGAGACCGTGAAAACGATGGCCGCGAAACCGCCCAGCGCGCACAGCATTCCGCGTCCCAACTGCTTGCTGTCCACCGGCAAAGGCTCGGCGGCGAGGACAAATTCGTGGATGTTCCTGCGCAATGCGCGGCGCCGCAGACTGCGATAGCGCTTTCTTACGAGCCGGGTGGAGCGGCCGCGAAGACGGGCTGTGATCATTTCCCGCACAAACCACGGCGGCAGAAGCGCGCGGGCCATATCCCCATACGCCCCCACCTGGCGCCACAGTTGCAGTTGCGCAAACACCACGCCGGACTTGAACAGATGAAACGCGCTGGCGCTCAGCAAAACGATGGCGGCTATCGCGTAAGCCGACGGAACCGACACAACAATCACTCCCTAACCCGTAGACGCAGCCTAGTGCGCCGCGACGCATGCCTGATCGGTCGCACGCCGGACGGAAAAATCGCCCCGACAAATGGCCGCGTGCTTGTGTCGGCGAACCGACGCGAAACTTTCAGAAAGCCTATTCAGCGCGGCAGCGATCTGCTATGGCTTATTGCGCATTGCGGTTCCGGCGTTTGCCAATGTCCGGCGCCGCGAAAACTTGCGCCCAGTAGATGCCAAGCTCGCTTCTCGCATCGGCTGCAAAAGCGAAACCGGTCTCAGTGAACCCGCCGTCCATCAGGTTTGCACAATGGCCCGGACTGGTCAGCCAGCCCTTGATGACGGCATCGGCATCGCGCTGCCCTCCCGCGATATTTTCGGCAACGCCGATCCAGGCGTAGCCCGTGCGCGATACGCGCTCACCCGGCCCGCCGCCATCGGTACCTGTATGGCTGATAAACGAACGCCCGGCCATGTCGCGCGCGTGCGCGACCGCGGCGCGTTCGAGTGCGGCGGACCATTTCACCGGCTTGGCGGACGCAAATTCCCGGTTGCCGCAACGGCGTGGCTGCGCGCGCGCCTCGTTGACCAGCGCGAGCGCGCGTCGTTTGACGGCGGTGGGATCAAGCGCAGGCAGAGTGAACGGCTCGGCCAGCACGATCCAGACGTCCTTGTCACGGCGATAGGCGCCCGCATCGCGTAGGCCCTTGTCGGAGATCTGAGCGCAATGGTTTTCGTCGATGATGCGCTTCAGATCCGTGTCGCTGGCCGCTCCGGAAATTTGTATCAAAGCGGAACGGACGGCGCGGTATCCGGCGTCTTCAATCGCTTTGCGCAGCGTTTCGCCGCGCGCGATACGCTCGGCCGCCGAGTCGAGCGCGGTGTTGCGCTTCAACGGGGAGCCTGGCGCGACCGCCGCCGCGCAGCTTTGTTGCCGAATCGTGCCAAGTACGATCACAGGATCGGCGGTCGCCGCTTGCGCCGTCGCCATGGCGGCGAAGAAGATCAGCACAGTCCGGAACGGCGTCATTTTTTTCGGGGCGAGTCTGGGAGCAAAGGACAAGTATGGACAAGCAGGTTGCGGTGGTTGTAGGAGTTGGGCCTGGACTGGGTTGGGCGCTCGTGAAGCGATTCGCGAGTGCGGGAATGCAGGTCGTTGCCGCCGCGCGCCGCGTGGAGAAACTCGAAGCGCTCGCCAGTTCAAACGCCGGTGCAGGCGTGCGCGTGCACGCGTGCGACGCGACGAAGCAGACCGATGTGACGAAACTCTTCGAGACAGTCACGCGCGAGCTGGGCACGCCACGGCTCGTCGTCTTCAATGCCGGCGCGTACGAACGGGGCGGAATTCTGGAGTTGACGGCCGAATCGTTTGAGCGATGCTGGCGTATCGGCTGCTTTGGCGGATTTCTCGTCGGTCAGGCGGCGGCGCGCGCGATGATCGGCTCCGGTGGCGGCACGATCATCTTCACCGGGGCCACCGCATCGTTGCGCGGAAGCGCGGGCTTCGCCAATCTCGCAATGCCGAAATTCGGGTTGCGCGCGCTGGCGCAGTCGATGGCGCGCGAACTCGGCCCGAAAGGCATACACGTCGCGCACGTGATCATCGACGGGCAGATCGGCGAACCAGACGAAGTGTCCCGCTTGCCGCCCGAAGCGATCGCTGAGGCGTACTACCAGTTACACCTGCAACCGCGCGGTGCGTGGACCCATGAACAGGATTTGCGCCCCTGGGTGGAGAAGTTCTGAGGAAATGACGCGGCCTGCGGCCGCTATGACGGCGCTTTGGCGCCTATGACGAATGAGGCTGCGACTTTTCTCATAGCCCGCGTAGTGGGCGTCATTGGCGGCGCAGCCGCCGTCATTCGTCATCGCCTTAAGTATTTCTCCAGCCCATTGAACGCCCGCTCGTCGCCGCGTTCGATGCGCAGTTTCAGTCGTTCCCAGTTTTCGCCTTCGTTGCGCCGGTCGTTCTCGCGGTGCCACAGGTGAAGAACGCCGGTGGCAAACGCGCCTTCCTTGCGGCGTACGCCGCGATTGAGCAGTCGCACCGCAAGATCGGAATCCTCGAAACCCCATCCCAAGAACTGCTCGTCGAAACCATTGACCCCGATGAAGTCTTCCATCCAGACGCCGAGATTGCAGGTCCGCACGCGTTCCCAGCCGCGCGCGCCCAGCTTCCGCAACGGGCCCAGATGCAATCGTCGCAGCGGCAGAGTGCGGTTGACGAGACTCGACGCGCGGGCTTCGCGCCATCGCACGTAGGGCCAGTCCTGGATCGGCAGGTGCTCGTGCAGCACGCGGGCGGTGAACGTCTCGGACAGCAACGCGCGGTTGCCGGCCACCATCCACCCCGGCTCGGCGAGTTCACGATGGCGTTCAATCCAGTCGGGCCGCGCGATGCAGTCGCCGTCGAGAAAGAGTAGATAGGAGCCGCGTGCGGCCGCCGCTGCGCGATTGCGCGCAGCGCCCGCGCGGAAACCGCGATCCTCCTGCCACACATGCTTGACGGTAACCGGCGCAGTCGCGGCCATTTGCTCAACCAGTGTGCTCGTGTCGTCACGCGAGCCGTCGTCAGCCACCAGCACTTCGAAGTTGCGGTCGCGCTGCATGAACAGGGCAGACAGCACCGAACGCAATGCGTCGGGCCGGTTGTAGGTGGTGACGATGACGGAAATCAGCATCAGCTGGCCGGGATCATTCCGCGTCGTCGCGCTTCTTCTGCACAGCCAACATCGCTTTCACGTACCGGTAATACGAGCCTTCCGCGTTTGACACCGCGAGCATGAAGCCGTAGCGGCCGTCTAGCACGCCGAGCTTCATTACGTAGGTACGAAAGAACGCGGCGAGTCCGTGCAGCACGGCGCTCGCCAGCCCGGGCGCGCGGCCCTGCTCGATCAGCATTTGCGCGCCTTCGCTGGAATAGCGGTTGACCTTGCCCAGCACCTGTTCCGCTGAACGAAAGCTGTAATGCAGGAGCGGCGCTCGCAAGCGGCCGATCGGCCGGTCGGTCAGCAGATTTTCGTGCACGCGCGCATCGGAGTAGCGCGCGACGCCACGCCGGAACAAGCGTCGAACGTGATCGGGCCACCAGCCGCTGTGGCGGATAAAGCGTCCGCAATAGGTCGATCTGCGCGGCATCTCGTAGACATCAAAACTCGGAGCCGCAAGTGCGCTTTGAATCTCCGCGCACAAGGCATCGGTGACGCGCTCGTCGGCGTCAAGGACCAGGATCCATTCGTTCGCGCAGGCGTCGATCGCGCGGTTTTTCTGCGCGCCGAAACCGAGCCAGTCAGCCGTTTCGATCACGCGGGCGCCGTGCTCACGCGCAATTTCACGCGTGCGATCGGTGCTGCCACTGTCCACGACGACGATCTCGTTCGCCCACGCAACGCTGCGCAGGCAGGCGCCGAGGTTGCGTTCCTCGTCGCGCGTGATGATCGCAACGCTGAGCTGGGCGGCCATAACTGATGCGTCGATTAGACTCGGCCGCCCCGGAGCTGCGGATACGTTGTGACAGTCAATTCGCTGGTCGGCGCGGTTTTCGTTCTGTCCGTGCGCTCATTCACCGATCGCATCGCGCACATCCGCGCCGAGATGGAACAACACGGCATCGACTTCGAGTTCGTGTTCGATTTCGACGCGAATGCTATCGCAGAGGCGCTGATCGAACGGATGTTCGCGCCCAGCGACATGAAACGCGCGCACCAGTCACTTGTGCTCAAGCATATTCAGACGTGGCGTTTGTGTGTCGAACGAAATCTGCAACGCATACTGGTGTTCGAAGATGACGCCGTGCTCTCAACCGGGTTCGGACACAAGCTCGCGCGGGCGGCGGAAGAAGCCGACTCGCTCGCCGGCCCGTATCTCGTCTATCTCGGCCGCGGCAACAATCAGTATGTCGGCGCTGGCCCCGGCGCGAGCGCGCTCGTCACCGGTGGATCGCTGCCGGCGACCGACGCGCTGATGTTCAATCGTGAAACGGCGCTGCGCCGCCTCGCGTACGTCGACACTCACAAGATCACCCGTCCAGCAGACTGGTTGACGCGCGAAGTGGACGCCGCGGTAGGCATCCCGCACTACTGGTTGCGCGAGCCGATCGTTGTCCAGGGCAGCATGGACGGCCGATTCGCGAGCGTGCTCGACAACAAGCGGCGCTTGCGCGGTCGCGGCTATTCATGGCTGCGGTTTCGCTGGGACGCGTGGTGGAAGCGCTTGCGGCGTGGCACCCGCGAAGAGCGCGGCGCGCGATGAGCAGCGATCCACAGGCGATCATTGATCGCAAGCCGGTGACTGCTCGCACCAGCGCCATCGCGCTGACAACGGCTCGCTGCGCGGCAATCGCGGTTGCGATCGGCGCGGTGTCGTCGCCGCCGCTCGCGAATGCCGCCGCGCTCGTGATGTTGCTGTCGTTCGTGTGTGTGGCCGATTGGCGCGAGCGGGCTTCGCGCGTGCTGCGCGAGCCGCTCGGCCGCGGCGTCGCGATCTTCGCCGCGGCGCTGCTGCTGGCGGCGGTGATTGGCGCGCTCGGCCCGGCTGGTATCGATGGCGCCGCGCAAGCGCTATGGAACTGGCGGCCGTTGCTCTTGCTGCTGTTCGCGCTCGCGGTATTCGATGAGCCGCACTGGAGGTTTCGTTTCGCGACGGGCTTCGTCGTTTTCGCGGTCGTGGCCGCCGTGGTCGCGCTGATCTTTTTGCAGCTTGGCCTTGCGCACCGGATCGATCACCCGCCGGGGATCGTGCTGCGCAACCACGCCACGCAGTCGATGACTTTCGCAGCCGGCGTTTTTCTGGCCGCGATGCTGTGGTTCAACCGCATGGCTGCGCAGCGCTGGTTGCATGCCGGACTTGGTGGCGCGGCATTGGGCCTGCTTGCAGTGCTGCCGCTTACACAGACCGGACGCAGCGGCTGGCTGATGCTGATCGTTGCTGCCGTTACTGCTGTTGCGCTGACGTTGCGCGGCCGCCGCCTCGCGCTGGGATTGCTGCTCGTGCCGGTGGTGGCCGCCGCTGTCGTCGGCGCTTCGCCAAGAATCCAGGAACGGTTTCGCGTTGGCTGGCAAGAAGCAACAGGAGTGGCGACGGGTTCGGAGCTGACGTCGATGGGAATTCGCGTCGTGATGTGGCGCACGACCGCCGACCTGATCGGGGACCGTCCGGTCGCGGGTTACGGACTTGGCGGCTATGCGCCTGCGTATGCGGCGCTGATCAAGCAGCGTCATTCGGATTGGAAAGCGACCACGACTCCCGATGCACATAACCAGTATCTGACGCTTTGGGTCGAAGCCGGGCTGGCCGGCCTGCTGGCGTTTGCGTGGTTTCTCTTTTCAGCGCTGCGCCAGGAAGCGCAGCCGCCGTGGCGCGCGATCGGCGTATCGCTTCTCGCCGGCTGGTGCGCGACGAGCATGCTTAGTTCGCACTTCCAGACCTTCAATGAGGGTCATCTGATTGCGATCTTCCTCGGCGCTTTTCTCGCGCGGCCTGCGTACAGTTTCAACGCCCGAGTCGCGAGCGGTTGCTGAACGCACAACGCCTTGACGCAGGCAGCGCATCGAGGACGAACTCTCCTTCGGTGTCAGCCCGAACCAGGAGGCAAAGTGGCGCGCATCGTGGAAGTTCTGCACGCCGCCGCCGGTGGCGGCCACCATCGCCGTGGCGGTCAGCCGCCCAACGCCGACCACCGTCGGCAACGTCGGGCACGCGGCCGACTGGCGCGCCAGTTGTGTCAGCTCGCGTTCCAACTGGCCGACGCGGGTTTCCAGCAGCCGGATCTCGTCGAGCAGATCTTTCATCGCCGGCCGCAGCAGTGTGGGGATGGCCGACTTGGGATCGGCCAACACGCGGCCGATCTGCTCCAGGCCGACGCGACTGCCTTGGCTGAGCGTGATGCCGAACTCGCGACCGAAGCCGCACACGTTCCACCACACGCCAGTCGCGATCGGCTACGGCGACTTCGAACACGTTCTTGGCTAGATCGATTCGGCCACGCGCAGCGAAGAAGTAGCGTTCATCGTATCGGCCGAAGGAAAAATGAAGGCCGGTCTGGTGCGCGCCGAGGAAACAACAACCGAGTCTTGATTCTCAACCAGGTGGGGAAAATTCGATTCCTATAACTGGGGAGATTTGGGTTCCTCTTGACACATACGTAGCCTTGCAGGGCAAGAGTACGATAGCCGCATGGGCATCGCTACTGGAACCGTCGTCGCGGGGAAGGTCATCGTCGAAGGGCTCGACCTCCCAGAGGGCTCGAGAGTCACCGTTCTCACACCCGAACCTAGCGGGGTAGTGCACCTGTCATCCGAAGAGGAAGCTGAGCTCTTGGAGGCCATGGCCGAGGTGGATCGCGGCGAAACCATTTCTGCCGAAGAGCTATTCGCACGGCTTGATCGAATCTCCAAGCTGTGACGCTGCGGCTTCGGATCACCGCGCGCGCGGCGCGCGAGATCGAACGTGCGGACGCGTGGTGGCGCGAGAACCGGCAAGCCGTACCAGCCGCGGTACGCGAGGATCTCAAGGGCGCGTTCCAACTGCTCCTGCAGCAGCCTGGGGTTGGCGTCAGAGTCGTCAGCGCTCGCTTGCCAGGGACACGGCGACTGCATCTCAAACGAATCCGCTACTTCATCTACTACCGGGTGCGGGGCGAGATCCTTTACGTCCTGTCGGTTTGGCATTCAAGCCGAGGCAGCGCTCCCGTGGTTTGACGCAATGACGCTCAACCCGTCAATCGAGCGGACACACGAGGCGGGTCGCATTCGCTCGCTTCGGTAAGTCGAGTTGTCCACGAGCGCGCAAGCTGCGCCCGCGGATGGGGTGAACCTTGTTGTTGGAGCGATAGACGAGCGCGATGCACGCGCTTGTCGCAGTCTCCGCAAGCTCTGGCAAAGATAAAGATCTCCGAGACTCGGATCGCGATTGCCCTGGCTAGCCCGCAAGCGCAACCTCGACAGCGCCAAGCACAGCCTCGTAGTGCGGCCAGCCGTCGGCGGATCCAAGGAGCGTCACGCGCGATCCCCACGGTCTCGTCTGCGCGGGATCGGTCACGCCGAACACGCTGATCAGCAGCGCGCCGACGGCCGCGGCAAGATGACCCGCGCCGCTGTCGTTCGCAACGACTGCGCGGCTGCCCGCAAGCAATGCGGCGAAAGTCCCGACATCGGTTTCCGGTAGTAGTGTGGCTGCGGGGACCGCGCGTTCGACGGCTTCACGTTCGCCCGGCCCAGGGCACGCGAGCACCGCGAAACCGCGCGCGCGCAGTTCGGTGCTGAGCCGAGTGAATCCGCTCCACGCTTTGACGCGGCCGCGATGCAACCCGACCGCTACCGGACACAGCATCAGGTAGTTACCGACGATCCTCGCTGCCGCGAGCATCTGGCACGCGCGCGCGAGCGACGCTTCGTCCAGGTGCAGCGCAAGTTCGCTTGGCACCGACGGCACCGGTGGTCCGCCGTCGCCTGCGAATTCGCCTTCAATGAACGCCCGCGCCAGCGCGTAGTAGGTTTCGACCGCGTGTCCCTGCGGGCGTTTGATGCGCCGGCGCAGCAGCCATCCGCGCGCTTCGTTCGAAAATCCGGTCGGTCGCCGCCCGGCGATGCGGAAAACAAGCGCGCTGCCGATCGAGTTGGTCAGCAACAGCGCGCGGGTTGTGTCGTCGATCGCCGCAAACGCCTCGCGTAAAACGCGCCTTTGTTCGAATGCCGTTCCCTCGAGCGGCAGCACGCGCCACGGATACGCCGCGAACAATCGCGCGGCCCACGGTTTGCCCGCCAGCACGAGCGAATGGCCACGCGCTGCGACGAGCTCCAGCGCCGGCAGGCTCATGCACGCATCGCCGAGATGATTCGGCAGGCGAATGAAGACGGTCGACATCGAAAAATCAAACGCTCGCCTACACTCCAATGGTCAAAAAAGCCGCCGCATTCTACGAATCGCTTATGCGCGACCCGTCTTCGCCGCGTCCGTCGTTCTACCGTGATCCGATCTTCCGGCGGTTGCTACGCCTCGTGTTCGAGCATCGCGTCCTGCTGGCATCGGGATCATCGCGATGGCGATCGCCGCCTCGACCGAACCCGCGCTCACCTGGCTGACGGGACAGTTCGTCGATCGCGGCATCGTTGCGCGCGACGCGGCCGCCGGCTTCTGGTTGCCGATCGCGTTTGTCGGCATCTTCATCCTGCGTGGCCTGGCCGGTTTCGCCAGCACCTTTCTGCTCGCCCGCATTTCGCAGTTTGTGCTGCTCGATCTACGCGCAGCGATGTTCGAACAATTGCTGACGTGGCCACAGAAGAGCTTCGAAGACATGCCGTCGGGGATCATCATCTCGAAGTTCATCAACGAAGCGACCAACGCGCTGAACCTGGCCGCCGAGGTGATGACAACGGCGATACGCGACTCGCTGACCGTCATCGCGTTGCTCGCTGTGCTCATCTACTACAACTGGCAATTGACGCTGGTGACGCTCGTAGTGGCGCCGCTGATCGCCGCCGCACTGCGCGCGTTTTCGGGCCGGCTGCGCCGCCTGTCGCTAGAAAGCCAGGCGATGCTGGGCGAGATGACGCGCGCGGTGCAAGAGGCGCATGAAGGCAGCCGCGTGATCAAGGTCTATGGCGGCGAGCCGCAGGAGCGCGAGCGCTTCGCAGCGATCAACGGCAAGCTGCGCCGCTTTGCCACCAAGATGCAGGTTGCCTGGTCGGCTGCCACGCCCGTCACGCAGGTGATTGCGGCGATCGGCATGGCGCTCGTGTTCGGCCTCGCGCTGTGGCAGGCGCGAACGCAGCAGCTGTCGGCCGGGGACTTTGTGACCTTTATCACCGCTGCGCTGCTGCTGCTGGCACCGCTGCGGCATCTCGCTTCGTTGAACGGACCACTGGCGCGCATGCTGGCGGCCGGCGAAAGCGTGTTCGAGCTGATCGACTCGAACGCGGAGACCGAATCCGGCACGCGCACGATCGGGCGTGCGCGCGGCCAACTCGTGTTCGAGCACGTGTCGTTTGCCTACGAGGGGCAGCAGGCGCCGGCATTGATCGAGTTCTCGCTCGACGTGGCGCCGGGAGAATTGATCGCGCTCGTCGGGCGGTCGGGCGCGGGCAAGACCACGCTCGTCAATCTGATTCCGCGCTTTATCGAACCGACCGGCGGCGAAATCCGGCTCGACGGCGTGCCGCTGTACGAACTGAAACGCGCGAGCCTGCGGCGGCAGATTGCGCTGGTGTCGCAGGACGTCATGCTGTTCGACGACTCGATCGCCGCGAACATCGCATTTGGCGCCACGCGTCGCGCTACGCGCGCGCAGATCAGCGCGGCGGCGGAAGCGGCGTTTCTGCTGCCGTTCATCGAGTCGCTGCCGCAGGGATTCGACACGCGCGTCGGCGAGGCCGGCGTCAAGTTGTCGGGCGGCCAGCGCCAGCGCTTGTCGATCGCGCGCGCGATCCTGAAAGACGCCCCCATCCTGCTGCTCGACGAAGCCACGTCCGCGCTCGACTCCGAATCCGAGCGTTTCATCCGCGCGTCGCTCGATCGC
>Ga0187892_10005070_pt1 | contig 21161 bp, 15 predicted proteins | sample MA1701073metaG_FD_139345 | JGI IMG/M metagenome (GOLD analysis project Ga0187892, IMG submission 139345) | Bio-ooze microbial communities from a basaltic lava cave in the Kipuka Kanohina Cave System on the Island of Hawaii, USA - MA170107-3 metaG ... | reverse complement strand
TTTGAGACCGCACTGGCGATCGGCGGCGAGCTCTGGCTGGCGGACGCGATCGAGCGTCTTGCTTACAACGCTCTGCCGGCGACGCTCTCGCCGGATCTTTGCGCGCGGCAGTACTTCCAGTTGCCCAACCAGATCGAGTGCACGCCGGGCAACCGCAACTTCTGGGTCGGGCACGAAACCGATCTGCTATTCGGTCTGGAAACGGGGTTCGGCTGTTGCACTGCGAATCTACACATCGGCTGGCCGCACCTGGTGCATCATCTATGGATGGCGATGCCGTCGGGGGGGTTGGCGGCGCTGATCCTTGGGCCTAGCGAGGTGACGACCACCCTCGAGGGCGGCACGCGGCTAAGCATCAGGGAAGAGACCGACTATCCCTTCGACGGAACAATCGTGTTCCGCGTTTCAACGACCACGCCGGTGCACTTTCCTCTGGCCGTGCGTGTGCCCGTCTGGGCCTACGGCGCTGCCGCCGACGTCAACGGCGAGGTGTGCGACTTGCCGTCACGCTGGACCTCGGACGAGCCTGTGTTGCTTCGCGTCGATCGCCTTTGGCGCGACGGCGATGTGCTGACGCTGCAATTGCCAATGCGCGCGCGCGCGTCGTGCTGGGAGGGGCCGACGCTGGGGATCGAGCGCGGGCCACTGGTCTTCGTTCATCCGATTCGTGAGGAGTGGCGGCGGGTCGGTGGCGCGCCACCGTTCTGCGACTATGAGGTGCACCCAACGAGCGCGTGGAGCTACGGCCTTGCCGCCGACGCCGGCAACCACGTGCGCGAGACCGTTGCCCGAGTCGTTGCTCAACCCTGGACTGCCGAAGCTGCACCGGTGCGTCTGACCCTGCCGGCATCGCGGCTGCCGCAAGGGACGGCTGCTGACGGTGACTCTGGACCACAGTTGTCGTCGGCGCCGGCGGGCGAGGCGGCGGAGATGCTCAGCTTGGTTCCGTACGGTTGCGCGCGTCTGCGAATTTCGATGTTCCCGCAATGCAGCTGAACCGCGGCGCTCAGCAAGGCCTCGGTTCAGCGAACCAGCCAATCCACAACCGCCGTTGGCAACGGTTCGTTACTAGCGCACCCAGCCCATCGCCAGCCGCGCGTGCTGTCTGCCGGTCTTCAAGGTGCAGGCGGCAAGTCGACACCACACGAAATCCAGGAAGTCGCCCGGCTCAAGAGTATCGAGCTGAGCGGCCACGCCTCGGCAGGCGTGACAGAGGAGCTCTTACGTCAATCCGATCTGATCGTGGTGATGGACTTGGAAAACTACGGCTCGCTGCTTGCGAAATGGCCTGAGGTCGCCTCGAAAACGACCATGTTGGGCCTCTTCGCATTTTCGCCTCAAGTCGAGATTCCCGATCCGTATGGGGCGACCAAACTAAAAGCGTCAGAAATATTCGACTCCATTCTTGAAGCAGTGCGCGGGTTGTCGGACTGGATGGAATCGAACAGAAAAGGCCAAACGGATTGACGACTCGCTTCTCGCCCCCGTACACAGCGAAGCGTTACACGTACTCGTCCACGATCAGTCCCGACAAAGGCGTCCACCCCTGTGGCGCTCGGTCGCGATGAGCGTCGTTGTCACAGCGCGGCGAACTCGTCCGAGGTCCTCACCAATGTGCCGGCGATCTTCAACTGGACAATATACCTCTTCCCGGTTTCCAGCACCGCTTTGCCGGTGATCTTACCGCAGCGGAAAGTGGACTTCGGATCTACGGCAATGTCGGTTACCGGCAACACGGTGTTGTCGGCGACTCGGACAACTTCCATCGCCGGGTTCCGGACCAGACCTTCGGCCCTGACGGTCAGTACGATTGCCGATACGTCCTTGGTCTGCTTGACATCGATGACGCGCGTATCGGGCCGGGCGTATAGCTGTTGCACTTCGCTCGTACAGTCCAGTTGGTCATCGTAGCAATCCTTCGGGGTATAGGTGTCCCAGTCATTCCAGAAGGTGCTGGTCGCCGCGTAGAGTTGAAGATAACTTGCGAATTCGGGGGAGGTCGAGGGTACCTGCGTGCCGAGGTAGACGAACTGTCCATCCACGGTGCTCGATTTGAAGTCGATCAATGCCGCTACGTCGGGATTGGTCAACGAATACCAGTCGAGGAATTTGTCCGGGCAGGTGTTGAAGTGACGTCGATTCGTTCGCGCATCGGCATGATCCCGCGCCAGCACCCCGATCAACTGCGCCAACCCGGGTAGCTTGGTGAGGTCGGGTTTGCCAGGCGGCAGCGGCGGTCTACTCGGGGGACATGGCTGCGCGGGTCCGCAATCGTCAGTTGCTGGTGTGGCTGCGGCTTCGGCGGCTCGAGTGATGCCCGGCAGCGTCAGCAGCAGCCCACCAGCTCCGATCATGCCGAGCACGCCGCGCCGCTCGATCATCGGCGCCGATGTCTCCGTCGTGGTTTCCAGCTTCTTTCGCGATCCTGTCATTGATTGCCCCTCCCTTTTCTGACAAGTGCACGCTCACTACGATAGAGACGCCGGTGTTGTCAACGAATAACGGGGGATAATGCTTAGACTACATCGCGCCCTGTTGACTTCAGCGACCGCGCTCCTGCTCGCCCTAGCCCGGCCTGTGGCGGCAGAATGTGCGGACGGCGCGTGCTGTCGCGAGGTCGCGTGCGCGTGTCCGGAGAAATGCACCAGACCCGCAGCTGGCGATACTCAAGCAGAACAGGACGAGGTGATTTGTCTAGGCCCCGACACGCCCCAGCAGGTGGTCGACGCCCTCACCTCCGGCAGCCTTTGCCCATCAATTGCGTCTGAAACGGCCGCGGCGCCGCATATTAGCGCGGGCATTCACGCCGGGGCTCGGGGCAGGTGCGATTGGAGTGATAGGCAAACCCCCTCCAGCAAGGCGATGGCGGAACTTGACCGGCAACCGATCATTACTCATCCAGGCGGGATCCTGGTAGTCAGGAACCGCCAGAGGCGTGGATGCATCGCCAACTGGAATCAGCTCGTTCAGACCATCGAGCGCTTCGGCGGCTCGGTAGAACCGGATCACACTTATAGAGCCCAGGGTCCGCCGCCGACACCTAACGATCCGCAATTTCCCGGTCAGTGGCCCCTCGCCGGATGGTCCAGCGGAGACTCGTGCTCCACCAACGACGAATGGTGTAAACCGGATTGCAACCCAAAAGCGTCGCTCGCGCCGCTGGTACCATGGGACGAGGTGAACCAACATCCTCCGGTGGCGCCGGTGGTGCTCGGAATGATCGACATGCTTCCCTATCAGCATGCCGATCTGGACGACCACATCTGGACCAATCCCTCCCCGGCCGATCCCGACGAATACCCGGACGACGTACACGGATACAACGCGGTCAACGGCTTCGGTATCAGCGACTTTGCGCTCTCGAAGGCTTCGACGACCGGCACCATCCATGGGCTGTCAGTGGCGAGCATCATGGCGGCGCTGAGCAACAACGAACACGATATGACCGGTATGGTTAGGGACGCCCAGGTGATCTTGTGCAAGGCCGCGACCCGTATGAGCGAGTACGCTGCTTGCCTGCGCTACTTCGCCTACATGCGCGAACACGGAGTTAATATCGTAGCTGTGAATGTGTCGGGGGGCGGGAATCGTTGCAGCTGTTGTGTCGAAATGAACATTCGTCGCTTGCGCGAGCTGGGAGTGTTGGTGGTCGCCGCTGCCGGCAATGACGGCTGCGCCAACGGGCCCTTCGAACCCGGCGTGGAGCGCTGCCAGGAATGGACGCAGACGGTCGAGTCCAACTGCGGCGATTGCCCATTCTATCCCGCCTCGCACAGCGTTTCGAACGTCATCTCGGTGGGAGCATCAACTTGCAGCAGCGCACCCAAGCGCTGTTCAAGGTACGGGCGCCGCTCAGTGCATCTCTTCGCTCCGGGACACGACATCCTCACTCTTGGTGATCCGGCGTTCCGACTCACTTCCGCCGCCGCGCCCCATGTAACCGGTGTGGTTGGCCTGCTCGCGTCAACAACCAATGGTGCCACCCTCGACTGGCGTGGCCTGAGAAACCGGATTCTGGCCGGCGGCAGGCCTTCCGGGAGTTTACTGACGAGTGCGGCCTCCGTCGTGCAGCGACGCTCTGAGGAGACAGTATCGCGCCGCAACCTCCTGGTGTGGGAGGAAGAAAACGCGGGTCAAGCGCTGGGCTCGGTTTCGTGCAAGGGCCAGAAGGTCAAGCGGCGGCTCCTGCCCTTGAACGACGCGGCGACGATCTCGACCGCGAAGTCTCTCATGCTCCGCGCAATGGCAATTACGTGTGAGAGCTCCGATCGCGGCGTTCCAGTGCAGGTGCAGAAGCGCGCGGGAACTAAGTGGGCGGACGTCGAAGAGATTGAGCTGAAGGACGACGGCCTGGCTCCCGACGAATGCGCCGGAGACGGAGAGCACGCAGGCAACTGGACCGCGCCAGTGGGGAAATATCGACTCAGGTTCTGGTCGGGTGCCGAGCCCAGTGAAGATCTGGTCGTTGAGGTAACGCCGTAGCCTGGTTCATCCGATGACAACGGATTCCGACGCACACCTTCACACGCGACGCCGGCCGACCCTGGGTGGTCTCTATCGGATTTGCCGCGACGAAGTCCCGCCAATCCTCATCGGCCGCCGTGCTTTGGCCTCGCTCGACCAGATCGTCGCCACCGTGCCGTCTCATGCGGATACGGTCGGCCTCGAATTGCGCCTGGACGGTGAAGACGGCCGAATCGACCTCGGCGTAGGTGTCTCGTTGAAATCCGGGAGTGATCTCTTCAACATGGCGCGTGTTCCAGATCTGTCGCGCGCGGTGCACGTCGACGGTCGCTGGCGTCGAATCCACGATTTCGGCCGGCGCTGGACCACGGAGAGCTCGTGGCAACTACGGGCTCCTTTCCTCTTCTTCGAATACGACGAAGACGTACCCCTCGAGCCGATCCCGGTGCCGTCGGTGTTCGTCGGCTTGGACTGGCCGCTCGTCGAGCTTGGTGAAGAAGCGCGGCGGCTTGGCCGCGAGGATCCGGCGCTGACGCCGGGGCTCTCCAGTGTAAAGCAGATGCTCGGCACCTTACGCCCGCAGCCCTTATCGGCGGCCGCTGACTCCCTGTTCGAGAGGTGTTTTGCTTTGATGCCGACCGGCGGACTGGTTCTGCACCTGGCTGTGATGCTCGGCCGGCCGGGTGCCGCAGTGCGGCTCTCGCTGAGCGTCCCGTGCAACGAAGCGCCTGCCTACCTCGACGCGCTCGGCTGGAGCCAGGGTCGGAGCGCGCTCGAGCGGGCGCTTGCGTTTGAGGCAGATGCCAGCGGCTCGATCCTCCCGCAACGGATCGTCCAGATCGACGTCGACGTCGGCGACGCATTGGGATCCGCCGTCGGTCTGATGCTACAGCCGAGCCCCGCCGGCAGCTGGCGCCGCTTGCTCGATGCCCTTGTCGCCGCCGGCTACTGCGATGCCGCTCGACGAGACGCGCTACTTGCCTGGCCTGGCACGGCGACGGCCGCGGGTGAAGGCGCGCCGATCGAGCGCTATCTCGCTCACGCCAAGATCACTTGTGGCAAGAATGTCGAGCCCAAGGCGAAGGCCTACATCGGCGTCCGCCCGGCTTCGCCGTAGCAGCCACTTTGAATTGACACCCCTCGGCGTCTAGCGTATCCGGAGTTTGCTTGTCCCGTCTCCGATGAGGGACACGCTTCAGCGCGATCAACCATTCCGTGCTTTGTGCTGGGGGGCACATGCTAACGACGCCCATCTCGATGACGAGGACGACTCCGCCAATGCAAAGGGAGCCGATGACTCCGGGTTTTCTCCCACGACAGGATCGCTTTCGAGTTGTCGATGTGCTCGGACGTGGGTACAGCGGCGTCGTCTACCTGGTCCACGATCAAGAGCTCGAGACCACCCTGGCCTTGAAGGCGCTTGAGACGCGCGATCCGGAAAAGCTCTACCGCCTCAAGCAGGAGTTCCGCATCCTCGCGGATATTCGCCACACCAACCTGGTCGAGCTCTACGAACTGATATCCGCCGGCGAGGACTGCGCCTTTACCATGGAGTATGTCGACGGCGTCGATCTCGTCTCGCACGTGCGGCAGGCGGCCGCTGGCCCAGCACTGTTGCAGCGATTGCTGGGCGCCGCCTCGCAGCTTGCCGAAGGCGTCGCCGCGATTCATGCCGCCGGCCGGCTGCACCGCGACCTCAAGCCTAGCAACGTGTTGGTCGCGCGAGAGGGGGGACGGCTCGTCCTGCTCGACTTCGGTTTCGCCGTCGTCCTCCGGGAGGACGACTGGAATCAGAGGGCGACGACGGCCATGGCGGGTACCGTCGCTTACATGGCCCCTGAGGTGCTCGTGGGTGCACAGCCGAGCGTCGCCAGCGACTGGTACGGTGTGGGAGTCATGTTGTTCGAAGCACTCAGCGGACGCCTGCCGTTCGAAGACGCCAGGGCGCTGCTCAAGCGAGCGACGTCGCCGCCTCCTTCCATTGCGGCAATCGTCCCTGACCTGCCGCCGTCTGTCGATGTGCTCGTCCGCCGCCTTCTCGATCCGAACCCCGAAACGCGTGGCGGTGCCGCCGACGCTTTGGAGTTATTGGGCGATGTCGGCTTTACCCCCGCACGCCAACCGGGTGTGGCGACCTCGTTGTCGACACCGTTCGTCGGCCGGAACCAGGAACGTGCGCGGCTGCAGGAGGTGTACGCCGCCGTCGTTTCCGGACAAGCGGCCGCGGTGCGGGTTCTCGGGCCTTCGGGTGTCGGCAAGACCGAGCTCGTCCGCCGTTTTCTGACTGAGATTGCCGCGATGGCGGACGTAGTTGTTCTGAGCGGCCGCTGCCATCCCCAGGAAACCCTTCCGTACCGCGCCTTCGACGGCTTGATTGACTCTCTCAGTCGCTTTCTCGATGCGCTTCCCGATGCAGTCGTCCAAACCCTCGTGCCGCGTCACGCGGGTGCTCTCGTGCAACAGTTCCCCGTGCTTGCACGGGTGCCGGCGTTCAGTGCCGTACCGCCGACAGATGCAGCGGAACCGCGTGAAACGCGCCATCGTTCCTTTGGTGCCCTGCGAGAGCTCCTCGGGCGGATTGCCGAGTGCCATCACCTTGTGCTCTGGATCGACGACCTGCAGTGGGGCGACGAGGATAGCGCCGAGCTGGTGGCCGAGATCTTCCGAGCCCCCGACCCGCCTTCTCTTCTTCTTGTCGCTTCTTGTCGATCCGAGGAGTCGGAACAGAGCCTCGTCCTGTCCAAACTCGCCAATGCCTGCGATCGCCCCGACGAGCCGTCGAGCGCCCACATGTATGAGCTCGTCGTGGAGCCGCTGAGCGCCGCTGACACGAGACAGTTGGTGCTCGAGATCGGTGGCGCCGAGGACGATGTCGAATCGATCGTTCAAGGGTGTCGCGGGTCGCCCTTCCTGATCACGCAACTCGCCTTGCACCTTCAGACGACTGATCCTGCGAGTGAGATCGGCCGCGGCGAAGCCTCGATCGGCCTAACGGCATTCTTGGACGGACGCGTGCAACAACTGCCGCCGTCGGCACGACAGCTGATCGAAACGGTGTCCGTTGCCGGGCGCCCGATCGACCGCAGCCTGGCCCTCGAGGCAGCAGGACTCGAAGAGCGCGCTCGTCCCCTGGCGCGGAACCTCGAACGCGAGCGGTTCCTGCGCTCCGCCCTGCTGGGCGGTCGCCCGACAATCGAGCTCTACCACGACAAAATCCGCCAGGCTGCGCTGGCTCGTATCGACCCAAAGCATCGGGCACAGATTCACCGGCGTCTGGCCGAGGGGTTGAGCCGTCGCGACTCTCCCGATCCCGAAGCTCTGTACACGCACTTTCTCGGCGCCGGCGACAAGGCCCACGCGGCGCAGTGGGCCGTTCGAGCGGGCGAGCGCGCCGCCGCGACGCTGGCCTTCGCCGACGCGGCACGCTTGTTCGCTGAGGCCCTCCAGCTCATCGCGTGGGAACCACTCGATCGCGCCAAGCTTCTGATGCAAACGGCGGACGCGCTCGTCAACGCCGGGCGCGGAGCCGATGCCGCGCCCCTCTACCTCGATGCTTCGACGCTTGCCTCTGGGGGCGACGCCATCGACCTGCGCCGCCGCGCCGGCGAGCAGTTTCTCCTCACCGGTCAGATCGATCGAGGCGTCGAGGTCGTTCGCGGTCTGCTCGCGGAAATTGGAGTCGCCTATCCGCAAAACGCTGCAAGTGGATTCGGCCGAACCATCATCGCGCTCGTGCGGCTCGCGATCCGCGGGTTGAAGGTCGATGAGCGGCGAACGCCACCCTCGCAGCTCGAGACCCTGGCCATCGACAGCTGTCATTCGAGTGCCAAAGGGATGGCGATGGTCGATCCCTTCCTCGGTCTCTACTTTGCACTCACGATGCTGCTGCGGGCGCAGGCGCTCGGCGACCGCCGCCGATTCGCCATCGCGCTGGCGGGCGTTGGTGCCACGCTTAGCCCAGCCGGGGGTCTGTTACAGCGCTGGGCTGGTTCGATGTTCGACCGAGCGAGCGTCTTGGCTGGGGAGGTCGGCGATGCGTACCTGAGGGGCTACTTCAGCATCACCGCAGCGCAGCGCTCGATGGTCGAGGCAAAATGGCGCGAGATGCTCGATCTGTGTGATGCGGGCAACGAGATTTTGCGCGCCGAATGCCGCGGCATTGCCTGGGAGCTCGGCATCGGTTCGATGGCGGCGATGCGCGCCCTCGAAGAGCTCGGCGACATCGCGGAGATGCGTCGGCGGGCGTCACAGATGCTGCGTGAGAGCGAGAGCAGCAGCAATCTTTATGGAACGGTGACGGCGCTGCTGATGCTCGCGGTCGCGGATATGCTTCAGGGTCAGACGACCGAAGCGCGTAGCCGCGCCCAGCGTGCGGTGACCCTGTGGACCTTGAGCGGATTTCACGTCCAGCACTTCTACGCGCTGCGCGTCGAGGTCTATTGCGATCTCCTCGAGGGTCGGGCCACGGAGGCATGGAAGCGAATCGACACGGCATGGCCTCTCATTCGCGCCGCCGGGCTTCTGCGCCATACGCTGCTGCGCACCGACACGTATCTGCTTCGGGCCCGGGCCGCACTGGTCGCGGCGCAGTCATCTGCCGATCCTTCGCGGTTGCTCGATGTGGCCGCGGCGGATGCGCGCCGCCTGAACGACGAGAAGCGGCCGGACGCGATTGCCGCGGCCGCACTCCTGCGCGCCGGCATCGGCTATCGACGCGGTGACCGGGCTGCGGCCCTCGATCTCCTCGATCAGTCCGAACGCGCTTTTCGCGGCGCCGAGATGAGCTTGGTAGCCCTGGCGAGCCGCTGGCAGCGATCGGCAATCAGCCCTGCATCCCCCGAGCTCGATCCCCAGGATGCCGCCTATCTCAAGACCCAGGGAATTTCGGCCCCGCAGACCCTCTTTGCCGTCCTCGCACCGGGGTTCCCCACCAACGCGACACTCGATCTAAGCGGTTTGGCCGGCCCAATACATCAGCATTAGAGGAAGAAGGCCGGCCAGCGTCGCATTGTCGGAATACGCGCGCGCGGCGATCATGCCGCGGGTTGCAAGCAGGCGACCGACAGGATGCGACAGCAGTCGATCCTGAAAGGTCGCGAAGCCGAAATCGCCGCGGCCGAAGGCATCGATCAGAACGTTTGCAGCAAAGTCGCCGTAGTCGAGCGACGGAGCGATGCCTTCTCCGAGGAAGGCGTCGACTCCCGCGGCATCGCCGATCAAGAACGCATGCGGGCGCGCGAACGGCCCGATGGGGGAGAACCAGCGCACCGGACTGGACTTCCAACCCGCGGATTGGGAATCGACACCCGCCTGAGCCAGCGCCGTCGCGAAGACGGAACGGAGATCGGCCCGATCTCGCTGTGGATGGATGCGGCTATCGTAGATGCCTCTGTTCACCGCCGCCGCACCTTCCTCCAAACATGGGAAATGCCAGGTATAGCCCTGCACTCCGCTGGCCATCGGTCCGAAATCAAATACGGCGGTCGGCCCGCCGAACTCGGGCGCACGCTCTGCATCGACCGGGCCGACCATTTCGATCAGGCGAGCCAAACGCGACTCGTCGTCCATGCCGAGCGCGTGCCGCACGCCGCTCTGAGCTCCATCGGCGCCCACCAAAACCTGCACCCTGTACTCCCCGCGAGTCGTGTGGATGCGGAGCGCGTCACTCTCCATGTTGATGCCAACGAAGGCCTCTCCCTGACGCAGATCGAGGCCGCGGTCGACCGCGGCCTGGGCCAGGGCGTTGTCGAAGTCGAGCCGCCGCACCACACGCATGACGTTCGGCTGCTGCAGCGCCTCCATCGCGGTTCCGAAACGGAACTCGACCCGGTGCACGGCAATCGAAGGACATTCGATATCGATTCCCATGCCGCGCAGCAGCAGATCGCCGATGGCCGTCACTCCGCCGCCGCAGAGCTTGTCGCGAGGATAAGTCGCCTTCTCGAACAGAACCGCCTTTGCCGCGAGCTCGGGCGCCAAGGCGTGCAAGTGCAGCCACGCCGATAGGCCGGCGGGGCCACCGCCGACAATCGCGATCTCGGTATCGAATCCACCCTCTCGGTCTCGCAAGGCTCCCCCTTTTTGCTCACTCCTTGCCGCTCGAACGAAGCCGTCAAGGTCCCATGTAGATCGGGCTCGGCGCAATGTAGCATGGCCGGCGCCCGCGAATCACCTGGTCCTTCGCCCGCGAAAAGACCGGGAATCCATTTCCGCCTGCGCCCGCTTGCGCATCTCAATGCTTCCGCAGTGTGAGTAGGGAGTCGACAGGATCACAGTTGAGGAGTATTGTTAAGTTCATGTCGACAACGGAGCGAACCGCCGTGGGCTATTCGGTCGAAGGCTACTTCGGGCTGGTTCACTCCGGCGAGTTGATGCCCGACGATCATGTCGAGCTTCTCGACGGCGTGATTGTTACTGAGCCGCCACAGGACCCGGCGCACGCGAGCGCGATTACGCGATTGAGTCGGCGAATACACGCTGCGATCGGTGACCGTGCAGTGATTCGGGTGCAGCTTCCCTTCATCGCGGGGCCCTATTCAGTTCCGGAGCCCGACCTCGCCGTCGTCGTTGGCTGCGAAAGCGACTACGAAACGCAGCATCCGCGAGCGGCCCTACTGATCGTAGAGGCTTCGTTGTCATCGCTGCTGCAGGATCGCCTGTCGAAGCAGCGTATCTACGCAGCAACGGGGTGTCCGGAGTATTGGATCGTCAACCTGCGGGATGGATGTGTCGAGGTCTACCGAGCGCCCGATGTTGGCGCCCGGGTCTACAGCGAGCGCTTTACGGCTCACCGGGGGGCCGATATCCGTCTCGTCGGCGTGGTCGGAGCAAGCGTTCGGGTGAGTGATCTCCTGCCCGGTTAGCGCTCAGCCAGCGAAGAACCGCCCGACGTTGACATTGGGCTCGCGGAAGAGCTTCGTGCCGGCCTTCGCATGCGTCAGAACCTTCGGAACCTTCAAGTCGTACTTTTCAAGCACCGCGATCGTCTCCTTCAGGCCGACGACGTCGACCAGCACGCTCGGCGGTGCCCAGTTGAAGCCGAAGCCCATGATGCGGTCGACCTCCCGCGCGTCGGTGACGACTTCGCCGTCGCCGACGCGGTTCAAAGCGTAGCTGATGTAGCCAAAGATCACTTTGCGGGCGAGGTCGGCCTCGGCGCCTTCGGCCGTGCGGAAGACCTTGAATGCATCGACGTAGCAACCGACATGGTGCAACCCCCGCATCTTCTCGACGAAGGGCAACGGCTTCACTTTGACCTCGGATGAATCCTTCAAGTTGCCGCTCTCCGGCTCGAGAACGAGATTGACGTTCTTTCCATCCTGCTTGATCCGCTTGTAGAAGCCGCCGTGCTCGGGCGTTTTGTTTCCGAGGCGGCCTTCCTTGGTCAGTTTCGCCATGTACGCCGGTAGGGCGAACGCGTCGTGGGCTTCGTCCTTGGTGTTTGCGTAGACGTTGTCGACGATCGCGCGATGGACATCCCAGCCAACGAGATCGATCGTCGCCAGCGGCGCCATGGCGCGGCCGGTGTATGGACCGATCAAGTAGTCGATGAAGGCTACACCGTGTTTGCTTGCAAGTTGTGCGACTTCGTTGAGGACCTTGAAACCGACACGATTACCGGCGAACGCGGGCAGATCGTTGCAGCGGGTGACGACGCGACCGAAACGACGCTCGAGGAGATCGACGACAGGGTCGATCAACTTCGGATCGGTGCCGGCGTGAGGAATCACCTCCGTCCCAACGATGACGTTGGGTGGATTGAACAGGTGGATCCCCATGAAGTGCTTTTGGAAACTTGCACCACCGGTCTTGGCCATATCGGTGATCGACAAGCCCGAGGAGACCGTGGCGACCAGAGACTCGGGGCGGCGGTGTTTGTCGACCTGGGCGAAGAACTCCTTCTTCAACTCCATTTCCTCGGCCAACGCTTCGAAGATCAGGTCGGCCTTGCTGACCGCGGCGGCGAGATCCTTCTCGTAAGAGCCGGCCGACATGCGTGCGCCGATTTCCACCGACTTCGCCATGTTCTGGGCGCCGACGATGCCTTCCTTGGCTTTGTCAGCCGAACGCGCCAGCAGCACGACATCACATCCGCCGGCGGCGAACACTTCGGCGCTGCCTGCGCCCATCGTCCCGTTTGCCCCGAGAACCACTACGTTTCGAATGTCGATCATGCTCCGCGAACCGCTCCCACTGAGGATTTAGGTGACTGAAGAAGACTGAAGCTAGTCGCATTTTTCTCGGCGCAAGACAAGTCGCAACCGGGCGCCGATGTACTCCTTCGGAGTGCATGAGCGGTACCCGGGGATAACAGCCGTCGCCGGCGAAACGAAGGTCCGCCCGGAACTGTCAGTATCCGGCTGCCGGCACGAGACCTGCGCCCGGCGGCGGCACGTGGGCTCGGGCTCTCATACCGCCGGCCAATGCCGCGCCGGGATCGGGCGGGCGCGCAGCACCTACGTGCGCCGCCGACCGGAGGAGACGGTCCTGCATCAGGTCGTGGGCGCGCACCTGGAGACCTTCCTGGCCGAGGTCCGCTTGCGCAGCGGCGGCGACGGTCTGCCGCGCTTCGTCGAGCGCAACCCCGTGCGCACCGGCTAGTGGAAAACGCCCAAGACTGGCCATGGAGCAGCTTGTGTGAGCGAACCACCCGTGGCTCGAAGAGTAAGCCGTCGATCTCCGACTGGCCTGTCAGTCGCCCCAAGGACTGGTTGAAGCTGGTGAAGACTCCACTGACCGACGCAGAGATCGAGGCATGTCGGCTCTCCGCCACGCGCGGCCGACCCTTGGGTAGTACTAGGTGGCAGACGCGAGTTGCGCAGCAACTCGGTTTGGAATTCACGCTGCGACCCAGAGGCAGACCGCGCGGCGATGTATGAGCGAACTCCGTTGTCGGCGCCCTACGCCGAATTTGGACTTATCCCCTTTTCTCGACGATGAAATTGAGGTGGGGTTCACGTTCGTGCTGAGCTTGTCGAAGTTTGTGGGGGATTGGAGTGGCACCTCTGGAAGTAGCTGTCTCAGTGCCGGTGACGATGGTGCAGGTCCGGCACGTGCGGATGATCGTGAGTCAGTTGAACGTGGCAATGTGGATGGGCGTGGGGCTCGGTGACGAAGGTTGCCCAGGGATGCTCATGTTGATGATGCGCATCGTGGACGTGGGCGTGATCGTGTTCCAGGGGCTCGTGCGTGTGTAGATGATCGTGGGCTTCCTGCAGCAAGACGATCACGCCGGCAGCCATCAGAAACATGGCGAGCATGTCGACCGTCGTCAGGCCCTCGCCGAGGAGTGGCACGGCGGCGATGGCACCTACGAACGGTGCGGTGGCGAAGAGAGCAGCTTCACGGACGGCACCAAGAGAGCGCAGCGCGTACGTGTCGAGTACGATACTGAATCCGTAACACGCCGCCCCCACGAGCAGAGCCGCGACGACCAGGAGGGGCGATTGCGGACACCCATCTTTTTCCGCAATCTTGCCGCGCATTTCACCCGCCCGCAGCGAGAGCGAAGTGGAATCGGCTGACCGCTGCGCAGCATCATGGGTGTCCTCATCCCACCCTCATCCCACCTCGTTGCCCACAGCATCGCTTGAAAGGCTTTATCGAGACACCCATAATTTTCCGCAATGTTGTCGCGGGACTTCGCTCGCCCGCAGCCCGCAACGAGAGCGATTGGAATCGGCTGACGCGCCGGATCATGGGTGTCCTGATGCCGTGCCGCCGACAACGCCTGCAGGTGTTTCTCGACGATGTCCTGATCGACGAGCATCGTTACCAGCTCCGCTGACCTTGCGCCCGGCACGATCCCCCCTCGCGCCCCCCTCGCGCTCCCCCTCTGCGTGCTACGCGCACGGAGCAGTTGCCCACAATGTGGACGGGGACACGGGTCGAACCGGCGCATCGTCTACGAGTGTGAGGTCGTGCTGCATCGCCGTCCACAATGTGGACAACAGCTTGAGCCATCACCCGTGACTCGCATTTGTACGCGCGTGTTCGGACGATTTAAAAATCGAATTCGGAGATCAGGACAATTCCCTGTACCCGATGTATTGGCACTTCGGGGTGTACCCGATGTATTGGCACTTGAGACCTAGGACCTACCTCTGCACGCGGCTGCTCGAAACGCTGGAGTGATGGCTGTCTTTTACCACGTGCCCACCTCGCGCTCGTTGCGCGTGCTGTGGGCGCTCGAGGAGATGGGCGCCACGGTCGAGATCAAGTCGCTGGGCACGCGGCCACGCCTGCAGGAGCCCGAGTATCTCGCGATCAACCCGGCCGGCACCCTGCCCGCGCTGATCGACGGTGATCGAGCGATCTACGAATCGCTGGCGATCTGCGAGTACCTCGCGGCCAAGCACGGCTCCGACCTGCTCGTGGCGGCGGGCGAGCCGGAGTGGCCGGAATTCCAGCAATGGCTGCTGTATGGTGAAGCGACACTGCAGGCGCCGTTGTCGGCCATGGCGCGGGTCGGCCGCATCCGCAACCAGACGCCGGAGATGCAGGCCGGTATCGATGCCGTTAAGGCCGATTTCCGCCATTCGCTCTCGATGCGGCTCAAGCTTCTCGAGCGTCGACTCGAAGGTCGTTACTTTCTGGCCGCGGGGCGGATGACGCTCGCCGACATCTCGGTCGGCTATCCGCTGTTCGGCATCGGTAGGAGAGGTTTCGAATCGCTGCTTGGTCCGCGCTCCGCCGCCTATCGAGAGCGCCTGCTCGCGCGGCCGGCCTATCAGAAGGCGATATCAGTTCCTTAGAGCGCTGTTCCCGAAGCCGTCTTCGCCAGCAGATCGCGCATCGCCGCCGCGAACTCGCGCGGCGCTTCCTGCGGCAGGTTGTGGCCGACATTCGGCACGACGCGGCGCTCGTAGAAGCCGGTGAAGTTGCGACCCTGCGTGTCGGTTTCGGTCACTGGAGGGGGCAGGATGAAGGGGGCAGGATGAGGACACCCATGATACAAAGCGGTCAGCCGATCGGGGCCAGGATGAGGACACCCATGATACAAAGCGGTCAGCCGATTCCACTTCGTTCTCGTCGCGGGCGGGTGAAATGCGCGGCAAGATTGCGGAAAAAGATGGGTGTCCCCAATCGCCTTTCCAATCGCCTTTCCCCAATCGCCTTCTGACGAACCCATAACGCTCGTCGCCCCTGATCTGGTATCTCTGCCGCGATGCGCCGGATAGAGACCCGACGGCGGACGACGACTTTCAGCAGAACCAGCACCACAACGAAGCGCTGGCCGCAGAGCTGCGAACCGCTGCGGGCCATCGCCGGTCCGGCCACGCGCTTGGACTACCGCACCGGCCGGCTTCTTCACCCTCGCCGGTCAGGTTCTCCGCCCGCGGCGGACCGGCATTGAGTCTCCCGCCTTGGCGTAACTCCGCGGTGAGAAATTTCTTGTCTGATTGAGGCTTCTTCGTCGACCACGGTTGTCGGCGCAACGGAATGGAGGGAGACATGGATTCCAGTGCACGCCTGGCGAGAGTCGCGGTCGCATCGTCACTTCTTGTTCTAATCGCCGCAGCCGCCGCACCCCGTCGTGTTGCCGCCGGCTTCGTCCCTTGCTCGGCCGTCGATCTGATCAACGCCGTGCAGGCAGCGGTAACTGCAGGCGGTCCGCAGACCATCGATCTCTCACCGGCGTGCACCTATACGCTCACCACGGCTCACACCGACCCCGGATTCGTCTCGGCAAGTGGCCTGCCCGCCCTTCGCAGCGTGACCACGCCGGTCGTCCTGACCATCAACGGTAACGGTGCGACCATCACACGTCCCGGCGGCACGCCGGAGTTCCGTTTCTTTGTGGTCCAAGGGAACAATACGCTGGCGCTCAACGATCTCACCCTGAGTGGCGGCAAAGCGCTGGACGCCGCGGCGTCCGGCGGCAACGTAGGCGGCGCTATCGCCAACGCGGGAACGGTGGCGCTCAGCGGCGTCACGCTGTCCGGCAACACGGCCGGCAACGGAATAGGAACGGGCTCCACCGGCGGATCCGGCGGCGCGATCTACAACGGGGGAGCGCTTTCAGTTGTCAGTAGCACGTTCAGCAACAACCGCGCCGGCAACGGCGGCAACGGAACCGGCGGCCAGCAGGGCGGGCTCGGCGGCGTCGGTGGCGCGATCGTCAACTTCGGAACGATGTCAGTCACCAGCTCCCTCTTTAGCGGGAACGTTGCCGGCGACGGGGGCGCCCCGGGAGGCCAGGGCGGCTCCGGTGGTGCGATCTACACTGCGACAGCTACGAGCGTTTCGGTAGTTAGCTGCTCGTTCACATCCAGTCTCGCCGGCGGTGGCCCCGGAACGAAGGGCGTCGGCGGTGCGATCGGCACTTCAGCTTTCGGGGGGAACGGGCCGATCAACGTTGTGCTCAGCACCTTTACGAATAACGCCACCGCCGCCTCGGGAACCGGCAGTGCCATCTACTACGTCGGCGAGGTAACCATCGACCGCAGTACGATCACCAACAACCAGACGAGCAGAGCACTCACTTTGGGAGGCGCGGCGCAAACGAAGATCACCAACTCGACGATCAGCGACAACCCTGGAGGTGGAATTTCGGTCTTTAGCGGAACAGTGACGCTGACCAATGTTACCGTCGCCGCGAACACCGGCGGGAACATCAGCGGCATCACGTCCCTGCGCAACACCATCGTCGCCGGTAGCATTGGCGCGCCGGACTGCACCGTCGCCATGAACAACCTGGGCAACAATCTCGACACCGGGACGAGCTGCGGCTTCGGCTCGGCCAACGGCTCGAAGAGCAATGCCAACGCCGGCCTCGGTCCGCTACAGGACAACGGCGGCGGTACCCTGACGCGCGCCGTGCTGGCAGGAAGCGACGCGATCGATACCGGAAGTGACATCGCCTGCGACGCGGCGCCGGTGAACGGCACCGATCAGCGCGGCATAGCACGCCCCCAAGGCGCTCATTGCGACATCGGCGCGTTCGAGGCCGGCGCCACACCGGCGACGCCGACACCGACGCGAACCGCGACGGTCAGCGCGACTGCCGCAGCCACCGCTACATCGACGCCGCCATCAGGCGACTGCGTCGGTCCGGAGGACGGTCGCATCAGTTGCTGGAAAGGTGAAGGCAACGCCGCCGACTCGGTCGACGACAATGATGGCACTCTCATGAACGGGGCAACGTTCGCGCCCGGCATCGACGGCCAGGCGTTCAGCTTCGATGGCTCCGACGACGAAGTCGGTGTCCCGCACGCGGCGAATCTCAGTTTCGGCGCCAATGATCCGATGTCGGTCTCCGTGTGGGCGTATCGTGTTTCCGGGTCGCAGGCGATGCACCTCATCGGCAAGCGCGTCGGCTGCGCCGGCAACGACACGTTCAACTACCAGATGGTGTACGACCGCGTTTTCTCCGGCGGCGGAATGTACTTCGGTGGATTCCAAAAGGCGGTGAACGCGAGCTTCGATCCGCCATTCAACGCGTGGACGCATTTCGTTGCGACGTTCGATGGCTCAACCGAGCATCTCTACATCAACGGCGTCCTGGCGGGCACCATTACGGAGGCACATCTAGGAGCGGAGAACGAGGTTCCCCTGGTGATCGGCGGTTCCGGTGCCTGTCCGCGCTGGGGCGGCCGCTTGGATGAGATCCAGATGTACGGCCGCGAGCTGACCGCAGATGAAATCAAAGAGATGTACGAGACGTACTTCCCTCCCGGACCGTGCGCCGGTCCGTCGAACGGCCGCGTCAGCTGCTGGAAGGGTGACGGCAACGCCAGCGACGTCATCGACGGCAACCACGGCACGCTCGCCGGCGACACCACGTTCGCCGCCGGCATCGAGGGACAGGCCTTCAGCTTCGACGGCAACGACGATGGCGTGGACCTCGGCAATCCGGCGAATCTGAATCTCCAGAACTTGACCATCGCCGCGTGGCTCAAACGCGGCAGCACCACCGTGGCCGGCCTCGACGGTACCAGCGGCGGAATTCTCTATAACGGTTTCGGCGGTTACGGTTTAGGTATCTTTCACGATGGTACGCTGTTTCTCACCAAGATCGGCGTGAGCCACGTGACCTCGGGTTTCCTGCGGGTGAGCGATACCGAGTTCCGCCACGTCGCTGTGACCAAATCGGGGGCGACCGTTACCTTCTATGTCGACGGCATCGCTTCGCCACCACAGAGCTACGATCCGGGATTCGTCGCCTCAACGGCCATCCACATCGGTCAGGTTGGCGATGATGGCACCGCCAGTCTTCTCGGGCTGCTCGACGAGGTTCAGGTGTGGAACCGCGCCTTGGCGGAAGCGGAGATTCGCGAGATCGTCCACGCCGCGCCGCCACCAGCCTGCGACTACCCGGAGATCACTTACCCAACCAATGGCAGCACGTACCGAGCCGTCTGCGCCCGCGCCGTCACCTGGAGCGAGGCCAAGGCCGCAGCCGAGCAGATGGGTGGGCATCTGGCGACAATCACTTCGCTCGGCGAAAACGACGTTGCCTTCAATGTCGTGAATGTCGACGAGCTCTGGTACCAGAATGTATTCGGCGCCGCGATCGGGCCCTGGCTCGGCGCCTTTCAACCGCCGGGCTCGCCTGAGCCAGGCGGCGGTTGGACATGGGTCACCGGCGAGTCGTTTTCCTTCACGCGATGGAACGGCGGAGAGCCGAACAACTCCGGCAACACGGAGAGCCTGCTGCATTTCTACAACTCCGGCCGCCAACGCGCATCGAATTGGAACGACGTAAGTCCGGGGGGCGTAACGCGTGGATACATCGTCGAGTTTGACGGTACACCGACGGCGTGTGAGACGAGCCCAGTGGTTTTCGAGGGCAACGGTCACACCTATCAAGCCGTATGCACCCTCAACGGCAGTACCTGGGCGGAAGCGAACGCCGCAGCGCAGTCCATGGGCGGCCATCTCGCGACGATTACGTCGTCCGCCGAGAACCTCTTCGTCTTCGGACTCGTCGACAATCCGGTGTTGTGGACCTCGAACGTGTTCAACGCCTCGCTTGGACCGTGGCTCGGCGCCACACAAGCGCCAGGTGCTCCGGAGCCAGGAGGCTTTAGCTGGGCTACCGGCGAGCCTTTCAGCTTCACCGCATGGAACGGTGGCGAACCTAGCAACAGCGGAGGTACCGAAAACCGCATTCACTACTACACCGTCCCCGCACCCAATCGCGCCGCGAGCTGGAACGACATCACCGATACCGTCGAGCTCTTCGGTTACATCGTCGAGTTCGACGGCCCAGTGTCGACCGCGACTCCGACGCAGACAATTGCATCGTCCGCAACAACCTCGCCCACTGCGTCGCCGACGCGAACTGCGACCGCCACCGCGACAGTCAGCGCTACGGTCACCGCGACGTCGACCGCAACCTCGGCATCGACTGCGACTCCGACGCGATCGAGCACGGCCACACCGGTGACGACGCAAACGCCGACCCTGACCGCATCGCACACACAGGCGGCAACGGTGACACAGACGGCGAGTCGTACACCGACGAGGACGCCGACCTCTACCGCGTCGACAACGACAACACCATCGCGCACGCCGACCGGCACGCGCACACCGACGCCACCGCCGACGACGACGGCGTCGATTACGCCGACAGCGCCGGCCGGCTTCTTCACGCTCGCCGGTCAGGTTCTCCGCCCGCGGCAGACCGGTGTTGTCATTCTGCGCGGGCAGGAACCGGTGGTGGGGGCCGTGGTCGAGGTCGTGCGTTGCGAACGCGACCGCCGCGGCATCTGCCTGCGGACGCCGGGCGCGCCTGTGGCAACAGCGGTTACCAATCAACAAGGTCGTTTCGTCCTGCAGATTCCCGTCGCGGTGTTGGGCGATGGCCTGCTCATGCTCTCGGTCACCATCGACGGCCAGAGCGCGACCAAGTTCCGCAACGTCGTAGTCATTCTACAGATACCGGGCGCCGGGGGTGGCGCCGGTCAACTCGACGAAGACATCATCGTCGACGCTGTCTCCGAAGCCGGCGTTCAACTGCTCGATGAGGAGGGACTCGGAAACTTCACCGATGCAGGTGCGGCCGAAGTGCTCGCTGCGGTGGATGCTGCCAACGCCGACGCCAACTTCGACGGCGTCGGTGACAACGAGGCGGTCGCGATGGCGGTGAAAACGGCTGAGGAAGACCCGGCCGTACAAGCGGCGATCGACGAGAATCGTGAGGTGCCGTGCGGCGGCGATTGTGATGGCGCGACGACGGTGACCGTCGACGAGATCATCCGCGGCGTCAACATCGCACTCGGCACAACGCCGGTCGGCGACTGCCCGGCGTTTGATATCGACGGCGGCGACACCGTCACCGTAGACGAAATCGTCACAGCGGTGAATAATGCGCTGAGCGGGTGCTCTTAGGGTGTAATTCTCATATTGCCGCTAAAAACGTCTGCCGACCGCAAACGGCTGAGGTCCGTCGCTACGGAGGAATTGACATGCGTCCCATCGCGCGTCTCGGCTTCTTGTTCCTGGGAGTGCTTCTCTCCGCACCACGCGCCCGAAAAGGGGACAGGCTACTTTTTCTGAAGCAACATAGAGAAGTACAGAGACACCCATGATCTTGGGAGAATGGCTATTCTCCGGAGAGCCATATTCTATAGGCGCGCCGCCCGGCACCATCTCCTCGTGCCCAAGCCCCGCTATGCCCAGATCGACATCGAGGCCACTGCTTACTACCACTGCATCGGCCGCTGCGTGCGCCGCGCCTTCTTGTGCGGCAC
>Ga0187892_10005069_pt1 | contig 21162 bp, 14 predicted proteins | sample MA1701073metaG_FD_139345 | JGI IMG/M metagenome (GOLD analysis project Ga0187892, IMG submission 139345) | Bio-ooze microbial communities from a basaltic lava cave in the Kipuka Kanohina Cave System on the Island of Hawaii, USA - MA170107-3 metaG ... | reverse complement strand
GCCTTGGCTCGTCAGTCCGCGAAAGCGGGGAACCACTGACTGGAGAGCCGTATGCGGGAAATCTGCTCGTACGGTTCGGCGGGAGGGGAGATCGGGAACCCCGATCTTCCCTACCCCGATCCCCCAGGAAAGCCGTTTACCTACTAACTTGACGGGCAGGCCGGCCGCCGCCCTGGCTCATTGCCCGGTCGGCTCGGATGGCGTAAAATCGATATTTGCAGATGAAGTCGAGCATGATGATTTCGGTGTTTTTGTGGGCGACGCTGGTTGCGCCCGCGCTTTGTGTGGCGGAGATCATCACCCATTCGTGCTCGTGCGGCGACGAAACCGGCTGCGGCCACGAGGAAGACTGCCTCGACGACCCGTGCCGCAGCACACTCAACATTTGGAATGGTCCCAGGTCGGCGCTGGATCTGTCCCTGCCTCGGGTCCCAAACGTTTCGTGGTTCACGGCCGGCGAGGACGCGCTGCGTTCCGATTCCCGAGGATTCCGCGAAGTCGAGCCGCCCAGGTTCGCAAGTTTACCATTTCCCACCAGCGACATTCCTCTTCTGATCTGATCTCCGCACCTTACGTAGGGTGTAGCGGCGAGCGCCCGTCTGCTGCGCGTTGAGTGCGGGTGTGCGCGCTTGTGTGCTCGCCGGGTGATGCGTGCTCTGATTGGGAGATCGGAATGAAAAAAGAACCTTGGTTTCTGTTGTGTGCCATCGCCATGCTCCCGTGGGGCTGTGCGACGGTCAACCCCGAGGCGGACTACGACCGCCTCGCAGAACACGTCGCGGTTGCTACGGGGGCACGGGAGGTCTATCGGCCGGGCGCAGACGAAGCCACGCGGGCCCATGTCCTGGAGCTTTTGGATGGGGGGCTGACCTCTGATGAGGCCGTGCAGATTGTCCTTCTCAACAATCCGCGGCTCCAGGCGGCCTTCTACAAGATCGGCATGGCTCATGCGGACGTCGTGCAGTCGAAGCTTTTCTCGAACCCATCGCTTTTTTCGTCGGTCCGACTGCCGGATGGCGGAGGGTTGGCCAATGTCGAGCTGGCGTTCGCGCAGAACATCGCGGACTTGTGGCTCATCTCGGCCCGTAGACGAACTGCTGCGCGCGGGCTCGAACAAGTCATTCTCGACCTCGCGCGACAAGCGAGCGTTCTCGCCGCTGAGACGAAAACGACGTACTGCCGGGCAATCAGCGCCGACCGCGTATTGGAAATCGCCCAAGAGAACCGCGAACTTGCCCAACGGCTCCTCGATTCCACGATTGGACGTCAACAAGCCGGGGCCGGGAATCAGGTGGACGTTAACCTGTCGCGATCCGAATTCATGGAGACGGAACTGGCCGTACGCTCGGCGAAGCTTGCGGCCTTCGAGGAACGACGTTCGCTTGCAACGTTGCTCGGCCTGAGAACGCCGCCGGACGAGCTGAAGCTGGTCGACGCGCTTCCTGATGTCCCGGCCTGGACCATTACGCAGGAAGCGCTCGTGACAATTGCCGAACGGCGCCGCCTGGACTTACAAGCGGCCGATCGGACCATCGACGCCGCTCATGCCCGGTTTGTGCAGGAAAAGCGAAAAGTCTTTCAATCCGTCGAACTGGGCGTTTCGATGGAGCGCGCCGATCGCGCGCCGGGCAGCGATGGCAACCTCCTGGCGGAAACGGCACGCTCATCCTTTGAGGCCGGGCAGTTCGCACTCCCGCCGTTGGGGCGCCGGGACGACAATGACCAGGACACCCTCATCGGCCCGTCCATCAATCTGGAGCTGCCGATCTTCGATCGGAACCAGGCGCAGATCGCCAAGGCGCAATACGCTTACGAGGAGGCCGTCCGGCTTCGCGAAAGTGTGTTGCTGGAGGTGATTCAGGAAGTTCGATCGGCTTATCAGCGGGCGAAGACGGCCTGGGAAGTATCGAGTTTTTTTCGCGACAGCCTGCTCCCGCTGCGGGAGGACAATCTGGAATTGTCACGCGATGCCTATCGGACCGGCACCGTGCCGTTTCTGTCCGTGCTCGAAACGCAGCGGGCGTTGCTGCTCGCCCGCTCCAAATACGTGGAGGCCGTCCGCGACGCGGCCATCGGCTTCGCGGATATCGAGAAGGCGACCGGCTTGCCCATCAAGACCATCCTTGAAATCGACTACGGCGCCGCGAGCCGGGAGGTTACTCCATGAACACAGTCGTCCACCTAAAAAGTGTTTCAATCTCCCCTCTCCCCCCAGGTGGAGAGGGCTTTCGAAGCGCGTTCCTAGTCTTAGGCATTCTTCTTGCGTTTCTGACCACGGCCGGGTGCTCCCAGAGTCCGCCGGATGACGAAGCGAAGCGCAATGCCGCACCGGCTTCGGAAGCGGCGCCGACGAACCGCATTGACATTCCGGCCACGGTTCGGCGGAACCTGGGCATCACGTTTGCCGAGGTGGAACGCCGGTCGGTGGCAAGGACGATTCGCGTTCCCGGCCGGTTCGAGCTTCTGCCTGAGGGCCGGCGCGAATACCGGACCATGCTGGCCGGACGCGTGGAAGTGCTGGTAAGGCAGTACGATCGCGTCGAAGAAGGCGCGCCCCTATTCAAACTGGCCTCTCCCGAATGGCGGGAGCTTCAGAACAAGCTCACCGATGCAGAGTCGACGATTCGCCAAACCGAAGCACGGGTCGGCTCCATTCCGACGTTGATTGCCGCCCACCACGGACACGAAGAGATACTCAAGGAGAGCATCGCCCTTTGGGAAAAACGCGTGGAACAGCTTGAGCAATCCGAGCGTTCCGGAGCCGTTTCCGCGAACGAAGTCACCATCGCCCAGAACACACTGAGCACCCAGCGCGCCGAGCTCGCTGAAATCCTCGAAAGAGAAGCCGATCTTGAAGGACAGATCGCCACGGCCCAGGCCGAGCATGATGCCGCGCATGCTCGTTTTCGCTTATTGCTTGCGACCGCGTCGACGCTGCTCGGGGTTGGCGAAGCGGAGTTGGCGGCGCCCTACAACCTCGATGAGCACCTAAACAGCGGCGTGCACCGCCACGAAGAACCGAAAACCCGACCCGTCGCACGTTGGCGGGAGATCAACGAAGTGTTGGTTTGCGCATCCGTTCCCGGTGTTGTCGCTTCGCTGGAACTGACCAACGGAGCGTGGGCGACGACGGGAACGCTTGTGTTGACCACCATGGAGCCGACGCTCGTCCGTTTCCGCGCCCGCGGCCTGCAAAGCGATCTCACCCGTTTGCGTCAGGGCCTGCCTGCTCGGATCGTCCCCCCCAAGGGCGGCAGCGTGGATCTCCAGGACACGATGGAGGGCACGTTGGCGCTGGGCTTGGGAGGCGATCCCGACGGGCGGACGGTCGAGTTGCTCGTCACTCCGAAGCGGCTGAGCGCCTGGGCGAGGCCGGGGATGTCGGCACACCTTGAAATTACGGTCGAGGGCGGCACGACCGAAGAGCTTGCCATCCCGCTCTCGGCGGTCATCCGCGACGGACTTCAGACCATCTTCTTCCGGCGTGATCCAAAAGACCCCGACAAGGCCATCCGGCTCGAAGCGGACCTGGGGATCAATGACGGTCGTTGGGTCGTGGTGGAAAGCGGCGTCAAGGAAGGCGACGAGGTCGTCCTCGACGGCGTCTACCAGCTCATGCTGGCCACTTCGGGCAGCGCCTCAAAGGGCGGCCACTTCCATGCCGACGGTACGTTCCACGAAGGCGGCGAGAAGGAGTAACCCATGCTCAAACAATTGATCGGCTTCTCGCTCAAGAACGCCTCGCTCGTGGTCATGCTGGCCGCGCTGCTGGTTGCATTCGCCGGGTATCAGATTCCGCGGATGCCGGTGGATGTGTTCCCGGAACTCAACGCGCCGACCGTAGTCGTGCTGAGCGAGTCCGGCGGCCTGGCGGCGGATGAGGTCGAGCAGTACGTCACCTTCCCGATTGAAACGTCGGTCAATGGTCTGCCCGGCGTCCGGCGGGTGCGCAGCGCGAGCGCGATCGGACTCTCCCTGGTGTGGGTGGAATTCGATTGGGGCACGGATATCTACCGGGCGAGGCAACTCGTGACCGAGCGAATCAGCGCGGTCCGCGATATGTTGCCCCCGAACGCTCACGCCGAGATCACGCCGATCACGTCGATCACCGGTGAGATCATGCTGCTGGCGTTGTCCTCGCCCGCGGGCACGGTCAGCGACCTTGAATTGCGGGCGTATGCCGAGTTCGATCTGCGCAACCGTCTGCTCGCGGTCCCCGGTGTGGCCCAAGTGATCGCCATCGGCGGTGAACTGCCGGAATACCAGATCAACGTGAAGCAGGACCGGCTGCGGCTCTACGGATTGAAACTGCAGGACGTGATCGAGGCGGCCGGCGGGGCGCACAGTACGGCCAGCGCCGGGTACCTGCCCAACGTCGATCGGCAGGAATGGCCCATTCGCCAGTCCGCGCGGGTGGGGAGCGTCGACGACATCGCCTCGACCATGATCAAATATCACGACGGTTCACCCGTTCTCATCGGGCAGGTCGCCGACGTGGTGGTCGGGCCGGCGCCGAAGCGCGGCACGGCGGCCGATCGAGGAACGCCCGCGGTGGTACTGACGATTCAGAAATCGCCCGGCACGAACACCTTGGCGCTCACCGCCGAAATCGACCGCGTGTTGGACGATGTCGAGAAAGGCCTTCCCAACGGCATCGTGCTCAACCGCAAGGTTTTCCGGCAGGCAAACTTCATCGAACGGTCCGTGCACAACGTGTTCGACGTGCTCCGCGACGCCACGATCATCGTGACGATCATTCTCGTGCTCTTCCTGATGAATGTCCGCACGACGATCATCACGCTGACGGCTCTGCCGTTGTCGCTGGCCGCGGCGTTGTTGCTCCTGTGGGCATGGGGAATCTCGATCAATGTCATGACACTGGGCGGTCTTGCCGTCGCGATCGGGGTGCTGGTCGATGACGCGATCATCGACGTGGAAAACGTCTTCCGGCGGCTGCGCGAGAACAACGCGCTGGCGCCCGACCGGCGTAAATTTACCGTCGACGTGATCTTCAGCGCCAGCAATGAAATCCGCGGCGCGATGGTGTTCGCCACGGTCATCATCGTGATCGTGTTCATTCCGCTGCTTTTCCTGCAGGGGTTGGAAGGGCGGTTCTTCCGCCCGCTCGGAATCACCTACATCGTGTCGATCCTTGCCTCGCTTGGCGTCGCTCTTACCCTAACGCCCGCGTTGTGCAGGTACTTGCTGCGCGGCAAACTCGGCGGCGGCGAGCACAAAGACGGCTTCCTGGTTCGGTGGCTGAAACGCCGCTACGAACCGACGCTGCGGGCGTCGATTCGCCGCCGCGGGTTCGTCCTCGGTTCCGCTCTGGTCGCCACCGTGCTGGCGTTGTGGCTGGGCAGCACCTTCGGCTCGAGCTTTCTACCATCCTTCAATGAGGGCACCTTCACGGTGTTCCTGATGGCCCCGCCCGGCACCTCGCTCGACGAAAGCAACCGGGTGGCCCGGGGCATCGAGCAGCGGCTGGGTGCAATTCAAGGCGTGGGCAGCGTCACCCGCCGAACGGGCCGCGCCGAACGCGACGAACACGCCGAGCCGGTCAGCAGTTCCGAAATCGATGTGACGGTCGAGCCGGGCTTCGACAAACGTGAGATCAGGCGGCAGATCGACTCCATCCTCGCGGAAGTCCCCGGCGTTACCACGACGATCGGGCAGCCGATCGAACACCGGCTCTCGCACATTCTATCGGGCACACCGGCGGAGATCGCGATCAACGTATTCGGCAGCGACCTGAACACGCTGCGCAGGCTCGCCAAGGAGATTGAGGGCGTACTGAGATCGCTGCCCGGCGCACGCGACGTAGCCGCCAACCGTGAAGTACTGGTGACGTCACTGCCGGTTCGCTATCGCTTGCAAGACCTGGCCGCGGCGGGACTGACGCCGGCATCGGCGGCGGAGCAGTTGCAGGATGCCCTGTTCGGCGAAGTCGTCGCCCAGGTGAATCAAGGAGTTCGCCGTTTCGATATGGTCGTCCGGCTCGCGCCGGAGGATCGCGAACGGGTCGATCAACTGCGCGAGCTGCTGCTTCAGGGGCGAGGCGGAGCGACGGTACCGCTGGAAGAGGTCGCGGACATCGGGCCGGAGCGAACTTCAAACCTGATCGCCCGGGAGAATGCCCAGCGAAAGGCAGTCATCTCCTGCAATGTGGCCGAAGGGTACAACCTGGGCGACCTGGTCGCCGAAGTCCGGGGGAGGGTCGATCCGATCGTGCAGGCTGCGGGATACTCGGTCACCTACGGCGGCCAATTCGAGGCCCAGCAGTCCGCGGCCAAAACCATCTACATCGCCGGCATCGGCGTGGCCGTCGTCATGTTGATGCTGCTGCAGCTTTCAACCGGTTCCTTCAAGGCGGCGCTGCTGGTGATGGTGAACCTGCCCCTGAGCCTTATCGGCGGCATCGTGGCCATCTACCTGACCGAGTCTGCCCATCCGTTGACGAACACGCTTGCGTTGTTCGGGCTGACCCGCGCCCTGTACGAAGCGCCGGTCATCTCGATCGCCAGCATGGTCGGCTTCGTAACCCTCTTTGGCATCGCCGTGCGCAACGGCATTCTTCTGGTGAATCACTACACGCACGTCTGCGTCCAGGAAGGTAAGCCGCTTGGGGAAGCGATCATTCAGGGCTCCATGGAGCGCCTAGTGCCGATTTTGATGACCGCGTTGTGCGCCGCCCTGGGCCTGGCGCCGCTCGCCCTGGCCAAGGGGCAGCCGGGAAGCGAATTGCTCGCTCCGTTGGCCATCGTCGTCCTCGGGGGATTGATTACTTCAACGTTCTTGAACCTGGTCGTCGTGCCGGCCGGGTATTCGCTGGTGTTCGGTTTAAAAATCGGGCAGGAGGAACTTGCCCGTGGCGGCGTGCTTGGTCGCTTTCAGGCGGCCATCACACGCCGGTTCGTGAAACCTGTTGAGAAAGGAACCTAACCATGAAGCAAGCATTACTGCAAATGACCGTGTCCTTGGCGCTCGCCTTACTTGGATGCGAGAAGTCGCAAGAAAAGCCGGCGTCCAAGGAGAGCGCAAAGCCTGCTGCATCGAACCAATCCGCTTCCGCGAAGCCGTCCGCTCCCACGAAGGGCGAACCCGGTCATGAAGGTCATGACCCCGCAACTCAGAAAAAGCCCACAGCCCCGAGCGGGCAACCCGGACACAGCGGCGCGGTCGTCGAGTTGGCTTCGACGAAGATCGGCGCCTATGAGGTCCGCGCCTCGCGCGATGCGGGTGACATCAAACCCGGCGGCGATGCGCCGATCGACGTTTGGGTCGATGGGGGCGTCGGCAAAGCTGCGGCGGTCCGTTTCTGGATCGGTACGCAGGATGCGCGAGGCTCAATCAAGGCGAAAGCCGAAATCGAGGAAGGGCACTGGCACACCCACACCGCGATTCCGGACCCTCTGCCGTCGGGGAGCATGCTATGGGTCGAAATCGAAGACGAAAAGGGCGTAAAAGTCGCGGGTTCATTTGACATGAAGCACTGACCCGTACCGGCGCCGAACTGGACTACGGCCGGCGGTTGGCGATCTCAGGGGGGATGTCGACCTTGTCCCCGACGCGCACTCCGAGATCGTTCCAACGATTGGCATTGACCTCGATCACGTACCGATAGGGTTTGGTCGGAGCATACTGGTTGTACCGAGTATCCAACGGGGCCATGGTGTACGTCGTAACCACCGTCCCATCGGCGGCTAGGTAGGCGATGTCCAGCGGGATGATCGTGTCCTTCATCCAGAAGCTGCCTCGTTCATCGTGATCAAAGACAAAGATCATCCCGCGATCGACTCCGTCCGAGATCGGGGCCATCTGCTCCTGGGTGACCATCATGAGACCCCGCTCTCGCTCGCTGGAACTGTCCGCGATCCAAACGTCGAACCGATGCCCCTTGATCGTCATCGTCACCTTGGCGAGCCTGTCCAGCTCATTGGGCTTGGTCGGGCTGCAGCCCGCGGCGTGGAACAGAGCAACGTACAGCAACGGCATGGCGACTTTGCTCCCCGGGAATCTGATCACGGCGATTGGTCCAGGACCTGCGACGGTTCGACGGGCGAACCATCCAACCCCAGCTTGCCGGCTCGCCACCCGGCTACGACCCGACGGGTATACAGGATGTCCTTGATGGCCAGCATGCACAACCACACTACCAGGACCAGCATCACCAGCCAATAGGCCGCGAACCCGCGAAGGCTTCCGGTATCGTTAAGAACGTACACGCCCAGCACGAACATTACGGCAAGTACGAGACAAATGGCCGCACCCAGCCTCCGCCAGGGTCTGTCGCCGCCGATCGTCAGCCGCCGGCCAGAACGCCCGCGCCGGCCAAGGTACACCCACGCACAGCTCACCCCCGTTGCAAGCAGCAGAATGGATAAGAAAGCTTCCATAGCGCCTACCGGCCCTTCGCAAAGCAGCGTCGCCAAACGTGCGCAGCGACCAGCCAAACACCCCATTCTAATTGTTTTGCGGCCCCTTGTCGAAGTCGGTCCATCGTCGAGTACTGGTATCGTTTGATCCGAGCCGCGCGCGTAAGCAAGCGGTCCTGGGGCCCACCGGACCCAAAAGTCCGCTCTTTACGCCGTAACAGCCTCACCTCTTACGCGGGGCTAAACGACCGTTGAAAACCCGCGTAATCGATCAGGTCAACGTCGTAATCGCCGTCTAGATCACCCGCTCGGCAGGCTCGGGGCAATGGCGTGCCTACAACGCTTTCGAAACAAGCTTGAAAGGGCCGAAAGTCCGTCAAGTCGACCGTGGAGTCTCCATTGAAATCCCCGGTTCCGGAAGGCACGGGCACCACCGCAATACCGCTGCCGGCGAATAAGCCGCCTATCGCAGCAACCTTGGTCAGGTCGCCGGTCTGCGGGTTCATACTCCAGACGATGCTCGGAGACCATCCCAAAGGCAATGCGACGACATAAATTCGACTGTGATCTGGCGTTAGGGTCATCGCAAGATACCCGGATCGCTGCGGTAGCTTGCTGACCGGCGTCCGTGAACCGCTATCCCCCGCCGTGTAACGCAAGATTTGATCATCACCACTTCCGCCGCGATGGAGTCCCACAAACACATGACCATACAGATCAGCGGTCAGGCTCTCAATAGACCCAACAGGTGTCAGGTCATCAAAGGGCTCCGCTTCCCCCGCCGCGCTAATCCGAAGGAACTCCCTCGTCGAGGAATACGGGGCGTAATACAGGTGGCCGTCTTGGGCAAACGCGATACTCCCGCCACCGCCGACGCTGTCAAATCTATCGGCAAAGACCATCTCCATGCCGTCATCCGCTGGGAACAGAACAATCGAGGCCGCCCGCAGGCGCTGACCATCCGGTGTGAACACCAGACCTGAGACCCCGCCGCACATGTCGCCGGTCAGCTCGGCAAACAGCCACACTTCCCCGGTGCGTGGATCGACTCGCCAGATACGGTCGGTTCCACCCGGGATTTCATCTTGCTTGCGACAAAGTGCTAACGCCGCTTCCGAGACGTACACGTCCCCCGGCGCAAACTGGGCGCGCGTGGCGGGAACAATGACCAGTAGCAGGACAGTTGAAATGGTGACCGACGCCCGCATGAGAACCTAATCTACCGCAAGTCAGCTTGTAAATCAAGCTTCAGTTCGCAGGCGAGGCCGTGTTTGTCGCGCGAAACGCGCCCTGCTGCCGGAGAGTGACCGAGCGGACCGCCTGAAAATGCACGCGCGTTGATCACACGGCTGACGATGAGGCGAAAGCTAGGGAACGGCCTTGTTGGCCGACGCCCGGTTGGAAGCGCTGAGTCGGTCGGCGGCTCTCGTAAGCAGTTTCGTCCATTCATCTCCCAGAGTACCGACCGGAAGGGTCTTTAGTTCTTCCAGGAGTAGGCGTGTACGCTCCGGATCGGCGACCATTTCGGGAGATTCGATGTATTGGGCCACGGTTCGGACGACGCGTTTCGGGGCCTCGCCATTGGCTTCGGATGCAAGCTGGCGGATCAGGTTGGCTGCCTCCGAGTAGTTGCGAGCCTGAAGAAGCGTATCCAGCAGCTGCAGACCCCAATCCAGCGTCGTGGCGTCGCCGCGCGCGGATCGCACGCCGTACAGTTCGCGTAGGTGCGGGACGGCGTCGTCGTGTTTTCCGGCGGCGGCCAGGAGGAGGCCGAGCCGCTCCAGGACGGCCTCGCGCTCGGCGGCATTGCCTTCCGTGGCGGGTAAAGCGCGGGCCAGCTCATCAAGATAGGCAATCTCGCGATCGGGTACATCGCGCAAGAGCGCGGCGGCCGCGATCCGATCGCGCACAGGTTTGTCGGCCAGCAACTGCCGGAAGCCGCGCCAAGCGGCCTCGCGCGCAGGCTCGTTAAGCTCCAATGCCGGGTTGAGCCGAGGCAACATGCTTTCCAGATCGGCCTCCTCACGGCCCAACTGGCCCACGGCTTCGATCGCGGCCAGCCGAACCAACGGGTCGCCGTGTTGCGTATGCCGCCGGAGCAAGGGAAGCTTAGAGGTGTCGCCAATCGCGCGAAGCCCGCGGATCGCGGCGCGGAGGACCGCAGCATCGGGCAATTCCGCGGCCTCCAGAAAACAGGGAGCGAATATGGGATCGCCGACGCCCACCATCGCGGTTAACAGCCCGGCGCGCATGGACATATCGTCCGCCGCTGCGGCCTGATAGCGATTCATCAGGGGCGCGACAGCCGCTTGAACTTGGGCCGTCGCATTGCCGTTTTCCGCAATCTGCGCCAGGGCGAGAGCCGCCTCGCGAACGCCTTCCGGGCGACTATCGGGCGAGGCGATTTCGCGAACGAGAACCGGTACCCCGTCAGGGCTGTCGAGCTTCCCAAGAGCCCTGAGGATCGCGACACGGGTGGCAGGGTCCTTTTCTGCTTCGAGTTGAGCAAGGACGGCCTCGACCACCGCCGGATCGCCGAGGTTTTGAACGATGGCCAGCACTTCGCGCCGGATGACCGGTGAGCCCGTCTTGAGAAGCTTGAGAAGCATCGCCAGTACGTCGCCCTCGGGCCGCTTGCCTTCATCGGCAATCCGGGCCTTGATGATGCCGAGGGGGGTCAGCTTTACCTCTTCGTGCGGGTCGCCGAGCCATTCCACAAGCTTGGCATCCCGCTGCTCACCTGCGACGGTACGGAAAAGCTCGCGCTGAAAATCGCGGAGCTTTGTGCTGAGATCCGCCTGCTGCCGTTTCGAATCCTCTTGAAAAGCCTGCCAGGCGCTTTTGATTCGGCGGTCCCGTTCGCGATACATGCGTAATTGGTCCACGACCCACTCCTGATCCGTGAGCCTCTGCTTTTCGGCCCACCATTGGGCCCATTTCTGTGGATCGGGTCCGATCGGCTCGCGCGCGGCGGGTTCAAGCGCGGCGAAGGCCCGCTGCCGGATTTCCGGACTGTCGGCGGCAAGAAGGCGGATGAGTTCCGCGATGACGTCGCGGCGATAGATATTCACGGCGAGGGAGTCGATGGCGGCCAGCCGTTTAGTCATCGGCAGATCTGCTTGCCCGGCCGCGGCGCCGAGTCCGGCCGCCACCCCCTCGCCCGGAAATTCCGCTAGGGCCTGGGCCGCGGCGGAGCGCACCTCCGCGTTGTCCGAACCCAGAAGTACGAAAAGCGGCGGCACGAATCCTGCATCGAGTCGGTCGCCGTGACCGACTGAGCCGTTGGCAATGGCCTCACAGACGGCTGATTGCGACTCGGTGTCCTTGGTGAGTAGCTCGACAATCAGTTTCCGGGCGTCGTCGGAAGGCGCACGGAACCACTCGGCCAGCAAGGCCTCCGCCCAGTTGCGGCGTTCCTCGGGCCGAGCCTGCGGGTCGCGAATGTGCTTGCTATATAGTTGTAGCCGGTCCTGATGTCCTTTGCTGGGGTCGACCGCGGCGGGGTCGACGATCTGCGATCGGTCCACCTGCGGCGCAAGGCCCGGCATGGCCGTCAAACAGACGCATACCAGGACACATTGCACTTTGGTCTCCAAAGGCCGGCGAACCGCCATGTATACTTCCACCCATCGGCCGTCCACGCGGGCAAGCATGAGGCAACCAACCAAACGTCCTACGGTGTAGAATACCGATCGGTTCCACCACGGGCCAGCCGCCAAAGGCCGTTTTCGGCAGAACCTTTAGCAAAACAGGTCGTCCCCTCCTTGCCACCAGCGTCCATCTGGGCTATACTGATGCGCTGATTACTTCCGATAGAAGACTGGAGTTTGACCCATGTCGTCGACTGGATCCGATCGCCCAACCGAAATCGTGCCCCTGAGCCAAGTCGGGGCTTCAACGACCACCGTCGCCCCCGCCAAAAAACCGGCGGCGCCGACCCGGACGCCTAAACAACTCCCGCCCTATCGAGTCCTATTGCACAATGACGAGGTGAACACCTTCGAGCACGTGATCCGCTCGATCCTGCGGCTCATCCCCATGTCGCCGAGGAAGGCGGTCATCACGACCCTCGAGGCCCATGAGTCCGGAGTCGCGCTCCTGCTGGTTACTCATCAAGAGCGGGCCGAGCTGTACCAGGAACAGTTTGGATCCTTGCAACTAACGGTCACCATCGAACCCGCCTGACCACAGGCCCCTCCATGCCGCATGTCGTCCGCCACCCTCGCCCAGCGAGGGTGCGGCGCGATGTTCGATTCGACGGCCTAACGGCCCAGCAATCGGTCGATCTGCCCGCCGATGTCCTTCGCGCGCAGCAGTGACTCGCCGACCAGGATAGCGCACGCCCCCGCCGCTTGAACCTCAAGTACGTCTTGGCGCGTGGCAATCCCGCTCTCCGCTACGAACCGCGTTCCCGCAGGCAACCCAGCCGCCAACCGGGCGGCGCTCGATCGATCCGTACGCTGGCTCGAGAGGTCGCGGTTGTTGATCCCAAGAATGTAGCCCGCAGCGCTAGGTGGACCGGTCGTCTCCATTAGCGACGAGAGGTTCTCGGGCGTATGAATCTCAACCAGCACAGCCAAGCCCAGATGGCGCGCTATAGGTAGCAGCTTCGCAACGCCCCGGGATTCCAGCACTTCGACAATCAACAGGATGGCATCGGCCCCAGCGGCCCGCGACTCATACACCTGATACTCATGAACGATGAAGTCTTTTCGCAGCACGGGCCGTGGAACCGCCCGCTTCACCTCGTCGATTTGGCCCAGGCGACCTTGAAAATAGGTCTGATCGGTCAGAACGCTGATGGCTGCCGCGCCATGCCGGTGATACGTGCGGGCAATGGTCGCCGCATCGAAGTCGGCAACCAGCACGCCCGCCGAAGGCGATGCCTTCTTGATCTCGGCGATAAGTTGGACGCCGTTTGCCGCAGGGGCCGTCACAGCCGCGAGGAAATCACGCGGCGGTGCCGTCTGTTCGGCGGCCTTCCGCATCTCCGGCGGCGGCCGATCAACCATCGCCGCCGTCACCTCCTCCCATTTGGTTGCGACGATGCGGTCCAATATAGTCGTCATACATGCATCCGGATTTCGCCGTCTGGACCGCCCCGCATCTCTATAGCGCATTCCTTTTTGCTACCTCGCCCGAACCGGCCGAAGCCTCCAGCGTCTTATGGCTTATTGACCAAAGCATTCGCTATACCACGGCGGGTGTGGCCATGGTGCTGATCCTCCGCTGGGCGATCCGAGGCCGGATTGACCCTTTGCAAGATGCTCCCCCGCGCCAAAACTCGGTGCGAGAAGAATCGTTATTGGCGGCGGTGCTGACTTACGTGTCGGCCTTCGTCCTCGTCACCGGCGGCTTGAAGCTCCTTAAGGTCGATACATCCAGCGCCCTGGTCGGCATTCTAAGCGGCAATCTCGCGCAACTCGCCGGACTGGCCGCCTGTGTCTATGTCGCCGACCGACACTTTGACGGCGGCCTAAGACGGTTCATCGCCGGGCCGACTCCAGATCGAGCAAACCGCCCGCTTGTCACAACGCTCTTTAACTTGATGCTAGCCATTGGGCTTTGTCCAGTCATTCTCGAGATTACCATTCGCCTCATCCGCCGCATGCAGCCCGGCTATGAACTCGCGCCCCACCAGACGATCCAAGCCCTCCAGGGCCCGGCCCAGCCCATCGCGGTGGTCGTTTTCCTTTGGCTGGGGGCGACCGTGATTGCGCCGCTTGCCGAGGAATGGTTCTTTCGTGGTTTGGTTCAGACCTACCTGGTCGGCCTCTTTCGGCGCCGCTGGTTGGCGATCGGCGTCGCGGCGGTGGCGTTCGGACTCGTTCACAGCCCCCAGCCGTACGCCATTCCAGCATTGATTCTACTGGCTGTGCTGCTCGGATGCTCCTATGAGCGGACCGGGGCACTTTGGTCCCCGATCGCAATCCATGCGGTCTTCAACCTCAAAACGTTGATCTGGGAAGCCCTCGGCGGCTCGGCGGTCCTCGATTGACGCACGCCCCGGCGACAATACGCTAGGGGCGGACCTACCGGCTTGGGAGGCGGGAAGTGCCGGGTGTGGCCTTCCTCTTTAGAGGTGGGGGAGCGATGGCCGATGTCATCGTGTTCCCGCTTCGCAACCGCAACCGCGATGGAGCGGAATGCGGGCGGCGCTCTTCAGAGGTAGCGGAGCGACGATCCGGTCATCGTCGCCTTGTTCTTGTTTAGAGGATGAAAGATGAAAGTTATGGCGGCAATCTGGCTCTTGGCATTCTGCGGCTTGTTCCTTACCGGCTGCGCGGTCGTTCAGCCGCGTGCCCGTGAATCGGCGTCAAAGTGGGCCCTCCAGAACACTCCGTTGAATTGGTCGGCCGCAGCCCTGGATAACGCCACCGCCGAACACATTGCCTGGGCGAAAGCATACCGCGGCCGAATCGGCGAAGTCGCCGGACCCCGGACCATTGAAAACACGCTAGTTCCCTACAACGACATGATGATGCACCTCGACGCCGCGGTGTCGCAATGCCAACTGCTCTTTCAGGTGCATCCCGATCAATCGGTACGCGAGGCCGCTGAGCAGGGTGAGCGAGAAGTCACCGAATACGCCACTGCCCTCAGCCTCGATCGAGAGCTCTATGACGCCCTGAAAGCGATGGACGTTTTCCCGGCTGACTCCGGCACGCAGTATCTTGTCGAAAAGAAGCTCCGCGACTTCCGCCGCGCCGGCGTTGACAAAAGCGACGAAGTACGCAAACGCATCGCCGTGCTTAGGGACGAAATCGTCAAGATCGGCCAGGAGTTCGCAAAGAATATTCGGGAAGATGAAAACACTCGGCATATCCTGTTGAACTCCCCGTCCGATCTGGAAGGCCTGCCCAATGACTGGAAAGCGAGGCACGCTCCAGGTCCCGATGGCAAGATCAAAGTCACGACCCGAACGCCCGACTATGCACCGTTCATGACTTATGCGCGAAGCGGCGAGGCCCGACTGAAGCTCTACAAGGAATCCCGAAACCGGGGGTATCCCAAAAACATGGAGGTTCTTGAGAGTTTACTAGCCAAACGCCATGAGCTGGCCCAGCTTCTGGGATATGCCCATTGGGCCGATTACATCACCGAGGACAAGATGATCGGCTCGGCCGCCAACGCCCGCTCGTTCATCGACCAGATCGCCAAAATCAGCCGCACCCCGGCCGACCGTGACTACCAGGTCCTGCTCGCGCGCAAGCGCAAGGACGCTACAGGCGCCGCCAAGGTCGAAGATTGGGAAAAGGGATACTACGACGAGCTCATCAAGAAGGAGCAATATCAGCTCAATGCCGAGGAGCTGCGGCAGTACCTGAACTTCGATGACGTACAACAAGGCCTATTCGACCTGACCTCGAAGATGTTCGGCGTGACCTATCGCCAAGTCGAAGGGCTCACGTTGTGGCACGCGTCCGTCACCGCATGGGATATCTACGAAGGGGAGAAGCCCATCGGCCGGTTCTATCTTGATCTGCACCCGCGTGACAACAAGTACGGGCATGCGGCCCAGTTTGACTACCGCACCGGAATCGCCGGCGCCCGCCTACCCCAGGCCGCTTTGGTCTGCAATTTTCCAAACCCCGCGGAGAGTGAAGGCCGCGTGGCCTTGATGGAACATAACGACGTCGTGACGTTCTTCCATGAGTTCGGCCATCTGCTCCATTTCATCTTCGCCGGCCACCAGAAATGGATCGGCAATAGCGGTATCTCCACCGAATGGGACTTCGTAGAGGCTCCGTCGCAAATGCTGGAAGAATGGGTCTTCAACCCACAGACTTTGCAGTCGTTCGCCAAACACTACCAGACTCGCGAGCCGATTCCAGCCGCCCTCGTCGAGAAGCTCCGCCGCGCCGCCGACTTCGGGAAAGGACTGAACGCAGCGCACCAGATGTTCTATGCCTCCGTTTCGCTGAATTACTACGATAAGGATCCCAAGAATTTGGACACCACGAGCCTTCTGATGGATTTGCAGGAGAAGTACAGCTCGTTCGACTACGTGCCGGATACCCATTTTCAATGCGGCTTCGGCCACCTCGACGGCTATTCCGCCACCTACTACACGTACATGTGGTCCAAGGTCATCGCCAAGGACATGTTCAGCCGCTTCGAGGAGGACGGGCTGCTCAACCGCAAGACCTCTCGCCGATATCGCCAGGCCGTCCTCGACCCCGGCGGCTCCAAAAAAGCCGCAGACCTCGTCCGCGACTTCCTTGGCCGCCCGTACTCACCAGACGCCTTCGAGACCTGGCTCAACCGAATGTAACGTCGTCCTCGCGCCCTGTCCGGCCCACTTTCTATGGATGTGGAGGAATGATCACGACCGGCTCTCCTTGATGCTTTTGCGTCAAGAGCGAGAATGCGGGACCTTTGCACCCAACGCCGATTCCGGGTTTTGCGTTTCCGCCGACTTCATGGACATGGTTCCGCATCGTGGTGCTCCCGCACGGCAATGGCCCCGATGAGTTCACCGCTTACAGAAGGACGACCTGCCCGGCGCGGTCTGGGAACGTCGTGGTACTTGGCCTCACGAACTCGGCGAGTCCAGTAGCATAGGACTTGTGTCAATGGGCGGGTCCGGCTCCACCGCAGACTTCGGTATGTTCGAGTTTTCACTTTGAAGATAGATACGCCGATCCCAGCTACCACGAGTTGGGGGCTTCTGGTGTTTGGACTGTGGGCCGTGTGCGCAGCAACGGCGGTTATCGTCCGGCGTCAGGCTCGTAAGGAATGGCCGGCTCCTTAGAGGGTCATCTCAGCCGCCCGAACGGCTCGGAACCCACGCCCCGGCTGCCGGTGCCGGGGCGACGGAATGATCAGTCGGCGCCCGTGAATGATGCTTGCAGAATCTGAAAATCTCTCATGTCCACGTCGACGTCCGATTCGGCGTCCGACCGGGTGAATTGCGTTCCTGAACAGCCCGCGGGTGCGCCAGCGGGACCGGGCCCAGTCATGCATGCCCCAAACACGGCGCCGTCGGCAAGGTCCAGGTCGCCATCGGCGTCGGCATCCGCAGGGCAATCGCCTCGGCAGCGGCTGAATTCCGCGAGCAACCGGATATAGGCGGCCTGATAGGGAATATGACATTCCGTTACCTCCCAAGAGTTCTCCGGCCAGCTCGTATTCCAATCGCGGTAACTCTTTTGGACCGGCTGGTTCTGCGGAGGTTCGATCGGCGGCCCGGAATACGCTGGATTCGGCGAATAACTTGGGTTCGCGCCACCCGTCAGATAACCGGGCGGTGGTCCATAAGGCGAAGTGTCCGCGTTGTCCCAGACCGTACCGTTTCCAAACCACAAATGGTACATCTCGCGGATGCTGCCGCCAGCCCCGAAATCGTCCATGTGCGTGAGGAAACAGAGCCCGTGGGGGTTGACTCCGTGCAGATAGTGCAGATAGCCCGCCGCCGCGTGGCGATAGGAAAGGGCACGCGGTGCGTCCCATCTCAGGCGGGTCATCCCCGCGAACATCGCTCCCACCGCGGCCTTTGTGCGGTTGCTGCCCCAGGTGTAATCGCTGTCGAGCAAGTATGCACGGTAGGCGTCGGTGGCGGATTGATAACGGCCCAGCAGCGACGCGCCGGAAAGCTGCCCGCTATAGGCATTGCGGATTTGATTGACGACCGACGCCGTTGCCCCGGGCGTGACGGCGTAGGTCAGCAACCCGTTTTGCGCGGCCTCTTCCCAGGCCATCGCGTAGTGCCATTGGAACAAACGCGCGGCCGAGTAATTCGCGTTGACATAGCTCCGAAACTCGGTGTTGCCGGTCAGGCGGAACAAATGGGCCGCGGCCCGCAGACGGTTCATGCTCTGCTCGTAGGAGCTGTCTTCGGCCGCAGCGCTGAAAAACCCCTGGTTATCATAGTTCGAAGGGATCCATCCGGGGTTGGCGTTCAGCCAGGCCCACGCCGCCAGTGCGGCCGATTCCAATTGGCCGGCAAACGCGTCGGCGTCGGCGTCATCCAACCGTTGGTACACATAGGCCGCATGGGCCCAGGCGCCACAGGCGGAAATCGTGGCCGACGCCGTCGCAGGCGCATAGTAACGAAACGCCGTGTCGGTGCTGGGTGGGCTGGCGCTTTGCCATTCAGAGACGGACACCTTGTGCAGCACCGAGCCGTCGGGGTTCTGCATCTTCAGCAGCCAGGCCAGTTCCCAGCGGATTTCGTCGAGAAGATCAGGGATGCCGTTGCCGCTTTCGGGCAGGTTGAGCGATTCGTCCCAGCTCCCGGGCGCGATTTCGTAGGCCTCCAAGAGCATGTGCAATGCGTCGTCGGCGTAGTTGACGTATTTGTTGTAGTCGCCGGCGTCGTGCCACCCGCCGGAGAGATCGCGGCTGGTGGCCGGCCCAGTGTTGAGTATCGAGCGGCAATCCAGGTCCTGGCCTATTCCCAGGTGACATGTCGTGTCACTCCAAGCCGTCCCCGCGTGGGCGGCCGTCTTGGCCGTGCCGCAGCGCTGATAGTAGTACATGCGAACGGCTGGCTCGCTGCTCAATCGGTACACATCAGGCTGGATGAGCAATGGTTCCGACGAGATGTTGTTCGTGGGATCGTGTAGGTAATACGTGCCTATGCGCCGCAAGGCGGAGAAGTCGAACCACCAGACCCGGTCGCCCGATTGTGCGTGGGTGGCCCCGCCGTTCCAGGCTAGAGGCGCGGCCGAAAAAGCCACGGAGTTGCCCGAGGCCTCGCGGACTTCAATCATCGAACCGGGCGTGTAGGAGTCCGGAGCGTCAAAACCCAATGTCGGATGGCGAAGCACCGCGATCTTCTGGCCCTCGACGCGGTACCCAAACTGATCGAGTGCGAAGTGGCGGTCCGAAGGAGGATCGGCCACGCCTGTCATGGGGAAGATCGACGTGAGCACCGCCAAACGGATCAGGATTGGGATGAGGCGGATACACTCCAGGTCCTTGCCGGCTGCCGCGGCCTGTTCGCGGAGTTTGCTCTCCACATCAAGCGGGACGCGTACGTGGATGGTCATGATTCATCCTCCTCGACGGCAATCGCCGGGCGGGCTCGCGACGATCACCCTCTTTAAATCATAGCACGAGCTGGCGAACATTCACAGGGGGTTGAACGGTGCAGCTCACTGGGGCGTGCCGTTTGGTCCTTTACCGGAGCGTGATCTTTGCGATACAGTCAGCCAAATGTCGAGGAACCGGGCCGCGCCATGAGCGTCTTGCTGGAAGCCAAATCGGTTCGCGTTGACTTCGGACCGCTTACCGCGGTCCGCGACGTGTCCTTTTCGCTTTCCGGCGGCGAGCTGCTCGGCCTGGTCGGCCCCAACGGCGCGGGCAAGACAACCTTGCTCCGCGTGCTGGCCGGTCTCCACGCCCCGACGCGGGGCGCCGCCCTGGTCATGGGAAAGCCGGTCCTGGGCGAACACGAAGTGGTTCGCCATCACATCGGCTTTGGTCCCGACTCGCCGCCCGCTTATGAAGACCTCACCATCAACCAGTTCCTCACGTTCATCGCGGGCGCCTACGGACTGCGCGGAACAGAGGCACAGGAGCGCATCGACTTCTGGCTCGAGCAGCTTTGGCTGACCGAAAAACGCGACACTTCGGTGAAGCAGTTATCGCGCGGAATGCGGCAGCGGGTGACGCTGGCCCGAACGTTCCTTCCGCGTCCCCACGCCATTTTGCTCGACGAACCGCTCGTCGGCCTCGACCCCGCGGGCCGGATTCAGCTCCGACGTGTGCTCGGAATGCTCCGCGACCAGGGCTGCGCCATGATTGTGTCCTCTCACATCCTGGTCGATCTCGAAGAGGTCGCCACGCACATCGCGATCATCGAATTAGGGCGCATTCTCCAGTGGACCACCGCCCACGCCCTTCAACACCGAGAGGAACAGAGGCGCACGTACTGCGTGCGCTGCCTTGACGGCGACGGCGATCATTCCACTCTGATCGGCGGGATCAACGGCGTGTCCCACCTGCGCCGAGACGGCCGCGGTTACACATTCGATTACCACGCCGATGATGAGCAAGCGGCGGCGCTGCTTCGAACCTTCATTCGGCTGGAACTGCCGCTGGTCTCCTTCGCGGAGGTCAAGACCTCTCTCGAGGAAGCCTATCTGCGCTCCGGCGTGAAGCAGGTGGATTGATGGGCGAGCCCTTCCAACTGCCCTTGGCGTTTTGGAAAGTCCAATACCATTTGCTGGGCGGGCGCCGCCGGATGGTGATGATCTTTTTGGGATATGGAACACTGCTGGTCGTCGGCTCGATCGTGCTCCGGCGGCTCGCTCGCGATCAAGACATTTCGGTTGTGATGGGCTGGCTCCTGACCGGACTGGCCGTCGTGCAGGGCATCATCCTCTTCCCCGGTGGGTGCAATGCCGTCTACCGCGCCTTGCTCCGCGACTATCAGACAAAAATGATCGAGTCCCACCGGCTGACACCCATGGCCAACCTGGCCGTTGCCATGGGATATTTGTTGGGCGCGACTCTGCAAATCCACGGCTTGTTCCTGATCAACACGCTCTTCGGCATAGCATTGGGCTGGCTCGGCGGACACCCCGTCGCCGATTGGCTTCTGGGCAACGCAGTTCTTATCAGCGGGGCGATCATGCTGTGGTCCCCGGTTGTGTTTGCCGGCATGCGCTTGGCCAAGCCCTTCAGCCCGGCTCCCGTTCTGATCCTTGTGGCGGCGGTGGGAAATGTAGGCCTGTTCGTTTTCCCCGGCGCCGGCCTGCTTTTCGGCGTCTATTCGATCGCGGCCGGGTACTTGATGTTGACCGGGAGCGCGACCGTACCGGCCGCGGGCGTAGGGACG
>Ga0187892_10005068_pt1 | contig 21165 bp, 15 predicted proteins | sample MA1701073metaG_FD_139345 | JGI IMG/M metagenome (GOLD analysis project Ga0187892, IMG submission 139345) | Bio-ooze microbial communities from a basaltic lava cave in the Kipuka Kanohina Cave System on the Island of Hawaii, USA - MA170107-3 metaG ... | reverse complement strand
TTGCGCTTCTTCTCGCCGCCGGAGAAGCCCTCGTTGACGGGGCGGCCGAGGAGCTGTTCGGGGAGCTGGACGAGCTTCGCTTTCTGCCGGACGAGCGCGAGGAACTCGACGGCGTCGAGCTCGGGCTGGCCGCGGTGCTTGCGGACGGCGTTGAGCGCGCTCTTGAGGAAGTAGGTGTTGCCGACGCCGGGGATCTCGACGGGGTACTGGAAGCCGAGGAAGACGCCCTCGCGGGCGCGGTTCTCGGGGGTCATGGCGAGGAGGTCGCGCCCCTTGTAGAGGACCTCTCCCGACGTGACGGTGAAGCCGTCGCGGCCGGCCAGCACGTGCGCGAGCGTCGACTTGCCGGACGCGTTCGGGCCCATGATGGCGTGGACCTGCCCGGGGGAGACCGTGAGATTGATCCCCTTCAGCACGGGTTTGTCACCCGCGGTGGCATGCAGATTCTTGATTTCAAGCATGGGCAGAAATCCCAACTCTCAACTCCCGCCCGCCCGGGGCGAAACTCCCAACTCCCAACTCCCAACTGTCAATCGAGCAATCATGGGGTTCCGCGTCCGCTCCTTGATGTCGAAGACCTTCCCCGCCGCACTTGCGACAGTTGGGAGTTGGGAGTTGGGAGTTTGTTCATCCCACGCTCCCTTCCAGGCTCACACCGAGGAGCTTCTGCGCCTCGACCGCGAACTCCATCGGCAGCTCCCTGAACACGCGTTTGCAGAAGCCGTTGACGATCATGTTGACGGCGTCCTCCGTCGAGAGGCCCCGCTGGCGGCAGTAGAAAAGCTGGTCCTCGCCGATCTTCGAGGTGGACGCCTCGTGCTCGACCTGCGCCGTCGGGTTCTGCACGTCGAGGTAGGGGAAAGTGTGCGCGCCGCACTTCTCGCCGAGCAGGAGCGAGTCGCACTGCGAGTAGTTGCGTGCGTTGGCGGCGCCGGCGAGCATCTGCACGCCGCCGCGGTAGGTGTTCTGCCCGTGCCCGGCGGAGATGCCCTTGGAGATGATCGTGCTCCTCGTGTTCTTCCCGATGTGGATCATCTTGGTGCCGGTGTCGGCCTGCTGGAAGTTGTTCGCGACGGCGACGGAGTAGAACTCGCCGGTCGAGTTGTCCCCCTGGAGGATGCAGCTCGGGTACTTCCACGTGATGGCGCTGCCGGTCTCGACCTGCGTCCACGTGATGCGCGAGTTCGCGCCCTTGCAGCGGCCGCGCTTCGTGACGAAGTTGAAGATGCCGCCCTTCCCGTCCTTGTCGCCGGGATACCAATTCTGGACGGTCGAGTACTTGATGGTCGCGTCGTCGAGCGCCACGAGTTCCACGACGGCGGCGTGCAGCTGGTTCTCGTCGCGCATCGGCGCCGTGCAGCCTTCGAGGTAGCTGACGGTCGCGCCCTCCTCGGCGACGATGAGCGTGCGCTCGAACTGGCCGGTCTGCTTGGCGTTGATGCGGAAGTAGGTCGACAGCTCCATCGGGCAGCGCACGCCCTTGGGCACGTGGCAGAACGAGCCGTCGGTGAAGACGGCGGAGTTGAGCGTCGCGAAGAAGTTGTCGGTGTACGGGACAACCGTGCCCATCCACTTGCGCACGAGCTCGGGATGGGTGTGGACCGCCTCGGAGAAGCTGCAGAAGATGATGCCCATCTTCGCGAGCTTGTCCTTGAAGGTCGTCGCGACGGAGACGCTGTCGAAGACGGCGTCGACCGCGATGCCGGAGAGCATCTCCTGTTCGGCGAGCGGGATGCCGAGCTTCTCGTAGGTGCGGCGGATCTCGGGGTCGATCTCGTCGAGGCTCTTCGGCGCGGCCTTCATCTTCGGCGCCGAGTAGTAGTAGGCGTCCTGGTAGTCGATCGTCGGGTAGCGGAGGTTGGCCCAGCGCGGCTCCTTCATCGTCAGCCAGTAGCGGTAGGCCTTGAGGCGCCACTGGAGCATCCAGTCGGGCTCGTCCTTCTTCGTCGAGATGAGGCGGACGATGTCCTCGTTGAGGCCCTTCGGGATCGTGTCGGCCTCGATGTCGGTGACGAAGCCGTACTTGTAGTCGCCCTCGGCGAGCCGGCGGACGTCGTCGTTCATTTCGACTCACCTCGCCTGAGGCTCGGTTCGCTCAGGGCAAGCATCCTCGGGCGGCTCTCCGTGGAGACGCGGCGGGCGGGCGCCAGTGCGAGCGGCAGCGCCATCTCGGAGAGGGCGATGCCCTCGAGCGCGTCGAGGACGACGCGGTTGATCTTGCGCCAGTTGCTGCGGACGATGCAGACCGGCTCGAGGGCGCAGGTTCCGTGCGCCTCGCTGCACTCGGTGATGGCGATGGGTCCTTCGAGCGCCACGACGATCTCGGCGATGCTGATGCGGTCGGGCGGGCGGGAGAGGGAGAAGCCGCCCTTGACGCCGCGGCGCGCGACGAGGAGGCCGTCGTGGGCGAGCGTCTTGAGGATCTTGCTGACGGTCGGCTGGGGGAGCCGGGCCACGGACGCGAGCTCCCGGGCGCTGCGGACGCGCTCGGGGTGCCGCGCGAACACCGTCAGCAGCATGATGCCGTAGTCGGTCAGCCGGGTCATCCGTATCATGCGTAAATTGTACTAAATTGGTCCCCTTTTATAGCGGCGGCTCGCGTTGAGGTCAAGCCGCAAGTTCACCGTGTCCTGTCGAACCAACCGCCAAGAAACGCCAAGGACGCAAGGGTGACCGCCGCCCGCCCTGGCGCTCTCGGCGAACCTGGCGCTTCACTCCGTTGGAGGGGATTCCGTCCGCCAACGATGCGATCGGGGTAGAATAGGGCATGATCACCCTCGCGCTGGCGCTCCTCCTCTGCCCGCAGGAGGAGGACGACTGGAAGGCGTACTCGACGCTCCTCAAGCGGGTGCTGGGCGACTTCAAGTCGGAGAAGGCGGAGACGGAGCACTTCTCGCTCGACTCGGTGCGCGGCGCCAACAAGGAGTTCGGCCCGCACTTCGAGGCGGTCTTCGCGTTCGTCGCGGAGGGGCTGGGGACGCAGCCGAAGGACCGCATCGACGTCGAGATGTGGTTCAGCGACCGCGACTACGACAAGCGGGCGCCGGCCGACACGTACGTGCATCTCGACGCGGAGCGCGGGATGGTCGTGCTCCTCCTGAGCCCCGCGTGGCGGACGAACTTCGCCAGGGGCGCGGTGGCGGGCTACCTGCACAAGCTCGGGGGGATCGACGCTCCGCTGCGGCACGCGCTGCGGGCGTACTTCGGCGAGTGGGACGGGCGGATGGAGGCGGCGAAATTCAACACGCTCACGCACGAGCGGCACTTCATGCTCGCGCTCCACGCGAAGCACCAGCTGTCGAAGGGGAAGCTCGCGCTCGGGAAGCGCCTGTGGGAGATCAAGGAGGCGGACATCGACCCCGTCTCGGCGTGGGCGAACGGGTACGCGCTGATGAACGGGAAGGGGCTGCGGGACAAGCTGCGCGCGCACCTCGCGGCGGTCGTGGAGGGGAAGAAGCCGGAGGCGTTCGCCACGCCCGCGCTCGACGCGGAGATCAAGACGTTCTGGAGCTCGGCGCAGGTCAAGGTCGACGACCGCGAGGAGAACGGCGGGACCGTCGGCGAGAGCAGGCACTACACGATCTGGGTGGAGACAGGGACGGCGATCGCCGGCAAGGCGCCGATGGACCAGAAGGCGGTGATGAAGGACCTCAAGGAGAAGATGGACCTCGTCTACGTGAAGTACTCGCAGGCGTTCAAGTTCGACGCGCTGCTGACGCGGCGGCCGAGGATCTTCTTCCACAAGAGCGAGGCGTCGTACGTGCGGGGCGGAGCGCCGCGGGGATCGCTCGCGTACTACTCGCCGGGGTCGAAGAAGCTCGTCGCGTACGCCGCGGAAGGCGGGATGATCGAGACGTTCCAGACGATGGCGCACGAGGGATGCCACCAGTTCTTCGACCTCGCGTTCCCCGGCTTCTACGAGAAGGAGGACAACCCGTCGTGGTTCAGCGAGGGGCTCGCGGAGTGCTTCGCGGCGTGCGAGATCCGCGGGAGGGACCTCTTCATTTTCACGCTGGGCGGGGGCGGCGCGCAGCGCATTCCGAACATCAAGTACTACCTGGAGCAGGGGGAGGCGACGCCGACGGCGGACCTGCTGAACCTGTCGCATCCGGAGTTCATGTCGAAGGCCGACCTGCACTACGCGCAGTCGTGGAGCCTGTGCCACTTCCTCTGGAACGCGCCGGCGCAGGCGGGGGGCGGCGGCAAGTACAAGGACGTGGTGCTGAAGCTGATCGACGGCTTCAAGCGGGGGCGCGACCGCGACGAGGTCTACAAGGCGGCGTTCAAGGGGATGGATCTGGACAAGCTGCACAAGGAGTGGGCGGACTACACGAAGAAGCTGCCGTCACCGAAGGAGAAGTAGGCGGAATCCGGCATTCAGGATTCTGAATCACCTCTTCTCCACCCACTTCTTCCACGCTTCGACCTCCGCGTCCCGGTCCGCGTCGGAGCCGCCGTTGTAGATCGACTTGAAGACCTGGCCCGTCCGCGCGTTGAGGATCGCGGCGAGCGCGTCGACCACCTGCTTCGGCCCGTAGTGCCGCACGCCTTCGAGCGCGTCGGGCGCCTTGTTCTTGAAGCCGATGCCCTTCTTCACCGGGCGGCGGTCGTCCATCCGGGCGATGATCGCGGGCACCACGCGCCCGGTCATCCCGACGAGCTTGTCGGCGGCCGCCTGGATCTTCGCCCCGTCGGCCGACGCGAGGTCGTCGATCGCCGCCTTCACGTCGAGGTCGGGGAGCGCCAGCCTGTGGATCAGCATCTCCTTCGGCAGGATCCGCTGGAACTGGTGCCTGCGGTCGTTGCCCATGACCGGCTGCTCCATGAGCAGGTACGCGCCGCCGGAGAACGCGATCGAGCGCACGCCGTAGTTGAGCGGCACACGCCGGACGAGCGAGCCCTTCTCCGCGTCGAGCAGCGTCAGGTGCTCGCGGCTGCCGATGATGAAGTGCGCGCCGTCGTACCCGAGCCCGAGCGCCCACTCCACGCCGGTCTTGATCGTCGACAGGATCTTGCCGTCCGCGGGGTCGACCTCGAAGATGATCCCTCCGCGGCCGCCCGAGAGCGCGTGGAGCTTCCCGTTCTTCCAGACGATCCCGTACGCGCTCATCCCCCTGTCCTTCGTGTTGCCCTCCGTGACGATCTCGCGGGTCACTTCGCCCGTCGCCGGATCGACGACGCGGATCGGCTCGCCGCTGGTCCAGCCGTAGTCGATCGCGTAGAGCAGCTTGCCGTCGGTGCAGAGGCCGGTCGTGATCCCCTTCAACTCGACCGTCTTCGCGACGGCGCCTTTCGCGTCGAGCCGGAAGAGCTTCGGCCCCTGCGCGACCCAGAGCGCGTCGCCGAGCGGCGCGAGGCCGCCCGCGAGATCGTCGGACGGCGCCGTGGACGTCGACACGTCCCCCTCGTCGCAGATCTTCGCGGGCCGGGCCTTCGGCGCGTCCCACTCCTTGCCGTCCTTGTAGAGCGCGTGGCGGGCGAGCCCCTCCTCGAGCTGCGCGAGGTACTCCTTCGGCTTCAGGAAGCCGGCCCAGCGGTGGACGTTCTCGTCGTCCTTCCCGAGCACGAGGAGCGACGGGTACGCCATCACGCCGTACTTCTTCGGCACGTCGGGCGTCCTGTCGCGGTCGACGTAGACCCAGATGAACTTCTTCGCCACCGCCGCGACCGCGGCGTCCGGCCAGGTCTCCTTCTCGAGGACCTTGCACCAGTGTCAGGTGTCGAAGTGAAGTACGCGATGACGGGGCGGCCGTCCTTGCGGGCGGCGTCCCAGTCCCTGGCCCACTCGATGCCGTCCTGGGCCAGCAGGGCAAGGGCGAGGAGGGTGTTCATAGCCATGTATACAGCTACCGCGGCGGCCGCCACGGGACCGGACTGCGGGCCGCCTTCTCGATCTCCGGCATGACGGACTCCAGCTTCATCCGCCCGTCGCGCTGCTTCTTCGACTCCGTCGGATGCAGCGGGCCGCAGCGCCACGTGAAGGACGCGGAGTGCGCGCGGCCGGAGCCGTGCGTCGCCACGAGTTCGAGGAAGTGCGCGGGATCGCGCGGAACCGGCAGCGCCTTGCGCCAGCTGCTCTCGGGCCCGATGCCGACGATCACGTCCCCCTCGCGGAGGTTGCCGAGCTTGAACGTCCGCCACGCGTCCTCGGGCGCCTCGACGACGACGACCCCCTCCATCGCGTCGATGCCGTAGCGCTTGCGGAGCCGCGGGGTGAGGGCCGCGACGCGCAGGCCCGCCATGTCGACGGCGACAAGGCGCTGCTTGCGCAGGGCCGCCTGGATCGAGTCGCGCACGGCCGCGGCGCGGGCCTTGATCTCCGCGTCGGGGGAGCGCGCGGCCTCCTCGAGCGCGGCGAGCGCCGCCGGCCCCATCTCCGTCAGCTCGCGCGCCGCCTCCTGGCGCTCGGCGATCCCCTCGCCCTTCAGCCCCGGCAGGAGCTTCCTCGCGAGCTTGTCTCCCTCGGGCTGCAGCGCGATCCGCAGAGCGTCCAGCGAGGGATCGTCGATGCCGAAGATGGCGTTCAGAGTCTCGACTGCCCGCGGCTCGATCGCCGCGATCGCCGACTTGCGCTCCGCCGCCGTCGCCGCCGCGCGGTAGTCGTCGAGCGCCTTCTCGACCGCCGCGTCCATCTCCGGCATGAGGTCGCGGCGCGTGAGGGGCGCGAGCTTCGGCGCGGCGGGCAGCGGGTCGGCCTTTGCGACCGGCACGTCGGGCCCGCCGTAGAAGAGCAGCACCTCGTCGTCGCCCGCGACGATGAGGTCGGGCCAGCCGTTCCTGTCGAGGTCCTCGATCGTCGCGACGTGGCCGTTGAAGCAGTTGTTGCCGCTGATGGAGGCGCGCCAGACGGGCTGCGTCGCGAGCGTGCCGCGGACGTTCTCGTAGATGCCGGTGTGGTCGTCGGCGAGCACGAAGAGATCGAGATCGCCGTCCGCGTCCATGTCGTGGAGGACGAGCGCGTTCATCGGCACGTCGGCGTCGTCGCTCATCCAGACGGGCTCGGCGGTCGGCTTTCCCTTCTTGTTTCCGTAGAGGCGCAGGCGGCCGTCTCCGTTGTCGAACGTCGTGGTGCCGACGGCCATCTCGGGGAAGCCGTCGCCGTCGAGGTCGCCCACGGCGAGGCTGTAGAACCACGCGCTCAGCGCCGCCTCGGCCGACGGGCGCGCGGCGAAGCCCTCCTTCGTGCCGGGGTAGACCTGGAACGCGGGGCCGCTGTAGTGGGTCATGACGAGGTCGGCGCGGCCGTCGCCGTCGACGTCGGCGCGCACGACGCGCGTGGCCCACGCGTCGCCCTTGTCGACGAAAGCCTCGCCCTCGCGCGCCGGTCCGCCCCTGGCCCCGCGGTAGATCCGCCATTTGTCGTGGTCGCCCGCGAAGATGTCCATGTCGCCGTCGCCGTCGAAGTCGCCGACGACGACCTGGTCGGCCGGGTCGTCCTCCGCCGCCGTCCAGAACGGCTCGCGCTCGAACTCCCCCTTTCCCTTGCCGCGGTAGATCGAGGCGCCTCCGCTGTTGCTGCGGCCGAGGAAGATGTCGTCGACGTCGTCTCCGTCGAAGTCGGCGACCGCGATGGACGTGGCGACGCCCTCTTCGGCGGGCGTCCACGAGGGCTCGGCGTCGAACCGCCCCTTCTTCGAGAGGAAGAGGTAGCTGGGTGAGGCGCGTCCGCCCGCGTTGGCGGCGACGAAGAGGTCCGGGAAGCCGTCGCCGTTGACGTCACGCAGGGCGAACGCGTTCGGGTCCCCCTTGAGCGCGAGCTTCGCGGTGGGCGAGGCGGGCAGCCGGATATCGCGCTTGCGGGCCTCCTGGGCGGAGCCCGCAGCGAGCGCCAGAACGAGGAGCGCGCGGAGCATCAGGATATCCCCAGCCGGTGCGGCGTAATGCGGTCAAGCCACTTCAAGTTGACGTCGGCGAGCGACGCGTAGTGCCCGTTGCCGTTGCGGCGGTCGAAGTCCGAGGCGATGGCGCGCGACCGCTCGTCGAACCACGCGGCGAGCGCGGCGGTTTCGTACGCGGCGTCATCGCGCCGCGCGGGGAACTCGCGCGGGAGCCGCACCGCGACCGTCGCCCATCCCGCGCGGGCAAGCCGCTCGAGGAGGAGGCGCGCCGCGAGGTGGAAGTGGAAGACCTTGATCATCTCCCACGACTCGAGCGCCCACGCGAGGTGCTTCTCCAGCAGCCGGAGCGCCTTCGACAGGTTGTCGGTGACGACGAGGAAGTGCAGGTGCTCGGCGGCGGAGCGCAGGAACTCCCGGTTGCGGGCGATCATGCGGTAGCCGCGCAGGTGCTGGCCGGCCGCCTCCTCGAGCCGGCCGAGCCGGAAGAGCGGCACGAGCACCGCGCTGTGCGTGAAGTGCGGGATGTGCTTGCAGCGCATGCGGCCCTCCAGGATCGGGCGCGCCGCCTGGAGCGCCTGCGCGTCGCGCTTTGCCCAGACGAGGTAGTCCATGTGCGAGTTCTGGTCGCACGCCTCGCAATCGCTGTTCCAGTCGCGGGGCGCGCGCCGCCACTTGGCGTGGAACTCGCGCACCCTGTCGGGCTCGCCCATGTCGAGCGCGCTCGTCCAGCGGAGCTTCCAGACCGGCCGCATGTTGAGGCCGCACCGCTTGTAGCGCCGCACCATGTCCTCGAACGTGCGCTCGATCTGCTCGCGGGAGATCTGGGGGAACCCGAAGATCGCCGCGACCACCCACTTCCACTGCCACAGGAGCTGGCTCTCCGGGAACTTCGCCGGATCGCGGTCGCACTGCGCGAGGCACCACGAGAAGGCGACGAGCACCTTCTCCGCGGCGCCGCCGAACGTCCCCGCGTCGACCAGCTCGCGGCGCGCGCGGAAGCCGAGCTCGACGTCGCCCGCGGCGTCGGCCAGCCGGATCGCCTCCTCCAGGCGCTGCACCTTCGCGGCGCCGTCCTCGACGCCGTCCGCCTCGTCGAGGAGCTCCCGCGCGCGATCGGCGGGATCGACGCTCATTTCGCGTCCCCGAGCCCGCGCTCGATGAGCCCGAGCAGCCCGTCGTTCAGGAGCTTCAGCTCCGCCGCGCGCAGCGGGTGGTGGCCGAGCAGGAGCGCTTGCACGTAGAGCATCTGGATGCAGAGCGTCTGGAGCGGGCGCTGGGCGAGCCGCGCGATGCGCCCGACAAGCGGGTTCGCCCAGTTGAAGCAGATCTCCGCCCCGGACGCCTCCTTCTTCGAGAGGCTGCCGAGCATGTCCGACCAGTTCCCGTCGGCGATCTCCTTCGACTGCTCGATCGACCGGTGGAAGTGCTCCTCCGCGTCGATGCTGTAGAGCGCGGGCAGCTCGGGCGGCCGGAACTTCTTCAGCTCGACGGAGACCTTGTACGGGCGCAGGGCCGCGTCGGCCGCGCGCAGGAAGCCGTCCGCCGCGTCGCGCTCCTCGAGCGTGAGCTCGTCGAACCGCTGCGAGAGCTCCGCCGCGTCGATCGGCTCGACCTCGACGCCCGGGAACACCTGCGGCAGCCGCTCGAGAAGGTCGGCGTCGTAGACGTAGCCGCCGTTCAGGATGGTGATCTGCTGGGCGGCGGCGACGCGGGCAATCTGGCGGAACTGGTCGACGGTCGGCGCGTAGCGGACAGGCCCGCCGGCCCTGCGGATCTCGCCGAGCGTCATGGGGCCGGTGGACGTGTCGAACGGCAGCCAGTCGGCGAAGAGGCGGAACGCGTCGTCGTCCTCCAGAGCGAGCGCTTTGACGGCGAGGTGGTGGAGCGCCATGAACTGCTGGAGGCGCTTCGGGTCGCGCTTCGCGAGGTCGGCGAGCCAGCGGCGGAGGCACGCGCCGAGCGACTCGCGCGTCTCCTCGAGCGTCTCGTCCTCGTAGAAGGACTCGCGCGACGCGGTCGGGCGGAGCGCGTTCGCGTTGACGACGCACTGGACGAAGAACGCCCAGTCGGGGAGCAGGTTGTCGGCGGTCTCCGAGAGGAGCATGTTCTTGAGGTAGACGCGGTGCTGGCGCTTCGCCGCGAGGCTGGCGAACGGCAGGACGAACGCGACGCCGTCCGCCTCCCCCGCGGCGGAGCGGAGGGGGATCCAGTCGAGGAAGTCGGCCGCGAAGACGGCGCGCCCGAAGTCGGCCATCGCGTCGGCCTCCTCGCGGCGCGTCTCGAACTTGCGGCGCCAGGGGGGCGGCTCGTCGTTGACCGCGGCGCCGTTCACGCGGATCGGGTGGGGCAGGAGCGCGCCGAAGTGGCGCGCGAGCTCGCGGACGCGGTAGGGCTCGAAATACTCCTCGCACCCCTCCTTGCAGCGGAGGTAGACGCGCGTGCCCGGGGAGATGTCCTCGCCGGCGGCCTTGATCGCGTACGTGCCGTCGGGACGTCCCCGCCATTCGTAGGCGCGCTTCTCCCGGACGTGGCGCGTGATCATGACGATCTCGTCGGAGGCGACGAAGCACGAGAGGAGGCCGATGCCGAACTGGCCGATGAACTCGGCGCGCGCGCCCGCGATGTCGTCGCGCTTGGAGGACTGGCCGATGGTGGCGACGAACTTGTGGATCTCGTCCTCGGTGAGCCCGATGCCGTTGTCCTCGAACGTGAGCGTGGCGGGCCGGCGCTCGGTCACCTCGATGGTGATCTCGCCGTTATGGCCGGGCTCCAGGGCGCGGCGCGCGGTGATCGCGTCGACGGCGTTCTGCAGCAGCTCGCGGATGTAGACCTGGGGGCCGCTGTAGAGGTGATTGGAGAGGAGATCGATGATCCCCCGGAGATTGATCTGGAAGCGGTGCTCGGACATCGGGCGGAGTATAGCACCGCCAGCCGTTAGCGATCAGCCGTTAGCCGTAAGCCGCTTCACGAGGATCGTCGCGTACGAGCCGCGCGGGAGGTCGAACCTGAGCGAGAGCTTGCGCCGGCCCGGGTAGAGCTCGTCCGCGCCCGACGCGTGCGTCAGGCCGGCGGGGCGCACGAGCGAGGCGCGCTCGCCCTTCGAGAAGAAGCTGTCCTTCGGGTGCTGGATGCGCAGCTGCCGGAGCGCGATCCCCTCGGCCGCGAGCACGCGCTCGAGGCGCGCGTCGGCCGTCTTCAGTCGCGCGGAGGGGAGGGGGAGCGCGATCTCCGGGAGGCCGCCGGACCCGGGGAAGAGGACCGTTCCCGATTTGAGCTCGACCGGGACGGCATCGCGGCAGGACTCGCGCACGAGATCCGACAGCAGGCGGTTCCAGAGGAAGCTCTGGAACGCGGCGAGCCAGAGGCTGCGCATCTCCTTGCGCGTGCGCCCGAGGGCGCCTTTGAAGTCGCCGGGGCGGTCGGCGAGGAAGCTGACGATGCTGCGGACGTGCGAGCGGTCGAGCGCGGCCTTGCACGCAGGCCAGTCGCCCCATTTCTCGCGGAGGATGCGCTTGCGCTCGCGGTCGTCCGGCCGGTCGTGCTCGTTGGGCTCGGCGAGCGCCAGCCAGAGCGCCCGTTCATATCGCTCCTCGCACCAGGCGCGGCCGATGTACTCGCCCGACTCGCCGAGGGAGCCGAAGCGCTGGTCGTCGAAGTAGTTGGGGATCGCGGGGTCGGCGAGCGCGGACTCGGCGCGGGCGAGCGCCTCCTTCGAGAGGTCGCGCATCACGATCGAGAAGCGGTTGGCGGAGATGTCGCGCGGGGCGAAGGGACGGCCGGCCTGGCCGACGTACGCCAGATCGAAGCCCGACTGGCGCAGGGCGCGCCGCGGGCCGCGGTCGATGGTGACGTGCTGGGTCGTGAGCGCGTGGCGGTCCTTGAGGCCGCCGAACGAGATGCGGGCGCGCGCGATGTCCCAGCGGCGGACGATCGCGTCGATCGCCTCCGGGGTGCCGAGGGAGCGCTTGGTGAGGCGGTAGAGCGCGAACGGGCCGCCCGAGGCGGCGAAGGCGGTGAGCTCCTCGACCTGGAAGTCCTCGGGCTGACGCTTGAGCTTCACGACCCGTGTATTCATAGCATGCGAGCCGTGTGCCTTGTGCTGTTGTGCGTCTCCGCGGCAGCCGCCCAGCAGAAGGCACCCGCCGGCAGGGAAGCGGAGCTCAGGAAGGCGATCGCGGCCGGGCTCGTCGAGCTCGCTTCCTGGTGCCACGAGAAGAAGATGCGCCCGGAGGGACGCGCGCTCGTCGACGAGGCGCTCGGGATCGACGCGGACAGCGCGAAGGGCAAGGACCTCAAGGGGAAGCTGGCGGGAGACTCCGAGGCGGACGATGCGGCGAGGAAGGAGTACCCGAAGAGGCTCGAGACGTACGGGAAGAGGCTGGCGGCGCTCTACCGCGAGCTCTTCGCGCAGAAGCACCAGCCGAACCAGCAGCAGCAGTGGGACAAATGGCTCGTCCGCGCGTGCGAGCTGGACGCGAAGGCGTCGCTCCCGCTGCTGGACGCGGAAACGCGCGAGGCGCACGGCAAAAGGGACTGGGCGCGAGCCCACCGGCTGCTGACCGGCGCCGAGCGCGTGAAGAGCGAGCCGGCGCGCGCGAAAACGCTCAAGGAGGTCGAGCTCAAGTGTGCGGAGACGACGGCGGTCCAGAAGAAGGCGTCGGCGCACACGATGGAGTACCTCCTGGCGCTCCCGAAGGGATGGACGCCGGCGAGGAAGTGGCCGATCCTCGTCGCCGTCGAAGGGGCGGGCTGCAACTGGCAGGGGATGATGAACGCCTATCTCGGGAACCGCGGCGACCGGCCGCTGATCCTCGTGGTGCCGATCACGTTCAGCAACACGAACGCGCTCGATAGGGCGAAGTACCCGTACCCGCAGGAGGGGCTCGACGAGGCGGACAGGAGCGGGCGGATGGGCTTCGACGAGCCGGGGCTGCTGGCGGTGCTCGACGACGTGCGGCGCGAGTACGCGGGGGCCGAGAAGTTCTTCGTCACCGGCTTCTCGGGCGGCGGCAACCTGAGCTTCCGGATGACGTTCGGCCATCCGGAGAAACTCGTCGCGTCGGCCCCCGCGTGCCCGAACTTCTCGAACCCCGGCAAGGTCTCGGAGGCGCCGGAGCGGGAGAACCTGCCGGTGAAGGTGTTCCAGGGGGACAAGGACGAGTACCTCAACATGCTCGAGTCGCAGTGGCAGAACGCGAAGTCGGAGTTCGAGCGGAGCGGCTTCAAGGGCGTGAGCCGCGTGATGCTGCCGGGCGTCGGGCATTCCGGGTGCGCGAAGGAGGTTCTCGACTTCTTCACGCCGATGCTGAAATAATCCACCCTGTGAAACGGCTCTTCGGCCAGCTCGCTGTCGCGCGCGGCTTCGTCCCGCAGGCGAGGGTCGACGAGGCGCTCGCGGAGCAGCGCGAGGAGGGGCGGGGGAGCGAGCTGGGCCAGATCCTCCTGCGCCGCGGGTGGATCTCGATGGAGCAGTTCCTGGAGGTGCTGCGGTTGCAGCAGCGCTTCGTGCTGCGGTGCCCGTCGTGCGACCGCAGCTACGACGTCTTCGGCTACAAGAGGGGGGACCGGTTCCACTGCACGCGCTGCAGCACGGCGCTCGAGGTGCCCCGCTCCGCGGAGGAGCTCCTGGGCGACCCCGCCGTGCCGCCGGAGCTGGCCGGCCGCCCGCTGCTGACCATCGGGCGCTACCGCGTGATCCGCGAGATCGCGCGCGGGGGGATGGGCATCGTCTACCACGCGTACGACCCGGAGATGCGGCGCGAGATCGCGCTGAAGGTGATCCGGCACGACGAGGCGGGCCCGAGGACCGTCGAGCGGCTGAGGCGCGAGGCGGTCGCCGCGGCGCGGCTCGGCCATCCGAACATCGTCCGCGTGTACGACGTCGGCGAGGCGGAGGGGATGCAGTACCTCGCGATGGAGTACGTCGAGGGCACGTCGATGGAGCGGCTCGTGCGGCGGCGCGACCCGGACCGCGACGCGCTCGCGCGCCTGCTCGTCGCGATCGCGCGGGCCGTCGACCACGGCCATCAGCACGGCATCGTGCACCGCGACCTCAAGCCGGCGAACATCCTCGTGGACGGCGACGGGCGGCCGGTGGTCACCGACTTCGGCCTCGCGAAGGTGCTGGACGCGGAGACGCTGCTCACGCGGTCGGGGCTCGTCCTCGGCACGCCCGTCTACATGGCGCCTGAGCAGGCGCAGGGCCAGGTGTCGCGCATTTCGGCGCGCACGGACGTGTATGCACTCGGCGTGATGCTCTACGAGATCCTGACCGGCACGGTGCCGCACGAGGGCGAGGACGTGATGGACGTCTACCGCCGCATCGTCGAGGACGAGCCGGTGCCGCCGCGCGCGTTGCGCTCGGAGATCCCGGCGGGGATGGAGGCGGTGTGCCTCAAGGCGATCGAGAAGGAGCCGTCGGCGCGCTACGCGACGGCGGCCGCGTTCGCCGACGACCTCGAGCGCGCGATCGCGGGCCGGCCGGTGCTCGCACGTCCGTCGGGCGCGGCGGTGCGCGCGGCGCGGCGGCTGCGCCGGCATCCGCGCACGGCGGCCGTCGTCGTCGCGCTCGGGGCGGCGGTCGCGGTCTCCGTCGGGCTCCTGGCGAGGGGCGATCCGTCGGCCGGGCTCGAGGCGAAGCGGCGCGAGGCGGCGCCGCTCGTCGAGCAGGCGCGCGAGCTGCTGGAGACGGCGGAGAAGCTCTACCAGGTCGCGGGGAAGCCGCCCGTGGAGGCGTACGAGCGGGCGGGCGAGGCGCTTGCCCTGCTCGCGAAGGCCCGCGCGATCGCGGAGGTTGCGGGCGCGGCGCTGCTGGAGGGGGACGCGGCGGCGATGCGCTACCGGATCAGCCACGAGCGGACGGACTTCGCCGCGGCGGAGGAGGCGTACGGCCGCGCGGACGCCCCGTTCCGGCTCGGGCGGCTGCGGCTGGAGCGCTACCAGGACCTGACCGACGCGCGGGAGATTTCCAACTCCGCGGACCGCCGGAACCGGGTCATCGTGTACGACGACCCGCCGGAGGCGACGGCGATCCGCGACGCGGCGCTGACGGACTTCGACCGCGCGCCGGGGCCCTTCGCGGACGCGGCGCGGGCGGCGATGCGGCGCGAGTGGGCGGCCGCGGCGGAATCGGCGGGGATCGCGCTGGCGCGCGAGCGCCTGGCGTACGACGCGCTCTTCGACCTGCACCGCGTGCGCGCCCGCGCATGCCGCGAGCTCGGGCGGCCGGCGGACGCGCTCCCGCACGCCGACGAGATGGTGCGGCTGCGCCCCGCGGACCCGGCGGTCCGTCATCAGCGCGGGCTGACGCTCGCCGCCGCGGACCGTCTGGAGGACGCGATCCGGGACCTGGACTACGTCGTGGAGCGGCTGCCGCATCTGCCCGGGCCGATCGTCTCGCGCGGCCTCTGCAGGATGTGGCGGAAGGACTTCGACGGCTCGATCGCGGACTTCTCGCGAATGGTGGAGGCGCGCGGGCTGCCGATCGACTACACGAACCGCGGCGGCGCGCTTCTCGCGAAGGGGGACCTCGACCGGGCGCGCACGGACTTCGACGCGGCGATCGCGCTCGCGCCGGACGACCCGATCGCGTACCGGAACCGCGGCAGCCTGCACGTCCTCCAGGAGCGGTTCGACGCGGCGCTCGAGGACTTCTCGCGCGTGCTCGAGAAGATGCCCGAGAGCGCCGAGGCGCGCTACTGCCGGGCGTACGCGCTCTTCCGGCTCGGGCGGCTCGAGGACGCGCTGCGGGACGGCGAAGAAGCGGTCCGGGGCGCGCCCGACAACGTCGAGATGCTCTACCTCCTGGCGCAATGCCACCACAAACTGGACCGCTTCGCGGATGCGATCCGCGACTACGACCGGATCCTGGCGCTCAAGCCCGAGCTCGTCAACGCGTGGAACGACCGGGCCGGGACGAAGATGACGTCCGGCGACTCCGAAGGGGCCCTCGCGGACGCGGCGAAGGCGAGCGAGCTGGCGCCGCTGCTGGGGAAGCCGCATTTCGTGCGCGCGCTCGCGCTGCGCAAGCTCGGCCGGGCGCGGGAGGCGCGCGAAGCGGCGCTGAAGGCGAAAGAGCTGGACGCCGCGCTCGCGCGGCCCGTAGAACAGTTCCTTCGGGAGCTCGAATGATCCACCTGCTGGTGCTGGCGCTTCTCCAGGACGACCCGGCGGAGACGCTGAAGAAGCTGGAGGAGCGGCTCGTCCGGGCGAAGACGTTCCAGGTCGCCTACAGGGCGGAGGCGACGATCCGGTTCGGCCCGGAGAAGCGCGTGACGAAGGCCGAGGCGACGCTGAAGGTCAAGGGGCCCGCGAAGTTCCGCGTCGACGAGAAGCTTGACGAGCACACGGTGACGATCGCGTCGGACGGGGAGTGGGTCGTGTCGAAGTCGGGCGGCGCGAAGGAACAGCGTCGCCCGATGAAGAACTCCGCGGAGCGCTTCGCGATCCTTTACGCGCGGATGGGGCTGATGACGTCGGCGTGGATCTCGATGGTGAACGAGGACAAGGACCCCTCCGCGGACGATGAGGAGTACCTGCCCGATTTGCGCAAGCTGGCGTCGTACTCCGGGACCGTGTCCGCGGGCGAGAAGGCGATCCGGTACACGGTCACGTACCGCAAGCGCGGCGAGGAGGCGGACTCGACGGCGACGGTGACGGTGTGGCTCGACGCGAACGGGCTGCCGTCCCAGCGGAAGACGGAGCACACGAGCGGCGTGCGGATGGTCGTGGCGGAGGAGACGTACAGCGACTGGAAGATCGACGAGGACATCGATGATGCGGTGTTCAAGCCGTAGAGGCGAATCTCGAATCTCGAATCGCGAATCTCGGGAAACGCACGGTCGACGGCAGGACAGCCGAGATTCGAGATTCGGAATTCGAGATTCGACCTATTTCAGGGGCCGCCCGAGCAGGTCCACGTTCTCGACCTTGAACGGGATTTCGTACGTCTTCAGGTCGTCGTAGAGGTTGACGACGATCTTCCCCTTCGGCGGGAACTTGCCCTTCAGCGTGTACGTGAACTGCGTCGTCTCGCCCTGCTGCCAGTGGCCGCTCGCCCGCACCGCGAGTTTCGTGCCGCCCTCGTCGAGGAAGTCGACCGACTGGATCGCGTCCATCGAGGCCTTGAGTTTGAGCTCGAGCTGCTGGTGCCCCTGCTGGAACTGGCTGTCCTCGACCTTCGCGATCTCGGCGCCGAGCTCCCTGCCCTTGGCGCCCGGATTGAACTCGGCGATGCCGAGGTCGACCGACTTCGTCTTTTCGCCGACGACGTACTGGAGCACGCCCGACAGCTCCTTGATGCCCTTCGCCTTCTCGCCGGGCAGGTTGAGCTGGACCTCGAAGCAGACGGCGCCCTTGTCGGTGGAGAGGCGCGGCCAGTGGATCGCGCGGTGGAACTTCTCCTTCGGCAGGAGGTCGTCGCCGGCGTCGGAGACCGCCTTCTCGAGCCGCCCCTCCTTCATCGCCAGCACGCTGCCGGGCAGCTCGCCGACGAGCGCGATCTTCAGCCCCGCCTGGCCGGTGTTGAGCGGCATCATGCCGCGCTGCGCGTCGAACGCGTAGACGATCTGGACGCCCGCCACCTTCAGGTCCTTGAACGCGCCCCCCTTCGACGGGGGCGCCGCGGGGCCCTTGCCGCCGAACTTCTTGAGCAGCTCCGCCATCGCCGCGCGCGCGGGCGCCGCCTCGGCCTCGTAGTCGAACGACGCCTTCAGCGCGCCGGACGTCGCCGCGCGCACGGGGCCCTTCTCGCCGAAGAGCTTCTGCATCGAGGCCTCGTCGGTGATCGGGCCCCCCTTCAGGCCGCCGCGCTCCTTGATCTGCTTCGTGAGCCACGCGTCGTCCATCATCAGCTCGTCGAGGAGCTTGAAGAGCGCCTTGCCCTCGAGCGTGCACTCGACGGCCGACCCGCCCGCCTTCTTGAAGTTGCTGGCCGCGCCGACGGCGCCGGGCAGCGACACCTTGACGCGGGACTTGAGCTCCTTGAGCATCGACTCGAAAAGTGGTTTCGACTGCTGGTATTGCGCGCGCTCGGTCTTGACCTTCGCCTTCGCGTCCTCGTCGCTGATCGGCTCGGGCTTCCGGTCCTCCGCCTTGTCGCCGAACTCGAGCACGACCGCGAGGCCGCCCGCCTCCTTCACGTGCCTGAGGCGCGTGAGCTTCATGCCCTGGAGGTGGAGGTGGAGCTTCGAGAGGTCCTTGAAGTACGCGACGCCCTTGAACTGCACCTTGCCGTCGTCGCGCAGCGTCCACGTGACGTCCTTCCACGCGTCGACGCCCTCGCACTGCTCGATCTCGTCCTTCACCGCCTTCTTCGCGGCCTCGTCCGGCTTGCGGTCGCCGGGACCCATGTCGAGCGGGGCGTGGGCCCACGTGACGGCGACCTTGCCGGAACCGTCGGGGTTGAGCGTGTAATCCTGCTCGGACTCGATGCAGCCGGCGGCGGCGAAGGCGGCGACGATGGGGACGATGAAGCGCATGGGGCCTCCGTGGAAAGCGCGGGATGATACGCCTACGTGCGGCCGGTGTACAGCGTGACGACGTAGCCGTCGGGGTCGCGGAAGGCGGCCTCGAGCCCGTTCGGCCCGCCGAAGTCCTTGGGGCCGCGGAAGGGCTTCACGCGCGCCTCGATGCGCTCGACGCGGATCGCGATCTCGATGCCGGGGGCGACGGGGATCTCGCCGGTCGCGTCGAGGAGGATCTCGAAGCCGCCCGTCGTCACGGCGAGCTGGTTCGGCCACTCGCCCGCAGGCGCGAGTCCGAGTCCGTCGCACCAGAAGCGGCGGCTGGCGGCGAGGTCCCGGACGCCGATGGCGACGTAGCCGGAACTCATCCGCCTTCGCCGTCCTTTCCTTCACGCCTGCCCTGGGGAAGGCTACGGTGGATGAACCGCCTGGAACCTGCCAGGCGGTTCACCTCTTCAGCCGTTCCCGTGCCCACCTGCCGAAGTCGCTCTCCGGGGCCGCCTTGACCGCCTCCTTGTAGGCGAGGTCGGGGGCCTTGCCCTCGAATTCCCCCTTGAGGCCGCGGAGGAACGCGTCCTGCGCCTTGTCGGTCGCGAGCGCCCTGGCGTGCGCGGCGGCGTAGCCCTCCTTCGACTGAAGGGAGATCTTGTCGATGCGCTTCTCGACCGGCGTGCCGTTCCACGCGCGGCGGGCGAGGAGCCACGCGCGCACCGCGTCGTCGATCGGCATCTTCTCGATCTCGTCGGCGTGGGCCTCGCCCTTCTTGAGGAGCGCCTCCAGTTCCGCTTTCGCGCCGTCGACCGGCTCGTACTTGACCTTGACTTTCATTTCGGAGAGGCGCTTGAGGCGGACCCAGGCGAACGCGTACGCGCCGTACTGGAGCGCGAGCTTCGTCTGCCGGCGCAGGAGCCAGATCTCCTCCTTGAGCGGGCCGACGCCGGGGTTGGCGGAGGTGTAGCTGCCGTCGGCCGTGGGGACGCCGTTTCCGGCGACGTCGGCGAACGCGACGGGGATGGATTCCCACGAGTCGCCCTTGTTGACCTGGAAGTGGAGGTGCGGCGTGGTGACGTAGCCGGTGGCGCCGGAGAGGGCAATGACGTCCCCCTGAAGGACGGTGTCGCCGACGTCGACGAGCGCGCCGTCCTTCTGAAGATGCAGGTACAGGCCGGTGGTGCCGTCAGCGTGGTCGATCTTGACGAAGTTGCTCCGGGTCTTGAAGCGCTCCTCGAAGCCTCCCTCGCTCTCGTCCTCCTTGATCTCGATGACTTTTCCGCCGCGCGCGGCGCAGACCTTCGTGCCGGCGGGGAGGCTGAAGTCGAACGCGTAGCGGGCGTCGCCGTTGTGGGAGAGCCTCCCGTCGTTGCCCTGTGTGCAGCGGAAGTTCTTGCCCTCCTCCCAGGGGAGGCGGTAGGCGGACTGGGCGAGGAGGAGGACGAGAAATGCGGCCATCGACTATGGAACGCGGGCGCGGGGCGGCGCGTGCGTCATTCCTTCACAAGGCCGTGTCGCGCAGCGCGGTCGCGAGGCTCGACGCGGCGAACGGCGCGCGCCCCGAGAGCAGCGCGTAAAGCGTCGCGCCCATCGCGAAGATGTCCGCGGGCGGGCCCGCCGTCTTCGCGTCCTCCGCCTGCTCGGGCGCCATGTAGCCCGGCGTCCCCATCGCCACGTGCGACATGGTGCCGAGGCTCTGCGCGCCGCCCTCGGGCTTGGCGAGCCCCAGGTCGGACAGCTTGCTCTTCGCGAAGTCGAGTCGCACGCCGGGTTCGGCCCACGGAATGAGGATGTTGTCCGGCTTGACGTCGCGGTGGATCACTCCGCGCCCGTGCGCGACCGCGAGCCCGCGGGTCGCGGCCGCGACGATCGCCACGGCCTCGGCCTCGTCGAGCGCGGCGCGTCCGCCTGCCTTCACGCGCTTCATGTACGTGCCGGCGCTCTCGCCCGCGACGTACTCCATGACGATGTAGTGCGTCTCGCCCTCGCGGTTCACGTCGAGGACGCGCACGAGGTGGTCGTTCGACAGAACGGCGGCCATGCGCGCCTCGGCGGCGAACCGGTCGGGGCGGGGTGTGGGTCATGTGCGGTCCATCATACGCTACTGCGTCAGCGCCTCGCGGATCCGCTGGAGCCACGCCATCGCCTGGTCGCGCGAGTCCCAGATCTCGGGGGCCAGATCGAGGGCCTTCTCGAGGTCGGCCGCCGCCTCCTCGAGCGTCGCCCGGTCGCGCGCGCCCGACTCGAAGCACATCGCGGCGTTGACGACGCCGCGGTTCAGGTACGGGTCGGGGCTCGGCGGCTCCAGCACGATCGCCGCGGAGTAGTCGTGGACCGCGCCGGGCAGGTCCTTGATCTGCGTCCGGATGACGCCTCGCCAGAAGCGCAGCTTCCACGACAGCCGGTCGAGCTCGATCGCGGCATCGAAGTCCGCGATCGCCCCCTGTTGGTCGCCGTCGAGGCTGCGGGCGGAGGCGCGGCCGGAGAGCGCCTCGACGTTCTTCGGGTTGAGCCGGAGCGCCTCCGTGAAGTCGTCGATGGCGCCGCGCCGGTCCCCCTCGGCCGCCCGCGCGTTGCCGCGCCGCGTGAAGATCGGCTCGTCCTCGATGCCGAGCTCGATGGCGTTCGTGTAGTCGGCGATCGCGCCGCGGCGGTTGCCCGTCGCCGCGTATGCGTTGCCGCGGCTCACGTAGAGCTGCGCCCTCCGCGGGTCGAGCTCGATCGCTTTCGAGAAATCGACGATCGCGCCGCGCGGATCGCCCGCCTCCGACCGCACGAGCGCGCGATTGTGGTAGGCGGCCGCGTAGTTCGGCTGCGCGGTGATCGCCGCGGTGTAGTCGTCGATCGCCCCCTGCCGGTCGCCGAGCCGGTGG
>Ga0187892_10005067_pt1 | contig 21168 bp, 22 predicted proteins | sample MA1701073metaG_FD_139345 | JGI IMG/M metagenome (GOLD analysis project Ga0187892, IMG submission 139345) | Bio-ooze microbial communities from a basaltic lava cave in the Kipuka Kanohina Cave System on the Island of Hawaii, USA - MA170107-3 metaG ... | reverse complement strand
GGCGGAATCGTCCTTGAGGCGGGCGCTGTGCGGATCGTGGCGCGGCCGGAAACGATCGCCGAAGTCGTCGCCTCCGAATCGGGCTCGGCGACCGCTCCATCCGTCAATCCGACTATCCGGCCATCCGTCAACCCTCCATCGGAGATCTCCCTCCGCGGCCTTCGGGCCGATGAGGCCGAAGCGGAAATCTCCCGCGCCATCGACGCGGCCATCCTGGCCGACCTGCCCTACCTCCGCATCATTCACGGCAAGGGCACCGGTGCGCTGCGCGATCTCGTGCAGCGGGTTCTCGCGGCGGACCCGCGCGTCGCCCGGTGGGGGTTCCCGCCCGCCAACCAGGGCGGCTCCGGTGTCACCGTGGTGGAATTCCGGGCATGAGCCTCATTCCGGATGACGTCATCGAGCAGGTCCGCGAAGCCGCGGATCTGGTGGGCATCATCGGAGAGTCGGTCGAGCTCAAGCGGACGGGATCCGATTTCCGCGGGCCGTGTCCATTCCACGGCGGCACGCATCGCAATTTCGTGGTCGTCCCGAAGAAGGGCATGTTCCACTGTTTCGTGTGTCACGAATCGGGGGACGTGTTCACCTTCTTCATGAAGCGGCTGGGCATGGATTACCCCGCAGCGGTGCGGGAGGTAGCCCGCCGCGTGGGCATCACGATTCCGGAGCGCGGACCCTCCGGCCCCGATCCCCGCGAGCCGCTGTTCGCCGCCGTGGCGGCCGCGCACGACTGGTTTTCCCGGCAGCTGCACGAGAATCCGGAAGCCGAGCTCGCGCGATCCTATCTCGTCTCGCGTGATTTGACCCTGGACCAGGCGACCGAGCTCGGATTAGGCTACGCCCCTCGGAGCGTCGCGTTCACCGAAGCCATGAAGACCCTCGGCGTCAAAGACGACGTGCTGCTCGACGCCGGTCTGCTCAGACGGCGAGACGATCAATCCCTGGCGCCGCGGTTCCGGGGTCGTCTGCTGTTCCCGATTCACGACCTGCGGGCGCGCGTCGTGGGGTTCGGTGGACGCATCCTCGGCGAAGCAGAGCCGAAGTACCTGAATTCGCCGGAGACGCCGATCTTCCACAAGGGCAAACTGCTGTACCACCTGCACGCCGCGCGCCATGCCATGCGCAAAGCCGAGCGTGCCATCCTGGTTGAAGGGTACTTCGACGTCATCCGGCTGGCGCTGGCCGGCATCGAGGAAGCCGTCGCGCCGATGGGCACCGGCCTGACGGCCGAACAGGCCGAGCTCGTGCAGCGGCACGCGCCACAGGTCGTATTGTGCTACGACTCGGACGAGCCGGGATTGCGCGCCACGTTTCGGGCCGGCGACGAGCTGCTGCGGGCCGGCGCCCGGGTGGCCGTGGCCTCGCTCCCCGACGGGGACGATCCTGACACCTTGGTCCGTCGCGGCGGCGCGGCCGGATTCGAGGCCCTGGTGCGGGACGCGGTCGATGTGCTCGAGCGCAAGATCCAGATCCTCGAGCGGCGACGGCTGTTTGAATCGCTCCCCGGGCGCCGGCGCGCGCTGGATCGGCTGCTGCCGACGATTCGCGCCGCGAAGGATCCCATCACCCGTGAGTTGTACCTGTCCCGCGTCGCGGAGATGGCGCACATCCGGAAAGACGTTCTCGAACGGGAGGTGGGAGGAGGGATGAGGGACGGGGCGATCCAGGAAGCCACTCGTCCCTCGTCCCCCGTCCCCACCCCCGATCTCCCGGCGAACGCCGAGCGTGCGGTGCTGCTGGTCATGCTCCAGGGGGAGGAGTGGCGAGCCCGGGTCCTGGAACGGGTGGACCCGGAAGAAATCGAGCAGCCGGTCTATCGGGCCGTCTTCGAGGCGATCGTCGAGGGGCAGCTCGAGCGGCTGGAAGGGGCCGCGGCCCGTGCCTACGAGGCGCTGCGGGCGGCGGGTACGGGCGACGGGGAACCGGACGCCCTGTGCGAGCGGGCGATCAATTGGATCGAAGCGAGACGGCTCGATCGAGAGCTGGAGCGACTGGAACGCGAGATCCCGCTCGCCACCGGCGCGGAGCAGGACAAGCTGGTGCGGGATGTTCAGCGGGTGAGCGCCGAACGCAACAAGCTGTTTCCCCGATACCGCGTCGTTTCGAGGAGGAGTGGTGCACCCGGATCTTGAGGCGTTGTTGGCGCTGCAGGAACAAGACCGATTGGTCGCGGGTTCGGAGCTGGCGTTTGCCGCCCTGGAGCCCGAGCAGCGACGGCTGAACGAGCAGCTCGCGGCATCGGAGCGCGCACTGCAGGCGGCACGGCGTTCCGTCGAAGACGCCTTGCGACGGCGCGATGAGCTGGAAGGCAAGATCGCCAGCTACCGATCGATGCAGGAGCAACGGCGCCAGCGTCTGGATTGGGTGCGCGGCGCCAAGGAAGCCTCGACGCTCATGGCGGAGCTCGACCTGACCCGGTCGGTCCTGGCCAAGGAAGAGGCGGAGTTCATGCGCTCCGGCGACGCCGTGCACGAAGCCGAGCGAAAAGTGGCGGAAGCCGAGAAGGCGCTCGTGGTGGTGCGCGAAGCGCAGGCTCCCGAACGCGAGGCCCTGGCCGGTCGACGGGAAGCGATCATGGCCGAGCTCGAGAAGGCGCAGTCGGTCCGTGGGGAAGCGGCACGCGGCGTGAACACCGTGCTGTTGGTCCGCTATGAGCGCATCCGTCGGGGCAAGGCGCCGCTGGCGCTGTACTCCCTGCACGGGGACGCGTGCGGGCATTGTTTCACGGCCGTGCCGACCCAGCGCCGTGTCCTGATCCAGCGCGGCGCGTCGATCGAGGGCTGTGAAGCCTGCGGCGTCCTCTTGTACGCGTCCGAATGATCCCCCCGCGCTGGACCATCTCGCGCACTCCGGATCCGGGTCGGGTTCGGGCGTTGACCACCGCCTTATCGATCCCCGCGCCGCTGGCCGCGCTGCTGGTCCAGCGCGGCTACGACTCGGCTGGCGAAGCCCGGGCGTTCCTGCGCCCCACGCTCGACGACCTCGCCGGGCCGTTGGGATGGGCGGGGATGCGCGAGGCGGTCGGCCTAGTGGCCGAGGCCGTGCGCCGCGGTCACCCGATCCTGATCCACGGGGACTATGACGTGGACGGCCAGTGCGCGGCGGCGCTGCTCACGCGGCTGCTGCGGGCGGCCGGCGCGGCGGTCCATGCCTTCGTGCCGCACCGGGTGCGCGATGGGTATGACTTCGGACCCGCGGGACTGGCGCGGGCGCAGGAACTCGGCGCTCGTCTCATCATCACGTGTGATTGCGGCATCACGGCGGTGGACGCGGTCGCCGCCGCGCGATCGGCCGGCATCGACGTCATCGTCACCGATCATCACCTGCCGGGCGACGCCCTGCCGCCGGCCTCCGCCGTCCTCGACCCGCGGCGACCCGACTGCCCGTCCACCGACAAGAACCTGTGCGGCGCCGGCGTCGCGTTCAAACTGGCCCAGGCCGTCGCTCCCGCGCTGGGATTGTCCGAGCACGTCCCCTGGCACCTGCTCGATTACGTCGCCCTCGCGACCGTGGCGGATGTGGTGCCGCTCACGGGAGAGAACCGCATCCTCGTGCGTCATGGACTGAAGCTGCTGGCGGACAGCCGCTGGGCCGGTCTCGCGGCCCTGGTCGAAACGGCGGGGCTCGCGGGACGACCGCTGCGGGCCGGGCACGTGGGCTTCATCCTCGCCCCGCGGCTCAATGCGGCGGGGCGGATCGGCGATGCCGCGGACGGGTTGCGCCTGCTGCTCACCGACGACTCCGAAGCGGCGGCCCGCACCGCGCGCGAGCTCGAGACGCTGAATGCGCGCCGCCAGGAGATGGACCAGCGCATTCTCCTGGACGTCGAGGCGACCCTCGGCGACACGCTCGGTGCCGATGACCGGGCCCTGGTGCTCGCCGCCGACGACTGGCATCCTGGCGTCATCGGCATCGTCGCCAGCCGGCTGGTGGAGCGCTACGCCCGTCCCACCTTCCTCGTCGCCTGGGAAGGGGACGTGGGCCGCGGTTCCGGGCGCAGCGTCCCCGGATTCGATCTGCACGCGGCCTTGCGCCGCGTGGGGCATTGTCTGGAGAAGTTCGGCGGGCACACCATGGCCGCCGGCCTGACGGTGCGGCGCGATCGCTTCGAGGAGTTTCGTGTTGCGTTTCAGGGCGTGGCGCGCGAGCTTCTCGGCCCCGACGACCTGGTGCCGGCGCAGCGCGTGGATCTGGAGCTGCCGCTCGCCGATTTGAGCGACGACCTGGAGCGTTTGATCCGGCATCTGGAGCCGTGCGGGATGGGGAACCCCGCGCCGGTGTTCGGGGTCCGAGGGGCACGCGCGGTCGGACCACGGCGGGTGGGAAGCAACCACCTGCGATTCGTGCTGGATGACGGCTCGGGCGCGCTTCCGGCGATCGGATTTCAGGTGGCGGACCGGGTTCCCGACGATTGGTTGACCCGGCCGCTTGACGTTGCGTTCCGCCTCGAGCGGGATGACTGGCAGGGGCGCTCGACGCTGCAGGCGCGCGTCGCGACGATCGCTCCGAGCGGCGGGATGGAGGCGGCGTGATCACTATCATCGGCGGCGAGTTCAAGAACCGGCGTCTCAAGACGCCCGCGGGGGGCAAAGTCCGCCCCACCGCCGGCCGTGTGCGCGAGGCGTGGTTCAGCATCCTGCAGCGCTCGCTGCGCGGCGCGCGCGTGCTCGATCTCTACGCCGGTTCCGGGGCGCTCGGGCTCGAAGCGCTGTCCCGCGGCGCCGCGAGCGCCGATTTCGTCGAAGTGCACCGCAACGCGCTCGCCGCGTTGCGGGCGAACCTCAAGACGTTGAAAGTGGAGGGACGGGCCACCGTCCACCGGGTCGACGCGCTCAAGTTCGCGCTGCAGCTCCAGTCGGGCCAGTATGACGTGGCTTTCGCCGACCCGCCTTATGCCAATGCCAACGATCAGACGGCCCGGCTCGTCGCCATGTTCCGCCTGGTCCCGTTTGCGCGCGTGTTCTCCATCGAGCATGCCGCCGACGCGCCGATCCCCGGAGACGACACGCGCCGCTACGGCGACACCGCCGTCACGTTCATCTACGCGCCGTGAGCGCCGCTCCCCGCATCGGGGTGTACCCCGGCTCGTTCGACCCGGTGACGCGCGGCCACGAGGACCTGATTCGCCGTTCGCTGGCCTTCGTCGACCTGATCGTCGTGGCGGTCGCCGTCAACGTCGCCAAACAGCCGTTGTTCTCGCTCGAGGAGCGCGTGGGGCTGCTGCGCGAGACGATCCGGCTGCCCCAGGTCGACATTCGTTCCTTCGACGGGCTGCTGGTCGATTTCGCGCACTCGGTCGGCGCCTCGCTCATCGTCCGCGGGCTCCGGGCGGTGAGCGATTTCGAGTACGAATTCCAGATGGCCCTGATGAACCGCACCCTCGCCCCGAATCTCGAGACCGTCTTCCTGATGCCGGCGTTTGACCTGACGTACCTCAGCTCCAGCCTGGTCCGCGAGGTCGCTCGCTTCGGCGGCGACGTGTCGCCGCTGGTGCAGCCCGCCGTCCAGCAGGCGCTCCGCAAGAAATTCGGCCGGTGAGCCTCCGCGACCGCCTCTACGAGGAGGCGCGGCGCGCGAAGCGGCGGGTGGTGCTGCCCGAAGGCGGGGACCCCCGCATTCAGGCGGCCGCCCAGCGCATCACCGCGCTCGGCACGGGCGTGGCCGAGCCGCTCGGGCCGCCGGCCGGGGATCCGCGCCTGCCGGACTGCGTGGCGCACCTGCGCGCGCGGCGGCCGGATCGGTTCCCTTCCGACGCGATGGCGCGCGACGCCTTGCATCACCCGCTGTTGTTCGGCGCCTGCCTCGTGGGCATCGGCGCCGCCGACGCGATGGTCGGCGGCGTCGATGCCCCCACCGGAGACACGATTCGCGCCGCGCTGTGGGCCGTCGGCATGGCGCCCGGCATCACCACCGTGAGCGGAACGTTCTACATGGTGCGCGCGGACCGCACGCTCAGCTTTACCGACTGCGCGGTCGTTCCGCAGCCCACCCCGGAGCAGCTGGCGCAGAGCGCGCTCGCCGCCGCGACCGATCGCCGCCGCATCGTGGGGGACGAGCCGGTCGTGGCGTTTCTCTCCTACAGTACGAAGGGGAGCGCCGCCGGTCCCCCGGTCGATCATGTGCGCGCGGGGGTCGAGCTGTTTCGCCGCCTCGCGCCAGAGGTGCGCTGTGACGGGGAGCTCCAGGGCGACGCCGCGCTGGCGGTGGATGTGGCGGAACGCAAAGCGCCGGGTTCGGCGGTGGCGGGGCGCGCGAACGTCCTCGTGTTTCCCGACCTTGACAGCGGCAACATCGCGTACAAACTGGTGCAACGGCTGGGCGACTGGGAAGCGGTCGGACCGATTCTACAGGGGCTCGCGCGCCCGATCGCTGATCTGTCGCGTGGCGCCACGGTGGACGATATTGTGGACACGGCGGCGGTCGCCGTCCTCCAAGCGAAGGAGTCCGGATGGGGTTCTCGCTGAGCAAGGATCCGCGCGGCGTAGTGATCGTCGGCGTCGACGGCCAACTCATCGTCGGCAACCGCCAGGAGCTGAAGCAGAAAGTGCTCGATGCTCTCGAAGGGGGCACGCGGCGCTTCGTGATCGATTTCACGAAGACCGGCTACATCGACTCGTCCGGTCTCGGCGTGCTCGTGTCCTTGTCGAAAAAGGTGCGCGAGCAGGGCGGGGAGTTGCGCCTCGCCGGCCTCAACGAGGATCTGCAGACGCTGTTCGAGCTCACGAAGCTGGATACCCTGTTCGCAATCGCGAAAACTCCGGCGGAGGCGCTGGCCGCCTTCTAGAGTCTCCGTGACCAACCCGCTGCAGGTCGTCGTTCACCGGCCGGGGGCGCTCACCCTCACCATGCCGAGCGACCTCTCCCTCGTGGGGGACGCCGTGGAGCTGGTTGCGCGGCATTGCGACGTCGGCATCCTTTCGCCGCGGCGGCTGCAATTCAACCTCCGTACGGCGGTCGCCGAAGCCCTGGCCAACGCCATTGCCTACGGGAATCACCACGACGCGACCAAGCGGGTGCGCATCGACATCCTGTGCCAGCGCGATGTCGTGCGGCTCATCGTCGCCGACGACGGCTCGGGGTTCGATCCGTCCGGTGTCCCGGATCCAACGACGCCCTTGAACCTGCACCGCGAGGACGGTCGCGGCCTGTTCGTGCTGCGCCATCTGGTCGATCGCGTCGAGTTCAACGAGCGGGGAAACTCGGTGTGTCTCGAGCTGCGGGCGGGCTGACCAAGCTCGAGCGCCTGGTCCCGGCGCTGGAGCAGCTGACCGGATTGCCGCTGCGGATCTGGCGGGCGGATGGGAGCGGGATCCGATCGATTGCGGGCACCGCCGTGGCCTGGACGCCGGAGCTGCCGCGGCCCGGAGACGGAACCGGCCGGCGGCTCGAGACGCCGGGTGGCGCGGCGTGGTTCGAGCCGGTGCGGGGCGGGGAGGGGGGGGGAGGGGCCGGCGCCGTCGATCTCTGGCTCGAGATCCCCTACGACGATCGCGCCAACGGGATTCGGACCACCGTGACCGAGGTGGTCGAGTGCGTCGCCGACGCCGAGCGGGAGGCGGCGCAGGTGGCCGCCGAGCTCTCGGATCGCTACGAGGAGATCGACCTGGTCTACACGATCAGCGAGATCCTCGGGCATACCATTCGCCTCGACGAGGCGGCGCGCCGCATCCTGCAGGAAGTGGCCACCGTCGTCGGAGCCCGGCGGGCGTCCCTGTTCGTGCTGGATCCTGACCGCCACCTGCTGCGCCTCGTGGCCGCCAAGGGCATGGTGACCATGGAGGTCGATCCGATCGAGCTCGACGATCCGGTGTCGGTCACCGCTCGCGCGTACCGGGAGATGCGCATCCAGAGCAACAACCCGGGCGGCACCGGGGCCGTGCCGGGAAGCGCCGGCCGCAACTACCGCGGCCGCGCGTTCCTGTCGGTACCGGTGATGTACGGAGCGCCCGGAGACCAGGCGCGGCCGATCGGCGTCATCAACCTCACCGATCGCACGGGACCGGACTCGTTCTCGGCCGGGGACCGCAAGCTCGTCGCGGCGATCGCCAACCAGGTGGGTGCCGCCATCGAGAACGCCCGGCTCGTCGCGCGGGACTTGGGCCAGCAGCGGGTCCGCCGCGAGCTCGAGCTGGCGCACGACCTGCAGCTCAAGCTGCTGCCCTCTCCCACCGTGCTCGGCAGCAAGGCCGACCTCGCGGCCCGCTGCCTCCCCGCCGATTCGGTGGGCGGCGATTTCTACAACCTGCTGCGGCTGCACGGCGACCGCCTGGGCGTGATGATCGGCGATGTGTCGAGTCACGGCTTCGGGGCGGCGCTGATCATGGCGCTCGCCATGGCGGCCTCCGGCATCCACGCCGAAGGCGCCGGTGCGCCGGGCCAGGTCCTGGCCGATCTCGAAGAGTCGCTGGTCGACGAGCTGGCCCGGACGGAGATGTATCTGTCTCTGTTCTACGCGGTCATCGATCCCGCCGCCGGCGTGCTCGTCTACGCCAACGCGGGGCATCCGCATGCGTTCATCGTGCGCGGTGAAACGGGAGAGGTGCAGCGACTCGAAGCGACCCGGACGCCGCTGGGCCTGGGGCCGCGGCCGCCCGCCGGCGCCGCCGACGGCGCGGAGGCGTGGCGTCGGCGCGAAGACGTCCTCTGCCTGTTCACCGACGGGATCGTCGATGCCCTGGGCGACCGCAGCCAGCGCTTCGGCGAGGAGCGGGTGTTGAACCACGTCCTGGGGCTGCGCGGTCGCTCCGCACAGGATATGCTGTCCGCCATCTTCGCCGACCTCGCGGCGTTCACCGGCGGAGCTCCCTCCAGCGACGACCGCACCCTGCTGATTGCGAAAGTCTGATCGCGCGGTGGCTGCGCCGCGCCGCCGCCCGGTCCTCGGGCAACATTTCCTCACGGATCGACGCATTCTCAAGCGCATCGTGGACGCGCTGGAGCCCGACCCGTCCGACGTCGTGATCGAAATCGGCGCCGGCCAGGGCACCCTGACCCGCGCACTGACCCCGCGCGTCGGCCGCGTCATCGCGATCGAGAAGGATGCGCGGCTGACGGCAAGAGTAGGGGACGAGGGAAGGGGGAAGGGGGAAGGGCTACGCGTCGTGACTGGGGATGCACTGCGGCTGGACTGGCATCAACTGCTGCAAGAAACGCTTCCCCCGTCCCTCGTCCCTCGTCCCTTTAAGGTGATCGGCAACATCCCCTACGCCATCACGTCGCCGCTGATCGACAAGGCGCTCACGCCACCCTTGCCGGAACGCATAGTCTTTCTCGTCCAGTCCGAGGTCGCCGACCGCCTGGCCGCCCGACCCGGCTCGAAGCCGTATGGGGCGCTGTCGGTCGGCGTGCAGGCCGTCTGCCGGGTCGAGCGGTTGTTCGCGGTGGCGGCGGGCGCGTTTCGGCCCCCACCGAGGGTGCGCAGCGCGCTGGTTCGGCTTCATCCGCTGGACCCGCCCCTCGTTTCCGCCGCGGCGCTCCCGGGATTCCGCGCCTTCGTGTCGGCGTGCTTCGGGTTTCGCCGCAAGCAGCTCGTCAACGTGCTCCGCACGGTGACGGGACGCCCGGCTGATGCCGTGTCGAGCTGGCTGTCGTCCCACGGCATCGAGCCGCGGCAGCGACCCGAGACGCTCACGCCGGAGCAGTTCGTGCGGCTGTTTGGGTGGCGGTAGACGCCGAGCCTTGCGTGGCGGTGTATGATTGTGAAATAATTCACAATATGCGAAAGATCTCGGATTCCACGGTGCGTCGGCTGGCGCTCTATCTGCGATTCCTGGAGCAGTCGGCCGCTCAGGGACTCACCACGATCAGCTCGGCCGATCTCGCGCAGCGCGGGGGCACCACGCCGGCCCAGGTCCGGAAGGATCTCTCGTTCTTCGGTTCCTTCGGCAAGCGTGGGTTGGGGTACTCAGTGCCGGAGCTCGCGGCGCAGATGCGCGACATTCTGGGATTGAAGCGTACGCACCGCGTTGTGCTCGTGGGAGCCGGGAAAATGGGCGGCGCGCTGCTTCACTATCAAGGCTTCCGCCAACACGGGTTCGATGTGTCCGCCATCTATGATCGCGACCCCAAGAAGATCGGCTCGCGCTGGAACGGTCTCGTCGTCCGCGATATTCGCCACGTCGAAGCGGATCTCAAGAAGGAGCTCGTGGAGATCGCGATCCTGGTGACGCCGGGTGAGGCGGCGCAGGAAGTGGCCGATCGACTCGTGCGCGCGGGCATCAAGGCCATATTGAACTTCGCTCCGGTCCAGCTCTCGGTGCCGTGTGATGTGGCGGTCCAGACGGTGAACATGGCCCTGGAGCTCGAGACCCTGAGCTTCGCTCTGGCGCATCGCTAATCCCTAAGCCCTATTCCCTCAGGCGTTTAGCGGTTCACGACCCGGCGGTTAGATTGTGGGGCCCATGCCCCGCGTTCATGTGACATCCGAGATCGGTCCGCTGCGGTCGGTCCTCGTGCACACCCCGGGGAAGGAGCTGGTGGCGGTCACGCCGGGCAGTCGGGAAGACTACCTGTACGACGACATCATCGATCTCGAGCTGGCCCAACGCGAACATCGCCGTCTGGTGGCGGTCCTGGAGCGCTTCGCCGAAGTCTATGAGGTGCGCGACCTCCTGACCGAGATTGTGGCCAAGCCTGACGTGCGCGAGTTCCTGGTCACGCGCGCCCTCGAAGTGGTCCCCTCCGATGCACTCGCCAAGCGACTGGCCGGGCTCTCAGCTCAGGAGCTGGTGTCGCTGATGGTCGAGGGGGCACTGGAGGACGCGGGGCCCATCGCCCGGGCGCTCAACGAAGTCGGCTACGCCCTGCCGCCCCTCCCCAACCTGTTCTTCACCCGGGACGTCGGCATCGTCATTGGCGAGCACGCCGTGATCGGATCGATGCGGTACGGGGTGCGCTGGACCGAGGAAATGCTGGTCAAGGCGCTGTTCCGCTACCACGAGCTCCTGGACAACGCCGGCATTCTCTACGACGGGTCCGAGGAGCGGCGGCACACCTACACGCTCGAGGGCGGGGATGTCCATCCGCTGCGCCCCGACCTTCTGGTGCTGGGCTTCAGCGAGCGGTCCAGCCCGGCCGCCCTCGATCAATTGTGCGACCTGGCATTCGAGAAGTGCGGGGTGTCGGACGTCATCATCGTCGTATTGCCCACCGAGCGGACCGCGATCCACCTCGACATGATCTTTACACACATCGATCGCGAGGTGTGTGTCGTGTACCCGCCGTTCTTCGTCGGCCCCGAGCGGTTGGCGGTGCTGCATCGCCGCAAACGGTCGAAAGGCGTCAAGGAAATCCCGAACTTCTTCGCGGCGATGCAGGCCGTGGACCTGCCGCTCGAGCCGGTCTTCTGCGGCGGCAATGCCCGCCCCGTCCAGGAGCGGGAGCAGTGGTCGTCGGCCTGCAATTTCCTCACCGTGCGTCCGGGCGTGGGCGTCACCTACGCGCGCAACGAGGCCACGCTGCGGGAGCTGGAGCATGCGGGGTTCCGGACCGTGACCGCGGTGAACCTGCTCACCGGGGAAGAATGGCTCGAGGACAACGAGCGCGGCGTGATCACGATCGAAGGCAGCGAGCTGGTGCGTGGCGGCGGGGGGCCGCGCTGCATGACGCTCCCGCTGCGGCGCGACGATCTCTGACGCTCACGACGTCGTTTTCCGTCGGGCGGGTGCGGTGCCATTTGCTCGAAGCCGGCGCGCTGCGACTGGACGGCGGCGCCATGTTCGGCGTGGTGCCGAAACCGCTGTGGGAGCGGCGCATCACGCCGGACGCGAGAAACCGGATCCCGATGGTGATGCGCTGCCTGCTGGTCGAACACCACGACGGGCTGGTGCTCGTGGACACGGGGGCCGGGGACAAGGACGACGCGAAGTTCCGTGACATCTATGGCATCGAGAATGGCGGCCGCGCCGGGCGGACCCAGCTCGAGGATGCTCTGGCGGCGGTGGGGCACGCGCCGGCGGATATCCGCTGGGTGATCAACACCCATCTCCACTTCGACCACGCCGGCGGCGACACCTTCCGTGATGACGCCGGCACGGTGCTGCCCAGCTTCCCCAACGCCCGCTACGCCGTGCAGCGGGGCGAGCTGGAGTTCGCCACGCACCCGAATGAGCGGACGGCGGGGAGTTATCTGGCCGCGAACTTCTCCGGGATCCCTTTCCATTTATTGGACGGCGAGGTGGAACTCCTTCCCGGCGTCCGCTGCCTGCCCACGCCGGGCCACACGCCCTTCCATCAGTCGGTCCTCGTCGACAGTGGCGGGGAACGTGCCTGTTTTCTGGCGGACTTGGTGCCGACCTCGGCCCACCTGCCGCTCCCCTGGATCATGGGCTATGACGTCGAGCCCCTGGTAACGCTGGAGACCAGGCGCCGCCTGTATCGGCGGGCGGAGGCCGAGCAGTGGCGCCTGTGGTTCGAGCACGATGCCACCGTCGTGTCCGGACGGCTCGGGAGGGACGGGAAGGGTTTCGCTCTTGTGGACGCCGTCGTGAGAGCGTAAGTTCACCCCCGGCAGGACTTGAAGCGGGCGCCGGTGGCGCCCCACCTCCAGGCCTCCCGGATTGCCGGGAGCGCTCCAGGGTTCGAGACGGCTCGCTTGGCTGTCAGGTGTGCTGATGGCTGATGGCTGACGTAGCGGATTCCGGAGCGACTGGAGTCCGCGTTTTCATTTGTGACGGAGGCGACCCACTGGCGATCGAAAGCAGCAGCAACAACAAACAGCCGCGCACGCGGATCAATCGAATGATCCGGATCAGTCCGGTGCGGGTGATAGGCGATGACGGGGCGCAGCTCGGCGTGCTGTCGATCGACGAGGCCCTGGCGGCGGCGCAGGAGCGCGGACTCGATCTGGTGGAAGTGGCGCCGTTGGCCCGCCCCCCCGTGGTCAAGATCATGGACTACGGGAAATTCAAATTCGAGCAGGCGAAGGCGGCCCGCGCCGCGAAGAAGAAGCAGCACGTGATTCACCTGAAGGAAGTGAAGTACCGGCCGGGCATCGACGATCACGATTTCGATTTCAAGACCCGTCACGCGCGCGAGTTTCTGCAGAGCGGGAACAAGGTGAAAGTGACGATGATGTACCGCGGGCGGCAGATGGCCCACATCGAGCTGGGACGGGACGTGCTCGATCGGGTGGCCACCGAGCTGAAGGACATCGGCAAGATCGAGCAGGAGCCGCGGCTGGAAGGGCGCAACATGTCGATGGTACTGGCGCCCAAATGACGCAATCGGCTGCTGGCGATCGGCGGTCAGTTTGCCGACAGCCGATGGCCGAGAGCCGATCGCGTATTCAGGAGTTCACATGCCAAAAATGAAATCCAAGCGCGCGCTGCGGAAACGCGTGCGCCTGACCGGCTCGGGCCGGCTGCGCCGGCACCGCGCCATGAAGAGCCACATCCTGACCAAGAAGCATCCGAAGCGGAAGCGTCACCTGCGCAAGGCGACGCTGATCGCGCACGCCGATGAGCGCCGCCTGCGGCGGCTGCTGCTGGCGTAAGGAGAATTCCATGCCTCGCGTCAAGAGCAACGTCGCGCGTCTGAAGCGCAAGAACAAGGTGATGCAGCTCGCTAAGGGGTACTACGGCGGGCGCAGCAAGCTGTGGAAGGCCGCCAAGGAAAGCGTCGAGCGGGCGCAGAAGTACGCCTACCGCGACCGCCGCCGCAAGAAGGGCGAGTTCCGGCGCCTCTGGATCACGCGCATCAATGCCGCCGCCCGGTTGCACGACCTGTCCTACAACCGCCTCATGAACGGCCTGCGGCGCGCCGGCGTCGAGATCAACCGCAAACTGCTCGCGGATCTCGCCGTGCGCGATCCGGGCGCGTTTGAGCAGCTGGCGGAGGTCGCGAAGAAGGCCCTCTGACCATGCGCGACCTCCTCGCGAGCCTCGACGGCCTGCGGGAGCGTCTCCGCGACATTCCCCAGGCAAACGAGCGCCGGCTGCAGGATCTCCGCACCGAGATTCTCGGGCGGAAGCACGGCGCCCTCACCGACATCCTCAAAGCCCTCCCCACCCTCGCGGGGGACGACCGGAAAGCGGTGGGGGGGCGGGCGAACGCCCTGAAGCGCGAGTTCGAGGAGGCGTTCGACGCCCGCGCCCGCGAACTGGCGCGCGTGCCCGCCGCGACCAATGATCTCGACCCGACGATGCCGGGGCGCGCCCACTGGCAGGGTGGCCTGCATCTCGTCACGCAGGTGGTGGACGAGATCTGCGACATCTTCCGCGAGATGGGATTCGTGCGCGCCGTCGGTCCCGAGATCGAAACCGAGCGCAACAACTTCTACGCGCTCAATTTTCCCAAGGACCATCCGGCGCTCGATGCGCAGGACTCCTTCTACGTCGCCGACGATCTGCTGCTGCGCACGCATACCTCGCCGGTCCAGATCCGCACCATGGAGGCGTACCGCCCGCCGATCCGCGTCGTCATTCCCGGCCAGGTGTATCGCCGCGATCCGTTCGACGCGTCCCACGCTCCGGTGTTCGAGCAGATCGAAGGGCTGGTCGTCGATGAGGGCGTCTCCTTCGTCGACCTCAAGGCGACTCTGAGCCGGTTCGCCCGGCGCTTCTTCGCGGCGGACGCCGTGGTGCGCTTTCATCCCTCGTTCTTCCCGTTCACCGAGCCATCGGCGGACATGAGCGTGCGCTGCACGGTGTGCGGCGGCGCGGGATGCGCGACCTGCAAGGGGAGCGGGTGGATGGAAATCCTCGGCAGCGGCATGGTGCATCCGGCCGTGCTCGAGAACTGCGGCATCGACCCCGAGCGCTTTACCGGGTTCGCCTTCGGCATGGGGCCGCACCGCATCGCCATGCTGCGGTTCGCCATCCCCGACATTCGCCTGCTGTTCGAGAGCGACGTGCGGTTTCTGGCCCAATTCGCGGGCGGGGTGCGATGAATCTCTCGCGCCGCTGGCTGGAGGCGCTGCTCGGCCGCTCGCTCGACGTCCAGGAGATCGCGGCGCTCCTGACCGCACGCTGTTGTCCGGTCGAGGGGATCGAACCGCTGCACGCCGATCTCGGCGACATCCTCATCGGGCGCGTCCTCGAGGTCAAGCCCCATCCCAACGCGGATCGGCTCAGTCTCTGTCTGGTCGATGCGGGCGGGTCCGGGGGGCCGCTCGAGGTCGTCTGCGGCGCTCCCAACGTGCAACCCGGGACGTCCTACCCGTTCGCGCCGGTCGGCGCGCGCCTGCCCGGGGGACTGAAGCTCGACCGGCGCAAGATCCGTGGCGTCACCTCGAACGGCATGCTGTGCTCGGCCCGTGAGCTGGGGTTGGGCCAGGATCACGAGGGGATCCTGGCCCTTCCCACCGATGCGCCCCCCCCTCCGGGGTCCCGCTTTGTAGACGCGGTCCCGGTGGTCGATGATCGCATCGTGCTCGAAGTCTACGCCAATCGCCCCGACCTGTTGTGTCACAAGGGAGTCGCCCGGGAGCTGGCCGCGGCCCTGGGCGGGGGGGCGACCGTGAAGCTGCCCGCAGTTCCCGGGGCGATGCCCGTCCGCTTCGCGTCGGCCGACCGTCGCCCACGGGAAGGCACCGTGGACGGTGTGCGTGTCACGGTCGAGGACGGCGAAGGCGCGCCGCGGTACATGATCGCCGTGATCCGGGGTGTGCGGGTGGGTCCCAGTCCGGTGTGGCTGGCGTCGCGTCTCGAGGCGGTGGGGCAGCGGCCGATCAACAACGTCGTCGACGTGACGAATTACGTGCTGTTCGAGCTGAACCAGCCGCTCCACGCCTTCGATCTGGCCCGGTTGCGCGGTGCGGCGGTCGTGGTGCGCCGCGCGAACGGCAACGAGCGCATTCAGACGCTGGATGGCGTGAGCCGCACGCTGACGCCCGACATGACCGCGATCTGCGACGCCGAGCGTCCCACGATCGTCGCCGGGGTGATGGGAAGCGCCGACTCGGAAGTCGGTGATGCGACGACCGATCTCGTCCTCGAATGCGCCTATTTCCAGCCGACGCGCATCCGTCGGACGCGCCGCGCCCTCGGGATCTCCAGTGAGTCCAGCTATCGCTTCGAGCGGGGCATCGACATGGCGGGGATGCCCGATGCGCTGCGCCGCGCCATCGAGCTGATGATCGCCGTGGCCGGCGGGGAGCTGCGGGCGCCGCCTCTCGATCTCTGGCCCGCGCCGGAGCAGCCCCGGACCGTGTTCCTGCGCCCGGAGCGGGTCGAACGGGTGCTCGGTGTGGCCTGCCCGCGCGCTGAGATCGAGCGACATCTCTCCAGTGTGGGTTTTATCGCGGCACCCAAGGACGATCGCTTCGCCGTCCAGGTCCCGGGCTGGCGGCCGGACGTGACGCGCGAAGAGGATCTGATCGAAGAGATCGCCCGGCTCACGGGTTACGATGCCTTCCCCGACGAGCTGCGGGCGTATCGACCCGGGGTCGTCCCCGAGGCGTCGTCGGAGCGTGCGCTGGCCCGGGTCCGGGACGCACTGGTTCGAGCCGGGTTCTTTGAAGCCCGCACCTCGCCGCTCGGAACGGCCGACGCCCCCGATGCCGTCGCCCTGCGCAATCCGCTGTCGGCGGAAGAATCGCACCTGCGGAGCCACCTGCTCCCCGGTCTCGTGCGACGGGTGGAGTACAACTGGGCCATGCGCGAGCGCGACGTCCGGTTGTTCGAAGTCGGTACGGTGTTCCGAGCGACCGCCGGGAGGACGCCGGAGGAGCAGTTGATGGTGGGGGGCGTGCTCACCGGCGCCCGCCGACCTCCGCATTGGACCGAGGCCCAGACGCCTGATATGGACTTCTGGGACCTCAAGCGCCACTTTGAGTTAGCCGTTGCCGCCGCCGCCCCGGGCGCCACGGTGGGCGTGGGAACGGATGGCGCTCTCTGGGTGGCGGTGGCTCCTGATGGCCGCGAGGTGGGGTGGGCTCGCGTGCTGGAGGCCGATGCTCCCAAATGGGGAGCGCTCGTCTTCGGCTTTGAAGTCGACATCGCGTCCGGAGCGGCGCCCGGTGTGACCTACGCCGCTCTGCCGACCCAGCCGGCCACGAGTCAGGATCTCTCCCTGGTCGTGCCCGAGGGAGTCCGGGCGACGGACGTCGAGCGGACGCTGCGACAATCGTGCGGCCCGATGCTGGTGCGGCTGGAGATCTTGGATGAGTACCGCGGCCCGAAGGTGCCGGCGGATACGCGGGGCGTGACGTGGCGCTGCGTGTTTCGCGATGCCGCCCGCAGCCTGCGGGACAGTGAAGTGGACGAGATCATCCGCCGCGCAGTGGCGGCGCTGGAGGCCAAGCTCGGTGTACGGCGCAGAACGGGCTGATAGCCGCGCCTTGGAGCAGCTGGAGTCAGTCCTGCGCGAGGTCGCCGAAGAGCTGGCGACCTGGCGCGCCCGGGCGCTCAAGGCGGAGGGCGACGGCAAGCGAAGTGGGGGAAGTGGAGGGGGCGGGGCTGCGCGGAGTGATGACGGAGACCGGCAGCTGCGCGGGAGACTCGAAGCGGCGCGGAGTCGCGTCCGGGCGATGGTGGAGCGGCTGGCGTTTCTGGAGGAACAGGCCCGGGAGGCGACCGGCACCAACGACGCGCGTGGCGGGTCCGCCGCTCGATGACCACAAAAAAGCACGCCGTCAAAGTGATGATCGGCGGCGAGGAATACACGGTGCGCTCGGACCTTTCCCCCGAGTACACGCGGGAAGTCGCGGGATACGTGGATCAGGCGTTGAAGCGTGTGTTGGCGCAGGGCGGGCTGATCGAGACGCACAAGGCGGCGATCCTTGCGGCGCTCGACATCACCAACGAGCTGTTTCAGGCGAAGCGGGGAGAGCGCGAAGTCGCGGCGCGGTTGGCGGCATTGGCGGACGATTTCTCGAAGATGCTGCCCCCGGGGCGGCGCCGAGTATCCGAACGGTAGCCATCACGACGCCCGGCCGGCTGGCCGGTGCGCAGTCGGAGATAGATCGATGTTCACCTGGATCGAGATCGTCATCGCCGTTCTCGGCGGCGGGTTCGCGGCGGGAACGGTTTTCTACGTCCTGCACCGGCGCGCCGAGCGGCGCCGCGCCGGTGCCCTAGAGAGCGGCTCCCGCGAACGCGACCGCGAGCTGGTCGAGACGCGGCAGCGGCTGCAGCTCGAGGCGAGGGAAGAGACGATCCGGGCGCGCGAGTCGTTGGAGAAGGATCTCGTCGACCGGCGCCGGGAGCTCGACCAGCGGCAGAGCCGCCTGGAGCGCCAGCTCGGGGAGACGAGTGAGCGCGAGAAGGAGTTGGGACGACGCGAGCAGGTCTCCGTCGAGCGCGAGCGCGCCATCGCGGCCGGAGAGCGGGACGCGCAAGCGCGGCTCGAGCGCATCGCGGGACTCACGGCGCAGGACGCCAAGGAAGAGCTGAAGCGGCGATTCGAAGAAGAAGCGCGCGGAGAAGCGGCGGCGCTGGTGCGGGACATCCGTGAGCAGGCGCAGAAGAACGCCGATCGCGACGCGAAGAAGATCGTGGCTCTCGCCATTCAACGTATCGCCACCGAGTACACGGCGGAGAACACCGTCGCCGCCGTCGCGCTCCCCTCGGACGAGATGAAGGGCCGTATCATCGGGCGGGAGGGGCGCAACATCCGCGCGTTCGAGGCCGCCACCGGCGCCGACGTCATCATCGACGATACCCCCGACACGGTCGTCATCTCCTGCTTCGATCCGGTGCGCCGCGAGGTGGCGCGCGTGGCCCTCGACCGGCTCATCGCCGACGGGCGCATTCACCCGGGTCGCATCGAGGAAGTGGTCCGCAAGGCGCAGGAGGAGATCGACACCGGGATTCAGGAGGCGGGCGAACGGGCCATCTACGAGACCGGGCTTCGGGGCATGCATCAGGAAATGGTCAAGCTGGTCGGCCGGATGCGGTACCGCAGCTCGTACGGGCAGAATCTCCTCGAGCATTCGAAGGAAGTCGCGTGGATTGCGGGCATCATGGCGGCGGAGCTGAAACTCGACGTTGGGCTCGCCAAGCGGGGGGCCCTGCTGCACGACATCGGCAAGGTGCTGACGCACGAGCACGACGGCACGCACGTCCAGCTGGGCGTCGAGGTCGCGACCAAGTACAGCGAGCATCCGGTGGTGATCAACTGCATCGCCGCCCACCACGACGATGTGCCGCACGATTCCGCCATCAGCGTCATCGTGCAGGCGGCCGATGCGATCTCCGGCGCCCGTCCCGGGGCGCGCCGCGAGGCGTTCGAGACCTACGTCAAGCGCCTCAGCGCCATCGAGCAGATCGCCGGCGAATTCGGCGGTGTGGAGAAGGTGTTTGCGATTCAGGCCGGGCGGGAGGTCCGGGTCGTGGTCACGCCCGCGAAGGTGGACGACGCCGCCGCGACGGCGCTGGCCGAGCAGATCTCCCGCCGCATCGAGCGGGAGCTGCAGTATCCGGGGCAAATCAAGGTGGTCGTCATCCGGGAGACACGGGCGGTGGACATTGCACGCTAACGCGAGACTGATCGACGGCACGGCCATCGGCCGGGCCATGCGCACGGAGCTGGCGGCCGACATCGCGGCGTTGCAAGGGCGCGGCGTGACACCCGGGCTCGCCGCGGTGCTGGTGGGCGAGAATCCCGCCTCCGCCACCTACGTGCGCATGAAAGGGAAGGCGTGCGACGAAGCCGGGCTGTATCACGAAACGATCACCCGGCCGGCGGACATCAGCGAGGCCGACCTGCTCGCGCTCGTGGACCGGCTCAACGCCGACCCGAGAATCCACGGCATCCTGGTGCAGCTGCCGCTGCCCAAACACATCAACGCCGCACGCGTCCTGTTGCGGCTCGATCCGCGCAAGGACGTCGACGGCTTTCATCCGGTGAACGTCGGGAAGGTGTCCACCGGGGATGTGACGGGATTCCGGCCCGCCACCCCCTACGGCGTGCAGCAGCTGCTGGTGCGCAGCGGCGTGGAAACCACCGGGGCCAACGCGGTGATCGTGGGCCGATCCAACATCGTCGGACGTCCGATGGCCGCCCTGCTGCTGCAGGACGCGCCGGGCGGCAACGCCACCGTCACCGTGTGCCATTCGCGCACGCGCAACATCGCGGCCGTCACCCGCCAGGCCGACATCCTCATCGTGGCCATGGGCAAGCCGGAGTTCGTCACCGGAGACATGGTGCGCCCCGGGGCGGTGGTGATCGACGTGGGCGTCAATCGCGTCGACGATCCCAGCGCCAAGTCGGGCTACCGGCTGGTGGGGGACGTGAACTTCGCCGAAGCGGTCGAAGTGGCGTCCGCGATCACACCGGTGCCCGGCGGGGTCGGGCCCATGACCATCACGATGTTGTTGTTCAACACCATCCAGGCGGCCCGGCAATGGGCCCATCCCTAGACCTCTTCGCCGCCATCAGCCCGGAAGGGGCGTGGAGCGTCGCGGAGGTGACGCGCCGCGCCCGGTCCATCGTGGAAGCCGGGCTCCCCGCCGTGTGGGTGAAGGGAGAGATCTCCGGCTTCAAGGCGTACGGCAGCGGCCACTGGTATTTCACGCTGCGCGACAAGGCGGCGCAGCTGCGCTGCGTGATGTGGTTGAAGGACAATCAACGGCTGCCCGCGGCCCCAGCGGACGGACTGCAGGTGTACGCCTTCGGCACGCCGACCGTGTGGGAAGAGCGCGGGGAGTTCCGGTTGACGGTCCGGCAGCTGCTGTCGACGGAAGCCGGGGGGTTGTGGCAGGTCGCGTTGGAGAAAGCCACGGCCGCGCTGCGGCGCGACGGCTTGCTCGACCCGGGGCGCAAGCGCCCCGTGCCGCTGTATCCCCGCCGCATCGCCGTGGTCACGAGCGCGGATGGGGCCGCGTTTGGCGACATCATCGCCGTGCTCGAGCGGCGCTGGCCGGGCGTCGAGCTGCTGCTCGTGCCGACGCGGGTGCAGGGAGACGGCGCCGACCGCGAAGTCTGCGCGGCCCTCGGCATGCTGAGCCGGATTCCCGGACTCGACGTCGCCATCGTGGGCCGCGGGGGCGGCGCCAAGGAGGATCTCTGGGCCTTCAACAGTGAGCGGGTCGCGCGCGCCGTCGCCGCGGTGCCCGTGCCCGTCATTTCGGCCGTCGGGCACGAAACCGACGTGACGCTGTGCGATCTCGTCGCCGACCTGCGCGCGCCGACGCCGTCGGCGGCCGCGGCCGCCGCCACGCCGGACCGGACCGAGCTGCTGGCCGCGCTCGACCGGCTGGCCGGCTCCTTGACCCGCGCGCTGGCGGC
>Ga0187892_10005066_pt1 | contig 21172 bp, 23 predicted proteins | sample MA1701073metaG_FD_139345 | JGI IMG/M metagenome (GOLD analysis project Ga0187892, IMG submission 139345) | Bio-ooze microbial communities from a basaltic lava cave in the Kipuka Kanohina Cave System on the Island of Hawaii, USA - MA170107-3 metaG ... | reverse complement strand
TGCTTCCTCAGTCCATGGCCACCGCCCAACAACCCCGGGGCGATCCTGGGGCGCCGGCCGTATGATCAACCCCGTTCCTTCGCCTCGTCCTGTCGGCATGTCTCGTCGGTCTGAGGCGGGGCCGCGCTAGGCTATCCGCCGTGGAGCCCGTCTACGTCATCGGCGCCGGGCAGGTGCCCGTCACCAAGCAGGGGCAGGTCCGCGGCCGTCACCTGGCCGCGCGGGCCATCCAGGCCGCGCTCGCCGAGGCGGCCGTGCCGCCGGGGGCGGTCGGGGCGCTGATCGTCGGCAACATGATGTCGGGCATGCTCGCCCAGCAGCAGCAGCTCGGCGCCCTCTTCGCCGACGTGGCCGGCCTCCGGGGCGTGGAGGCCGCCACCGTCGAGGCCGCGTGCGGCTCCGGCGGGGCCGCCGCCCGCTGGGGCTTCATGGCCGTGGCGGGGGGCTTCCACGACGTCGTGGTGGTGTGCGGCATGGAGCGCATGACCCACGCGCCGAAGGAGACGACCACGGCGTCCCTGGCCACCGCGGCCGACTGGGAGCTCGAGGGGTGCGCCGGGGCCTCCTTCCTCTCGCTCAACGCCACCCTCATGGCCCGCTACATGGAGCGCTGGGGCGTCGAGCCGCGCGACTTCGCCCACTTCGCGATCAACGCGCACCAGAACGCCCTCGGCAACCCGCACGCGTTCCTGAAGAAGCCGGTGGACCTGGCCGCCTACCTGGCCTCCCGCGAGGTGGCCCCGCCGGTGAAGCTGCTCGACGCGCCGCCCATCTGCGACGGCGCCGCCGCCGTCGTGCTGGCGACCCGGGACGTCGCGCGGTCGGCGGACCGCGCGCGGCGGCCCGCCGTGCGGGTGCGCGCCTCCGCGATCGCCACCGACTCCCTCGCGCTCCAGGGGCGGCGCGACCCGCTCCGGCTCGAGGGCGCCGCGCTCTCGAGCGCCCGGGCCTTCGCCCAGGCGGGCCTCACCCGCGACGACGTCGACCTCTTCGAGCTCCACGACGCCTACACCATCATCACCGCGCTCAGCCTGGAGGCGGCCGGCTTCGCCCCGCCCGGCCGCGGCGTGCACTTCGGCCGGGACGGCGAGATCGCCATCGACGGGCGGCTGCCGATCTCCACCATGGGCGGGCTCAAGGCCCGCGGCCATCCGGTGGGCGCCACGGGCGTGTACCAGCTCGTGGAGAGCTGGCTCCAGCTCACGGGCGCCGCCGCCCCCAACCAGGTCCGGGACGCCGAGGTCGCCATGGTGCAGAACATCGGGGGCACGGGGGCCACGGTGGTGACCCACGTCCTCGCCCGCGAGGCCTGACCGTCCCGCGCCGGCGCGGGCCCCGCGACCCGTCCAGATCGACGGCGCGGGGCGCCTTCGCGCCGGATCCCACCCAACGGAGCCCTGGCTGGCCGCGGTGCCCCCCGGAGCAGGCGGGCGGCCTCAGGGCTGCGCGAGCAGCGCCCGGTACAGGGCGAGCAGGCGCTCGACGGCGGCGATGGCCTCGTCGGCGTCGGCGCGCTCGAACAGCTCGGAGGGCGGCAACAGGTCGTCCTCGTCCCCGTAGAACGCATGACCCCGCTGGGCGAACAGGCGCTCGGAGGTCGCGCAGATCTCGGGCGCGTGGGCTCGCCAGTCGGGCGGGAAGCGATCCAGGTGACGCAGGAGCACCGGCCCCGGGTCGTGCCGGCGCGGCGGATCGATGCCGACGAATCGCAGCGCCCCCTTGAACAGGAGCTCGAGCGCCTCGTGTGCCTCGCGGACGACGTCGTCGTATCGCCGGCGGCCCAGGAAGAGGCGGAGCGCCTCGAGCCGCGCTTCCACCTTGGCCAGGTAGTCGCGGGCGATCTTGCGCGAGGTCACAGCACGACGTCCTCGCCGAGGACGTAGTCGGGCTTCAGGTCCCAGTACGGATTGCCGCGCTCGTCCCAGAGGCGCCGGGCTCCCAGCTCGGCGAGCCGCCGTTCCAGCCGGGCCAGGACCCGGCGCAGGAAGCCGTCGCGGTCCACCAGCAGGCGGTGGCCGTCGAGGAGGCCGAGGTAGAACGGCTTCACGGTGTCGGCCTCCTCGGGCGTGAGCAGGATCGGCGAGATGGTCTCGGCGAACGCGTCCGACACCGCGTGGGCCAGGGGGCTCACCAGGCGGTGGCGGTCCAGCCGCCCGCGCGGAAGGCCGCGGATCACGATCAGCAGGTCCAGATCGCTCTCCGGCCGCTCCCGATCCTGCACGCGCGACCCGAAGGCCGCCAGGGTGACGAGCGCCTCGCCGAAGCGGCCCTCGAGGGCGCCGTGAAAGGACTCCAGGTTTCTCTCCAGGACGGGATCCACGCGGCCATGATACCGCGCCCGCCACGGTCCCCGGCCGTGGCGCGTCAGCGGCCGACCACGTGGTCCGCTTGGATCAGGAGCGAGGGCGGGATGGCGAGGCCGAGAGCCCGGGCGGTGGCCTGGTTGAGGGCCAGCTCGTAGGTGGTCGGCTGCTCCACGGGCAGCTCGGCCGGGCTCGCGCCCCGGAGGATCCGGTCCACGTAGGCCGCCGTCCGCCGCGCCAGCTCGGTGATGCTGCTGCCGCAGGCGATGAGGCCCCCCTCCTCGACGCTCTCGCGCCACTGGTACATGGCGGGCAGCCGATGCCGCGCGCAGAGCTCGATGATCCGCTTGCGGTCCCGGTTGAGGAGGGCGCTGGCCGGCACGAACAGCGCGTGGGCGCGCTCCGCCGTCAGCCGCTGGAAGGCCCGGGCGTAGTCCCGGTCGCGGGCCTCGGCCAGGACGACCGTGAGGCCCATGCCAGCCGTTGCGCGCTGCGCGGCCCTGACCTGCTCCTGCACCTGGGGCTCGCCGGTGGTGAGCAGCCCGAGGCGGCTGGCGCGGGGGACCAGCTCCTTGAGGAGATGCAGGCGCTTGTCCACGAGGAGCGTGTCGGGCTCGATGACCACGCCCGTGAGGTTGCCGCCCGGGCGCGCGAGGCTCGCGACCCAGCCCAGCGCCACCGGGTCGGCGACCGCGAACATGACGATGGGCACGGTCGTGGTCGCCTCCCGCGCCGCCTGCACCGCGGCGTGGCTGACGGCCACGATGACGTCGGGCCGGGCGGCGACCAGCTCGCGGGCCAGCAGAGGCAGCCGCTCGAACTGGCCGTTCGCGAACCGGTACTCGATCAGCAGGTTCTGGCCCTCGCGATAGCCGAGGTCGCCGAGCCCGCGGGGGATGAGGTTGGTGGTGGTGGGCTCCGATGGGTCGGGCCGCGCGGTCGAGGTCAGGAAGCCCTATCGGGACGGGCGGTCGGCCGGCTGGGCGGACGCCCGGCGCGGCGCCCCCAGGAGCACGAGGGCGAGGGCTCGGAGCACGGTCCGGCGTTCCACGCTGAGCGCAGGATAGCAAGGATCGATTTGGTGCCGCCAGCCGTGACGCCGAGCCGCGCGGCTGGCGGGTGGCGTCAGCGGCGGGAGGCGCTCACCGCCGCGCTCGCGCGCTCCTCGGGCGGCAGGACCCGGCGGAAGGCGGCCAGGATCAGCAGGTCGTAGACGATCTTGAGCCCGCCCGCCACCAGGAACGGGATGCCCAGCGCGGGCACGGCCAGCGTCGCCCCCGCGAAGGCCGGGGCCACCGCCGCCGCGGCGTTGCGGGCGACCGAGGTGAGCCCGGCGGCGGCGGCGCGCTCGCCAGGCTCCACCACCGCCATCACGTAGGACTGGCGCGTCGGCACGTCGAGCTGGGACAGGAGGTACCGGGCCAGCAGCACCCCCAGCGCCAGCGGCATCGTCGGCATCAGCGGCACCAGCAGCAGGAGCACGTTGGACGGCAGGTGGGTGAAGACCATGGTGTTCAGGAGCCCGATGCGGCGGGCCAGCGGCCCCGCCGCGAGGAACGAGAGCGCCGACAGGAGGTTGGCGGCGAAGAACACCGAGGCGAGGCCGGCGTCCGGCATCCCGTACCGGAGGTGCAGCCAGTACGACACCATGCCCTGGACGACGAAGCCGCCGGCGAACGAGTCCAGCGCGAACAGCGCCGAGAGCTTCACGGCGACGCCCCGGGAGCGCGAGAGGGCGAAGAGCCGGGCGCCGGCCGGGGCGCTCTCGCGTCGTGCCTCCGCGGCCGGCGACAGCCGCGCGAACACGGCGCCGAGGACCAGGGCCGTCGCGACGTACCCCCACACGAGAGACCGGTAGCCGGCGAGCCCGGCCAGCCCCAGCGCGCCGGGCAGGGCCACGACGAGGGCGCCGAGGGCGCCGCACAGTGAGCTGACCAGGTTGTAGGCGGCGAACATGTCGGTGCGGCGGCGGTCGGGGACGGTCTGGGGCAGGATGGCCTGCTCGATGGAGGAGAAGGGCCCGACCTCCTTCCCCGACGGGCTGATGACGCCGACGATGGCGGCGGCGAAGAGCCAGCCGGGCCGGTCGGTCAGCGCGAAGCCGACGCCGCCGAGCGCCATGAGCCCCGCGCTGCCCATCAGCATCGCCCGCCGGCCCGCGCGGTCGGCCACCGCCGTGACGAGGACCGTCATGAGGGCGCCGCCCGCCAGCGCGGCGGTGAAGATCGCGCCGATGGTGGGGGTCGAGAGGCCGGCCAGGGCGAGGTACGGCCCCAGGATGACGGAGAGGAACCCGAAGGCCAGGCTCCTGAGGCCGGAGGCGACGAACAGGAGCCGGCCGTCGGCGGTCACCGCCCGGCGAACTTCGGGATGACCTCCCGGCCGAGCCAGGCGAGCTGCTCGAGCATGACGGGCTGGGGCGTGCCCATGCTGTTGCTGAGGTGCACGTACTCGAGCCCCGGGAAGCGCTCCTCCAGGGAGCGCAGGTAGGCAACCAGCTCCTCGGGCGGCCCCGCGAACCAGGCGCCGACCTTCCGGTAGTGGTCCACGGTCGGCACGCCCGCCGTGTCCCAGCCGCCGCGCTTGGTGGAGGCCTCGAGCTGCTCTCTGGTGATGCCGGGCACGAAGCCGAGGGGCCCGAACATCTTCACGTGCTCCTCGTACCAGGGCGTGATCTCGCGCACCGCGCGCTCGGAGGAGTCGGCCAGGTGGTAGAAGATGCCGAGGCTCAGGCCCTCGCCGAGCTGGTAGTCGAGGCCCCCCCGGTGGGCGGCCTCCTGGTAGGCGTGGATCGACCGCTCGGCCATGGTGGCGGCGCCGCCGCCGATCAGGCCCTTGATCCGATGCTTGATCATGAAGTCGAGACCCCGGGCCCCCGCGCTCACGATCGGCTGCCAGCACTCCACCGGCTGGCGGAGGGGCCGCGGCACCAGCGTCAGCTCCTCGAGCTGGTACCCGCGGTAGGGCACGGGCGGGGGCAGCGTGTAGTGACGGCCGCGGTGGGTGAAGGACTCGGAGTGGAAGGCCTTCATGACGATGTCGACCTGCTCCTCGAACAGCTCCCGGTTGGCCTCCGCGTCGAGCATCGGGGCCCCGAAGGTCTCCACCTCGCGGGTGTGGTAGCCGCGGCCGACCCCGAAGACGGTGCGGCCCCCGGTCAGGATGTCGGCGGTGGCGAAGTCCTCGGCCAGCCGCAGGGGGTGCCACATGGGCGTGATGTTGAACCCGCACCCGACCCGGAGCCGCCGCGTGAGATGCGCCAGGTGCACGGCGACCATCAGGATGTTGGGGATGCACTCGTAGCCCTCGTGCTGGAAGTGATGCTCGGCCAGCCAGAGGATCTCGAAGCCGTTGTCGTCCATGCAGCGCGCGACGGCGTCGGTCTTGTCGAACACGGTGGCGAGGTGCTCGTTCGGGTAGCGCCGCTCGTTGGCCGGCGTGGCCTGCTGCCCCATGTCCGGCAGGTCGACGTGGCCGGCGTAGACGGTGGAGAACTTGCTGATCATGGCGGTGTCCTTTCGGCGGGGGCGCCGTCGCTGCCGGCGTCCCCGCCCGGCAGTGTACCAGGATGCGGGCTCACGAGCCCCGGAGCGCCGGCAGGAGACGCGCGGCCGCCTCGTCCACCTGGGCAAGCTGGTCCCCGCCCGCGAAGCGGAGCGCGAGGTGGCGGGCGCCGGCGTCGACCCAGCGCCGGAGCCACCGGAGCGCCCCCTCCACGGGGCCGGCGTAGGCGGCCTGCCGGGCCAGGATGGTCCGGGCCGGCGCCGCGTAGTAGCACTCGAGGAACTCGTGGAGCCGCCGCTCGGCGGCCGCCGGGTCGGGGTCGAGGGCGAGCGTGACGTAGGCCGCGCCCGTCACCGCCTCCGCCGGGCGGCCGGCCGCGCGGGCGGCCGCCTGCACCTGGGGGAAGCGCTCGGCGAAGAACTCCACGCTCGGGCCGGTGGGGAACCAGGCGTCGAAGCGCGCCGCCTCCCGGAGCGCGGTGGGGCCGCTCCCGCCGATCCAGATGGGCGGGCCGCCGGGCCGGTGGGGCTTGGGCTCCACGGTGACGTCGTCGAGGGTGAAGTGCGTGCCCGCGAAGCGGACGCCGTCGCCCTGCCACAGCGCGCGGCAGATCTGGAGCGTCTCCAGGAAGCGGCCGACGCGCCGGTCCCACGGCACCCCGACGGCGGCGAACTCCCGGCGGATGGCCGGCGTGTCGGCGGCGATGCCGACGCCGAGGATCAGCCGGCCCTCGGCCACCCGGTCCAGCGTGCCGACCAGGTGGGCCAGCACCACCGGCGGGCGCAGCGCCGGGAGCAGCACCGCGGTGCCGATCCGCGCCCGCCGGGTCCGCGCGGCGATGGCCGCCAGGAGCGTCAACGGCTCGTGGCGGGGCCGCGCCGTGATGGAGTCGCCGACCCACACGGCGTCGAAGCCGGCCGCCTCGGCACGCTCGGCCAGGGTCAGGAGCGGGGCCGTGTCCAGACGCCCGGACATGACCGCCTCGCGGGTGGGGATCAGGATGCCGAACTCGATGGCCATGCGGGCGCCTCCGTGGGGCTCGATGCTAGGCCGCCGCCCTCGGCCCGTCAAGGCCGCTGCTGGCGACCGAGAACGACGCATGGCGAAGCACATTGGCCCAGCGCCCGCCTTGACAGGCTCCGGCGGCCCGGGGTATCAGGGAGCACCCGGCTCACGCGAGAGGAGCGAGCGATGAAGGTCAAGGCGGGCAACGGACTGGCGCGCGCCCTGAAGGCCGAGGGCGTCCCGTGGGTGAGCTGCTACCCCACCAACCACGTCAACAACGCGCTGGGCGAGGAGGGCGTGCCCATCCTCATGATGGGCGAGGAGCGCTTCGCGGTGGCCGTGGCCGACGCCTTCTCGCGGGTGACGTGCGGGCGGCAGATCGGCGTGTGCACGGTCATGGCCAACCTCAACGCGGCCGGGATCCAGATGGCCTACGGGGCGGTGGCCCAGGCGTGGGAGGACTCGTCCCCGGTCCTCGTCATCGCCGAGGGCGTGGGCGCGGGCATGCGCCGTCACACCCACTACGACATGGCCGAGGCCTTCCGCTCGGTCACCAAGTGGGTGGGCGAGGTCGACCGCGCCGACCTCGTCCCCGACTACGTGCGCCGGGCCTTCACGCACCTGCGCTCGGGCCGGCCGGGCCCGGTGCTGCTCGTCGTGCCGCGTGACCTCGGCGAGTACGAGGAGGACGAGCGCCCCTACGCGCCGGTCAAGGGCTGGCGGACCGGCCCCGACCCCGACGACGTGCGGGCGGCCGTCCGCGCGCTGCTCGACGCCCGCGCGCCGCTCCTCTACGTGGGCGAGGGCGTGCTCTACGCGGATGCCACCGCCGAGCTCCTCCAGCTCGCCGAGCTGGCCCAGGTGCCCGTGCTCACGACGCTCAAGGCCAAGGGCGCCTTCCCGGAGAGCCACCCGCTCTCGGTCGGGGTCCGCGGCGCGCTGGCCGAGCACTTCCTGCGCCGGTGCGACGTCCTCTTCTCGGTGGGCTCGAGCCTGTTCCCGAACCGGTTCAGCCACGCCGTCCCCGATGCCGCCCGCAAGACCATCGTGCAGTGCACCGTCGACACGCTGGATCTCAACCGCAGCTACGAGACGCGCCACGCCGTCGTGGGCGACGCGAAGCTGACGCTCCAGGCCCTGGTCGCCGAGGTGATGGCCCGGACGGGGGGCGGCCGCCGGAACCCCGAGCTGCTGGACGAGGTCCGCGCCGGCAAGCAGGCGTTCCTCGCCCAGTTCCGCCCCTGGATGGAGTCCGGCGAGACCCCCATCAACCCCTATCGGGTGATCGGCGACCTGATGAAGGTCCTCGACCCCGCCGCCTCCTTCGTCACCGCCGACTCCGGCAACACGCGCGACCAGACCAGCACCGTCTACTCGGCCGAGATCCCCCGGGGCTTCCTCGGCTGGGGCAACGTGTCCACCCTCGGCTTCAGCCTGGCGGGAGCGGTGGCGGCCAAGCTCGCCTACCCCGACCGGGCGTGCGTGCACATCACCGGGGACGCCGGCGTGTGCTACATGATGGGCAACTTCGAGGCGGTGGCGCGCTACGGCATCGGCATCACCACGCTGCACATCAACAACGGCGGCTACTCGGGCTACGGGCCCGGCTTCTGGGGGGCCGGCCACGACCCCTACACGTGGAAGGTCTCGGACCACGGCACCGCCTGCATGGCCGCCATGGCCCGGGCGGTCGGCTTCCACGCCGAGGACGTGAGCGACCCTGCCGAGATCGTCCCCGCGCTCCGCCGCGCCCTCGACGAGAACGCGCGGGGCCGGCCCGCCTTCCTGGAGTTCATCTGCTCGCACCACCCCGTCCACGGGGGCTGGGTGCGACCCTGACCGGCGAAAGGAGCCTGACCATGGCCGAGGTGCTCACGGTGGTGGCGAAGATCCGGGCGGCGAAGGGCAAGGGCGACGCGCTGGCGGAGCTCCTCACGGAGCAGGCGGCCGCGGTGCGCACGGCCGAGCCGGGCTGCCTCGTCTACCGCCCGCACCGGTCGACGAAGGACCCCGATGTCTTCCTCTTCTACGAGCAGTACCGGGACGACGCCGCCTTCGACGCCCACCGCAAGGCCCCCCACCTGGCCACCTACCGTGAGCGCCGGGAACAGGAAGGGCTCACCGAGGGCCAAGTGGAGGTCGAGATCTACCGCTCGATCACCGACTAGGTCGGCTGATCCGGAGTTCGAGAGAACTCACGTTCGCCGCACGAGGCGACCGTTGAAGGATTCAAGGCAACGGCGCCGAGTCGACAGGCGCTGGACGTGTGTCCATACCGCCACGCTCCTCGCTCTCAACATCTTCCTTGGGGCTCTCGCGGTCGCCGTGCCCCTCGTCGCCGAGGCGCAGCCGACGGGGAAACTCCCGCGGATCGGAATGATTGGCGAGTCTTCGCCCGCCCATCCCTTTGTTACAGCATTTTGTCAAGGACTCCGGGACCTCGGGTATACCGAAGGCCAGAACATCGTGGTCGAGTACCGCCATGCGCGTCGCCTTTTCGGCGCTGATGGGATGGCGTGCCGATGCGCTCCTCGTGCTTCCCGATCCGGTTCTAGGAAACGAACTGGCGCAGATCTCGAAGCTGGCAGCGCAAAACCGATTGCCCGCAATGTACCTGAGGAGGGAATTTGCTGAGACGGGCGGCCTCTTGGCGTATGGGCCAAGCTTCGCCGACAACTACCGGCGCGCTGCGACTTACGTCGACAAGATGCTCAGAGGCGCGAGACCTGCAGATCTTCCCGTCGAGCAGCCCACCAAGTTCGAGCTTGTAGTGAATCTCAAGACCGCGAAAGGCCTCGGCCTCACGGTCCCGCCGTCGATTCTTGCGCGGGCGGATCAGCTCATCGAATGAGCCTCGAGGTCGAAGGGGCGGCGAACAAGCCAGCGGAGCGGCCGGCGGCTGGCATCCGCTCGCTCGCCGCCGCTCCACTGGCGGCGTTCGGCGGACAAGATCATCGGTAGACGTCGCGACGATGGCCGATCTTGAAGACGGTGACAACGAGGTCCGCATCCTGCACCTCGTACAGGATGCGGTAGTCCTCTTGTCGGACTCGAAAGAGATCGTGGCCGGTGAGCTTCTCGCAGCCAGGGGGTCGCGGCTGAGTGGACAGCCCCTGCACCCTCGATACAACGCGTTTCCGGTCCTCCGTGGGGAGTCCTTCCAGCTCCTTGGCCGCCGAAGGCTTGATCAGCAGCCTATAGCTTGCCACGACGTCGCAGGTCGTTCAGCACCTTCTCAAGCTCGAGGCTGCGTTCCTTGGCCCGGCCTCGATACGCGGCAAGATCCTCCGCGTCCTCCGCAAGATTCAGCCGAACGGCATCATTCACGAGGTCCGAGATGCTCTTGTCGGTTTCCGCTGCCTTGAGACGGAGCGCTCGATGCAGATCGGCATCCAAGTAGACGGTAGCCCTTCTTGCCGTACCCATGATATGCATCATAACGTTGAGACGCTAGAACGTCAAGAGGCCGTTCGCGGCCAGGTGCACGGCCGCCGAACCAGCGCCAACCTGCCGGGTCGCATGTCGCCCCATTTCCAAGGTAGCGCGGCGTGATGCGGCCCGCAGGTTACGCGCAGCGTTCAGCGGCAAGATGTCGGTATGGCCCTGGGCAAGCGGCGCGGCAGCCGGTGCTCGGTGCGCTGCCGAGGAGGAGCTGATGGACCAATTCCTGAAAGCCGCCGTTGCCGAGGCGGAGGCCGGGCTGGCGGAGGGGGGCATCCCGATCGGTTCGGTTCTCGTCCACGAGGGCCAGATTATCGGCCGCGGGCACAACCGCCGCGTGCAACGGGGCAGCGCCATCCTCCACGGGGAAATGGACGCCTTGGAGAACGCCGGCCGGCTCCCGGCCGCGGTGTACGCCGGCAGTGTTCTGTACACCACCTTGTCCCCATGCGCCATGTGCTCGGGAGCGATTCTGCTCTACCGCATCCCACGTATCGTGGTCGGCGAGAACGTCACCTTCAAAGGCGAGGAAGATCTACTGCGGGACCGGGGCGTGGCTCTGGATGTCCTCCACGACGCCCGCTGCATCGAGATGATGCGGCGGTTCATCCGCGAGCACCCTGCCATCTGGAATGAGGACATCGGGGTGTGACCCACGCGAAGGTCGGCGATGCTGCCGCCGCACGGCGCAAGTGACCTCGGCGACCTCGGCCTCCATCCGATGAGGGCACCGGCGAGGCCTCAGCGCTCGCTGACGACCTCGGCATGCGCCCGCCGGTCGCCCACTGCCACCTCGGTCTCGGCAGGCTCTACCGGCGTACGGGCCAGCGCGACGAGGCGCAGGCGCGCCTCACGACCGCGAAGGCGATGTACCGCGAGATGGACATGCGCTTCCGGCTGGAGCAGGCGGATGCAGAGACGCGGGAGATGGGATGACCCTGGCGTCGCGAGGAGCGTGGCGGCGCAGAACGACGTTCGCTCGCCGCCCTCGTTCAGCCTACAGGTACCGCGTCGGCCAGTTGATGGTCCGCCACATGTGGGCGGACGGGCTCTGGTCGAAGCCGAGTCCCTCGGGCGGCTGGCGGAAGTGCCGGCCCACGACGTCGGTGAACTCCTCCAGCTCCACCGTGACGTTCGGGTCGAAGGCGTAGAGGTCGTTGACCGTGATGAGCCGGGAGGTCATGTACCACCGGTGCGCGCGGGCCACCCGGTGGGCCTCCTGGATGTGGGGCTCGGGGACGTAGTCGGCGCCGAACAGCTTCAGGTACAGCTCGGGGTACCGGTAGCCGACGGACTCGTCCGGGAAGAACCGGAGCGCCTGGTGGTACCGGATGGCCCAGCTCACCTCCTCGTCCACGTAGGGCTCCAGGAGCTGGGCGCTCCAGTAGCCGTGGTCCGACCGGATGAAGCCGGCGATGGCGATGTCGTGGAGCAGGCAGGCCAGCACCACCTTCTCGTCGACGCCGTTCTTCTGGGCCAGGCGCGCGCTCTGCAGGAGATGCGTGGAGGGCCCGAAGCGGTACCGGAAGAAGTCGAACAGGGTCGGCCGGTCGGGCATCCGGGCCAGGCGCGGGTCGTGGCCCATCATGTAGAGCTTGCCCTGGTCGGGCGGCCGGACGACGGGCTGCCGGGGATCGCGGTCGCCGGAGGTGAAGATCACCGACTTCACCACGGCCCGGTCCAGCTCCTGGCTCATCGCGTGCTCGGCCGCCTCGGCCCGCTCCAGCGCCGTCATCGCCATCGATGTCTCCCTCCCGGGTGATCGTGTGCTCGTCGGATCATGGCCATGGCCGCTCGGGGCTGTCAAGAGCCCGCCGGCGCCGCCCCCGCCGCGGGCCGCTCAACGCCCCTCGAAGCTCGGCACCCGCCGCTCGCCCCAGGCCTTGATGCCCTCCTTGAAGTCGGCCGTCTTGCGCGTCCACTCCTGCTCGGTCAGCTCGCGCTCGGTCGCGCGCTCGGCCTGGTCGGCGAAGCCGCGGCGCATGGTCTCCCGCGTCGCCTGCACGGCGAGCGGCGCCGCCTGGGCGATCTCGGCGGCCAGCGCGGTGGCCGCCGCCCGCACCTCGTCCAGCGGCACCAGCACGTCGGCCATGCCCATGGCCACCGCCTCGTCGCCCTTCACGATGCGGCCCGTGTAGAAGAGCAGGTTGGCCTTCTGCTGCCCGACCAGGCGCGGCAGCGTGAAGGTGAGGCTGAAGCCCGGGTGGAACCCCAGGCGGGTGAAGTTGGCGCTGAACCGGGCCTCGCTGCAGGTGACCCGGAAGTCGGCGGCCAGGGCCAGGCCGAGCCCGCCGCCGATGGCGGCGCCGTGGACGGCGGCCACGATGGGCTTCCGCGTGCGGAAGATGCGCGTGGCCTCCTTGTAGAGGTGCTTGGCGGGGCCGCCCTCCATGGTGGAGCCGGGGGCCGGGCGGTTGGCGAAGTCGGCCCCCGCGCAGAACGACTTGCCCTGGGCGCAGAGCACCACGGCGCGGCACGCCGCCTCGCGGTCGAAGGCCTCCAGCGCGTCCCCGATCTGGTTGATCAGGGCGTTGTCGAAGTAGTTGTGGGGCGGCCGCTGGATCTCGATCTGGCCGACGTGGCCCGACAGGCCCACGCCGATGTCCTGGTAGGTCGCTGTCCCGCTCATGAGCCCCTCCCGGCGAAGGTAGTGCGGCAAGGATACCAGGGGACGGGCCCGCGCTTCTCGCCTATTCCGCCTGGCCCGTCGGATGGCGGCGCCCGCGCCGCCGCGCTATGCTCTCCTCGCCCGCCGCATCGCGCGCGGGCAGCCAGGAGGCCGAGCGTGCGCGTGACCCTCGCCGACCCGGTGCCCGGATGAGCGCGGCGTGCCGACGCGCGGGCGCCGCCCTGACTCGTGGGGCGCCATGCTCTTCGCCCTGACGCTCCTCGCCGCCCTCGGCTCTGGCCTCATCGCCGGCGTCTTCTTCGCCTTCTCCACCTTCGTCATGCGGGCCCTCGCCCGCCTGCCCGCGGCCGCCGGCATCGCCGCCATGCAGGCGATCAACGTGACCGTGCTCAACCGCTGGTTCCTGGGGACCTTCCTTGGCACGGGTGCCGCGTGCGTCGCCCTGGCCCTGGCGGCCATCGTGCAGTGGCCCGAGCCGGGCACCGGCTGGCGACTCCTCGGCGGCGTGCTCTACCTGGGCGGCACGCTCCTGGTGACGATCCTCTTCAACGTGCCGCGGAACGAGGCCCTCGCCCGCGTGGCCCCGCCCAGCGCCGAGGGCGCGGCCCTGTGGGCGCGGTACCGGCAGACGTGGACGGTCTGGAACCACGTGCGGACGGCGGCCGCCCTGGCCGCCGCGGCCGCCTTCGCCGCTGCCCTCGGCCGCCGGTGAGCCCCCGGCCGGCCGCCCTCGGGCATGTCGAAACGGTGCCGGGTCGGCCGTCATAGGGGCGAGCACGAGCCGACAGACCCATCGGGCGCCTGAGGAGGGACGACCGTGAAATACACGATCCTGATCTACGAGACGGAAGCGGACTTCGCGGCCCGCACCGACGAGCAACGCAAGGGCGCCTACTGGGGGGCGTACCGCGCCTACACGAAGGCGCTGACCGAGGCCGGCGTGATGGTCGGGGGCGCCGCCCTCGAGCCCGGGCAGCGGGCGGCGACCATCCGCCAGCGCGACGGCAAGCGACACGTCCAGGACGGCCCCTACGCCGAGGCCAAGGAGGGGCTGGGCGGCTACTACGTCATCGAGGTCTCGGATCTCGACCAGGCGCTGGACTGGGCGGCGCGCTGCCCGGCGGCGTCGACCGGGGCCGTGGAAGTCCGGCCCAACCTCTCCATGTGAACGACGCCGGAGACCGCGGGACCGAGGCGGAGGAGGCGGCGGCCGCCGCCGCCCGGAACTCCTACGGCCGGCTGCTCGCCTTCCTGGCGTCCCGGTGGCGGGACGTGGCGGCGGCGCAGGACGCGCTCGGCGACGCCTTCCTCGCCGCGCTCCGGACGTGGCCCCGGACGGGCGTGCCGGCCCGGCCCGAGGCCTGGCTGCTGGCGGCGGCGCGCCGACGCCTCATGGACGGGGCGCGCCACGCCACCGTAGAAGCGGCGGCGGCGCCAGCCCTGCGGACGCTGGTGGAGCAGGCGGAGCGGGCGGTCTCCGCCGCGGCGCCCTTTCCGGACGAGCGCCTCACGCTCCTCTTCGTCGCCGCCCACCCGGCCATCGACGAGGCCATGCGCACCCCGCTGATGCTGCAGACCGTCATCGGGCTGGACGCCGCCCGGATCGCCTCCGCCTTCCTCGTCGCCCCCGCCGCGATGGGCCAGCGGCTGGTGCGGGCGAAGGCCCGGATCCGCGACGCCGGGATCCGCTTCGAGGTCCCCGAGCGCGCCGATCTCCCGGCACGGCTCGACGCGGTCCTCGAGGCGATCTACACGGCCTACGGCAGCGGCTGGGAGGACGTGGCCGGGGCCGATCCGCGCCGGAAGGGACTCGCCGAGGAGGCCATCTGGCTGGGGCGTCTCGTCCTCGGTCTCCTGCCCGAGGAGCCGGAGGCCGCAGGGCTGCTGGCCCTCATGCTGCACTGCGAGGCGCGCCGGGCGGCGCGACGCGATCCGGGCGGCGGCTACGTGCCGCTCGGCCGCCAGGACGTCACCCGGTGGTCGGGCCCCATGCTCCGCGAGGCGGAAGCCCTGCTGTCGGCGGCGGCGCGCGCCGGCCGGGCCGGACGCTTCCAGCTCGAGGCGGCGATCCAGTCCGTGCATGCCCAGCGCGCCGTCACGGGACACACCGACTGGGCGGCGATCGCCCTCCTCTACGAGGGACTGGTCCGCTGCGCGCCCACCATCGGCGCGCGGGTCGGTCATGCCGCGGCGCTGGCGGACGTGCGCGGCTCCGACGCGGGCCTGGCGATCCTGGACGCCATCGCCCCGGAGGCCATCGCCAGCTACCAGCCGTACTGGGCGATGCGGGCTCATCTCCTGGCCGCCGTGGGGCGCCACGCCGAGGCGGAGCACGCCTACGCGCGGGCCGTGGGCCTGAGCGAGGATCCCGCCGTCCGCGCGTTCCTCGCCGGCCAGGCGGCCCGGCGGGCCTCCTCGGCATGACCATGGCGCCGTCACCTCGGGCTGCCTGGCGCAGGAAGTGGGAGCCGTCGCCACCGGCGCTCGTGCGCGTGTTCGAGCGGGCCCTCGGGAAGCTCCGCGGGGTGGAGCGGCGGACGATGTTCGGCTATCCGGCCGTCTTCGTGAACGGCTACATGTTCGCCGGCCTCGTCCGCGACCGGCTGATCCTGCGGCTCGGCGATGCCGACCGCGAGCGGCTCCTCGGGCGCCCGGGCGCCCGCCCGTTCGTCGCGATGGGGCGCACGATGAAGCAGTGGGTCGTCGTTCCCCCCGCCATGAGCACGTCCGGCCGAGGCCTCGGGGTCTGGCTCGGCCGGGCGCTGGTCCACGGCCGCTCGCTGCCGGCCAAGGGCCGCCTCCGACGGCGGGGCCACCCACGCCCCTCGGACCGCGGGTAAGCCCCCGGCCCGGCCGCTCGACGCGTACGCCGGGGCTGGCGTATCCTCGGGGGGCCGCCCGGAGCCGGCGGACACGACCCGACAGGGAGCCGACACCCGACCATGACCCGTGCCGAGGACCGATCGCCGCTCGCGGCGGCGCGGGAGCTGGCCCCGAAGATCCGGGCCGCCGCCGAGGAGATCGAAGCCGACCGCGAGCTCCCCCGCCCGCTCTTCGAGGCCATCGCCGACGCCGGGCTCTTCCACCTGGCCCTGCCCCGCGCCCTCGGCTGCCCGGAGCTCGACCTGCCGATCTACGTCCAGGTCATCGAGGAGCTGGGGCGGGCCGACGCCAGCACGGCCTGGGCGGTGAACCAGGGCGCCATCTTCGCCACCTACGCGGCCCGGATGCCGCCGGAGGCGGCGCGCGCCATCTGGATCGACGTGCCGCGCAGCGTGGTCGCCAACACGCCGAGCCCGAGCGCGCGGGCGGTGGTGGTGCCGGGGGGGTACCGGGTGACGGGCCGCCAGGGTTTCAGCACCGGCTGCCGCCACGCCGCCTGGCTGGCCGCCCATGCCCAGGTCGTCGACGCGGACGGGACGGTGCGCCTCGAGGCCGACGGCCAGCCGGAGGCGCGCTACCTGTTCGTGCCGGTGGCCGAGGGCGAGCTCCTGGACACCTGGCGCGTGCGGGGCCTGCGCGGCACCGGCACCCATCACTTCGCCGTCACCGACGTCTTCGTGCCCGAGGCGCGCACCGTGCGCGCCGTCACCGCCCCGCTCCGCGAGACCGGTCCTCTCTACCAGATCCCGCGCACGCTCGCCTTCGCCTCCGGCGACGGGGCGGTGGCGCTGGGGCTGGCCCGCTCGTGCCTCGACGCGTTCGTGGAGCTGGCCTCGGCCAAGACGGCCCGGGCCACGACCGGGGTGCTACGCGAGCAGCCGATGGTGCAGGCCGACGTCGGCCGCGCGGAGGCCGACGTGCGTTCGGGCCGGGCGCTGCTCATGGAGACGGTGCGCGAGGTCTGGGACCGGGTGAGCGCCACCGGTGCCATCACGCTCGACCAGCGGGCCGCCCTGCGCGTGGCCACGACCCACGCCATCCGCCTCGCCGTGCGCGCCGTGGACACGATCTACGACGCGGCCGGGGCGACCGCCATCTACGAGAGCCACGTGCTCCAGCGCCACTTCCAGGACGCCCACGTGATCACCCAGCACATCCAGTCGCGCCTCGGCCACTACGAGCTGGTGGGGCGCCACTGGCTGGGGCTGCCGGTCGACGAGACGAGGCTCTAGCGTCCGGGATGGTGCCCCGCTTCGGCCTGAACCGGTTCGACCCCCGCTCGGTGGACGCCTTCGCCGCCGACGTCCGCCGGGCGGAGGCGCTCGGGTGGGACGCGGCATGGCAGCCGGACTCCCAGCTCCGCCGCCGCGACACCTACGTGCTGCTGGCGGCGGCGGCCCGCGCCACCGAGCGGATCGCCCTCGGCGTCTTGCTGGCCAATCCGGTGAACCGCCACCCGACCGTCACCGCGTCCTCCATCGCCACCATCGACGAGCTGGCGCCGGGGCGGACGCTGCTCGGCTGGGGCGTCGGCGACACGGCGGTGCGCCTGGCCGGCCTGCGCCCGGCGCGCGTGGCCGAGCTCGAGGCGAGCACGCGGCTGGTGCGGGCGCTCCTGGCCGGCGAGGCGGTGGAGGTGGGCGCGGCCCGACCGGCCCGGCTGCCCCACCCCCGGCCGGTGCCGGTCTGGATCGCGGCGGGCGGCCCGCGCACGCTCCAGATGGCGGGCGGCGTCGCCGACGGGGTCCTCGTGCGCGTCGGCACCCATCCCGCCAACCTGACGCGGGCGGCGGACGCGATCCGCCGGGGCGCCGCGGCGGCGGGACGGGACCCGACGGGCGTGCGCGTCGGCGCCGTGTTCCACACGGTGCTGGTCGACGACCTCACCGCCGCGCTCACCATCGGCAAGTCGATGGCGGCCGGCTACTACGAGTACTCGCCCGGCCTGTTCGAGGCGCCGGGGCTGCCGTGGCCCGGCCCGGACCCGGAGCGGCTCAAGCGCGACCGCGGGGTCTGGCCCGACTTCCACCACGCGCCGGACCTGGTCGCGAGCGGCCGGGCGGTGGACTTCCTGCCCCCGGAGGCCGCCGACGCCTTCTGCCTGCGCGGCGGGCCCGCCGACGTCGTGCGCCAGCTCCTGGCCGCCATCGGGGCGGCGCCCGTCCCGCTGGACCACGTCGTCCTGCATCCGGTCCCGAGCCCGGCCGCTCCCGACGATCCCGAGCGCGGGTTCATGGCGCGCATGGCCCGCGAGGTGCTGCCCCCCGTCCGGTCGGCGCTGGCGGCGCGCGTCCACGCCGCCCCTTGACGACGGACGCCCGCGCGGCGCAAGCTGCTTGTCGCCCGTAGCCACGCTCACGAGGAGGACGAAGGCATGACGAGCGCTCCCGGCTCCCACGAGATCGACGTCGCGGACGTCGAGTATCTCCGCCACGGCTCCACGGCCCTCCTGGCGCGGCTCTACACGCCGCGGGGCGCGGGCCCGTTCCCGCTCGTGGTGGACCTCCATGGCGGGGCCTGGTGCCGGGGCGACCGCACCAACGACGTGGCCATCGCCGAGCCGCTCGCGCGGAGCGGCGTGGCGGTGGCGGCGCTGGACTTCCGCATGCCGCCCGAGGCCGGTTACCCGGCGTCGCTGGCCGACATCTCCTACGGCATCCGCTGGCTCAAGGCCCGCGCCGCCCTGCTCCGCCTCCGTCCCGACGCGGTGGGGCTGCTCGGCGTGTCCAGCGGCGGCCACCAGGGGCAGCTCCTGGCCATGCGGCCGGACGACCCGCGCTACGGCGCCCTGCCGCTCCCGGCGGGGGCGCCGGCCGTGGACGCCCGGGTCCGCTGCGTGATCCTGTGCTGGCCCGTCATCGATCCCCTCGGGCGCTACCACTACGCCAAGAAGCTCAAGGCGGCCGGCCCGCCCTATCCCGAGGTGGTGGACCGGGTCCTGCCGTGCCACGACCAGTACTGGCCGAGCGAGGCCGCCATGGCCGAGGGCAACCCGGTGCTGGCGCTGGATCGGCGCGAGCGCGTGGAGCTGCCGCCGGCGCTCTACGTCCAGGGCACGGCCGACGTCGCCCACCCCCGCCCCGACCTCGACCGCTTCGTCGCGCTCTACCGCAAGGCGGGCGGCCAGGTGGACCTCGAGCTGATCGAGGGCGAGGCCGAGGGCTTCGTCAACCGCAACCCGACCTCGCCGGGAGCCCGGCGGGCCATCGCGCGCATCGTGGAGTTCGCCGGCAAGCAGCTCGCGTGAGCGTCGCCATCCACCCGGGAGACTGACATGCGCTTCGGCCTGTTCACCAGCATGGGCGGCCAGACCTGGCCGGGCGTGCTCGACCTCTGGCGGCACGCGGAGGCCACGGGGTGGGACATCGCCTGCGTGACCGACCACTTCATGCCCAACACCAAGGAGCGCGCGGGCGCCATGCTGGAGGCCTGGAGCACGCTGGCCGCCCTCGCCGCCTCGGTGCCGCGCCTGCGCCTCGGCACCATCGTCCTCGGCAACACCTACCGCCACCCGGCCGTCGTCGCCAAGATGGCGGCCCAGGTCGACATCATCTCGGGCGGGCGCCTCCTCCTCGGCCTCGGCGCCGGCTGGCAGCAGAACGAGCACCGGGCCTACGGCATCCCGTTCTACACCATGCGGGAACGCCTCGAGCGGCTCGACGAGGCGTGCCACGTCATCCGGTCCCTGTGGACGCGGCCGCGGAGCGACTTCGCCGGGCGCCACTACCAGCTCCAGGACGCGCCGCTCGAGCCCAAGCCCGTCCAGACCCCGCACCCCGAGCTGATGATCGGTGGGGGCGGCGAGCGCGTCACCCTGCGCATCGTGGCCACCCACGCCGACCACTGGAACGTGTGGGGCGGCCCGAAGGTGCTGGCCCGCAAGGGCGCCATCCTCGAGGAGCACTGCCAGGCCGTCGGCCGCGATCCGAAGGCCATCACCCGCTCGGCCAACATGGCGCTGCTCATCACCGACCGGCAGGAGGACATCGAGCGTCTCGCCGAGACCATCGCCACCCGCATGGGCCGGCACGCCGCCGACGCCCGCGACACGTGCCTGGCCGGCACGCCCGAGCAGATCCAGGAGCAGCTCCACGAGCTCCGGGCGGCCGGCGTCGACGTGCTCTTCGTCCCCACGCTGTTCCGGCCGCTGCCCGAGCTGCGCCGCGACCTCGACCGGCTCATCGGGGAGATCGCGCCGGCGCTCCGGTAGGGGCCATGGCGCTCCACTTCGGGACCTTCCTCCTGCTCCAGTCGCCCTCGGCGGCCCCATCGGCGGAGGTCTACGCGCGCGGCATCGAGATGGCGCAGGCGGCGGAGGCCCTCGGCTTCCGCAACGTGTGGCTCGCCGAGCACCACTTCTCCACCTACGGCTACCTGTCGCGGCCGGTGCAGCTCGCCACCCACATCGCCGCCCGGACCACGCGGCTGCGCGTCGGCACCGCCGTCATCGTGGTCCCCCTCCACCACCCCCTCGTCGTGGCCGAGGAGATCGCGACGCTCGACCTCCTGGCCGGGGGGCGGGTGGACATCGGCCTCGGCCGCGGCTACCAGCGCTACGAGTTCGAGCGGCTCGGCCTCGACCTCGACAGTGGCCGGGGCCGCTGGGAGGAGGCGGTCGACGTCATCCTGCAGGCGCTGGAGGGACGGCCCTTCACCTACGAGGGCAAGTTCTTCCGGATCCCGGAGACGACGATCTTCCCCCACCCCGTCCAGCGCCCGCGGCCGCCCATCTGGATCACCGCCCAGAGCCCGGAGTCCCTGGAGGCGGCGGTGCGGCGGGGGTTCCACGTCCTCACGGGCGGGTTCGGCGTCCCCCTCGAGCGGCTGGCCGAGTTCCGGCGGCTCTTCGACCGCCACGTGGCCGAGCTCGGGCCGGCCCACCCGCCGGCGGTGGGCGTGCAGCGCGCCGTCTACGTGACCGAGAGCGCGGCCGACGCCCGGGCCGCCGCCGAGGAAGCCCGCTGGAACATGCGGGTGACGCTGTCCCTGCGCCACGGGTACGAGCGGGTGGAGGAGGGCCACGCCATCCCGGTGCCGGCGCCCTCCGAGCCCGACGTCGACGACCTCCTCGACCGCTTCCTGGTCATCGGCACGCCGGACACCTGCATCCGCCAGATCGGCAAGATCCGCGACCAGGTGGGGATCACCCACTTCAACTCGAGCTTCTGGTTCGGCGACCTCTCCCACGCCCGCGTGCTGCGCTCGATGGAGCTGTTCGCGCGCGAGGTCATGCCCGCCTTCCGCTGACCGCCGCGCGGCCCCCGGCTAGCGACCCCGCTCCATCTCCATGAGGACCCGGCGCAGGATCTTGCCCGAGGCCGACTTGGGGATCTGGTCGATGAACTCGAGGTGGCGCACGCGCTTGTGGGGGGCCACCCGCTCGGCCACCCAGGCCATGATGGCCTCG
>Ga0187892_10005065_pt1 | contig 21173 bp, 18 predicted proteins | sample MA1701073metaG_FD_139345 | JGI IMG/M metagenome (GOLD analysis project Ga0187892, IMG submission 139345) | Bio-ooze microbial communities from a basaltic lava cave in the Kipuka Kanohina Cave System on the Island of Hawaii, USA - MA170107-3 metaG ... | reverse complement strand
CGGCGAAGGGCTCGGCGTGGTACTCCCGGAACCTGCCCTGCTCGGCGGCGCAGGCGGCGGCCTCGGAGGCGCCGCGCGCCTGCGGGTGGATCCGGTCGAGGGGGAAGTGCCGGAACACGAAGCGCACCTTGTCCCCGTACTGCTCGAGCACCTGCTTCACGGTGGGCTCGGCGCGCCGGCAGAACGGGCACTGGTAGTCGGAGAACTCGATGATGGTGACGGGCGCGTCCGCGGGCCCGCGCGCCGGGCCGGTCGCCGCCACCTTCGTGCGCGGCCGCTCGATCAGGATCTCGACCTGCGCGGATTCGCGGAGCTGCTGCACGTACTGGCGCGCCGCCTCGGGCGCCGCGCGGCGCTCGAGGTGCTCGCGGATCTGCGCCTGCATGTCGTCGAACGGGCGCTCGCCAAAGCTCTTCTTGTTGTCGTCGTAGAAGCGCTGCACTTCCGCGTCGCTCACCGTGAGCCGCTTCTTGGCCTCGGCCTCGAGCAGCGTATCGGCGTCGGTGCCGAGCTTCTTCGCCTCGGCGTCGAGCAGGCGCTGCGCGACCAGGTTCTCGGCGGCCCCCGAGCGCACCTCGTAGAGCTTCACGGGCTTGCCGCCGTCCGTCTCCTGGTCGAAGAGCTGGTCCTTGATCCAGGCGTCCAGCTCACCCACCGTGATCGTCTCGCCGCCGATGCGAAGGGCGGGTGCGTCGGCGTCCGCGGCGTCCGACTTGCCGGCGTCGTCGGCGCCGGGCCGGGAGCAGGCGCCCGCCAGGACGAGGCTGGCGAGCAAGACGAGCGGGACGAAGCGCATCCGGAACCCCCGAGTGGAGGCCGGATGCATAGCGACAGCCCGGGAGGGGGCCAACCCGTCAGCGTGCCGCCGAGGCGGCGTCCGCGAACGTGCGGCGCAGCTCCGCGCCGAGCCGCGCGGGAGGCGCGGCGCGCTCCGCGCGCAGGCAGGGCGCGACGCCGGCGTCGCGCGACGCCCAGGCCTCCGCGGCGGCGGCCGCGGCTTCGTAGGCGATGCATGCGACGCGCGCCGCGTCGATCTCGCGCCGCTTCGCGAGCACGTCCCGGGCGGCGGCGAGGTCGAGCGCGGCCTGGCGCAGGAACTCCTCCCAGAGCAGGCGGTCTCCCGCCGTGCGCGACTCCCGCGCGGCGCAGGTGGCGAGGCGCGCCGAGAGCTTCGTGCTGGCGCGCTCGCCCTGCAGCGGAAGGTCGATCGCCGCGGCAGCCCAGCCGTCGCCCGCGAGGTGGCGGCCGAGCGCGACCACCTCGCCCGCGTCCTTGCCGGCGCCGAGCGCGGGGACGAGGAGCACGAGCGGCCGCGGGGGCCCGCCCGCCGCGAGCCAGAGCCGTCCCGGCACGTGGTCGCCCCGCGACAGGACCTCGAAGCGCTCGCTCGCGTCCTCGTAAGCGAAGGGCCCCGGCACGCGCGCAGTCTACCGTGCCGGAGCCCCTGTTTTCGCGCGCCTGGTCGAGGGACCAACGGCGCGCGAGAGCAACTGTCGTGACTTCGTTCGCCTCCGGCTCACTGCGCGCGGCGCGTCCCGCGCCGCTTGCTAGCGCGCGAGCAACACCTTGCGGGCGCGGTACAAGTGCGACTTCACCGCGTCCTCGCTCTTCGCGAGCTGCTGGGCGATCTCCTCGATCGAACGGTTCTCGAGGTGGCGCAAGCGAAACAGCTCCCACTGATCCGGCGAGAGGTCCTCGACCCCGCGCTGTAACCGCTCGAGCCGCTCGTTGAACTCGTAGGCGAGATGCGGGTCCGCATCCCGGCCCGCGTTCGACCCGCTCTCGTCCGCGAGCTCGGCGTCGTCCGCCGGCAGCGGCACCGTCGCCGCGCGCTTGCGCTTGAAGCGATTCGCGAGCGTGCGCCGGGTCAACCCGAACACCCACGCCGCGAACGGCGCCTCGCCGCGGAAGCCGTCGAGCGACGAGAACAGGTTGATGAAGACTTCCTGGGTCGTCTCCTCGACGTCGGCGCGGTTGTTGAGTCGCCGGTCGAGGAAGCGATAGATCCTCGTGAAGTAGCGCCGGTAGAGCGCGTCGAACGCCGAGCAGTCGCCCCCTCGCACGCGCTCGACCAAGGCCTCGTCCGTATGCCCGGTCGGTACCAACTCTTCTACTGCCATCGGCTGGGTCCCCTTCCCTGGGTCCACACCCCCGTGAAGGGAAGTGGCCGGGAGCGGGGCAGAGGTGTCAGAAATTGTCATCGGGGGTGACGGGGAATGGCATCACCCGCGGGGCGGCGCGGATCAGTCCCGGAGGCCGGTGCGGAATCCCGAATCCCGGCGCGGCGCTGGCCCCGGCGGCTGCGGCTCGCTCCCCAGCTCGAGCAGGCGCAGGTCCACGTCGAGGTCGCCGCGCGGGAGCAGCTCGGCCAGCCGGACCTGGTCGCGCCCGAGCGCGGCGGCCGCCGCGCGGGTGCGGTCGTCGAAGCGCAGCGCCGCCAGCAGCAGGCGGACGCCCGCGTCGACCGCGAGCCCGAGGTGCGGCGCGAGCTGGTTCCAGTCCGCAAGGCGCGGCTCGAGCCAGACGCGCTGTGCGATGCCCTCGCCGAGCCGGGCGAGGTCCTCGCCGGGCTGCGCGACCAGCACCACGGTGACGGCGCCGTCGGGGTCGCGCGTCACGAGGTCGATGCGCGACACGAGGCCGAGCACGTCCTCGACGATGGTCTCGAGCGGCGGCGTCAGGCGGAGCAGGGCGCCGCGCAATGCGAGTCGCTCGCGCTGTGCGCGGCGCTCAGTCGTCATGCGTGGCGAAGTCCGCTCGCAACAGGCTGGCCACATCCGAAACCGAGCGCGTCGCGCGGGCGTCGCGTCGCAGCAGCGCCAGCGGCCGGCGCGCGAGCAGCGATCGGTAGATCTCCGCGTCGTCGAGCAGCACGCCGTAGCTCGTGAGGTGGGCGCTGCTGCGCTCCGCACATTCGCGCGCGAGCGCCGTGAAGGCGAGCTCCGCCTCGCGCACGGTGCGCACCTCGTGCAGCGCCACGCCGAGCCGGGCGCGCGGACACGCCGCGACGACGCGCCGGGCGACCGCGATCGCGCGGCTTCGCCGCCCGCTGTCCGGGCCCGCGAGCTGGAGCGTCCACGGCAGCACGCGCTCCGCCGCGGGCCCCGGCGCGATCCAGGCGGGCGGCACGCGCAACAGCACGAGGCCTGGCGCGCGCGCGGCGGCGAGCTTGGCGTGCGCCTCGGCGGCGGCGCGCGCGAGGCCGGCGAGCTCCGGCGCGGGCGAGAGCAGCCGCGTCAGGCCCGGCGTGGCGTCGGGCGGCAACAGCTCCTCGTCGGCGAGCGAGGTGACCCACGCCACCGCGAGGCCGAGCCGCGCGAGCTCGTGAGCGAGGTTCCAGGTGACGCCCACGGCGAAGGCGTCGTCGGGCTCGGACACCAGCGCCAGGCTGGCCGGGCCGAGCCGCTCGGCGAGCGGCGCTTCGCCCAGGAAGTGGTGCAGCACGTCGGCGAGCTCGCGCGCCATCCGCGCTACCGCACGACGAGGACGGAGTTGCGGCCGCCCACGGGCCCGGGCTCTGCCTGCGGGTTGTCGGGGTCCTCGCGCCACTCGCCGTCCACCACGTAGCGGTAGTGATACGTGCCGGGCGGCAGGTGCAGGATCTTGGTCCACACCCGCTCCACGCCCTCGGCCTGGACCAGCGAGCGCACGTTCTTGTCCGGCACCCAGCCGTTGAAGTCGCCGGCGATGCGTACGTCGCTGGCCGACGGATCGCGATACCGCACGACCACCTCGCGCGCGCCGCCCGCCGGCGCCTTCGCCTCCGCGCGGGCCACCGCCGACTCGGGCGGCGGCGTGAGCGCGAGCTCGATCGCGAGCGAGCCGTAGTCCTGTGCTCCGTTGGCGGAGCGCGCGAAGGCCACGATCGGCTCGCCGCGCCGCGCGGCCTCGCGCAGCTTGATGTTCGCGCGGATCACCGTGTCGAAGCACAGCTCGCCGAACAGCGAGCGGATCTCCGCCAGGGTGTCGCGCGCGTAGCGCGTGCGCCCGTCGTAGAGCGTCGGCAGCAGCCGCACCGAGAGCGCGTGGCCGATCCGCTCCGTGAGGAGCGCGATCGTCTCGAGCAGCTTCTGCACGCCGTGGATCGCGAAGTCGCTGGTCTCCAGCGGCACGATCACCTCGCGCGCCGCGCGGAGCGCGTTGAAGGTGAGCACGCCCACGTTCGGCGGGCAGTCGATCAGGCACCAGTCGTAGCGCTCGGCGACGCTCTCGAGCGCCGCGGCGAGGCGCTCCGTGCGCTGCTCGGCGCGGTCGGCGGTGAGCTTCTGCTCGAGCGCGGAGAGCACGATGCCCGAGGGCGCCAGGTGGAGCTGGTCGCTCCAGGGGCGGAGCACCTCGCCGAGCCGGGCGGCGCCGGGTGTCCCGATCGGCTCGACCAGGATCTCGTAGAGGTTCTCGTTCAACGTCTCGGGGTCGATGCCGAGCGCCAGCGTCGAGTGCGCCTGCGGATCGAGATCGACGAGGAGCACGCGGTCGCCGGCGGCCGCCAGGCAGCCCGCGAGGTTGACGGCGGTCGTCGTCTTCCCGCAGCCCCCCTTCTGGTTCACGATCGCGATGGTGCGCATGGCCTGGCCTCCCACCGCGCCGGCGGGTGGGAGCCGCGCGCGCACGAGTACGGAGGGGCGGGGAGGCGATCCTGGACGACGCACAGCGACACCGCACGGAGTCGCAGCCCGGCGCTCCGCGGCGAACGGTCACACCGTCCTGCCCGGCAGGCCAATGACGAGCCCCCCTGGTCGTCGCGCCCGACAGTACCCGGTGTCGGGCCCCCACGTCAACGGAAAACCACTGCGGGAAAGCTAGTTGGAGCCGCTTGCTGCGAGTGGCTCCTGGCCTGCGCGGCCCCCCGACCTCGCCTCGCTCGGGCCGACGCCGTCCGTTAGCTTGGCCCGATGGCCTCCGAGACACCCCGGCGCGGCTCGGCGTCCGCGGGCACCCAGGTCGAGGATGCCTTCGGCCGGCGTCCCTTCATGCGCGGGATCATGATCCACTCGCTGATGGCTCGCGGTGTGAGCTTCGACGACGCCTTCCGGGCGGCGAACCAGATCCGCGAGAAGATCCGCGGCCGCGCGCTCGTGCGGCGCGAGGAGCTGACGCAGCTCGTCGAGGCCGAGTTCGGCGCCGCCCGGCCCCTCGAGGACCTGCCGGTCCCGCTGCCCCGCACGATCCACGTGGTCGAGGGCGGGCACCGCAGCCCGTTCTCGAAGGGCGTCCTCGCGCAGTCCCTGCTGGCGGCCGCGATCGCCCCGGACCAGGCGTTCGAGGTGGCGCGCGAGCTCGAGGCCGAGCTGCTGCGCCGCCGCGTCTCGGAGGTGACCCGCGACCAGCTCCGCGCCCTCGTGGGCGACACGCTCGTGCGTACCATGGGCGAGCGCGTGGCCGGCCGCTACCGCACCTGGCGCGCCTTCCAGGAGTCCGAGCGCCCGATGATCCTGCTGCTGGCCGGCGCGGCGGGCGTCGGCAAGACGGCGCTCGCCCAGGAGGTCGCCTACCGCCTCGGCATCGCCCGCGTGACTTCGACGGACTCGATCCGCCAGGTCATGCGCATCATGCTCTCGCCCGAGCTGGCGCCGGCGATCCACGCCTCGTCCTACGACGCCTGGCAGGCCGTGCCGGGGCTCGCCGAGGCGAAGGATCCCGTGGTCGACGGCTTCCGGGCGCAGGCCACGACCGTCTCCGTGGGCGTGCGCGCGATGGTGGAGCGCTCCATCGCGGAGAACACGCACATGATCATCGACGGCGTCTCGATCCTGCCCGGGCTGTTCGACCCGGAGCGCTACGCGCGAGACGCGCACCTGATCTTCCTGGCGGTCGCGACGCTCGACCCGGCGGCCTACCGGAGCCGCTTCGAGGCGCGCGCGCGCGTGGCCGCGCGCCGTCCGCCGCACCGCTACCTCGAGAACCTCGACGCGATCCTGCGCATCCAAGATCACATCCTCGAGCTGGCCGAGGAGCACGGGGTACCCATCGTGGACAACTCGAGCTTCGACGACTCGGTGCTCTCCATCCTGAGGCACGTCACCGAGACACTGGGCAAGCAGGGAGGCTTCGGTGAGCGCCGTCCGGCGTAGGCGCACGCGCTGGGCCTGGCTCGCGCTGCTGGTCGTGGCGTGCTCCACCGCGCCCCTCACCGTCGAGGAGGAGCGGCAGCTCGGCGCGGAGGTCGAGAAGCAGGCGCGCCAGAAGTTCACCTTCGTGCGCGACGAGGTCGTGGTGGGCTACGTCGCCAACCTCGGGGCGGACCTGCTGCGGGTGATGGGGCCCCAGCCCTTCGACTACGACTTCTACGTCCTCGACGACGACGAGCTGAACGCCTTCGCCACGCCCGGTGGCAACATCTACGTCCACACGGGCCTGATCTTGAAGGCCCGGAACGTGAGCGAGCTCGTCGGCGTGATGGGGCACGAAGTGGGCCACGTCTACCACCGGCACGTGGCCGAGAACTACCGGCGCCAGCGCAACACGGCGATCGCCCAGCAGCTCGGCGTGCTCGGGGTCGGCATCCTGGCCGGCGGTGCCGCCGCGCAGGCCGCCAACCTCGTCACCGGGATCGGCGCGATGGCGTACATCAACCAGTTCGGCCGCGACGCGGAGCGCGAGGCCGACACCTTCGCCGTGCAGGTGGTGCCCGCGGCCGGCTACGACCCGAGCGGTCTCGTCAGCTTCTTCAACACCCTGATCCAGCAGTACGGCGACCGCGGCGACAGCTTCCTGTCGAGCCATCCGGCCACCAAGGAGCGCATCGAGAACACGCAGGCGCTGATCCGCGCCGAGGCGCTGCCCCCGAACCTGCGGCAGGACGACGACGGCAAGCTCGAGATCGTGCAGCACCGGATCCGCCTGCTCACGGGGAAGACTCCGACACGGCGCTGAGGGCGGCTAGAGTCCGGCAGCCGCTCCGGAGGACGCGCATGTCGAAGCCGACCCAACGTACGCTCGGTGAGCTCCGCGCGGCGGGCGTCCGCCCGCGGACCCTGCGCGAGGAGATCCGCGCGAACCTGCTGCGGCGCCTCGCTGCGGGCGAGCCGCTCTTCCCGGGCATCCACGGCTACGACGACAGCGTGGTGCCCGCGGTCGAGAACGCGCTGCTCTGCGGCCACGACCTGATCTTCCTCGGCGAGCGCGGACAGGCGAAGAGCCGCATGATGCGCGCGCTGCTGGCGCTGCTCGACGAGTGGCTGCCCGAGCTGGCCGGCAGCGAGATCCACGACGACCCGTTCGCGCCCGTCTCGGCCGCGGCGAAGCACCTCGTGGCGGAGCGCGGCGACGCCGCCGAGATCCGCTGGGTGCATCGCGACGAGCGCTACGCCGAGAAGCTCGCGACCCCCGACGTCACGATCGCCGACCTGATCGGCGACGTGGACCCGATCAAGGTGGCCGCCGGCCGCTCGCTCGGCGACGAGCTCACCATCCACTTCGGCCTGATCCCACGCACGAACCGCGGGATCTTCTGCATCAACGAGCTGCCCGACCTGACGGAGAAGGTGCAAGTGGGCCTGTTCAACGTGATGCAGGAACGGGACGTGCAGATCAAGGGCTACAACGTGCGGCTGCCGCTCGACGTGCTGGTGGTGGCCAGCGCGAACCCCGAGGACTACACGAGCCGCGGCCGCATCATCACGCCGCTGAAGGACCGCTATGCGGCGCAGGTGCGCACCCACTATCCGGCCACGCGGGAGCTGGAGCTTGCGATCGTGCGCCAGGAGGCGCGCCCGCCCGAGGCGCCCGGCATCCGCGTGTTCGTGCCCGAGTTCATGTCCGACGCGATCGCCGAGCTGACGCTGCAGGCGCGCCACAGCCCCGACGTGAACCAGGCCTCCGGTGTGTCGGTGCGCATGTCGATCGCGAACTACGAGACGCTCGCGGCGAACGCCGTGCGGCGGGCGCTCGCGCTCGGGGAGAGCGAGGCCGTGCCGCGCGTCACCGACCTCGAGGCGCTGGTGACCGGCACCTCGGGCAAGCTCGAGCTCGAGTACGCCGGCGAGGAGCGCTCGGAGGGGGAGGTGGTGCGCGGCCTGATCTCGCGCGCGGTGCGCACGGTCTTCGACGCGATCGTGCCGCTCGAGGGCATGGCGTCCGTGATCGACTCGTTCCAGCAGGGCTGGAAGGTCGAGGTGGCGGCCGACATGCGCGCGACCGACTACCTCGACGGTCTCGACGAGATCCCGGGCCTGCGCGAGGCCGCAGCGCGTCTCGCGGGCGGTGACACGCCCGAGCGGCTCGCCTCCGCGATCGAGTTCCTGCTCGAAGGGCTCCACCTCTCGAACCGCCTGAACAAGCACGAGACCGATCGCGGCGCGCGCTACGGGCGCACGTGAAGGTCTGGCGCTACAGCCGCTGGGACGGCAGCCAGGAAGAGTTCACCCTCGACCCGAAGCGCGCGCTCGACGCGCTCTCCGAGCTGCTGATGGAGGGCCTCTCGGTCGAGGAGGCGCTCGAAACCATGCGGCGCTCGGGCTTCCCGCTCGCCGGCATGAACTTCCGCGTGATGGGCGCCGAGGAGCTGATCGACGAGCTGCGCGCGCAGGCCCGCGAGCTGATGCAGCGCTATCGCATGGATCGCGCGACCGAGGACCTGGCGCGACGCCTCGACGACATCCTCGACCGGGAGGAGCGCGCGCAACGCGGTGCGCACGGCCTCGAGTCGCGCGCGTTGAACGAGTTCCTCGAGCGGCGGCACCGCGAGCACGGCTCGCTGTCGGACGCCATCGAGGCGTTCCGCGATCACGCCTTCCAGGACGAGGAGGCGGGTGAGGAGTTCCAGGAGCTGCTCGGCGAGCTGGACCGGCTGCGCCAGCTCGAGGACTTCCTGAAGCGCCACGCGCAGCAGTTCCGGGGCCGCGAGTCCGCCGACTACGAGACGGCGCAGCAGGTGCGCGAGCAGGTCGAGGCGCTGGAGCAGATGGCGCGCGCGCTCGCGGAGGGGCGCTTCGAGGAGATCACGCCGGAGCAGCTCCGCGAGCTGCTCTCGGAGCAGGGCGCCCAGTCGCTGATCCTGCTCCGCAACCTGGAGCGCGATCTGCGGGACGCCGGGCTGGTGCGCCAGGGCGAGCAAGGCCTCGAGCTCACCCCGCGCGCGATCCGCCGCATCGGCGCGCAGGCGCTCGCCGCCGTCTACTCCCAGCTCCGCAAGAGCCGGCCGGGCAGCCACGACACCGTGCAGCACGGCGTCGCCACGCGCCGTCCCGACGAGACTCGTGCCTGGCAGTACGGCGACGCGCTCGACCTCCACGTCGTGCGCACGCTCCTCAACGTGGTGAAGCGCCGCGCGGCCGCGGGCGAGGCGACGGTGCCGCCGCTCGCGCTCGAGCGCGACGACCTCGAAGTCTTCGAGTGCGACTTCTCGACGCAGACGACGACCGTGCTGCTGCTCGACATGAGCTGGTCGATGTCGTGGGCAGGCCGCTTCCCGGCCGCGAAGCGCGTCGCGCTCGCGCTCGATCACCTGATCCGCACGCGCTACCCGCGCGACCACTTCTTCGTCGTCGGCTTCTCCACGCGCGCGCGCGAGCTGCCGATCCAGGAGCTGCCGCTCGCCACCTGGGACATGGGAGATCCCTTCACCAACCTGCAGGAGGGCCTGCTCGTGGCCGAGCGCCTGATCGGGCAGCATCCGAGCCCGAGCCCGCAGGTGCTCGTGGTGACGGACGGCCAGCCCACCGCCTACTTCCAGGGCAAGGAGCTGCGCGTCGAGTGGCCGATGGGCTTCGGCGGCGTCTCGCCCCACGCGGTGGCGGAGACGCTGAAGACGGTGCGGCGCATCACGGCCCGCGGCATCACGATCAACACCTTCATGCTGGACGACGCGCCCGAGCTGGTGGGCTTCGTCGAGCGCATGACCGAGATCAACCGCGGGCGCGCGTTCTTCACCTCGCCCAACCAGCTCGGCAGCTTCCTCACCGTCGACTACCTGAACCACCGGCGCAAGAGAATCAAGTGAGCAAGCGAAGCGCGGAGTCACGACCGCGGCAGAGCCTCACGAAGTGAGCGTCCCGCGCCGGCTGCTCGAGAATGCCGCGCGCGCCACGCGGCTCGGCGTGTCGCGCTTCGCGCTCCGGCGCGCGCCGTTCGTGCTGCGCCTGCGCCTCTCCTCGCCCGTGCCCGAGCTGCCGCATGCGCCCTTCCTCGGCGGTTCGGAGCCCTCCCTCTCGCTGCTCGAGGCGCTGCTCGTGCTGCGCCGCGCGGCGGGCGACCCGGACGTCGCGGCCGTCGTGGTGCGCAGCGAGGGCCCGCCCGGCGGGCTGGCCCGCGCCCTGAGCCTGCGCCGCGGGCTGGCGGAGGCGGCGCAGACGAAGCCGGTCGTCGTCTGGGCGGAGAGCCTCAGCGCGGAGGAGCTGCTCGCGGCGAGCGCCGCCACGCGGCTGGTCGTGGCCGAGGCGGGCAGCGTGGCGTGGATGGGCATGCGCTACGAGGGCGTGTTCCTGCACGACCTGCTCGAGAAGGTCGGCGTCGCGCCCGAGGTCGTGCGCATCGGCGCCTTCAAGACCGCGGGCGAGGCGCTGACGCGCAGCACGCTGTCGCCGGAGCAGCGCACCCAGCTCGAGGCGCTGCTCGACGACCAGTTCACCGCGCTGGTGGAGGGCGTCGCCGCGGGCCGCGGGATCCCCGCGGCTCAGCTCCGGGCGCTCGTGGATGCGGGTCCGTTCACCGCGCCGGCGGCGCGCGAGGCGCGGCTCGTGGACGGCTGCCGCTATCCCGACGAGCTGCCCGATCTGGTGCGCGAGCTCGCCCCGGCGCTGGCCGGCGAGGATCCGCTGCCCACCGTGGACGCGCGCGCCTACCTCGCGCTGCGCGCCGCCGACGCGGGCTGGGCGCCGCTCGGCGGCGACCGCGGCGCCCTCGCGTACGTCGTGGCGCGCGGCACGATCGTGCGCGGCCGCGGCCGCCGCGGCGTGGCGTGCGACAGCTACCGGCGCCTGCTCGATCAGCTCGCGCAGGACGACGACGTCGCCGCCGTCGTGCTGCGCATCGACTCGCCGGGCGGCGAGGTGGTGGCGTCCGACCTGCTCTGGCGCGCGGTGCGGCAGCTCGGGCGCGAGAAGCCGGTCGTGGCCTCGCTCGGCGACACCGCCGCGTCGGGCGGCTACTACCTCGCGGCCGCCGCGCAGGCCATCGTCGCCGAGGCCGGCACGCTGACCGGCTCGATCGGCGTGGTGGGCGGCAAGCTCGACCTGTCCGGCTTCTACGAGCGCATCGGGATCGGGCGCGACGGCGTCGAGCGCGGCGCGCGCGCCGGCCTGTTCTCGGAGGCGCGCGGCTTCACGGCCGACGAGCGCAAGGTGGTCCGCGAGGGGATGCACGCCGCGTACGAGCGCTTCGTGGCGCGCGTGGCCGAGGGGCGCGGCCTCGCGCCGGAGCGCGTGCACGAGGCCGGCGGCGGCCGCGTGTGGAGCGGGACCGCGGCGCTCGCCCACGGCCTCGTGGATGCCCTCGGCGGCCCGCTCGAGGCGATCGGGGAGGCGCTGTCGCGCGCGAAGCTCGACCCCGAGCGCGTCCCCCCGCTCGCCCTGGCGCCGCGCCCGCCGCGTTTCGGCGCGCTGCGCGACTGGCTGCGCTTCGTTCGGGCGGACGGCTAAGTTCGGGCGTGTCGCGCACGCTCAAGACCGACATCCCCGGGCCCGATCGCCGCACCAGCGTGGCCGAGGCGCGCGAGAAGGGCTGGGCCGCGCTGTTCGCGGCCGACGTGCCGGCGCCGTTCCGCCTCGTGATCGAGCTCGGCTTCGGGCGCGGCGAGTTCCTGCGCGCGCTCGCGGCTGCGGCGCCCGAGGTCGCCCACGTCGGCGTCGATCGCTCCCACCGCCGCGTGCTGAAGATGGCGCGGCGCATCGCGAAGACCGAGGAGCGCAACATCCGGCTCGTCGATGCGACCGCGGAGGAACTCGTGCGCGACGCGCTCGCCGACGGAAGCGTCTCCGCGTGCTGGATCAACTTCCCGGATCCCTGGCCGAAGAAGCGCCATCACCGCCGCCGCCTCGTGCAGCCCGGCTTCGTCGCCGCGCTGGCCGCGCGCCTCGCGCCGGGCGGCGAGCTGCAGCTGGCCACCGATCACGCCGGGTACGCCGAGCAGATCGACGCCGTGCTCGCGGGCGAGCCGCGGCTCGAGAACGCGCTCGCCACGTCCTTTGCGGCGGAGGTGCCGGGCCGGCTCTGCACCGCATACGAGGCGATGTGGCGGGCGGAGGGGAGGGCGCTCCACTTCTTCACCTACCGCCGGCGGAGCGGGGCGTGAGCGCGCGCGAGGCCGGCAAGCCCAACCTGAAGGACTTCTCGCCGGGGCGCTTGCGCGAGCACTTCGCGGCCGAGGGCCTGCCGGCGTGGCGCGCGGACCAGGTGGCGAGCTGGCTCTACGCGCGCGCCGTCGAGGATCCGCGCGCGATGACGGACCTGCCGGCCGAGCTGCGCGAGACCCTCGCCGAGCGCTACGAAACCCGCGCGCTCGACGTCGCGTCGGCCCAGCACTCCTCCGACGGCACGCTGAAGGCCGTGCTCACCGCCGCGGACGGCGCGGTGCTCGAAGCCGTGGCGATCCCCGAGGAGGACCGCACCACCCTCTGCGTCTCCACCCAGGTCGGCTGCCCGCTGGCCTGCTCGTTCTGCGCCACGGGCACGCTCGGCCTCGTGCGCAACCTGACCGCGGCCGAGATCGTCGATCAGCTCTGCCGCATGCGCGAGCTCCTACCCGAGCGGCGCATCACCAACGTGGTGTTCATGGGGATGGGCGAGCCGCTGCTCAACCTCGACGCCGTGGTCGAAGCGATCCGCACGCTCCAGCACGCGAAGGGCTTCGCGCTGGCGCCGCGGCGCGTGACCGTGTCGACGTCCGGCGTGGTGCCGCGCATCGCGGACCTGCTGGCCGCGGTGCCCGTGAACCTCGCCGTCTCGCTCCACGCCACCACCGACGCCGTGCGCGACGTGCTCGTGCCCCTCAACAAGCGCTTCCCCCTCGCCGTGCTGCTCGGCGCGCTGCGCGGGATCCCCCAGCTCTCGCGGCGCCATCCCGTGTTCGTCGAGTACACGCTGATGGAAGGCGTGAACGACGGGGTCGAGGATGCGCGGCGGCTGGTCGGCCTGCTGCACGGCCTCCCCGCGAAGGTGAACCTGATCCCGATGAACCCGCACCCGGATGCGCCGTACCGGCCGCCGCCGCCCGAGGTCGCGAGCCGCTTCATGGGGGAGCTCGTGAAGGGCGGCCTGGTGGCGACCCTGCGCCGGAGTCGCGGCGCGGACATCGACGCCGCCTGCGGCCAGCTCGCCGCACGCGGCGTCGCGCGATCAGGTGCGCCCGCGGCCTAGCCGAAGAGGGAAGGTGCTCTACGCCATCGGCGACATCCACGGCGAGCTCGGCAAGCTCGAACGCCTGCTCGACACGCTCGCGCCCGGCGGCGACGACCGGCTCGTGTTCCTCGGCGACTACGTGGACCGCGGGCCCGACTCCGCCGCCGTGGTGAGCCGTCTGATCGAGCTGGCGCGCGGCGTGAGCTGCACGTTCCTGCTCGGCAACCACGAGTCGATGTTCCTCGACTTCCTCGGCTGGAAGGGCGCGGCCTACTTCGGCGGCGACGCGTTCCTCATGAATGGCGGCGACCGCACGCTCGCGAGCTACGGCTTCTTCGGCGAACGGGCGCAGCAGAAGGGCTTCGACCTGCCGCCCGCGCACGCGAGCTTCTATCGCGACCTGCGTCTGTTCCACCACGAGGGCGACTACCTGTTCGTGCATGCGGGGCTCGGCCAGCGCGGGCTCCAGAGCGGGGACCCCGCGTACGCGCTGCGCGTGTCGCGGCCCGAAGACCTGCTGTGGAACCGCTCCACGGTCGACCTGCCGCACACGCTGGGGCTCACCGTGATCTACGGGCACACGCCGAACCGCGACTTCTCGGTGCGCTGGAACGAGCCCTTCAGCATCGGCATCGACACGGGCGCGGTGTACGGCGGGCCGCTCAGCGCGATCCGCCTGCCCGACGAGACGATCGTCCAGGCGATCTGATCGTCCGGAGCGCGAGTGCGGCCCGCGCGGGCGCGAGCCGAGCTCGCGCGGGCGCGAGCCGAGCTCGCGCGGGTTGACGCGATCTCGCGCTCACGGTAAATGCCGTGGCCTTGCAGCGCGCGAGCCCGGAGCCGAGGCAGAGCTGGTCCGACCGCCTCGGGCGCGCCGCGAGCCGCCGCCCGCGCGGTGTGGCCGTCGCCTTCCTGCTCGTCGCGATCTTCAGCGCGGTCTACGGCGTGTCGGCCGCGCGCGAGCTCGTGGCGTCCGGACTCGACGTGCCGGGCAGCGAGTCGGATCGCGTGGCGTACAAGCTCGCCACGCGGCTCGGCGTGGGCTCGCCCGACATCGTGGCGGTGCTGGGCGCGGATGGCGGCGACGTGCGGGACCCCGAGTTCGCGGGCTTCGTGGTCGAGGGTCTCGAGCCCCTGTTCGAGGACGAGGGCGTCCTCGGCGTCACCTCCTTCTTCGACACCGGGCTCGACGCGCTCGTCTCGCACGACGGGAGCCGCACGCTCGTGCTCGTGTTCCTCGCCGGCTCGCAGGCCCAGCGCGTGGCCACCTTCGGGCGCCTCGAGCCGGGCCTGCGCGAGAGCTTTCCCGGGCTCGAGCTCGGCGGCCCCATCCCCGCGTCGGTGCTCGCGCAGCGCATCGCCGAGGCCGACGTGCGCGACGCCGAGCTGATGGCGCTGCCCTTCGCGCTCGCGCTCACGCTGTGGTTCTTCCGCGGCCTGGTCGCGGCCCTCCTGCCCATCGCGATCGGCGCGTTCGCGCTCGCGTTCTCGACGGCGCTCACGCGGCTGATCGCGCAGCTCGTGGAGGTGTCGATCTTCTCGCTCTCGATCAGCGCCTTCCTCGGGCTCGGGCTGTCGATCGACTACTCGCTGCTCGTGGTGCAGCGCTTCCGCGAGGAGCTGCCTCGCTACGCCAGCGTGCTCGACGCCGTGGCGGCCACCATGCTCACCGCCGGCCGCGCGGTGCGCGTCTCCGGCATCACCGTGCTCGTGAGCATCCTCGTGCTCCTGCTCGTGCCCGTGCCGCTGGTGCGCGGCCTCGCGCTCGGCGGGATCCTCGCCGTGCCGAGCGCCCTGATCGGCGCCCTCGTGCTCCTGCCCGCGCTGCTCGCCTGGGTGGGGCCGGGCGTGAACCGCTTCGCGGTGGGCGCCGCCGCGGGCCGGGACGGGCCGAGCCGGCTGTGGGCAGGCCTCGCCGAGCTCGCGATGAAGAGGCCGTGGCTCACGGTCGCGGTGAGCGTCGCGCTGCTCGCCGTCGTCACGTTGCCGGCGCTGCGCATGCAGGCGGTGCTGCCCGACGCGCGCACCTTCCCGCCGGGCTCCGAGGTGCGCCGCGTGGAGGAGCGCATCGGCGACCCGGCGCAGTTCGATCCGAGCGGCGCCTCCACCCTCCAGATCGCGGTGCAGACGGAGGGGCCGGTGCTCGCGCCGGGCTCGCTGCGCGCGGTGCAGGCGTGGCTCGCCGAGGTCGCGCGCACGCCGGGCGTGCAGGAGGTGCGGACGCCGCTGCGCGGGCTCGAGCCGGAGCGCGGGCGCGAGAGCGCGGACATCGCGGGCAAGATGGAGCTCGACCGCACCGTGCACGAGGATCTTGCGCTCGTGAACGTGCAGTCCGCGCACGGCTGGCGCACGCCGGAGGCGGCGGCCACCGTGAACGCGGTGCGCGCGGTGCCGCACCCGGGCCTCGGCGTCGAGGTGGGCGGCCCCACCGCGCTGCTCGTGGACGTGCGCAGCACGCTCAGCCGCTACGGCGCGCTCGTCGCGGTGCTCGTGATCCTCTGGAACGTCGCCGTGCTGTTCCTGGCGTTCCGCTCCGTGCTCGTGCCGATCAAGGCCGCCCTCGTGAACCTGCTCTCGCTCGCCGCCAGCTACGGCGTGCTGGTGCTCGTCTTCCAGGACGGCCACCTCGCAGGGCTGCTCGACTTCGAGCCGCCAGGCGGCATCGAAGCCACGATCCCGGTGGTGATGGCCGCGATCGTGTTCGGCCTGTCGATGGACTACGAGGTGTTCCTGCTGGCGCGCATCCAGGAGGAGTACGCGCGCGACGGCGACGTGCGGCGGAGCATCCGCGAGGGCGTGGCCTGGAGCGGCCGCGTGATCACGAGCGCCGCGCTGATCCTGCTGGTCGTGATCGGCGCGTTCGCGGCGGGCGAGCTGGTGTTCGTCAAGGAGATCGGCGTCGGCATGGCCGCGGCGATCGCGCTCGACGTGACCGTGGTGCGCGCGCTGCTCGTGCCCGCCGCGATGAAGCTGCTCGGGCACTGGGCGTGGTGGGCGCCCGGCGCTACTTCGGCAGGTACAGCCGCTGCCCCGCCTTGATGCGGTGGGCGCTCGCGAGACCGTTCAGGGCGACGATGGAGTGGGGCGCGACGCCGTGGCGGCGGGCGATGCTGTCGATCGTGTCGCCGCGGCGCACGGTGTAGACGCCGCCGCGCTCGGCGGTGCCGCTGCTCGCGGACGGCGCTCCCCCGCCGGGCACGCGCAGCACCTGACCCACCTTCACCAGGCTCTTGTTGCGGATGCCATTCGCGTCGGCGAGCGCGCGCTCGGAGACGCCGTGGCGCTTCGCGATCCTGCCGAGCGTGTCGCCGGAGCGAACGCGATACGTCGTGCTCGTGGAGCCGCTGCGCGCCGGCGCGCTGACGGCGGGCTCCACCTCGCCGCTGGGCGCCGACGCGACCACCACGCGCGAGCGGCCCGGGATCTCGAGCACCTGCCCGACGCGGATCTTGTTGGCGCTGCGGATCCCGTTCGCGGCCATCAGGTCCTTGGTGCGCACGCCGAAGCGCGCCGCGATGCGCGACAGGTTGTCGCCGCGCCGCACGCGGTACTCGGCCTCGCGCACCTGCTCGACGTGGCGCTCCTGGGTGGGGATCGAGGCGAGCACGACGTCGGGCGTCGGCCGTAGCGGGTTGCGCGGGATGCGCAGCGCGTAGCCCTTCGGCACGAGCCGTTGCCCGCTCCACACGCCGTCCACCAGCGCGAGATTCGCCGCGCGCAGCGAGTCGAGCGACACGCCGAAGGCCGCGGCCAGGGTGGCCGGACGGTAGTAGTTTCCGAGCACGGCGATCTCGGGGTTCTCCGGCGCGTCGAGCGGCAGGCGTCCGAAGTAGCGCCCCGCGTTCTCCTCGACCTCGAGCGCGGCGAGGAACTCGCAGTAGAAGTTCTTCGACGCGAAGCCGAAGCTGCGGCTGTGGTAGCGGTCGATGATCGTGGCCATGTCGCGCGTGCCGAGCTGGCGGACGGCCCGCTCCATGCCGCCGACGCCGTGGTTGTAGCCGGTGAGCGCCAGCGGCCAGGCCTGCGTGCGCTGGTAGTTGGAGCTCAGCAGGCGGGCCGCCGCCACGGTCGCGAGCCACGGGTCGTTGCGCTCGTCGACCACGTGATCGACCCGCATGTAGATCCGTCCGGTCGACCGCGTGAACTGCCAGAGGCCCGAGGCCCCCACGTGCGAACGCGCGGCCGGGTTGAAGGACGACTCGACGTGCGGCAGCGACGCCAGCTCGACCGGCAGCCCGCGCTCGGCGAAGATGCTGCGCATGTAGCGCTCCCAGCGGTTCTGCCGGATCAGGCCGGCGCGGAACTTGTCCGCCTGGCCGAGCTGGAAGCGCACCTGGCTGGAGGCGCGGCGCAGCGTCGCGTCGGACACGCCGCTCGGGAACAGCGCGAGGACGCGGCGCTCCTCGGCGTCGAGGTTGCTGCGCCGGCCGCTCGCGAGGCGCCGGAGCACGTCCTGGTAGTGCTCGCGGCGCTCGCGCAGGAAGCGCTCCTGGCCGAGCCGCGCACCGGCCTCGGGCAGCCGCACCGCCTCGTACACGAGCGAGAGGTCCTCGCTGTCGTGCAGCAGACCCCCGCCCGTGTCCACCTCGCTGTAGATGCGCTTCCAGAACTCGACGCGCGGAACCAGCCGGGGCGACTTCGGGAAGTCGGGCTGGCGGGCGGCCAGGGACCGCACGCCCGGCGCCGGGGCGGGCGACAGGCCGGACAGGCCGGGCTCGGGCGGCGGCAGCGCCGCCGCGCTCGGCTCGAGGGTCGGCGGCTCCATGCCCGCCGGGCCGGTCGCGCCGGCCAACGGCGCCAGCGCCTCGCTCGGCGGGTCGGCGAGCGCGGGCCCGGCCGCGACGCCAGCGACCGCGAGGCCGAGAGCGAGTGCGACTCCGCGCCGCCTCCACGACGGAACTACCGACGACACACGCATCCGCTCACCCATCGGGAGGTTCGGGCCCGGTCTGAAGAAGGCGGGGGAACCGGCGCTCGGCGCAGTGTAGAGGCCATGCGTTGTGTTGCCAGGCGCGCGCAGCACTTCGGGCTACTTGCGGCGGCTCTTGCGACGTGCGGCCTTCGCCTGCTTGCGCTTCTTCTTGGCGTCGCTCTTCGAGCGCGCCTCGAGCTGGCGGCGAAGTTGCCGGTTGCCGCCGCCCCCGCCGAGCAGCGCCGCCGGGTCGAAGCCGGCCGGCAGGCCGCCGCCGCCGCCGCCGGCGCCCGCGCCCGCGAGCCGGCCGAGGCCCGGGATGCGGCCGAGCAGGCCGCCGGCCCCGCCGAGCGAGCCCATCAGCTCGCGCATCTGCCGGAAGCGCGCCACGAGCTCCTGCACCTCGCGCGGCGCGCGGCCGCTGCCGCGCGCGATCCGCGCCGCGCGGCTCTTGTCGATCAGCTCGGGCCGGGACCGCTCCTTCGGCGTCATCGACTGGATCATGGCCTGCGTCTTGATCAGCTCGCGCTCGTCCACCTGGCCGGCGAGCTCGCCCATGCCGGGGAGCTTGCCGAGCAGATCGCGGAGCGAGCCCATGCGCTGGAGGGTGCGCAGCTGCCCGAGCAGGTCGTCCATGCCGAAGCGGCCGCCCAGCAGGCGCTCCGCGTCCTGCTCGGCCTGCTGCGCGTCCACGACCTGCTCGAAGTCCTGCACGAGGCCGACGACGTCGCCCATGCCGAGGATGCGCGAGGCGAGCCCCTCGGGCCGGAACTCCTCGAGCCGGTCGAGGCTCTCGCCGGTGCCGACGAACTTGATGGGCACGCCGGTGACGGCCTTCACCGCGAGCGCGGCGCCGCCGCGGGCGTCGCCGTCGAGCTTGGTTAGGACGAGGCCGTCGAGCGCGAGCTGCTCGGCGAAGGCGCGCGCCACGTTGACGGCGTCGCGGCCCATGAGCGCGTCGCACACGAGCAGGCGGTTCGCGGGCTCGACGGCGGCCTCGATCGCGCGCAGCTCGGCCATCAGCTCGGCGTCGATCGCGAGCCGGCCCGCGGTGTCGTAGACCACGGCGTCGTGGCCCTCGCGCTTCGCGCGCTCCCGCGCCCGCGCGCACAGCGCGGGGGGCGTCTCGCCCGGCTCGCCGGCGTGCACGGGCACGTCGAGCGAGGCGCCGAGCGTCTGGAGCTGCTGCACCGCGGCCGGGCGCTGGACGTCGGCGGCGACCAGCAGCGGCCGCCGGCCCTGGCGCTGCAGGTGGCGGGCGAGCTTCGCCGCGACGGTGGTCTTGCCGACGCCCTGCAGCCCGAGCAGCAGCACCGACACCGCGCCGTCGTTCCGCGCGAGCGACGGGTCCACCGGCCCCATCAGCGCCACGAGCTCCTGCTCGCAGTGCGCCACGAAGTGCTGGCCGGGGGTGACGCGGTGCACGCGCCCGGCGGCGTCCCTGACCTTCGTCTCGACCCGCGCGCCGAGACTCTTCTCTCGCACCCGCTCGAGGAAGTCCTTCACCACGCCATAGTCGACGTCGGCCTCGAGCAGCGAGCGCCGCACGTCCGCAAGCGCTTCCTCGAGATTTGCGTCGGAGAGCGTCTGCACGCCGGCGAGCCGCTCGCGCGCGCGCTTGAACCCGGCGGAAAGAGTCTCGAGCATCGCGGCAGGATAAGGAACCCGAGCCCGCTTCCAAGCGTTACACTCGGCCGCCCACGGAGGGAGAGATGCCGACAGCCGTCGAGGCGCAGATCACCGGGAACGTGTGGAAGATCGAGAAGGCGGTCGGCGACGCCGTCACGGCCGAGGAGATCATCCTCATCCTCGAGTCGATGAAGATGGAGATCCCGGTCGAGGCCCCCGTGGCGGGCCGGCTCGCGGAGATCCGCGTGCGCGAGGGCGAGAACGTCGAGGAGGGCGCCGTCCTCGCCGTGATCGACTGAGCAGCCGCGGCGTGGGTGGATTGCGGGTACGTCCGCTGCGCGAGCGGGATCGAGGGGCGGCGCTCGCCTATCTCGATCGCTCGCCGCTGCTGAACCTCGTGCTCGCCGACCTGGTGCTGCGCATCGGCGAGCCGGCCGGCGCCGGCCCACAGCCCGAGGTGCTCGGCGCGTGGCGGGGGCGCGAGCTCTCCGGCCTCGCCGGGCTCGCGCCGAGCGTGGTGTTCGACGCCGCGGCCGAGCGCGAGGTGCTCGAGGCGTTCTTCCCCTATCTGGTGAGGGTCGGCTCCGGGCTGGTGAAGAGCACGGAGGAGGTGGTGGCGCCGCTGCACGCCTGGCTCGCCGCGGAGGGCCGGCGCGTGCTGCTCGACCGCATCGAGATCGGCTTCGCCCTGACGCCCCCCGAGGCCCAGCTCCGCTCCGCCGACCCCGAGCAGCGCGTCCGCGCGGCCAGCGTGATGGACCTCGACGCGCTCGTGGATGCGGCCCGCCAGAGCCTGCTCGAGGAGCGCCGGCCCGACCCGACCGAAAGCGACCCGGCGGGCTTCCGGCGCTGGGTGCGCGGCCGCGTGCGCCGCGCGGTCGTGGTGGAACAGGGCGCCAAGCTCGGCTTCGTCGGCTACGCGGACGTGCAGTGCCCGCGCGGCTGGCTGCTGCAGGGCGTCTTCACCTGGCCCGCATACCGACGCCGCGGCCTCGCCGCCGCGGGCGTGTCGGAGCTGTGCCGGCGCGCGTTCGCCGCGGGCAGCGCGCACGTGCAGCTCGCGGTGATCGAGGGAAACGAGGCCGCGGAAAAGCTCTACGAGGGGCTCGGCTTCCAGCGCTTCGCGCGGCTCCGGACGCTGCTGTTTTCGTAGGTCTTGGCTTCGCTCGGCTTCGCCTCGCTGCGCGGGCTGACGAAGTGGGTCGGCTTCGCCGGGGCTTCCAGCAGCCCTTGCGGCGTGGCGTTCCCTCTCTTTCTCTTCGCTCGCCTGCGGCTCGCTGCGCGGGCTGGGCGAAGTGGGTCGGCTTCGCCGGGGCTTCCAGCAGCCCTTGCGGCTCTCTCTCTTCGCTCGCCTGCG
>Ga0187892_10005064_pt1 | contig 21173 bp, 18 predicted proteins | sample MA1701073metaG_FD_139345 | JGI IMG/M metagenome (GOLD analysis project Ga0187892, IMG submission 139345) | Bio-ooze microbial communities from a basaltic lava cave in the Kipuka Kanohina Cave System on the Island of Hawaii, USA - MA170107-3 metaG ... | reverse complement strand
GGTCCTCCGCCACGCGCAGGTCCACCGCCGCCCGACGGGCCAGCAGCTCGGCCCGCCGCCGGGCGCCGCCCACCGCCGGCCCGTCCATGGCGGGGTGGCGCGCCCCCCGGTCGACGATCAGCCGCAACCGATCCGCCACGTCGAGGGGCAGCTCGTCGGGCCGCCCCCGCAGCACGTCGCGCTCCTCCAGCAGCGCGGCCAGCAGGCACGCCGTCCCCCCTCCGCCGCCGGTCACCATGCGGGCCAGGCGGGGGTGCAGCGGCAGCTCGGCCATCGCCCGCCCCTCGGCCGTGGGCGCGCCGCCGCCGTCCAGCGCCCCGAGGAGACGCAGCAGTGTCCCCGCCTCCTCCACGGCTCGGCCGGGCGGAGGGTCGACCCACGGCAGCTCGCTCACCGGTCTGCCCCACACCGCCGCCTCCAGCACCACCGACGCGAGGTCGACGGTCAGGATCTCGGGGTCGGGGAAGGGCCGGCGCGCCGCGTGCTCGATCTTGGACCACAGCCGGTAGGCCGCCCCCGGCCTCGTGCGCCCGGCCCGGCCCGCCCGCTGGTCAGCCGACGCCCGCGACGCCGGGACGGTCTGCAACCTCGTCAGCCCAGTGCGGGCGTCGTAGCGGGGCGCCCGCACCTGCCCGGCGTCCACCACGGTGGTGACGCCGTCGACCGTGAGGCTGGTCTCGGCGATGTCGGTGGACAGGACGACCCGGCGCCGGCCGGGCGGCGAGGCCGCCAGGGCCAGATCCTGCCCGGCCAGCGACAGCGCCCCGAACAGGGGCCGTATGTCCACCCCCGCGGGGGCGGCCCCGCCCGCCAGCAACGCCTCCACCCGGCGGATGTCGGCCGCGCCGGGGAGGAACACCAGCAGGTCGCCCGCCTGCTCCCGCAACGCCCGGCCCACCGCGGCCGCCGTCGCCTCGGCCAGCCGCTGCTTGGGCGGCGGCGGGGCCCACCGCACGTCGACGGGGTGCTGGCGGCCCTCGCTGCGCACCGCCGCCGGCGCGCCCAGCAACGCCGCCAGCCGCTCGGTCTCCAGAGTGGCGGACATGGCCAGCAGCCGGAGGTCGGGGCGGGCGTCGAGGATAAGGGCCAGGGCCAGATCGGTGTGCAGGTTGCGCTCGTGGACCTCGTCGAACACGACCAGCCCCACGCCCGGCAGCGCCCGGTCGTGCTGCAGGCGCCGGGTCAGCACCCCCTCGGTGACCACCTCGATCCGGGTCCGCCCGCTCACCATTCGGTCGTCGCGGATGGTGTAGCCCACCGTCTCCCCCACCGCCTCGCCCAGCAGGTACGCCATGCGGGCCGCCGCCGCCCGGGTCGCCAGGCGGCGGGGCTCGAGGACCAGGATGCGCCCCTCGACGGCGGGGAGCAGGCGGAGGGGCACGACCGTCGTCTTCCCGGCGCCCGGAGGCGCCTGGAGGATCGCCCGGCCCCCGGCCGGCGCCAGGGCCGCCCGCAGCTCGCCGACCGACTCCTCCACCGGCAGGCCCGTCACCGGCAGGCCCGTCACCGGGCCAGCCCCTCCACCACCTCGACGCCCGGCAACGCCCGGAGCACCCCCGGCGCCACCAGGATCTTGAGCGACCGGCTCCCCCCGTCCAGCACCACGGCCGGGCGGCCCATCACCGCGGCGTCGACCGACCGTACCCGGGCCTCGTCCGCGGACGCGAACGACGCATTGCACACGTCGCGCCGGGTGGTGCCCAGGACCACGCATGCCGCGTACCGGCGCGACACGGACTTGCCCACGACCACGATGGTGTAAGCCGAGTCCTCGGGGGCGACGCCGTAGTTCGCGCAGGAGGCGGCCCGGCCAACGCCTCGCCGACCGCGGTCAGCTCCGGCATCCTGGGCGCGGCCACGGCCGCCGGCGGCGACGCCCGGTCGGGCGACACCGGCGACTCGGGGACTCGGGCGACGCCCTGGCCACCGGCGCGGCCAGCGCGGCGAGATCGCCCGCGGCGCGGCAAGCATCGCCCGCGGCGCGGCGAGATCGCCCGCGGCGCGGCAAGCATCGCCCGCGGCGCGGCAAGCATCGCCCGCGGCGCGGCATGATCGCCCGCGGCGCGGCAAGCATCGCCCGCGGCGCGGCGAGATCGCCCGCGGCGCGGCAAGCATCGCCCGCGGCGCGGCAAGCATCGCCCGCGGCGCGTCCGAGCGGCCGTATCGGCCGGCGCCGGGTCGCACTGCATGGCCTCGTAGACGGCGCCGACCCGGTCGAGGGCGCCGCGCACGAGGGCCTCGATGTCGATGTCAGGTCCCGAAGCCGTCGTCGAACGCGGCCGAGGCGGTGTGGTAGATCGACCAGAAGAAGTCGTTCCAGCGCATGAGCTGGGGCGGCACGTCGCCCAGCAACGGGCTCTCGCCGGCGGCCAGGTACTCGGCCCAGACCGGCGCCAGCGCGTCCCACTCGGCGCGGGGCAGGGCGAGAAGGGGCCGCACCCGCTCGTAGAGCGCCATGAGGTAGGCCAGGTACGTCGGCAGCCCGAGCCCGTCGGCGGCGGCGGGCGACTGCTCCAGGTGGTGGTTCCAGCGCACGACGGCGAGGCGGTACACGTCGGCCTCGCACTCCATGTGGAGGTACTGGCGCCGCCAGACCGGCGCCTCGAACGTGTCGTCACGCCACGCATCGGCGGGGCAGATCACGTCCTCCCGCCGGACCATCCTCCCGCCCTCCAGCGTGGCCGGGTACACCTGGCAGGCGAACGGGCGGTACGGGTAGATCCCGCAGCGCCCCGAGGCGCTGCCCACGGGAAGCCAGAACACGCACGGCCGGTCGTCGGAGTTGCGTTCGCCCGCCTTGTCCAGCGCCAACTCGAAGTGATCGTCGGGCATGCCCGCCAGCTGGAAGCTGAAGTGCGTCTCCTCCGCTTGGCGGACCGCCACCACGAACTGCTCGGGCGCCATGTGCAGGCCGGTGGCGATGCGGTAGACGTCGAACCCCGACAGCGGCACCACGTACTCGTGGCAGCACTGGTTCACGCAGGTGGCGCACGGGTTGCTCACGGCGCCGCGGCCCCCGCGCACGCGTCCATCAGCCACGCGCAGAACTGGCGGAACGTCCGCCGACCCCGCTCTTCGGGCAGCGCCGCGTTCCACCGCCGCACGAGGGCGGCGTGCTCCGACTGCTCCGCCGCCAGCCGCGCCAGCAGCTCCCGGTCGGCGTCGCCGTCGAGGTCGAACACCGACCACCGCCGGCACGTGCACGCCGAGCTGTCGGCGCACAGCAGGCCGTCCACGAACACCGCCGGGTAGGCCTGGCACACACCCGGCCGCAGCGCGCCGAGGCCGCACTGGGCGTGGCCGTCGTTGACCTTCCAGAGGAACGTGCAGGCGCCGCCGGCCCCCGGCCGCTTTACCAACGCCAACTGGTGGAGCCGGCCGCCGGGCGACAGCCGGAAGCCGTCAGGGGGGCCGGGCTCGGCCGGGCACGCGGCCGCCACATCCCACGGCTTGACGCCGAGGGCGTCGCAGATGCGGCGCACGTCGTGGCCGGTGACGAGCACCTTGGCGTAGCAGCAGGTCTTGTCCCGGCAGGCCAGCCACAGCAGCTCGCGGCGTGCGGTCAAGATCCCCAGACGGCCGGCCGCTCGGCTTGGCGGCGGAAGTGGTTGGGGTTGGCGTACTTCTCGTAGTAGGCCAGCTCCAGGTGGGAGACCTGCACCCAGAGGCCGGGCAGGTTGAAGGCGTCGGTGTGGGCCGGGAAGCGGCCGTAGGTCTCGTGCACGTAGCGGCAGATCTCCTTGGTGTACTCGATCGCTTCCTTAGGGTGGCGGCCCTGCTGCTTGAGGTAGGCGTCGGCCACCGCCTGGTCCTTGTAGGCGCGGGCAAACAGCTCCTTGTCACCGTACGCCCCCGCGGGGCCGTACTTCTCCTCCAGCACCGTGTCGACGGCCGCGTCCATGTCGGTGACGTAGGGCGGGCACAGGCCCTGGAGGACGCCGTCGATCCCCACGATGTTGGGCTGCGACGCCGGCGCCGGCGGCCAGCGGGTGAAGCGGCCCCGCTTCGTGGGCCCGTCCTCACGGAAGCCGAGCCCCAGCAGCCCCTTGGCCCGGTCGCGCTTCCAGATGTGCGGCGGCAGGATGCCGGAGTGGATCCAGCCGCCGAGGCGCATGCCCTCGGCCACCAGCAGGAGGTTCTGCATGTGTAGGAAGGCCTCGTGGTCGGTGCGGGCCGCGCCCACCGCGTTGAGGGTGATGGGGTTGTCCTTGCTGAAGTAGCCGCCCCGCACCCGCTTGATCCCGCCGATGGGCTGGTAGGGGACGTTGGGCGCCAGGCCCAAGGTCATGGCCGCCCACGCGACCCAGTCCATCACGGACTTGGGTGTGAAGCGCCGGTAGTCGTCGATCATCAGGGGGGCGATGCCCTTAGGCTCCGACAGCAGGATCAGGAGGGCGTTGATGTACTGCCGGGTGTTGTCGACCACGGGCAGGAAGACGGTGGTGCCCGGCGCGTTGGAGTGCTGGCGGTTCCAGCCCAGGTAGTAGGGCCAGTCGCGGGGGAACTCCATGCGCCCGTCGTGCACCTTCTGCTTGACCGCGGCGGCGGCCGAGATCCAGTCGTCCTCACTGCGGTCCTCCCAGCGGGGCGGGAGGTTCTCGAGGAACTCCACCGCGTCGCGGCCCCGCAACCGTTTGAGGAGCCAGATGCCCTCGTCGTTGACCATGAAGAACGACGTCGCCTGGGCGTTGTCCGGGCTGCTCGCCCCCCGCCCGATGGTGTGCAGGAACGGGCTGCCCAGCTCCTTGTCGCCGTTGGGCAGGTAGATCGGGCCGTCGTGCATGACCGCCCCGGTGACGCCGGTGGCGGCGATCAGGACGGCCTCCTCAAGGGGGCTGAGCGGCGCGGGCGGGTTGGCGCTCTCGTGGCTGATCTCGCCGGCGCTGATCGACACCCCCTGCGCCACGCGGCGCGTGCGCCGGTCCTGCAGGCACGCCATGAGCGGGTAGGACATCAGATCCTTCAGGCCCGGGTGATCGGCTGTCATGGTCGCCTCCGCTCTCTGACCGGTGATCCAGGCCGAGGTTAGCGGCACCTCGCGTTACGATCGCCGAGGCGCATGAGCGATCCCGGCGTGCTGAGCGAAAGAGCCACACCCGCCCCCTCGGTGGCGCCCGGCCACCAGCTCGGGCGCGCCCGTGTCCTCAGCATGCTGACACCCATCCGGCCGGGCTGGGCGACGTTCCTGCGCACCATCATCTGGACGTCGCGGTTCCACACCTACTTCCGGGACCACAGCGTCCAGTTCCGGTTCATCTACTACGTGCGCTGGTGCGTGTTCGACACGCTGCCCTACAACGGCCCGCCCCAGCGGCCCGAGAACCTGAAGTACCAGTACCTCCTGTTCGAGAGCAACTTCGACACGCCGTGGCAGAAGTACATCGACGCCTTCGCCTACGTCATCCCTCGGGACATCCGCGTCATCTGGGGCCGAGGCTTCAACTTCCCCGGGCCTCCTCCCGCCGAGCCGCTCAAGGAGTGGATCGCCACGAACGCCCTGCCCGGGAACCACTACTACCACGCCTATCCCGAGGCCAGCGTGCGCATGGTGATGTCGGCGCTGCGGGTGCGCAAGCGGATCGCGGCGGCCGTGCGCGACGCCCGCCGCATGAGCGCGCCGCAGTTCAAGGCGGCCTACGAGAAGTTCCTCACGGACGTGCAGACGGACATCTGATGGCCGCCCTCTCGATCCCGGGCGTGGCCAGGTCCCTCCGCCGGATCGCCCGCTTCTGGGACGGCAACGCGTGCAGGAACTCCTACGGGCTCACCTCGTTCTTCCCCATCAAGGAGGGCGAGGAAGACGCCCTGGCGCGCTACCTCGACCTCATGCCCGTCGGGCGGGAGAGCCCGCTGGCCCGCTTGACCCAGGTCCACTGCTCACGCCTGCACATCCTGCGGGACCTCGTCCACCAGGGCGGCAACCAGGCGCCCGAACCGCTCCAGTCCGTGTGGCTGATCTTCACCGCCAGCTTCGACGGCAGCCTCGACGAGCTCCTCGGCGACCTGCACGCCGCCATGGCCGAGGAGGCCGACGCCATCTGGGGCCGCTGCGTGGGGTACCCGGGCCGCGGCGACCCGGGCGCATTCCGCCGCTACTTCGAGCACAACCAGATCCACAACCACTACTACCTGTCGCCCTTCCCGGACGCGAGCCTGCCCGAGGTGCGCCGCAGCCTGGCGGTGCGAGACGACGTCGCCAGGTTCGCGGCCGAAGCGCAGGGCATGGACGCCGAGACGTTGCAGCGACGGTTCCTGGAGACCTTCGGGTGACCGAGGCGCTCGATGTCGCCGAGATCCAGGGCGACCTCCTCAAGGGCTACACCCACCGGGCCGCCGCCTACGTGTTCGTGACGGTGCACAACGCCACCGGCGGCCGCCGCTGGCTCGCCGAGCTGCTCCCGCACGTCACCAGCGCCGAGCCGTGGGCGGACAAGCCCGACAGCACGCTGAACGTGTCGTTCACCTACGCGGGACTGGCGGCGCTGGGCGTGGAGCGGGCGATCCTCGACACCTTCCCCGACGAGTTCCGCGAGGGGATGGCGGCGCGGCGCGCCCACCTGGGCGACCGCGGCCCGAGCTCGCCGGAGAACTGGGACGCCGGCTTCGGCGTGGGCCAGGTCCACGTCGAGGTGGACATCCACGGCCGCTCGGCCGTCGCCCTGGAGGACCGCTGCCATTGGCTCCACGAGGCGGTCGCAAGCACGAACGGCGCCGTCACCCTCGTGCGAGACCAGCGGGCCGACTTCCTCGACACGGGACGCGACCACTTCGGCTTCAACGACGGGATCGCCCGGCCGGCCGTCCTCGGCTGCGACGATGACGACGCCCGGCCCGGCAACGGCCTGCCCCTACCCGGTGGCGGCTGGCGGCTGATCCGACCGGGCGAGTTCGTGCTCGGCTACGAGGACGAGGATGGCGCCCGGCCCGCGGCGCCGGCGCCGCCGTTCGACCGCAACGCCACCTTCGAGGTGTACCGGCGGATGCACATGAACGTGGCGCTGTTCCGGTCGTACTTCGAGCAGGCCGGCCAGGGTTACCCGGGCGGGGCCGAGATGCTGATGGCCAAGGTCGTGGGCCGGTGGCCGGACGGCACGCCGCTGGAGCTGTCGCCCGACCGGCCCGACCCCGCCATCGCCGGCGACCGCAACCGGGTCAACGACTTCCGGTACGCCGACGACCCCGACGGCGTGCGCTGCCCCCTGGGCGCCCACATCCGCCGCACCAACCCCCGCGACCACGACGGGATGTTCGGCGGCAAGCTGTCCAACCGCCACAAGATCATCCGCCGGGGCCGCCCGTACGGCCCGCCGCTGGAGCCGGGCGTCAGCGACGTGGAGCGGGACAGGGAGGAACGGGGCCTCGTCTTCCGCTGCTTCCAGGCCAGCATCGCCCGCCAGTTCGAGACCATCCAGAGCCTGTGGGTCGACGACGGGGACGGCCTGGACCAGGGGGCGGACAAGGACTTCCTCATCGGCGACGGCACGGGCAGCAACAAGATGACGGTGCCGGGGGCGCCGCCCTACTTGCTGACGCCCCAGCCGGTGTTCACGGTGGTGAAGGGCGGCGAGTACCTCGTCCGCCCCAGCCTGCGGGCCCTGCGCTGGCTGGCGGCGGGCGCTCGCCCGTGAGCGCCGAGCTGGCGGCCGTCGCCGGGCGCATCGAGGAGTACGGGCCGGTCGCCTTCCTCGTCACGGTGGGCGACGCGGGCCGGCCCCACGTGGTGTCGGTGCGAGTGGCGTGGGACGGCGCGGGCGTGGCGGTGGGCGGCGCCGGGCCGACCACCCGCGCCAACGCCGCAGCCCGGCCCGCCGTGACCCTGGTGTGGCCGCCCCGGGCGGGCTACGCCCTGATCGTGGACGGCCGGATGGAGGCCGGGCGCATCGCCCCGGCGCGGGCGGTGCTCCACCGGACGCCCGACGGCGACCCCTCGGCGCCGAACTGCGTCACCGTGCTGGCGCGGGCGCCGGCGCCCGGCGCCGGCGGCGCGGCCTGACGCCGAAGTTCAGCGCCCCGACGGGGCGCTTCTTGGGCCTCCAACAGGAGAGAGAGGTGAGGCCCATGCGCCGTTGCCTCGTCGTGGCCAACCAGACGCTCGGCGGCCAGCCGCGGGCCGGCAAGGTCGCGGCGTTGATGGCCGCCGAGCCATGCCGCTTCCACCTGGACGTGCCACGCACCCGCTCCCACCGCCCCATGAGTGACCGAAGGGGAAGCCGTGGCGCTGGCCCGCGAGCGTGGTCGAGGAGTGGCTCGGACGCCACCTTGGCGGGGGTCCTGGATCGGGCCGGCGGCCGTGCCGGTGGGCAGGCGCCCCTGTCGAAGGCGGCCGAAGCCGTCCGCGACCGAGCGCGACCGAGGACGCCATCCGGCTCAGACGTTCGTTGCGATGTGGCGCGGCTGCGGCCGTAACGAGTCAGTTCGAGCCGCTCACCGACCGAAGAGGAAGGGCGCTTTCTTGGCGTAGCGGTCGTACACGGCGTCGCCGTAGTCCTTGCGCAGGCGGTACTCCTCGTGCACCGAACCGACGAGGCCGTGCAGCGCCGTCAGCAAGCAGAAGGCCAGCCGCTTGTCGGTCATGCGGGGCTCGAAGAGGAAGATCGCCGTCGGGAACCAGTTGTTGGGGTGGCGGGTGACGGCGAAGACAGAGTGGCTCTGCAACTCGCCGTCCTCGCGCAACGCCGGGCCTTGCGCCTGCGGTTCGGGCGCGGGCTCGCCGCCGCCCAGGAACGCTTTCAGTTGGGGCGCACCGAAGAACCCGGGGCCAACGACCCGGGTGGTCTCGATGGTGGCGAGGACGCACGCCACCTGGCCGACGCGCATGAGCCAGGAGAAGGGCGGGCGCAGGTCGTACAGCACCTTGTGCGGCCCCCGGTACACCTTGCGCACGAGCAGCACCGCGCCGACGCCGGAGAAGGCGATGTAGAAGGGCCGGTACAGCCCGTTGCGCACCCGGGCGCCCAGGCCCTTCTCGGCCAGCCCTTTGGCCTGGCGGCTGGCCAGCGCGCTCTTGGCCACGATGAAGGCGACCGTCACCGGGATCACGCCCTTGAGGTCGCCGCGGGGCGGGGGCTGGGACCGGGGCATGAAGCTACGGTAGGCCGCCCATGGCCGAGCTTTCCACCGATGAAGTGCTGCATCGGTACTGGGTGGCGACCACCACCGGCGACATCCCGATGCTCCGGCCGCTCATCGCCGACGACGCCGTGTTCCACTACCCCGGCCAGCACTACCTGTCGGGCGACTACCACGGCGTCGAGGAGGTGTGCGACCTCTACAAGACCGTGACCGGCCTGGGCACGCAACTGTTCGAAGGCAAGCTGCGCGGCGTCGGCCCCGTCGCCGGCGGCGAGTACGACGTGGTCGTCCTCACGTACCGGCTGAAGCTGTTCGCGGGCAGGTCGCTGCCCGGGCGGGCGTGCGGGCTCATGCGCATCTCGGGCGGGAGGATCCACGAGTACTGGCTGTTCGAGTGGGACCAGCACATGATCAACGACGTCTGGTGGGCGTCGGCCCCCAAGGTCTTCATCAAGCAGAAGAAGTACGGGAGGATCGTCGCCAAGCTTCCCCGCATCGTGCTCGGGACCAGCCGGACGCTCATCCGGGCCTTCCGCGGCTACCGGGCGCCCACCGAGCCGAACTGAGCGCGGGCGGGCCGCATTAACCCGAGTTCCACCATGTTCTCGACCAGCTCGACGGTCGCCCGCCGGAGGCCGTCGCGGTCGCCGTGCGACTCGTCCGGGCCGAAGGCCCGAGCCGCTTCCTCGAACGCCTCGGCCAGCGTGCGGGAGGGGGCCAGGAGCGCGAGCAGGCGGCCGTCTAGGCGTCGACCTCGGCGCGCACTGCCAAGGCGCGCTCCAGGTGCAACCGGGCCTGCTCGACGGCGAAGCCGCCGTCGCACAACCGGAGGATCTGCTCGAGGCGGTGGTCCTCGTCGACGGTGAAGCGCTCGGCCATGAGGGCGTCGGGGGGCGCCCAGGCGGTCGAGGTAGTCGCGAGCGGCGAACAGCTGCCACACCTGTTCGCCCGCCGGCCTCGCGGCGGTGAACCGGCGGAGTGGGCGCGGACCCAGTTGGCGGCACCACTCCGTCGGCGGAGCCCGACCGCGCCGCAGCCGATGGCGTCGATCCCCTCGGCGGCGAAGTAGTCGAGCCACCGCCCGACCGCGGCGGCGTGGCGCTCGGGGGTCGGGCTCGAGCGGTTGGCTCCAGTTGACGGCGTAGTCCTCCACTTCGGTCGACTTGAACTGAAGGAGCGAGGCGTCGCACCCGAGCCCCTGCACCCCACCCCTCGAGCGGCGCGGACCAGTCGCCCCGGGGATCGTGGACCCAGCCCACCAGGGCGTGGCCCAGCCCGCCCGGGCGCAGCAGGGCGGCGATGCTCTCGACCACGTGGCGGCTCAGGTCGCCCGTCGCGGTACTGGTAGTCGTGGTCGGGCGAGATGACGAAGGGCGGGTTGGCGACGACGAGGTCGAAGCGCTCGCCGGCGATCGGCTCGAACAGGTCGCCCTCGACGAAGGTCACGTTGATCACGCCGTTGAGGGCGGCGTTGAACCGGGCGAACGCGAGCGCCCGGGCGTTGCTGTCGGTGGCGGTGACGCGGCCGGCGTGGCGGGCGGCCAGAAGGGCCTGGATCCCGCAGCCCGTGCCCACGTCGAGGGCGTCGGTGACCGGGCGGCGCACGGTCAGGTTCGCCAGCGCCCACGACGTGGCCGAGACGCCGATGGCGACGTCGCGCGGGGGGCGGGTCGGGGACGAGGTCGCACGCCACGAGCAGGGGGCCGACGGGGACGAGGCGGACCCCAGGGATGGCGGCGTCCTCGACGGCGAGCGGGCGGAGGGAGGAGACGGCGTCGGCGACGGGGACGGCGACGGGGACAGGCACCGCCGCCACGAACAGCCGGATCAAGCGTGGAAAGGGCGCCGTCGCTGGGGAGGCTGCGCGCCAGGGCGGGCACCTGCTGGGGGCTGGGCGTGAGGTTCGGGCCTTCGGCCGTGCATCCGTTCGGCCAGCCCGTCGGCGTCGAAGCCGACCCGGTGAAGGGCGCGCCGGAGACGGCGACGGCATCACCCCGGTGGGACGGCGGCGGCGGCGGCAAGGGCGCGACCACAGCAGCCGCGACACGGTAGTTCCCGTCACCACCTCCAGGCCGGGCCTCACGTGTGAAAACGGGCCTCCCGGTGGCGTCGGGCCCGACGCCGCTCTCATCGTGGCGGCCCCTTCGGGCAAACTTCAAGAGTAATCAGGGCGACAGCATGCCGGCGATGACACCTGCCGAGTTCGAGTGGTCCGGCACCGAGCATCGCAGCGCCGGCAACCAGAGGCACGGGGCTACCGACCTGTTGGCCGCCCTTAATGTCGCCACCGGCGAGGTCATAACCGACTGCCGCAAGCAGCACGGGCGCCGACGTGCCGCGGTTCTTCCAAGCTCATCGACCTCCATGTCCCCCGCCACCTCGACGTCCACGTAGTGCTCGACAACCTCTCGGCCCACAGCGCGCACGATGCGCAGAGCAGAATTGCCTGGACCACCCGACACGACCTCGCTGGCGCCTGCACTTCACCCCGACGAACTCGGGCTGGCTCAACCTCGTCGAGCGGTAGTTCAAGGAGCTGACCGACCGGCGCCTACGCCGCGGCGCGTCCACGAGCGTGCCGGCGCTCGTCGAGGCCATCGAGACCTGAGTCGAGCACTGGAACGACGACCCGACGCCCTTTGTGTGGCACAAGAGCGCCGAAGAGACCACCGACAAGGTGCCTCTCGCGGGCGGGTCGCTCTCCAAATCAGAGCAGACCCGAGTTATCTGTGGGAGGCCCACCCGTCAACACGTCGGACGAACGGATGGCGCACTGATTGCTGGTCGCCGCACGCGCCAGCCCGGAGTCGGGGTCGGGGTGGAGCGCCCGTAGCGCAGCGAGGACGACCGACCTCGACGCCGGTGAGGAATGGCGCACGCTGGGCGGCAATGGGTGCGGCTGTGTGTCAGCTCATGGCGGCCGCCTCCTGCTCGTGGCGACGTGACGAAGGGGACCCCGCGCGCGGACGCCCAGACTTATCTCGGCGCTCGGAGCGTGCTCCGGTCACATGATGGTCGATGGGGTCGTCCCCACGAAGGGTGCGGCCGCTCATTCTTTGGGGGCTGTCCAGAGCGGCCTCGTGGCAGCGTTCGGGTCCTTGGAGCTGGCCGCAGGTCATCAGGTCAGGTCGGGCTGGCGCCCGGTGCTCTCCTCGTCTACGTCCTCCCAGGCCGCGTCGCCTAGCTACTTCGACCTCAAGAAGTAGTTCCCGCAGGAGCCTGTGGCGGGCCATTGGCTCCGGGATTTCATGATGCGGGTGACGGTGATCGCCATTCCTTCCCTGCGTCGTCCGCCGGTGCTCCTCGCCGCCTTTGCCGGGCACCGCGGGGCCCGCGGTGCGGCGTCATGCCGCCCCCACTTCGCGCTGTCGCCCTCGGCCGGACGGCCCGGACCGTTGTCGTTCTCGCTCTGCGGCAGCCACCGCCGTGACCTTCGTAGCGTTGTGCGCGAGCACGCCCCAGCCGCACCACGTGCGGGCGCCGGCCTCGGTGTCGGTGAGCGTGCGCGACCAGCCGTAGTCGCGCTTGCCCACCGTGCCCGGCCCGCTGCCGGCGACGACGGGGGCGGGGCCGGTGATCTGGCTCACGCCGTTGGCGCTGTTGTACGTGAACGTCGTCTGGCGGCCCTCGGGGTCGGTGATCCGCCACAGCCGCCAGACGGCGTCGTACTCGTAGCTGAAGGTGATCGTCGTCGCGCCGTCGGTCTGGCTCATGGACGAGACCTGCCCGTTGGGGCCGTTGTAGGCGAATGTGACCGTGTTGCCCGGCGCCGAGCCGGCGCTGCCGACGATGCTCGACGGGCGCCGGTCGAGCCAGTTGACGGTGGCGTTGTTGCCAACCCGGTCGTCGTCGACGAGCAGCGTGCCGTCGGCGCTGAAGGTGAGCACCTGGTCGTTCGACAGCACACGCAAGGTGAAGCTGCCGTCGCCGTTGCGCACGAGGGCGGCGTCGAGGCCCGAGGGCGCGGTGTACGGCCCCGCGCCCACCCGGGTGAAGGCGGCGCGGTTGAGCGTCGGCGAGTTGAACGTGACCGCCGACGCGTCGGCGTTGACGCTGAGGCGGATGTCCGGGGCCTGGTTGAGCTGCCAGAAGTAGCCGAACATGCCGGATTAGTCGACCACCGCCCCCGGCTCGACCGACAGGCTGTTGTAGGTGCGGGTCAGAGGCGCCCCGCCGCCGACCATCGGCACGGACAGGTCGGTCTGGGAGATCGCGAGGTTCCCGGTTCCGACGTTGACGCGGGCCGTCAGCCGGTCGTTCAGAGGGTACGAGTCGTACGTGAAGTAGTCGCGGTCGCCCGCCTTGGCCAGCGCGTCGACCGGCCCGGGCACGAAGGCGTTGGAGACCGAGCCGGGGCCGTAGCCGCCCGGGCCGTTGTGGGGCCATACCGCGAACTGGTAGATGCGGTTGTTGGCCACCGCCGGGGCGCCGGCCACGGGGTAGGGGGTGGCGGTGGCCCCGCCCGCCACGTTGAAGGCGTACTGGAGGACGGCCGGCGACGTGGTGATGTCGTAGAAGCCCACCGTCGAGTAGTCGAGCGTCGTCCCGCCGTTGGACGCCGGCGGGGCCCAGCGCAGCGAGGCCGAGGCGTTGCCGCCGTGGGCCACGAGGTTCTGCGACGCGCTCGGGGGAGCCGCGGGCACGAAGACGTTGCTCACGGCGTACCCGCCGCCGCCCGCCGAGCTGACGCTCTGCACGGTGGCGGCGTAGACCCCGCCGTTGGTCAGGCCGGTGAGGACCTTGGAGGTGCACGTGCCGCACACGCTGTCGGTGCGCACCACCGAACAGCTGGTCCCGTTCCACTGGGAGGTGTAGACGTTGTACGACGACAGGGGCGGCGAGCCCGGGTTCGAGCGCGGCGACCAGCTGACGGTGGCCTGGCCGTTGCCGGCGGCGGCCTGGACGTTCTGGGGCGTGCCGGGGAGCGACGACGAGTACGTCACGTACACGGCCGGCGGCGTGGCGGTGTTGACCGAGTAGAACTTCTTCCACTGGTAGTTGTCGAACTCGTTGGGGGCGAGAAGGGCCAGGGCGTCGTAGCCGTTGTTGCCGTTGCCGGCCCACTGCTGGGCGAGCCCGGTGATGTCGAGGTACTTCCAACCCGCGGTGCCGGGGCAGCCGCTGTAGCCGCCCGAGAAGCTCCAGTTGTACCAGTGGCGCCCGTCGACGGCGGGCTGGTTGTTCCATGTCGAGCCCGGGTTGAAGGCGCCCGTGGGCACGCCGTCGATCCACATGGGGGCGTCAGTGCACGAGTAGGCCCACCACTCGTAGATGTTGAGCTGGGCGAAGGAGACCTGGGTCCCCTTGATAGGGGCCATGTTGAAGCGGATGAACGACCGGGTGATCTGCGCCCCGTTGTTCCAGGTGCCGACCTTCAGGTCCTGGGACCCGTCGTAGTTCTCGCCCGGCCACGCCGAGTCGACGTAGTTCGACAGGTTCGCCGTGAGCGTGCTGGCGGGGTCGATGGTCACGGGATACTGCGTTGTAGGGTCGGCCAGGAATCCCATGTCCGGGCGCAGCACCAGCTCCGGGCCCGCCGCTCCCTGCTCCACTGCGGCGTCCACCCGGCGGACCTGGGTCGGCTCGTCGGCCCGGGCGTCGCGGGCGGCGGAGAACATGACCAGGGAGGGCACCTGGATCTCGCGTTTCCCGCTCGGGTCGGCGACGCGGATGGCCCCTCCCGGGAGCTGGCTGACAGAGAGGTTCTGGAGGGCCGGCGGGATCCGGATGACAGGCTGCTCCGTCGGCGCTGACCGAAGGACGACGAAGGTCTCGAAGCCCGTCGTGGTGGCCCGTACGACCAGGTCCTGGTTCGGGGCGACGTCGTGGTACGTGGCGGTGGCGCCGTCGAGGGTCGGGGTTGGCAGCGAGCCAGGCCAACGCAGGGCGAGGCGGCTGCTCTCGGATGCGATCGATGCGAGTTCGGCGCCTGCGGCTCCGCCGGCGGAGAACCTGACCGAGCCCTTCGAGGCCTTCGGCGCGACCACCCCCGCCGACAGCGTGAGGGTGGGGTCGACGTCGACGAACCTCTCGCCTTGCATGACCCTGACCGGCCCGGCCGCTACGGCGGTGGTCAGCGATCCATCCGGGTTGGCCCAGGTCGTCTCCGTCTCGCTGCGCGCCGGGACGATCTCGACGCGCTCGCCCCTGCGACGGGCCTGGTCGACAGCGACAGCGACCGGGTTGGACCGGTCGACCGCCGGCATGAGGGAGGCGGGGATCACGGGCTGGCTCTCGGGGCCGGAGAACGGATCGGGTGCCGGCGCGGCGGGGGCGCCGGGCGACGGCGCGGGCGGCGAGGCGGGGGGCGTCATCGGCGTGAAGGGCGCAGGCTCGCTGGGGGGTGGCTTCACCGCGCTCGCTGTCTGAGCCGGCGCGGCGATCGCCGGCGACGCGACGGCCGAGAAGGCGCCAAGAGGGAAGCCGGTCCACTGGCTCGCCAGACCGCACCCGCGTGTACCAGCACATGAGGGCGTACGAGGCCTCGGGCGCCAGCCCGTCCGCTTGGAGCTGCGCCGCCCCGCCGGGCAGCCGGTCAGTTGTAGCGCTCTAGCTCCAGGTGGAGGGACGGGAAGATGTCCCGTGCCGCGTTCTTGCCGAGGAAGGTGTCCATGTGGGCGTAGTTGGGGAAGACGAGGCGGCGGTACAGGTCGGGCCCGTTGGCCTTGGCCAGCAACTGGTACGTCAGCTTGGTGCCGACGGGCGGGAAGAAGTTGTTGAACTCGCCGTGGATGTAGGTGATGGGCACGGTCATGTTGCCGACGTTGGCGAGGTAGACGTCCTCGCCCTGGGCGTCCATGACCTGGCCCCGGGCGGTGATCTTGCTCATGTGCCTGAAGAAGGTCAGGTTGGCGACCCCGAACATGTTGTGGACCGCCTGGTGCGTCGCCTCGTTCAGCTGCTCGTGGCGGAACACCTCGCCGTACATGAACAGGATGCGCCGGCACACCGGGCTCTCGCACTTCTCCCGGGTGGGCCACAGGCGCATGGCCTTGTCGAGCACGCGGTCGCCCAGCATGTCGCCGTGGTAGTCGGTCGTGAGCGTGCGGGCGCCGATGAAGCGCAGGACGCTGGCCAGCCGCAGCGCGGCCTTGATGCGCACCAGGGGCACGACCTTGGGCGTCAGCGCCACCTGGGAGGAGATGAACGAGCGCACGCCCTTCACGCCCGCCGCCAGGCCCATGTTCAGCGACATGGAGGCGACGCAGTGGGCGACCACCTGCACGTCGCTGACCCCCACGCTCGACCGTACGGTGTCGATGGCCGCCGGCCAGTCCCGGGTGGCGATGTCGTCCACCGTGTACTGGGTCGCGGCCGACGGCAGCACCGGGCTGGACCGGTAGTCGAGCAGCCACACGTCGTAGCCCCGCTCGTACAGGTACTCGGGGAAGTTGGTGTCGACCGTCTCGGTGGCGAGGGCCAGCGTGGACGTGCCGAACCCGGGGGCGAGGATCACCGGCCCCTTGGCCCCGCCCTCGTAGCGGGTGAGGCGCAGCTCGACGTTGTCGCTGGTGGTGACCGGGTGCACCTCGGGCTCGGGGAGGCGCAGCTCGCGCGCCTCGTCGCGCGGCTGGAGGGCGTCGGCCGGGTAGCGGCGGCGGTGCGGCCCGTACACCTCCCACAGCTCGCCCATGAACAGCTTCCCGAAGCGGGTCACCGCGTCGGCCTGCTCGGCCGGCCCGTCTCCGTGGCCGCGGAAGGTGGTGAGCTGCTTGGCGAAGTCCTTGAGCCAGATGGTGATGATCCCCGACGCGACGATCTCGGCGGCCTCCTCCCCGGCGGCCTTCTCGCCGGCGGCGTCGACGTGGCCCTTGAGGATCCGCGTGTAGAGCGTGGTGGTGTCCGACCACAGGTCGTCGCCGGGGTCGTCCCTGATCACCTTGAAGCCGGTGAGGGTGAGGGGGTTGCCGGCACCGTCGGCGAAGAAGAGCCGGTACAGCATGTTCTTCACGCCGGTCTCCTCCGATTCGACGAACAGGTTGAAGATCCCCTTCTCGACGGGGAGCTTGCCGCCCAGGGCCTCGCACTCGATCCAGCCCTCGGCCACGCCCTCCTTGCGTTTGTCGATGACGAACACGTCGATGTCGCCGGTGGAGATGGTGAGGTGGAACATGAGGAAGGTCCCGTCCTTCCTCCCCTGCTTGGCCCCCTTCTCGAAGTCGGTCTCGCCCAGCGTGACGTAGCCCTTCATCTCCTCGGTGAAGTCGACCGAGCTCATGGGGCGCCTCCTTGCAAGATGTGGTCGCACATGCGATCGGCGAATGCGGCGATGGTGAGCGACGGGTTGGGGCCGACCGGCCCCGGCATCACCGAACCGTCGGCCACGTAGAGGTTGGGGTACCCGAACACCTCGCCCCACTGGTCGACCACGCCTTCGCCGGCGTCCCGGCCCATCGGGCACCCGCCGAGGGGGTGGACGGTGATCACCCGCTTGAGGTACCAGAGCAGGTTGTCGCGGAACTTGGCGCCGAGGGCGTCGGCGATCCCCTCCATGGTGGAGCGGACGCGGCCGAAGTACTCCTCCGACGTCTTGATGGTCCAGTCGACGTCGAGGTAGCCCCTCCTCAGCTTCATGACCCCGTCGGGGATGTCCCGGCCCATGCCGAGCATGGGCAGCGACCCCGAGGACAGGGTCGCCGGCCCGACGACGTGGGCCAGCTCGGCCGACAGGTCGCTGCGCGGGTTCTTGAAGATGGTGGCCAGGAGGCGCCGCCACGCGAACTTGAGGACGCGGATCGCGGTCGCCGGCGCGTTGGCCGCCTCCGCCATCCAGTCGGCGACCACCGGGTACCCGGCGTCCTCCACGTAGAAGCCGCGCCCGCTGCCCCCGTCCACCGTGTCGGGGACCCGGACGAAGCTGGTGATGACCGGTCCGAGGCTCCCGTCGACCAGGCGGGGGACGGTCCGCCCGCCCTCCACCTTGGTGGCCTCCATGAGGAACGCCAGCAGGTCGCCGTTGCCGGAGAACCGGGTGCCCAGGGCCTTGCTGATCCGGGGGAAGCGGCTGTGGTTGCGGAGGAACAGGTAGGGCGAGCCGAGGGCGCCGGCCGCCACCACCAGCCGGTCGGCGGTGAGGGCGACGAGGGGCAACTTGGACGTGTCGGTGGCCCGGCCGGCCCGGGCCAGGTCGTGCTGCACGTAGTGCACGGTGTAGCCGCCGCCCGGTCGGGGCTCGATGCGGCGGACCTCGCACAGGGCCCGGATGTCGGCGCCCTGGGACTGGGCCGCCGACAGGTAGTTGTGGTCGAGGGTGTTCTTGCTGCCGTAGTTGCAGCCCACGTCGCACTCCCCGCACAGCCGGCACGTCGTGCGCAGCTTGCCGTGGATGTTGCCGTAGGCCGCGGTGGGGATCGGCTCGGCGATGGTGGGCGGGTCCTCCCGGCGGGGCCGAAAGCTCACCGCCAACGGCGCCAGGTCCCAGTCGAGTCCCAGCTTCTGCGCGGCGTCGCGCAGGGCTGCCGTCTTGGGGGACTCGAAGCCGGGCTGGCCGAAGGGGATGGTCTGGGTCTCCATCATGTCCTCGACCGCCTGGTAGTGAGGGTCGAGGTCGGCCCGGCTGATGGGCCAGTGCTCGTAGCCGCCGCCGAAGGGGCTGTCGTGGACGAACCACTTCTCGTCCTTGCGGATCAGGACGTTGGCGTAGATGAGCGAGCCGCCGCCCAGCCCGCTGGAGACCAGCGCCTCGATGCCCTTGAACGACCAGACGTTGAACATCCCGTAGTAGCCGCGGCTCGGGTCCCAGAAGTTGGCCGCCAGCTCGTGGGGGCGGCGGGCGAAGGACTGGGGCGGGTAGGCCTTGCCCCGCTCCAGCAGGCACACCCGCTGGCCGGCCCCGGCCAGGCGGTAGGCCGACACCGACCCCCCGAAGCCGGACCCGATGACGATGGTTTCGAAGTGGCTGTCGTGGTCGCTCAAGGTCTCGTCGTCCTGGCGTTGACGGTGAACTTCTCGATCAGGTGGGCGGCCGGCGGGGCCGGGTGGGGTGCGATCCACGGCGCCTCGTGGGCTTTGTCCGGGTCCAGCCGCCACCGGGACCGGGGCGGGCACCGGTCCACGCCGATGGCGTAGACGGTGAGCTCCCCCTCGCCGTCGAAGTGGAGGCGCAGGAAGTTCTTGAACCGGGTCAGGCGCATGGCCGAGAAGGCCTCGTTTCCGTGGGCGCCCATCAGGGCGCACGACGCGGCCAGGTACAGACCCATGACCAGCCCGCCCACCAGCCCGCCGAGGACTCCCATGAACAGGAGGAGGAACACCGTGAACCAGAGTCCGCCGTCGAAGAACACCGCCACGAGTTGGACCGATGCCAGGCCGACGAGGATGACGGCGAGCACGTGCAGCGCCACGTGGACCGTGCCGAGGGGCCACTTGAGGAGCGACTGGGCCTTCTCGCTCAGTCGGGTCGACGGCTTGGCGAAGCCGATCAGCCCGCCCCAGAAGATGACGATGATCAGGACCGAGACCGGGTTCTTGAACAGGCCGAGGAGGACCTGCTCCCAGCCGTACCGGACCGCGGCGTCGTCGAAGTCGGGCCGGGCGGCGTCGCCCACCTGGGCGAACGCCTCGAGGGAGAACTGGCTCGCCCAACCCAGCAGGAGGTACAGCACGGCGGGCACGACGGTGAAGCTGGCGTTGCGGAAGGGCAAGGCCAGCGCACCCAACGTGAGGGCCCGGGAGGTCGCGTAGCTGGGGTAGGCGGCGGCCTGGCGGAAGCGCTGGGCGCGGTCCCCGGCGCCGACGGGGAGCACCAGGTCGTGGCGGCCGAGGGTGTGGGTGGGGTGGGTGAAGGCGCCGCCGCCGCCGGCGGTGACCTTGTGGGCGCCGTCCTCCTCGCCCACGTAGCGGGTGTAGTGGTGGGAGTCGCCGGAGATGCAGAGGACGAGGCTGGCGCCGCGCCGGTCGATGAGGGTGCGCTCCACGAACGCGAGGTTCTTGTAGGTGCGGGAGTCCCGCCCCTCGTACCAGCTGGGGATGCCCGTGCACAGGATGACCTTGTCGCCGGCCCGGAGGTCGAGGGCCTTGAAGTAGTCCTGCTGCGGCTGGTCGATGTAGGAGTCGAGCTGGATGTCGATCCCCCAGATCCACCAGCGGTGGGGCAACGGGATGGCGAAGTAGCTGCGGGTCTGGAAGGTGCGCCGGCACCCGATCCACTTGTTCTGGCAGAACACGCGGAAGAAGCTGGTCAGGCCGTCGTACCAGTCGTGGTTGCCGGGGATGGCGTACAGCTCGGGGTTGTGGGGGGGCGTGAGCCACGGGAGCGAGGCTTCGTAGGGCCGGGTGAAGCGGTTCTCGTAGGCGTCGGCGTCCCCCACCGGGTACACCTCGTCGCCGCCGAGGACGACGATCTGGCCGCGGGGGAGGGCCGCGGCGTAGTTGGACAGCTTGAGCTGGGACTGGGCCGCCAGCCACGCCACCGTGTAGGTGGCCGGAAAGCCGTCGCCGGTGTCGGCGATGAAGTCGACCCAGACCGGGCCGGCCTCGGTCCAGTCCCGGGGCTGGTCGTGAGCGGGGGCGCCGGGAGGGCTGGGGGCGCCGGGAGTGGCGGGGCGGACCGACGCCTGCAACTCCCGCTTGTCGAGGAAGGCGCCGAAGCCGGACGAGATCAGCACGCGCAGGGCCGAGTCGGCCAGGACGTCGGGGGCGAACCACCGCACCGACTTCTGCATCTTGAACTTCAGCTCGCTGTCCGTGCGCGGGCGCGGCGGCGGTCGGTCCTCCTCACTCGTCGCCGCCGGCCTCGTCGCCTCGGGGCCCTCCATTGGCGCCTCCCCTCTCGCCGGCCTGAAGCCGAAGCGAGACTAGCGCCGCGGGACGGTCAGGGGACTCGTCTGGCGCCGGGTCGGTTGCGCTGCATCAGCCAGATGATCCCCGCCGTGACCAGCACGGCGACGATCAACGAGGGGCGGCGGAAGCCGAGGGCGTAGCAGATGATCCCGCTGACGAGCGCGCCGGCCACGCCGACCCCGACGGTCGCCCCGATGGACATGGGGTTCGGGCCGGGGAGCGCGAGGCGACCGAGGGCCCCGACGATCAGGCCGATCAGGACCCACACGAGGATGAAGCCGATCATCGGGGCAACACGGTAACCGTCGTGGCGGTGTTGG
>Ga0187892_10005063_pt1 | contig 21184 bp, 22 predicted proteins | sample MA1701073metaG_FD_139345 | JGI IMG/M metagenome (GOLD analysis project Ga0187892, IMG submission 139345) | Bio-ooze microbial communities from a basaltic lava cave in the Kipuka Kanohina Cave System on the Island of Hawaii, USA - MA170107-3 metaG ... | reverse complement strand
CATCGCGCACGTAGGCCCACAGTCGGCCGGTGCGCGTGCGACCCTGTCCGGGCGCAAGCACCGGCACGGGCGTGTCGTCGGCGTGCAGCTTCGTTGCCGTCAGCACGTAGCGTTCGAGCGAGGGGCGCTGCTCATGCAGTCGGACGACCGCTAAAGGGGCCTTTGCAAGTTCCAATGAAAACGATTACATTCGGCGAAACAGCTCGCTTCTCCTTGTTGTAAACGGCTACAGGGGCGGTGTACGTTGGGGGCGGTCACCATCAAAGACGTGGCTCGGGAAGCGGGCGTTTCGGTCGCGTCGGTTTCCCGTGCACTCAATGGCCAGGACACGGTCACCGAGGACACGCGCCGTCACATCCTCGCGGTGGCCGCCCGCCTGCGCTACCTGCCCCACGCGGCCGCACGGAGTCTCAGCACCCGGCGCACCCAGACGGTCGGGGCACTCCTGCCGGACATTTACGGCGAGTTCTTCTCCGAGCTGATCCGCGGCATCGACCGTGCTGCACGCCGGCGCGGCTTACATCTCCTCGTGTCCAGTTCCCATGGCGATGCCGAAGAAGCCGCTGCCGCGTTACGGTCCATGCAAGGACGCGTCGACGGCGTGCTCATCATGTCGCCGTACGTCGATGCCGGGCTTCTCGAGGCCAACTTGCCTGCTGCGCTACCGGTGGTGCTGTTGAACACCCCGGAGGCTGGCCATCCGCATCCTTCTCTCAGCTTCGACAACCGCGCCGGCGCTCTGGCGATGATGGAGCATCTCGTCGCCTGCGGGCATCGGCGCATCGCTTTCATCACCGGACCCGTGGCTAACATCGATGCGCAGGATCGCCTCCGCGGCTATCGCGAAGCGATGGTGCAGTTGTTGCCCGGCGTCGCCGAATGGATCCTGCCCGGCGACTTCAGCGAAGAGTCGGGCCTGCGTGCGGCCCGGGAATTGCTGAGTGCCTCCGAGCGCCCTGATGCGGTCTTCTGCGCCAACGACATGATGGCGGTCGGTTGTCTCTATGCATTCAAGGAAGGCGGCCTGCGCGTGCCGCACGACATCGCGCTCGCTGGCTTCGACGACATCCCGCTCGCGCGCCTCGTGAGCCCCGCCCTGAGCACCGTGCGCGTGCACATCGCCGAGATCGGCGAACAGGCTCTCGAGCGGCTCGCCGCGGACATCGAGCAACCCGATCCAAAACCACCGGCATCGTCCGTGAAGCCAGAACTCGTCGTCAGGAGTTCGAGCTGCGCGGAGCGCGCCGGCGTGCCTCGCGCACTCCACAACGACCAGTGACTTGCAGATTCGTCCCGGGGGAAACGTCATGCGTACCATAGACAAGCTTCGCCGATGCGCCCTGAGCCTGTTCCTGCACCGAATCGCGCAGCAGCGCTGCGAGCGCGGTCCCGCGACGCGACTCGCCGCTGCGTTGCTCGCGATCGCGGCGATCGCCGTCTTCGCTACCGTCCCCGCCCGGGCGCAGCAGAACGATGCCACCCTGCGCGGCACGATCACCCTGCCCGGCGAATCGAAAGCGACTCAAGTCGTCGCGATCGACGCGGCGAGCGGGTATCGCCGGACCAGCGATGTCGATGCGAACGGTAAATACAACTTCGCGTCATTGCGCCCGGGGCGCTACCGCCTCGAAATCGCCACGCCCGAGGGCACACGCTCGACCGACGAGTTCGCGCTCCTGGTGGGCCAGAACTCGGTGCTCGATTTCGATTTCTCGGAACCGGAGCTCGGGGAGGCGCCCGTTGAAACCGTCGTGGTCACCAACACCCGCATCCGCAGGATGGAGGGCGGCGAAGTCGGCGTGAACGTCACGCAGCAGCTCATCGAGCAGTTGCCGCAGAACAACCGCAACTTCCTCGCCTTCGCCGACCTGGCGCCGGGCGTGGCGTTCGTGCCCGGTGCTAACGGCGAGACTCGCCTCCAGGGTGGCGCCCAGGACAGCCGCACCGTCAACGTGTTCATCGATGGCGTGGGCCAGAAGGACTATGTCCTCAAGAACGGGATCACCGGCCAGGACTCGAGCCGCGGCAATCCGTTTCCGCAAGCGGCGATCAGTGAATACCGGGTGATCAGCTCCAACTACAAGGCGGAGTTCGACCAGGTGAGCTCCGTGGCCATCACCGCGGTCACCAAGTCAGGCACGAACGAGCTCGAAGCCGACTTTTTCTTCGATGAATCCAACCAGGACTTCCGCGAGAAGACCCCGACCGAGAAGAGCACCGGCGCCGAGAAAGTGGATACGCTCGACCGGCAGTACGGCGCGACGCTCGGGGGGCCGATCCTTCGCGACCTGCTCCATTACTTCGTCACCTACGAAGCCAAGCGCCGCGAGGATCCGGTCGATATCGCCCCGGGCAACACCCAGAACACGGCGAGCATCCCCGCGGAGTTCCAGGACGAACTCGGCAACTTCAGCCGCGAGTTCAACGAGGATCTCTTCTTCGGCAAGATCAACTTCGTTCCCTCGGAACACGACCTCTTCGAACTGTCAGTGAAGGTTCGCGAGGAGACTGGCGAGGGCCTCAACAGCGGCCTGCTCCTGCGCAGCACCACCACCGAGACCGACAATGATGAAGTTCGGGCCCTGTTGCGCTACGAGCGCAGCGCCGCCACCTGGGTCAACGATCTCAAGCTGACCTACGAAGAGGCTTCCTGGTCCCCGCAGCCGCGCGCGTTCGAGAACACGTTGCGCTTCGAGGACGCAGCCGGCGCCGAGATCCTGCGCTCGGGCGGCGGTTCCAATTTCCAGGACAAGGGCCAGGACGGCTACGGCATCCAGAACGATTTCACCTTTACGGGCTTCGCCGGCCACACGCTCAAGACCGGCATCAAGGCGAAGTGGGTGACGCTGAACGCGCTGACGCAGAACCAGGTCAACCCCCTCTTCCGCTACAATACGCAATACATGCCGGGAGCCGACAACTGGAACGACGAGCTGCCGTACCGCGTGCAGTTCGGTTTTTCCTCCGGCCTCGGCGGCGATCCGTCGGTCGAGTCGGAGAACTTGCAGTTCGGTCTCTACATCCAGGACGACTGGGACGTCACGGACCGCTTGACGCTCAACCTGGGGCTGCGCTGGGATTACGACGAGACGCCGGCTTACGAGGATTTCGTTCACACGCCGGAATCGCTCGCGGCGATCTCGCCGACGAACTATCCGAATCTCATCAACGCCGACTACGACATCAACGACTACATCTCGACGGGCAGCGAGCGCTCGACCTACTCGGAGGCATTCCAGCCCCGTATCGGCTTCAGCTATGAGATCGATCCGGAAGCGCGGTTCGTGGTCTTCGGTGGCGCTGGCCGCTCCTACGATCGCAACCAGTTCGATTTCATCCAGCAGGAAACGAGCGTCGGCTCCTTCACTACGCGAACGTTCAATTTCCAGGTGCCGGGCGACACGCGCAACAACTGCGCGCCGGGCCCGACCTGCGTGCCGTGGGATCCCATCTACCTGACGCCCGAGGGTCGTGCCAGCCTGGTCAATTCGGTCGGCCCGCTCGGTGGCGCCGAGCTGCGCTTCATTGCCAACGATCTCGAGGTGCCCTATTCGGATCAGTTCAGTCTCGGTGTGCGACGCGTGTTCGGCCCAGTAGAGGCGGAAGTCGGCTACGCCCACATCGAAAGCCGCGACGGATTCGTCTGGTTGCTCGGCAACCGTCGACCCGATGGCACCTTCTTTGCGCCGGGAACGACGCAAGGCTCGCCCTTCGGCAACCCGCCGCCGGGGCGCGGTTCGATCATCATCGGTGACAATGGCATAGAGAACACCTCGGACGCCTTCCACCTCAAGCTCACCAAGACGTTTACGCCATCCTCTCCGTGGAGCGTCAATGCGACCTACACCTACACCGATGCGGAAGAGAATCGGAAGTTCGGCGAGACCTTCTCGCTCGATTACCCGACCATCGACGCGTATCCCACGCTCACTTCGGTCGGCGTATCGCGTCATCGCTTGGTAGCGGCGGGGATCGTCGAGCTGCCGTGGGAGTTCTCGCTGTCGGCCAAGCTCACCCTAGCCTCGCCGCCCTACGTGATCGGCCGCGGCTTGCCGGGTGAGCCTAACGGCAATCAGCAGCTGCGAACGATCGAAGGCAACAACAAGAACGTCTTCCTCTTCGTCGACTCCTGGGCGTTGCGGCAGGTCGACCTGGCGTTGACCAAGTACTTCACGATGGCCTTCATGGGGGATTCGCAGGTGCGGCTGCGCGTGGACGTGCTGAACGTCTTCGACGAGGAGAATTTCACGCAGTACAACGATAGCGGCACCGATGCCAATCCCAACGATACGAACGGCCTGTTCGGCGACGTGAGCGGCCTCGGGATCGGCGGCAATCCGCCGCGAACGTTCAAGCTGTCGGTCGGCTTCGCCTTTTGATCCGCCACAAGCGCCGCGGGGCCGAAAGGCCTCGCGGCGTTTCTTTCGTCTGCGACTGAAGAGTCCCGGAGCTGAGGATCGAGAATCCTGTGCGAAATGGTCAGCGCACCGCGCCGTCGAGCAATGCTCGCCGACGGGTCGTGCTCGCGTGCCTGCTCGCCTCGTTCATCGCAGGCTGCGTACGCTCGGAGGCCGAACGGGTCACGGTGAGCTTTTGGGCGATGGGACGCGAAGCCGATGCCGTCGCGCATCTGCTTCGCTCGTCCGGATCTGCGGTGATCCGGCTGTGAACGGCGGATCGTATGTTTTCTCGTACGAGCGGGACGGGGCGATCGGGACACTGCCGCCGCGCTTCAGCTTCGCGTTGGTGAAGCGTGACGGCAAGTGGCTCATCGTCGATCACCACTCATCGAGAATGCCGGGCGACTGATATATCTCGCGCTCATGAAAGCGATCGTCGCGCTGCTCGCGATTCTCTCGGCGTCGTCGGGACGCCGCAGCCGCCTCCGCAGTTCGAGCGCGAGATCGGCACCGTCAAGCTCACCGACCAGCTCTATCTGCTCGACGGCGCGGGCGGTAACGTAGCGGTCTTGGTGTGGGACGACGGTGTTCTCCTGGTCGATGACAAGATCGCGCCAGTCACTGCCGGGCTGAAAGCCGCGGTCGCCGCGATCACACCCAAGCCGATTCGCTTCGTAGTGAACACGCACTGGCATCCGAATCACCGCGGCGGCAATGCCGCGCTGGCGGCCGACGACGCCGTCGTCGTTGCGCACGAGAACGTGCGCAAGCACATGAGCGTGGACACCTTCGTCGAAGTCTTTGCACGCAACTTGCCCGCGTCACCGCCGCAGGTGACCTTCACGCGCGACGTGACTCTGCATCTCGGCGGCGAGGAAATCTCGATCGTGCATGTCGATGCGGCGCACACGGACGGCGACTCGTTCGTGCGCTTTCGCACGGCGAACGCTCTGCACATGCGCGATTGCTTTCTGAACGGCAGCTACCCGGTGATCGACTACTCGACCGGTGGGACCTACGCTGGCACCATAGCCGCAGCAGCCGACACGGCACTCGGCATGGTCGACAGCGGCACGCGAGTCATTCCCGGGCACGGCCCGTGGCGAACGAGCGTGAGTTGCGCGCGTGGCGCGACATGCCGGCAACGATCTTCGAGAACGTGAGGAAAGCCGCGGCCAGCGGCAAGAGCCTGGAACAGGTGAAGCTGGATCGCCCTACGAGGGAATGGGACGGCGTCTTCCCGAAGTCGTTCGTCAGCGCCGATCACGTGATCGAGGAAGCATACCGCGCCGTAACTGCGCCGGCGCGCTGAGATCGTCATGCCCAGAACCAGGCGTCTCGGAATACGCGAAATCCGCGCTGCCCTCGCCGAGCTGGACAAGCTCAGCAGAGCGGAATACGACGTTCCGCTCGAAGTACTGCTGACTCGAAAGGATCCGCGCTCACGCCGGAGGATGCAGCGCCTCGCCGGAATCGTCTTGAAGAAGAAGGGCCGCCTCCGCGGTACAGCGCGACCGGAGCCAGCACATCATGGCCCTGGAAAAAGGGCTCTCCCGAAGCAAGTGCGTCGCGCGCTCCGAAGGAAGTCGAGCTGCTCAATGAATTGCGCAAGCCCGGACCCTGGAACGAGCGCAGTTCGATGGCCAGAGCAGGCGAGCAAGGGAAAGCCATCACGTGGGAGCAATTCAAGGACGATGCGGAGAATGAGCGAGGCCTGTTCAAGATCGTCGCGCTCTACGCGGCGGACAAGGTCAACGCACGGAAAGGCAAGAGCCTGCGTGAATACCTCGACGCGAAAGAATCGCGCCGCTTCGAGGCCGGGCTCGATCTCGCCGTACTGCTCTTCGACGCGGCGGTGACCGCCCCCATCGCGGCCGCTCTCGGTTTGCCGACGCTCGCCGTAGGCGTGTCCCTCGTCTTCATTCAATACGGCTATCGGGCGATCACGGATCCAAACGAGGATCGCGTGGGAGACAGCAGAGGCTAGCGCGGGGTCTTGCCGAAAGTGTCGTTGCGCAGTTCCGTGCTTCCGACTCGGCGTTCGGCAAGAGCGCCGCACGCACGACCTGCGTCCAGATCACGTAGCCGTCACGCGTCATGTGCAAATTGTCCGCCGTGAACAGGTCCCTGGGCTCGCCGTTCTGGAGCATTGGCGAAGCTACATCCATGTAGTACAAGTCCGCACGTTTCGCGGCGCGCATCCGTATCGCAGCGTTGACCTGACTCTGCCGTCTCAACTGTTCGAAACGCAGCCTGGAAGGCTTCAGAGAAATGAAGTACACGGGTACGTCGCCCAGGGCAGTCCTCTTTCGCTCCATGAACGCGTCGAAATCTGCGATCACGCTGCTGCTCGACTTGCCAGCCGCGACGTCGTTCTCGCGTGCATAGAAAACGATCGACCGCGGCCGATGAGGCGCCACGAGCTGCTCGAACCAGCGGGTTACGTGCTCGATGTGAGAGGCACCGAAACCTCGGTTGATCACAGGGAGTGGTGCCATGTCCTGGGACAGCGTGTTCCACATCCTGATGCTCGACGAGCCGACGAACAGTACCTGGCAGGGCGCAGGAAACGACACGTCATCGGTTCTTGCGAATAGTTCGACTTCGGTGCGCAGTTGCGCATCCAGCGCAGTGTCCGGCTCTGCTCCGTGAAGCTCTGCGCAACCTGCGATGAACAAGTTGAGAACGCACGCGGGCGCGGCTTGCGTGAACCGAAGTGCGCGCATTTACCGGATCCGCGAGCCGGAATCAGCGGCGAAGAAATGCAGGCGGTCGAGTGGGATGGCGAGTCGCAGATCGGTGCCCGGCTCTGGCAGCGGACCGGGCGCGACGCGTGCGACCACCTCTTCGGATGCATATCGCAGGTGGAGAAAGACTTCGTGGCCCACGGGTTCGATCAGCTCGAGGCGTGCGGCGATGACTGGCCCTTCGGGCTGGCTCCGTGCTGGTTGCAGATCCTCGGGGCGCATACCGAGCACGAGCTCGCGGCCCGTGTGTGCGCTCAATCCCGTGCTGGCAAAGTCGAGTCCATGAAGAGGCAGTGATGTACCACCGAGCTCGAGGCGCGTGCCGCCGTCGGTGAGCAGGCGGCCGCGGAAGAAGTTCATCGGCGGACTGCCGAGGAAGCCGGCGACAAAAAGATTCGCGGGCCGCTCGTAGAGTTGCGTCGGCGTCGCGATCTGCTGGACGTGCCGCCATCGAGCACGACGATGCGCTGCCCCAGCGTCATCGCCTCCATCTGATCATGGGTGACGTAGATCATCGTCGCACCCAGGCGCCGGTGCAGCCTCGCGATCTCGAGCAGCATTGTCATGCGCAGCTTCGCATCGAGGTTGGATAGCGGCTCGTCGAGCAGAAACACCGCCGGCTCGCGCACGAGTGCGCGACCCAGCGCGACGCGCTGGCGCTGCCCGCCTGAGAGCGCACGCGGGCGGCGGTCGAGTACGGCATCAAGGCCCAGCATTGCGGCGGCCTCGCGCACTCCCGTGGTGACCTGCTCCTTCGAGGCACCATGGAGCTTCAGGCCAAACGCTAGGTTCTCGGCCACCGTCATGTGCGGATAGAGCGCATCGCTCTGGAAGACCATCGCGATGTCGCGGTCTTTCGGCGCAACGTCATTGACGACGCGACCGCCGATCGAGAGCGTGCCGGCACTGAAAGCCTCCAGGCCGGCGATCATCCGCAGCAGGGTCGACTTGCCGCACCCCGAGGGTCCCACCAGCACGAGGAGCTCGCCGTCGACAGCCTCGAAGGTCGCATCGGCAACTGCCACCTGGCCGTTGTCATAGATCTTGCGGACCCCGTCGAGCTGGACGCTCGCCATGCTGGTTCCCCGTGAAACAGAAGCCGGGTGACGTCGAGCCTTCTTAGGGCTGCAGATCGCCACGGATTCGGCTATTCTGCCATGTAATCGTTTACACCCGGCGAGCCGACATGAGCCAGGAAACGCCCTTCCCCACCTCTTTCTTATGGGGAACGGCCACCGCGGCATACCAGATCGAGGGTTCGCCACTCGCCGACGGTGCCGGTCCCAGCATCTGGCAGCGCTTCTCGCATACCCCCGGCATGACCCAGGACGGGGCTACGGGCGATGTCGCCTGCGACCACTATCGCCGCTGGCGCGAGGACGTCGCGCTGATGCGGGAGCTCGGCACCAACGCCTACCGCTTCAGCATTGCCTGGGGACGTGTCCTGCCCGATGGCCGCGGCAAGCCCAATGCCGCCGGGCTCGACTTCTATGACCGTCTCGTCGACGCATTGCTCGAGAGCGGTATCACGCCAATGGTCACCCTCTATCACTGGGACCTGCCGGCGGCCCTCGACGACTGCGGCGGCTGGCTCAATCCCGACATCGCGGACTGGTTCGCCGACTACGCGAGCTTGATGTTCCGCAAACTCGACGGGCGCGTGAAGCTGTGGGTGACGATCAACGAGCCTTGGGTGATCACCGACGGCGGCTACCTGAACGGCGCGCTCGCACCCGGCCACCGCAACCGTTTCGAGACGCCGATTGCCTCGCACAACCTGATGCGTGCGCACGCCAGGGCGGTGCAGGCCTATCGCACGCAAGGGCGAGCGCAGATCGGTCTGGCGATCAACATCGAGCCCAAGTACGCCGCGAGCGACAGTGCCCTCGATCTCGCCGCAACCGCGCGCGCCGAGGCCTACATGAACCGCCAGTACCTCGATGCCGTGATCCTAGGCAAGTATCCCGACGAATTGCGCGAGATCTTCGGTGAAGCGTGGCCGCATCGGCCCGACGCGGACTTCGAGCTGATCCGCCAGCCGCTCGATTTTCTCGGCATCAACTACTACACGCGCAGCGTCACGCGCCACGAGGAGGGCGCCTGGCCCCTGCGTGCGGCGGCCGTGCAGCAGACGCGGGCCACCTATACCGAGACGGCCTGGGAGGTGTTTCCGCAGGGCCTCACCGATACGCTGGTCTGGGTTAAGAACCGCTACGGGAACCCGGCCATCTACGTCAGCGAGAACGGCGCAGCCTTTTTCGATCCGCCGGTGGCAGAGGACGGTCGCATCGACGATCCGCTGCGCGTGAGCTACCTGCGCAAGCATCTGCACGCGATGCGCGTGGCGATGGCGCAGGGTGCGGACGTTCGCGGGTACTTCGTCTGGTCGTTGCTGGACAACCTCGAGTGGTCGCTCGGCTACTCCAAGCGCTTCGGCATCGTGCACGTGGACTTCGGCACGCAGCAGCGCACGCTGAAGGCGAGCGCCAGGTTCTACGCGTCCGTCATCGCGTCGAACGGCACCGTGTTGAACGAACGGTGACCGTAAGGTCAAAAAGCCTGGAGGAGCGCAACCATGCATCGGTTCGCCGCGGGCTTCATGACCGGCCTTGTCGCAGGGGTCGGCGTTGCGGCCATCGCCGTGCTCTGGCTGAGGCCAACCACCACGCCGCTGCTCACGTCGGCGCAAGGCGTGGAGGCGGAGTCGAGCTCACCGCATGCGTCTGGAGAAGGTGCGCCTCGAACTCCTGCTCCAGCCGGCGGCGTCGGCTCGCGTGTTTCCGCTTTGCCTACGACTCGAGAGCACGAAAGACCCACCCGGTTAGCTCCGATGAGCTGTTGATGGACGTCCTTCGGCCCGAGGGTGCCACGGCCAACTCCTACAACCCGATCAAAGGGCTACATGAAAAGCTCGAACGCGAGAACGAGGATCCCGTCTGGTCGCAGCACGTCGAGTGGCATCTGCGTGACTACCTCAACCGCCAACCAGGGGTGCCGTCGAAACAGATAGAGATACACGTCGTCGAATGTCGCAGCACCTTGTGCGAGATCTAACGAGGCTGCGCCTCAGACCGACGAGCTTTACGTGATAAAACTTGACTCATTCGCATCAAGTTCTGGCACCCAAGCAGGCTAGGCGCTCGCCGATGTCGCCGATCGCAGCCGTGCTGCCGACTGGCAGCGCATCGCGATACGAATGCATAAGGAGGCGTGGTGGAGCGAGTTCTCGGACTCAGTGACCAGCGTCAGCTCAAGAGGGCGGCAGCCTGTCGCGTACGTGACGATTCTCTTTCGCAAAACCGACCAGGCAGCTCGCACGGATTCGTGAGGCGCGCGCAGACGTTGATCGGCAAGTGCCGAGTTCGATCCGTGCGACGACCGGGAAGTGATCGCTCGGGTACTGCCCCGCGTGCGCGTACGTGAGGATTTCCGCCGAGCGTGTCCGCGCCGCCCCGCGCGTCAGAATCCAGTCGATGCGCGCAGTCCCTTTCGCGCCCTCCATTCTCTTGAAGTCGTGAAAGGTTCCGAACGGTGGCTCAGCCCGGCCGAGCGCGCGCCAGGAGTCCACGAAGGCGACCGGAGCGGTCAGCCTGTCGTAGACGGGATTCGCTGCGGCGGCGGCGTTGAAGTCGCCGAGCAGCAGTGCCGGCACTGTGGCATCGAAAGCGGCGACGCGCTCGAGCAGCAGGTCCGCGCTCTTCTCGCGCGCGACCTGCACCTCGTGATCGAAATGCGTGTTCACGACGTAGAATTCGCATTGCGTTTGGCGATCGCGCAATTTCACCCACGTCACCATGCGGGCGAATCGGTTGCCCCACGTGCGCGAGCCCGCGATCCCGGGTGTGTCGGAGAGCCAGAAACGGTCGTACTCGAGCGCATCGAGACGGCTGCTGCGATAGAAGATGGCCATGAACTCGCCCTTGAGACCGCCATCGCGCCCAGTTCCGATCCACTCGTAGTCGGGCAGATCGGCTTCGAGATCGGTGAGCTGAGCGTGCACGCCCTCCTGCGTGCCCACAAGGTCGGGACCCTCACGTTTGAGGAGCGCGCTGACCACCGGTCGGCGCTGCTCCCATGAGTTCGGAGCGGGGTGGGCGTAGCGCAGGTTGAACGTCATTACGTCCAGTGGCTCCGCGCCGGCGCGAGGTGACGTCCCTGCAAGGGCGAGCAGGGTGACCAACAGCGCAGTCAGCGGCTGACTCAGGTGCTTCATGTGTCGCTCCACGGATGAACCTTTCCCGCTGCGCCCCGACTCCCGTGTACGGAGGACGATGTGAGCACTGCTTACCGCCGCCGCAAATGCAGCGAGTTGACGATGGTTTCCCCCGGACGTGCATCGAGTCGCACGATGATGCCGTTGCCCGCGCGAGCCTGGACGCAGACCGCACGCTCGACGGAGACGTTGAGTGGCGGAATATCGGGATCGTGGCGGTTGTCGACGCGAACGGCGAGCTGGTTGGGCGCCTCGAACGTGATGAGGTCGGTGATCTCGAACACGAACGCCGTATACCCGCCGACGTGCGTGCCCGCGAAGCGACTGTTGACGAAAAGCTCGGCGACCTGGTTCGCGCCCTCGAAGTAGAGGAACAGGCGCCGATCGCGCTGAGCCGATTCGAGACGCAAGGCACGGCGGTACCAGCCCTCGCCGCGGCGGTAGGTGCCGTCCTTTCCGAACGCATCGACGGCGTTCCAGGTGTGCGGCAGGTCGACCCGACTCCAGGCGCCATCGTCGAAGGCCGATTGGTGCGCGCCGGCGATCGGTCCATCGGCGTAACGCCAGCCCTCGTTGAGCGTGATACGTTGTCGAGGTGGGGCCGCGTTCGTACCCGTTTCCGCGGCGCGCGCGCTGACCTCGCAAAGGCACGCGGCCACCAGTGCAACGAGCATCAGAGCGCGATACTTCCCGGCTGCATGGCGCAGCCGGGGCGGCGCCCGCCGCTGCGAAATCACTTCGCGGGCTTCCGCTGGTCGGCTCGCCACGGACCCGCCCGCCTGAGCGGGATCGACATGCCGCCGGTTTGTTCCAGCAGATCCCACAGGCGTCCCTTCAGCGCGTCCGCGCGCTGGCGGTGCGCGGGATCGCCGATCAGGTTGTGGCGCTCGAGCGGATCGGCCCCGAGATCGTAGAGCTCGTCCGCATCCCAGACGCCGTGGTAGTAGATGTACTTGTAGCGCTGCTCGCGCAGTGCGAACACCGTCGGCGTGTGTGGAAACGCGTGCTCCCAGTAGTACTCATAGAGCATCTCCAGTGGCAAGGTCACATGCTCGCCGCGCAGCAGCGGCAGCACCGAGCGGCCGTCCATGTCGATCGTCGCCGTGGCGCTCGCGAGCTCGAGAATCGTCGGTGCGATGTCGATGCCGCGGACCATCGGCGTGATCATCGAGCCCGGCGCGATCAAGCCCGGTGCGTAGAGCAGCATCGGCACGCGCATCGCAGGCTCGTAGGCGTTTCGCTTGTCGATCAGGCCGTGCTCTCCGAGCAGGAAACCGTTGTCGCCGATGTAGATAACGAGCGTCGATTCCGCGAGGCCGGATGCCTCCAGGTAGTCGAGCACCCGGCCGACGCTCTCGTCGAGCGTCTTCCCGGCGTAGCGGCCGCGATGGCGCGGTGCCGCGTCGAACTCGGCATGGACAGCCTTGTGTGACAGATATAAGAAGAATGGCCTGCCGTCCTCCCGCGCCCGCTGCCCCTCGAGCCACTCCATGGCGTGGTCGGTCAGGAGGTCCGTGGTGTAGCCCTTCTCCTGCACGGCCTCGCCATTCACGTTCAGCAGCGGATCGCGCGATAGACGCCCTGTCCGCGAAAGCTGACCCAGTGATCGAAGCCGGGTTGCGGCTCGTCGTCGACCTCGCCGATGTGCCACTTGCCGACGTAGGCGGTGCGGTAGCCGGCCTGTTGCAGGAACTGCGGGAAGAACCTCGTGCCTTTCGGGATCGGCGAGGTGTTGTCGACGGTGCGCGTACTGGCCCGTGAGAATCGAAGCGCGGCTCGGCGAGCAGAGCGCCGTCGTGACGAAAGCGTTGCGAACGTGTGCGCCGCCCGCGGCCATGCGATCGAGCGACGGCGTCTCGAGCCACTCGGGCGCGCCGGGCATGAAGCCCATGAAGTCGTAGCGATGGTCGTCGCTGAGGATGAAGATCACGTTTCGCGGCGGCTTACGCGGCGCTTCCGCTGCAGTCGCAACGCCCGCGGCTCCTTGCCAGTGCCAGCATCAGGAATGTACAGGCCCTTGCGTGAATCCTCATCGCGCCAAGACCTCGAAGCGCGTTTCGATCAGGTCCTGCGAGTTGCCGCCCGCAAACACCGTGAACGTCCCCGGCTCGACCACGGGCTCGAGATCGCGACCGTGGAAGGACAGCGACTCGGGCCCGAGCGTGAACTCGACCCTGCGCTGCTCGCCTGCGCGCAGGTGGATGCGCTGGAACCCGCGCAGCTCTTTCACCGGACGCGTCACGCTGCCGACGTCGTCGCGCACGTACAGCTGCACCACTTCGTCGCCCGCGCGCGTGCCGGTATTGGTGACGGTGAGCGCGACTCGCAGCGACGTCCCGACTGCGATCCGTGGCTTGTCGACCGCGAGTTGCGCGTAGCTGAAGCTCGTGTAGCTCAAGCCATGGCCGAACGGAAACAGCGGGGTCCAGGGCACGTCGATGTACTTCGAAGTGTACTTTTCCGCCTCGCTCGGCGGGCGGCCCGTGTTCTTGTGATCGTGGTAGAGCGGTACCTGGCCGACGTTGCGTGGGAAGGTCACGGGCAGCCGGCCGGCCGGGTTGTGGTCGCCGAACAGCACGTCGGCGATCGCATGACCGGCTTCGATGCCCGGGAACCAGGCCACCAGGATCGAAGCGACGTTCTGCGCCAGCCAGCTGATCGACAGCGGCCGGCCATTGAAGAGCACGACCACCACCGGCTTGCCCGTGGCGTGCACAGCCCTCGCCAGTTCCTCCTGCAGACCGGGCAAATCGAGTGTCGTGCGGTTGTGCGCTTCCGCGCTCATGTCATGGTGTTCGCCGAGGAACATCACTACGACGTCGGCCTGGCTGGCGATGCTCACCGCCTCGTCGAAACCTGAGCGGTCGGGGCTCTGGATGTCGACACCCCTGGCGTGCAGCAACCGGGTGCTGGCGCCGACCGCGGCGCGAATGCCTTCGAGCGGCGTGATGGCGTCCTCGGGACGGCCGGCGGCCGCCCAACCGCCCAGCATGACGCGCTTGTCGTCGGCGAGTGGCCCGATCACGGCGATCGTGGCTGACCCCTTTGCAAGCGGCAGCACGCCACCCTGGTTCTTGAGCAGCACGAGCGACTTGCGCGCCAGTTCGCGCGCGGCTCGCCGGTACTCGGATCGCAGGATGCGCTTGCGCTCACGGCCTTCATCGCTGTATCGGTAAGGATCCTTGAACAGACCGAGCCGGTACTTGGCGCGCAGCACGCGGCGTACCGCTTCATCGACAACTCTCTCGTCGAGGCCGCCCTGGCGCACCACTGCGGGCAGGTCCTGCAAATAGATGTTGCTCACCATGTCGACGTCAACGCCCGCCTCGAGCGCGAGCACACCCGCTTCAGCACGGTTAGCCGCGACGCCGTGCTGGATCAGCTCGAGCACACCGGTGTAATCGCTGACCAGCACGCCATCCCAGCCCCAGCGGCCGCGCAGCACAGCGTTGATCAGATGCCCGTGCGCATGCATCGGCACACCGCCGATCTCGTTGAACGCGGCCATAACCGACTGCGCCCCGGCATCCGCCGCGGCCTTGAAGGGCGGCAGATAGACATCGTGCAAGGTTCGCTCGGAAATTTCGGCGATGTTGTAGTCGCGCCCGCCCTCGGCGGCACCGTACGCCACGAAGTGCTTGGCCGTGGCCATCATCGTATCGGGGGCTGCGAGATCATCGCCCTGGAAGCCACGCACGCGAGCCGCCGCGAGCACCGAGCCGAGGTATGCGCTCTCGCCGGAGCCCTCGACGATTCGCCCCCAGCGCGGATCGCGTGCGATATCCACCAAGGGCGCGTAGGTCCAATGCAGTCCGGCGGCCGTCGCCTCGATCGCGGCGATGCGCGCCGCTTGCTCGATCGCCGCGACATCGAAGCTCGCCGCCTCGCCGAGCGGCACCGGGAAGATCGTGCGAAAGCCGTGGATCACGTCATGAGCGAACAGGAGCGGAACGCCGAGTCGCGATTCCTCGACAGCGATCTTCTGCAGCTGCTTCGTGTAAGCGGCGCCGTGCACGCCGAGGTAGGAACCGATTCTGCCGGCGCGGATGTCGAGCGACGCCCCTTCCTGCGCACGCGGGCCGGTGGCACCCCAGCGTCCGCGCGGCTGGTTGAGCTGTCCCAGTTTCTCCTCGAGCGTCATCTTCGCGAGCAGCTCTGCCACGTACGCGTCTTCGCCACGCGCAGCGAAGGAAGCTACGACCGGCTGGGGGATTGAAGAACCGTTCGCGACTTCCGCCGCCGGCACACGGACCACGGCGATGACGAGCGCGGTGGCCAGCACCGCGCGCAGCGGACCTGCGCGAGTACTCATTCGCATCGCCCCTGCAGCCAGCCGTCGCGATAACCCGCGCGGCACAGGCCGCGCACGATGGGTGCACTTTCCCGCATGAGCTTCCAGATCAGACCCGTGCGGTGATTCTCGATCATGAGCAGGATCGGCCCCTGGTCGATGCCGAGATAATCGTCGTTGAACCAGCCGAGGCCCGGCACGATACTGCCGCGCGTCACCGCCAGCACCGTCTCGCGCAGCGTCGGATTGAACGCATCGAGGAACCCGTACTCGGTGAACAGGTGCGCGCCGTAACGCTCCGCCATCGTGCGCAGGGCCGGGATGGCGATCTCGGGCGCGAACGGCACCGAACCGCCGGCGGCGGTCGGCGCGATCATGCCGTCGTCGCGAATGTCGCCGTGCGCCGCGCCACGCGCCCAGTAGGCGCGAATTTCCCGCTCCGTGCCGTCGAGGCGCGCCGTGAAACGGCCGGGTCCGTCGCTCGCCGTCAGGCCCCAGATGTTCTCGCCGTAGTCGCGCCAGGCCGAGGGGTTTTCGACGGCGTAGGCGCGCTGCGAAAGCGTCGCGCGTCGCGAGTTCTCGAAGTAGTCGATCCCGCGCTCCGCCATGTGGGCGTCGTGGATGCCGCGGAAATCGATCCACACGTGCGAGTACTGGTGACCGAACAGGGGCGCGAAATTGACGTGCGCCTGGCCCTCGAAGTCCGTCCATTCATGGGTACTGACGTAGGCCTCGTAGGTCTCCGGCCCGAGCGGATGCGTGGGCGAGCCGAGCGCCAGCACGTGCAGGAGCAGGGACTCGTCGTAACCCGACCACTGCGCCGGCCCGTAGCCGCGCGCGGGCCGCCAGCCCATCGTCACTCGCGGCGGACTGGGGCGGAAGAACGGCCATTGCACGCGGGCGTAGATCTTGTCGGCGAGCTCGCGGATCGCCACTTCGTCGGCGTGGCTCGCGTCGAAGTAGGCCTGTGCGAGCAGCACGCCGCCGAGAAACAGCGTGGTGTCGATCGAGGACAGCTCGGAGTCGGAGTGCCGCAGCCCGCTTTGCCCGTCGAGGAAGTGATAGAAGAAGCCCTGATGACCGATCCGCCCGGTGGGTTCTGGCCCCTGCGGCGCGCTCCAGAAGTGACGCAAAGTGGCGAGCGTGCGCTCGCGCGCCTGCGCGCGCGTGATCCAGCCGCGCTCGACGCCGACCTGGTAGGCGCTCAGCGCGAAGCCCACGGCCGCGATGCTCGAGAGCGTGCGCGATGGCCAGCGATCGGGCGTCAGACCGTTATCCGGCGTCACCTCCCAGAACCAGCGGAAAGTCCGCTGCTGAACTTCGTCGAGGAATTCATCCTCGGACATAGCCGCGACCGAAGTCGATGACGGTCCGGTCGTTCCGACCGGTTCGGGCGCCGGCTCGTCTGCCGGCTTGCAACCGACGGTCGACACTAACGCGAGCAACAGGCCCGCGAGCTGCAACTTCCGTTGCGTCACCTTCATCACTTCCTCCAGTCGAGTGCGATCCCTGCCGTGCAAACGTGGCTCCTCATCCCTTGATGCTTCCGAGCAGCAGCCCTCGCAGGTAGTAGCGCTGCAGTGCCAGGAACAACAGCAGGACGGGCGCAACCGTGACGACCGAGCCTGCCATCATCAGCTCGCTGTCCTGGACGTGTTCGCCCGAGAGCGCGGCGAGGGCCACCGGCAGCGTGAAGTAGCGCTGGTCGGCGAGCACGATCAGCGGCCACATGAAGTCGTTCCAGCTGCCGAGGAAAGTGAAGATCAGCGTGACCAGGACCGGTTTCAAGAGCGGCAGCACGATGACGACGAAGATGCGTGCCTCGCCGGCACCGTCGATGCGCGCCGCCTCGAGCAGCTCGTCGGGAATCGAGCGCGCGTACTGCCGCACCAGGAAGATGCCGAAAATCGTCGCCATCGCCGGCACGATCACGCCACCGTAGCTGTTGACGAGGCCGAGAGGCTTGAGCAGGAGGAACAGCGGCAGCATCGCTACCTCGGCCGGAATTACCAGCGCACCGACCAGTGCCGTGAACAGCCGGTCGCGACCGGCGAAGCGCAGCTTGGCGAATGCATAGCCGGCCATCGTATTGAGCACCACCGACAGCACGGTGATGGTCCCGGCGACCAGCAGGCTGTTGGCGAGATACCGACCCGTGCCGGCGCGCGCGAACAGCGATTCGTAGTTGTCGAGGCGCGGCTCGCCGGGCAGGAACGGCGGGAAGCTGCTTGCCTCACCTGGCGCCATCAGCGAAACCGACAGCATCCATGCGAGCGGCAGCAGCGCGATGACGGCGGCGCCGATAAGCAGCCCGTTCACGATCGCCGTGGCGAGGCGCGGATTCATGCCGCCTGCGCGCGCCGCGCCACGCGCAGCAGCACCGCGGTCGCCGCGAACATCAGGAGGAACAGCAGGAAGGCGACCGCCGAGGCGGTGCCGAAGTCCCACCACTTGAAGCCGTCCTCGTACATCAGGTAGAGGACGCTCACGGTGCTCTGCAAGGGACCGCCTTCCGTCATCACGTAGGGTTCGGCGAAGAGCTGGAAGTAGCCGGCCATGTTCAGGATGGCGACCACGAACAGGATCGGCGCGAGCATCGGCAGCGTCACGTGCACGAACTGCCGCCACGCCGATGCGCCGTCGATGCGCGCCGCCTCGTAGAGGTCTTCGGGAATCGCCTGCAGACCGGCGAGGAAGATGATCATGTTGTAGCCGAAGTTCTTCCAGACCGCGAACAGGATGATCGCGGGCATCGCCCAGTCCGGGTCGCCGAGCCAGTCGATCGGGTCGATACCCAGCCAGGCGAGACCGTAGTTGAGGAGCCCGTACTGGGTATGCAACAGGTAGCGCCAGATCACCGCGACGGCGACCACCGTGGTCACCACGGGGGCGAACAGCGCGGTGCGGAACATTGGCTTGAAGCGCGCGAGCTTCGAGTTCAGCAGCAACGCGGCTGCGAGCGATGCGACGATCGAGAGCGGCACCCCGACGCCGACGAAGTACAGCGTGTTGCCGAGCGCCTTCCAGAACAGGGGTCGTTGCAGCAACTCGAAATAGTTCTCGAAGCCGACGAAGCGCAGATTCGCGATATCTGCCAGCGCGTATAGATCGTAGTCGGTCAGGCTGAGCGCGAAGGCGCCGAGTACCGGCACGATGAAGAACAGGCCGATCACGATCAGCGCGGGCGCGAGAAATCCCCAGGCTGCCAGGCCCGGCTTCATCGACGACACTCCGCGTCACGGCAGTCGAGCACCCAGCGCCGCTTGGCGAGGATCGCGTCGACGCGCCGATCGATCTCACTGACGGCTTCGTCGACGTCGTAGCGTCCGTACACGGCGCCCGCCGCTACGTGCTGCATTTCGGTGACGATGCGTTCCCATTCGGGCACCTTGGGCGCGGGCCGGGCACGCTCGAGCTGGTCGAGAAACACGCATCTGCGCGTCGCCCGAGAGCTCTGGATCGGCCCAGGCGCTGCGTCGTGGCGGCAGGTTCCCGGTGATCGCGTGGAAGCGCTGCTGGATCTCGGGCCGCGAAAGAAACTCGACGAGCTGCCACGCGGCATCCTGGTGTTTCGAACCGGCGAACAATACCAGGCTCGATCCGCCCGCAGTGGACGCTCCCGGCCCGTCGGGACCGGGCACCGGCGCAGTCATCCAGATGTCCTGTCGCCCGGCGGGCACCCTGCGGCGCACCTCGCCGACGTTCCAGGGTCCGGACACGAAGAAAACGAAGCTGCCACGCGCGAACTCGTTCCAGACGTTCGCCACCTGTGTGTTGGCGACGATGAGAGCCCGATCCTGCTCGAACATTTCCAGGTAGAACGCGAGCGCGCGCCGGAAATCGCCGCTGCGGAAGTTGCCGTAGCGACCTTCATCGCGCAACAGCGCAGCCTCCTGCTGCAGACCCAGTATCAGCAGCGGCTCGAACTCGTTGACGGGCAGCAGAATGGTGTGGCGTCCGCGGCCTGACGATGCTTGGACAGTGGCGAGCACCTGCCGCCACTCTTCCCACGTTCGCGGTGGCGCGTCGAACCCTGCTTCGGCAAGCAGGTCGCGGCGGTAGAAGGGCAGCCGTGTGTCGACCTACCACGGCACTCCGTAGTGGGCGCCGTCGACGATGTTGGTCTGCCAGATGCCCGTGAAGTAGTCATCGGCTGCGACCGTGTCGGACGCGGACGTGCGCTGCGAAAGCGCAGCCAGTGCCCCGAGCGCAGCCATCTCCGGGATTCCAAGTGTTGCCGAGCTGGAACACGTCCGGGAGCGAATCACCCGCGAACGCGGTCAGCAGCTTCGCATGCGCCGCGGTCCAGGGTACGCGCTGCAGCTCAACGCGAATGTGCGGATGCTCGCGCTCGAACTCGGGCATGCTGGAATTTGACCGTCAATCTCGGGAGCTTCCGGCAGGCGCTCGTGAAGGACTCGTAGATAGCGGCGGGGTCGCTGCGGATCGTCGGAGAAATCGTCCCCCAAAGGTCAGCGTCCCTGGCATAGAGCGCGGCAACTCCGGCGGATAGGTATTTTGAACCGCCTTTCTGGGCCGGCGGCAATGCGCGTAGCGGCGATTCTGTCAAAGCCTCCATCTGATCGCGACGCCGAATCGGCCTCGCGAAGCACTTCGCAGCGCACTTGCAGCGCATCGGCGTTGCCGATCCCGCGGCTCGCGCCTCAGCGCGCGCAGCAGCGCCCACCATTCGCGCCAGAGGACACCCGAACCGCTCGACGATCAGCGCTTGGGGAGATAGTTCACCCGGGCGTAGGTGATGTCGCGTGTGTTGTTGTTCACCTCGCTGTTGAGCGCGAGATGACCGCCGCCGATAGAGTAGCGAAAGCTCGGGGCGCAAAACCCCTGCACTTCCGCCGTCGTGCCGGCGCCATACTCGGCCATGGCCGTCGTACCGTTGGCAAAAGCGATCGGCTTCGCCTCGCTAACGGCGCTGATGGCAACGCATGTAATAAGCACGCCCCATGAATGAGTGCGCATAAAGACTCCTGATTTGAACGCAATGAACCCCGTTTCGCGCGCGGCAAAACGAGGGACGGAGGGTCAAATCAGGAAATCGGCGGCGGCTTTATCGGTGGGAGATCCGGTGCGAGCGATACTCGCACGATGAAAGTCGCTTGCTCACGAGCGGAGGCGACACGGAAGGAGGGAACGACGCCTTGCATGACGGAGTAGGCGGCGCAATGCACGGCACACATGGCGATTGAACCGCAGGTCTCATCGCAACACTCGGTGCAATCGCCGGCCATCAACGTGGATGCCATCTGATGATCGTCGGATGGCAGAACTGCGTTCGCAACCGCCGTCACGCCTTGCAGCGAGAGGAGAATCAACAGTACGCAGGTGATGACGCGACGGGACGGTCAAGCGGTCTGAGTGCGAGACATCTTTAGTCATGTAACCCGACAGTAGAGCTGGCCCCGCTTTTTCGGACACGGGTATAAGTGGATTTCTGCCCGGGCCTGACCGGAGGGAAGTCCATGCGAAGACCGAGACGTAATCATTCTGCGAAGTTCAAGGCGCAGGTGGCGCT